>Ga0208896_1000324_pt1 | contig 26626 bp, 22 predicted proteins | sample ETNtaG_27_FD_185778 | JGI IMG/M metagenome (GOLD analysis project Ga0208896, IMG submission 185778) | Marine microbial and viral communities from oxygen minimum zone, Eastern Pacific Ocean - ETNP201406SV63 (SPAdes) (version 2) | ecosystem: Environmental > Aquatic > Marine > Oceanic ... | reverse complement strand
AGAACTGAGAGAGCTTTCCTTATATCACTTTGCTGTGTTATTTGTAACGTCACATCAAAATTAAATGATTAAGCTTTGCCAAGAACTGGATCCGCCACAGTCGTAATATGGCATCCATGCAAACTTAAGTCAGTACTGCATACTCCAAGGCAAGACACATATGGGTGTATACGCTACTTGTATCTGGAGGAACCATAACACAATTCTCCAGCATGTCAACCACAATATAAATAAATAACTACATATACAGTTACATATGTGAGATAATGATTACACGTGTACACAAAGTGAAGCATCTTGTAAATAGAGCAATGGCTCTATATATTAGAAAAAAGGACTCTATAAGAAGCCAGTTCATTCAAAGCATTATTGCCAGTATGCAGGAAGCTGGATAGCTCGAATGAGGTCTTGTGAGTTTACATTAAAGGCAACCGGGTGGAGGACAGAATTCATCTTTCCTATTGATTTTGGTATCTACTTGAGCGTTATAACCCCCCTCATTGTTAATACACAATCTACTGGATTTCATACCGCACAGGCGTATACTCAGTCAAATGATGGATTTGTATAAATTTAGTCTATTTTACAAAGGCAATAAATATATGAACTATCTTGCTTCTTTTCAATAAAATAGTAATATGTTTGATTTGGGTACTATTACAATTGCGGGCGCAATTACTAAAGATTAAGGGATCCTGATAAAGTAAAGATGGTACAAAGAACGTGGGCAGGTCAGCCTGCGGCTACAGTTATATTTAATTACTCAATCTAGGAAATAATAATGTGGTGTAAGAGAATAAGGCTTATTTCGTTATTTGTTGTTTTATCTGGAGCAATTAGTTGTACAAACTCTAATTCTTTTTTCCGGAAGGGTCAAGTTCAAGACCCATTTGACAATGTATTTAATCAAGGTAAGACATACATAAAGCTTGAAGAATTAAAGAGTACAAAAGGAGCCCTAAAGACATTACTTGATCATCCACAATATTTAAAAAAGGACATGCTGGCAAGTGTGCTCTCGTCCATTTATTTTAAAGAAAAGGGCTTAAAAGGTTGGAGTAAAGAGCAGTATGTATTTCATGAAAGTGAATTAGTGAAATTAACATCCCACATAGAAGATGCTTTCACAAGGGCATCTCCATCGCAGTACATATTGGTAAATTCGCATTACACAAAGGGGAAAAAGCTTATTAAGTCAGACGTGTATACCATATTTGGGTTATTTATTTCCGGTGATAAATTAAATGTTATTTTCTCAAGAATCCAATATGAAGCCATAATGGGCAAGGGCAGGGACAAAACATTTGATTCTGTTGTAAGCACAGCATTTGTTGATCCATTTAGTATAAAAAAAGACCCCCCCTGGGAAATAAGCATTCACTCGGGTCAACGACTTAAGAAAGGACATGATAATTGGTTAATAATTGATTTTGAAAAAGATGCTTTTGCCAAAAAAGAGGACCTCGAAAAGAAAGTAGCACCCGGTGTTAAACAAGAAGAACCTAAAACTACCGATTCCGGAGAAATTATTTCAGGTAGCCATTATAAAGGTGCACAGCCAAGAATGAGTATTAAAGATCAACTCCTGGAACTGAAGGAATTAGAAACTACCGGGCTTATTAACAATGAAGATTATGAAACCAGAAAAGCAACAATTTTAGGTAGTAAACAAGAAAAGAGTATAAAAAGCAAATTTAATGAGCTTCGCAAACTAAAAGATGGTGGTTTTATCAATGATACAGATTACGAGCACAAGAAAAGAGACCTTCTGGAAAAGAATGACGAAGGGAAAAAGGGGAAAAAGATTAAAGAGATTCTGGCTGAGTATCTGGAATTGAGAGATGAAGGTTTCATAACTGACGAAGATTATGAATACAAAAAGAAGAAATTACTTAAAAAGTTTTAATCAGAAAACCCGAAACCATGAAATGAAGACAGGTAAGGGCAGAGAGCATGAGGAAGGATGAATCAGAATAATATCTTGTTCTTGATAACTATTTGCCAAATGAAAGACACTTTTATCGCTTGAAATTTGTAAGCAGTATTAAAAACAACCCTTAAATAGTTTAGAATACACTATGGATTTAAAGTTACTTTATTGTTAACATGTTAGTTTTCTAAAAATCAAGTGGCTGCACATAGGTTTTCTTATACATTGGTTCTTACTTATAGAACACTTAACAGAAAAAAGGTTATATAAAGAATCCTTTGTGCAAGAACCAGAATCTTTCCTGTCCTTAAAACCCTCCGAAATTCTCTAACAAAGAATTTTTGCTGTTCTTAAGCATCAACGACACATCAATAACATTTATTGCTTTGACTTCACAATAATATTATCATATAATTTAGGATTATGTCTTTACGTAATATGTTTTTATAGACTTTACCATGTTCACTTATTCCAGTAGCAATTAAATGAAAAAATCAGACAAAAAACCACCTGGAAATCTATCTAAGAACTCGAAAACAAAGAAGACTGGTTTCTCTATAGGATATCTTCTCCTTTTTCTTGTGGTTCTATATATCATACAGATGTTTATGTCACCTAAAGCCGGTGAAATCACTTACAGCCAATTCAGAGAGTATGTAAGTGAGGGAAAGATAGTTGACTGCTCTATAGGAGAAAAAATAATCAGGGGTCACTATGAAGATCCATCATCTGGAAATAACAAACCTGTTGCTTTTGTAACTGTTCCGGTACAAGACATCGAATTAGTTAATGAATTAGAAGCAAAAAACGTTCAGTTCAAGGGTGAAGTAGAGAACAACTTTCTCAGGAATATGTTAATGTGGTGGATTTTCCCATTCGCGATTATCGGTATAGCCTGGTTTTTCATATCAAAGAGAATTGGCGGAATGGGAAACCCTTTTATGTCATTCGGAAAAGCAAAGATTAAATTATATGCAGAGGAAGATGCAAAGAAAACTACTTTTGCCGATGTTGCAGGATGCGAAGAAGCTAAGGTGGAACTACAAGAAATAATAGAATTCTTAAAGTACCCACAAAAATTCCAGAAACTTGGCGGCAAGATTCCAAAAGGTGTTTTACTTGTAGGACCGCCGGGAACAGGAAAAACACTTCTGGCAAAAGCGGTCGCAGGTGAATCAGGAGTACCATTTTTCTCAATAAGCGGGTCTGATTTTGTTGAAATGTTTGTTGGAATGGGAGCTGCAAGAGTACGTGATATGTTTGAACAGGCTAAGCAAAAAGCTCCTTGCATAGTATTTATCGACGAACTAGATAGTGTAGGAAGGCAACGTGGCGCAGGTTTAGGTGGTGGCCATGATGAACGAGAACAAACACTTAACCAGCTACTGGCTGAGATGGATGGTTTCACTTCAAATAGCGGCGTTATTATCATCGCAGCAACAAACAGGCCTGACGTCCTGGACTTTGCATTGCTTCGCCCGGGGAGATTTGACAGGCAAGTAACTGTAGACAGACCTGATCTGGTAGGAAGAGAAGCTATCTTAAAGGTACACGCAAAAGGCGTTAAAGTAGAACCGAATGGCAACCTTAATACAATAGCAAAACGGACTCCCGGTTTCTCAGGTGCTGACCTGGCAAATGTTATTAATGAGGCGGCGTTACTTGCTGCTCGACGTGATAAGAAATTTGTCGAAATGGAGGAACTTGAAGAATCAATAGAAAGAGTTATTGCGGGTCCTGAAAGAAAAAGCAGGGTAATAAGTGATGAGGAAAAGAGCATAGTGGCATATCACGAATCTGGCCATACATTGGTAGCTGCAATACTGCCTAATACCGATCCGGTACATAAGGTATCGATTATAGCAAGGGGCGCTGCAGCACTTGGCTATACATTACAGCTTCCTACCGAAGACAAATATCTAACCAAAGAATCTGAGTTATTAGCTACTTTATGCGTCCTTCTTGCCGGCCGTGCTGCTGAAGAAATAGCCTTTAATGAGTTCTCTACCGGCGCACAAAACGATCTTGAAAGAGTAACAAAATTAGCTCGAAATTATGTATGTAAATTTGGAATGAGTAAAACGCTTGGCCCGCAAACATTCGGAAGACAACAGGGAAATGTCTTTCTTGGGCATGACCTGGTCCAGGAAAAAGAGTTCAGCGAGAAAACAGCAATAGAGATTGATTCAGAAGTATCAACAATAATCAAAGACTCTTACGCTAAAACCAAGTCTCTGATTGAAAAAAACAGAGGCAAGCTGGATCTCCTTGCCAAGAGGCTTGAAGAAGAGGAAGTGTTGGAAGCCGACAAAATCCTTGAGCTACTAAACATTAAAGAGGAAAAAGAAGGGAAATCTGAAAAAGATGATTTAGTAGCAGAGGAAGAACCTCGCCAATCTGAATAAGTTTTCAGCTTCTCTGGAAACTTATAATTTGGCTAACAAGTCTTTCGGAAGTGTAAAATTAGCATAAACATTTTGAACATCATCCTGATTCTCCAATTTTTCCATTAGAGAAATAACGCTTTTGCCCTTCGCTTCATCCAATTCGATAAAAGTGCTGGGAACCCAACTAATCTCAGCCAACTCTATATCAACACCCTCATCTTGTAACACCTTTCTAACATTATTAAAATCCTTTGCATCACAGTCAATCCGATACATTTCATCTATTGTTTGCAAATCTTCACATCCTGCATCAAGGACAAGTGTCATCAACTTATCCTCGTCTATCTCGTTAATATTGACACTTATCAATCCTTTCTTCTGAAACATCCATGAAACACAACCGGACTCTCCAAGATTCCCTCCAGATCTTTCAAATATCTTCCTTATTTCTGCTGCAGTCCTATTCTTGTTGTCAGTTAATATCTCTACCAAAATTGCAACACCGCCAGGACCATAGCCTTCATAAAGGCATTCATGAAGTACGGCATCTCCACTTGATGCTCCTGTGCCCTTAAGTACTGCACGTTCAATATTGTCCTTGGGCATATTCTCAGATTTCGCTTTATCAATAGCATACTGCAATTTTAAATTCATTTCAGGGTCACCGCCACCCTGCCTCGCGGCAGAAGTAATGGCTTTTGCAAGTTTGGAAAATATCTTCCCCCTCTTTGCATCCGCAGCGCCCTTCTTATGTTTTATAGTTGACCACTTGGAGTGTCCTGACATTATTCTCTATCTTCCATTCTTTATACTAGCTTCTCTTGTTAGTTAGTATGATTACGAACAACCCTTTCACCTGATTTCAGCCTCTCCATTGTACTCTCAACCATCATCAGATGTTGAAGCTTTTCTAGTTTATTCTGAATCACTTTTCTGGCTTTTATCTCACGGGCAGTTTTATGCTTTAAAAGTGGAGATGCCTCTGCTGTAGATTTTTCCCATAACTTTAAGGCTGCCTCCCATTGGCCCTGTGCTCTCTCCCAATAACCGAGAGAATAATACACATCTCCAATATGTCCCATAATTTCCGGGTCTTCAGCATATTCCGATGCCTTGTTAAGTTTTTGCAATGCTAACGTTATCTTTTCATCGTCATCTTCATCTGCCAATTTATAATATGCCCAACCTAAACTATCAAGATATGCACCATTTTCAGGCTCTATACTTAAAGCCTTTTCTATCAAACCTAAGGCCTCGTCTAACTGTTCGCCTTTTTCAACAAAGAAATAACCTAGAAAGTTACTTGCCTGATGGTAATCAGGATCTATCTGTAAAACCTTCTCTAATTCATTTACTACATGCTTATGATCATTCATCTCATAATATATGTTAGCCAGCATAAAACAAACTCCCTTCAGCGCCTCTTCATCTTGGTTTATTACACTCGAGATTGCAGTTCTCAGAGTATAAATCGCTTCCCTGTCTTCACCCCTCCTCTGGTATATTTGGCTTAACGTAGTATACTCCCTCAAGCTTTTACTTCCTTTGTTTACACTCTCTTTCAATATTACAAAGGCCTTTTCTCTCTCTAACTCTGCTTTCTCATATTGTTTTACCTTATCATAAATATTTGACAAATTAATGCGCATAAGCCAGACATCAGGATCATATTCAATAAAAGATTCTAATGTAGCAATTGCATTATCGTAATCTTCCAACTCCTCGTAACACAATGAAAGATAAAACATTATAGGCTCAGAATGAGGACTAGCTTCCCTGGCCTTGATAAACTCTTTTATTGCTTCATCCATTTTCTTTGCATCAGCATATATCTGGCCAAGCTTGTAGTGGATTTTGACAGGCTCATCTGTCAATTCTAGACCAAGTATCTTCTTATATGCATTCGTTGCATTTTCTGTGTCACCATTTTCCATATAACTATTTGCCAGGCGATGCAGCATGTCAGACACAAAGACCTTGTCAACTCCATCCATTACGGAAGAGTTAGCACGTTCGTATTCTGAAATAGCTCTTTTTCCATTACCTTCACTTGCATATATATTTCCAAGTGTATAATGAATACTGAAATCATCAGGTTTTAATCGTGCGATTTTTTCAATATGAAGCAAAGCTTTTTCCTTTTTGTTCGACTGAAAGAAGCAAGTAGCTAAATAATTGTGTATTCTTTCAGCATTTGGATTTGACTGTAATGTTTTCTCAAAAAACACTATTGCCTCTTCCCAACGATGATCCAACATTAGATAAAATCCCGTACAGAAATTCATATAAGCCTCTGTATCATTATGCAACAAGAAGTTGTTTTCACTGTCTTTGCGGGATTCGGCTGAAGTTGTTTCACAAAGGAATGCAAAAATGAATACAAAAGACAATAAAACTATAGTTTTTGTTCTCGACATGCTATGCCTCAATAGGTGTGTGCTTTTCTTATGAAAGACAGGATATAATACTCCTTCACAAGTTTTAGAATTACCGATTATTATCTATGTAATAGCAGAGCTTCTGTAAACAGAACAAGGATTTTGAGCATAACTAAAGTATAACCTTATTGAGTGGGTATTCAATTATTCCTTCCGCACCAACCCGTTTCAGTTCAGGAATAATGTTTCTAACCACTGACTCGTCCAGTATTGTTTCTATAGCATACCCTGCATCCCCTGAAAGCTGAGAAATAGTAGGAGTTCGCAAAGCAGGTAATTTCTCTAATAAGGTATCCAGCCCCTCATTTGAAATATTCATTTTCAAGCCAACTTTGTCACGTGCAATGATGGCTCCATGAAATAATATTGCCAGATTCTCTATCTTCTTCCTTTTCCACGGATCTTCCCAAGACTTGTGGTTGGAAATGAAGACGGTGGCAGATTCTGTTACAGTATCAATAATGCGAAGGTTGTTAGCTCTTAAACTACTACCGGTTTCTGTCAACTCTACAATTGCATCAACAAGGTCCGGAGTCTTTGCCTCTGTAGCACCATGTGAAAATTCAACCTCAGCTTGAATACCCTTCTCCTCAAGATATCTTTTAGTAACATTAACCAACTCTGTTGATATTCTCTTTCCTTGAAGATCTTCCACTGATTTAATAGGTGAGTCCTCTGGAGCAGCAAGTACCCAACGAACTTTTGTTAACTGCTGCTTTGCATAGACCAGTTTCTCCACACATCTAACATCAGCACCGGCCTCTTCCACCCAGTCCTGCCCTGTAAGGCCAGAGTCTATAATCCCTTTCTCAACATAGCGAGCCATGTCCTGCGGACGGATTAACCTTACCGACATCTCATCGTCATCAATCGACGGATAGTATGATCTGCTGCTTACATGAACCCTGTAACCCGCATTCTTCATCATACCAATTGTAGATTCCTGCAAGCTTCCTTTTGGTAAACCAAAACTCAACTTCTTCATAATTTTCCGGCCTCTGTTTTCTGCAATTTTATTTATCTTCGGTTACTGCTTTTTCTATTAATTGTAAAATATGGCTACTCTTCTTTTTTGACTCATCCAGATAAAAAGTCAAAGACGGCGTGTTTTTCAGTTTTAAATTTGAGGCCATTTCAGACTGTATAAATCCCTTTGCATGTTTCAGGGCATCTAGAGTTTTTTGTTGTGATCGCTCATCACACGGGATTGAAACATATACCTTTGCCATTCTAAGATCAGGAGAAGGCTCTACTCTTGTTACTGTTACCAAATCTATCCTGGGATCTTGCAACCGATACAAAATAATCTTACTGATCTCTTGCTCAATAACTCCCTTAACCTTTTCCAATCTTCTCGTCATGGCCCTGTATAACTAAATCAAGTCTAGTTCGTAATCAACTAACTCTGCCTGTGGAAAGAAACGGAAGGAGCTTATAATTGACGACAATTTACTATTAACATATTGTCTGTCTGTTCCCACCATTGCCACACCAATCTTTGAGCACTTGTGATTATTTTGATCTTCTATTTCAGAAACCGAAACATTGAACTTGTTCCTGGTCCTGTCTTTTAAGCTTTTAATTATACGCCGTTTGTCTTTTAAAGAATGTGAACTTCTCATTACAACTTTAATGCTTAATATTCCTACAACCATGATAATTCTTCTCAGAATTTTAACTAATATCCTGCGGGAGTCATTCCTTAGTCAAGGTACGTGCAACATGCTGAATTTCATATGACTCTATTACGTCATCTACTTTTATATCATCAAAGCCCGCAATCTTAATACCACATTCATACCCGGCCTTTACTTCTTTTGCGTCGTCCTTTACAATTCTTAATGTAGCAATTTTACCTTCGTATAAAACTACGCTGTCTCGTATCAGCCTTACCAGAGAATTGCGCAATACCTTGCCACTTTTCACATAACAGCCGGCAATATTGCCTATCTTCGACACCTTAAAGACCTTTCTTACCTCAACATTGCCAAGAATTTGTTCAACTTTATCAGGAATCAACATTCCCTCTAAAGCATCTTTAATATCGTTAGTAGCATCATATATAACTTTATATAATCTCACATCCACCCCACACGCTTCAGCAAGGGTCCTCGCCTTATCTTCAGGAACAACGTGGAAACCAATCACTACTGCATCAGAAGCATCCGCGAGCAGGATATCAGTTTCTGTGATCCCACCAACACCACTATGTAAGATTTTAGTCCTGACTTCATTAGTCGAAATTTTTTCCAGTGATTTCTTAAGTACCTCTACAGAACCTTTAAAATCAGCTTTTAAGATTATATTAATCTCTTTAACTTGCCCATCTTCTATCTTTTGATACAGATTATCCAATGTAACATGTTGACGGCCGGACAGAGACACTTCTCGAATCTTTCTTTCTCTTTTCGCCGCAATCTCTCTGGCCTTTTGAATATCCTTAATAACGTAAAATTTATCGCCTGCCTCCGGGCAGGTTGACAACCCTGATATCGCAACTGGCGTTGACGATTCGGCTTCCTTTATCATTTTTCCATGATCATTATATATCGCTCTCACCCTGCCAAATGCCTGACCACACAGGATAATATCACCATGCCGCAGTGTACCCTCTCTCACTAATAGGTTTGCAATAACACCCCTACCTTCATGTACATGTGCCTCCAGCACTATACCCTTGGCCGGTTTCTTGAAAACAGCCTTTAGCTCTAATACCTCCGCTTCCAATAATAACCCATCCAGAAGAGCATCAAGTCCCATTTTTGTAACAACAGAGGTTTCTATCATTTGAACCTTCCCGCCCCATTCTTCAGGGTTCAACTCCAAAGCTGCCAGCTGTTGCTTTACCTTTTGCACATTTGACTCTGGTTTATCTACCTTATTAATAGCTACTACAATAGGTACATTAGCCGCACGTGCATGGTTAATAGCTTCTTCTGTTTGCGGCATTACTCCATCATCAGCAGCAACTACCAACACAACCAGGTCTGTAGCATTTGCCCCCCTTGCCCTCATAGCGGTAAAAGCTTCGTGCCCCGGAGTGTCCAGGAAAACAACAGATTTCCCATTTGTTTCAACTCGGTAGGCACCTATGTGTTGCGTAATCCCACCGGATTCAGAAGCTGCGATATCCGTCTTTCTAATACTATCGAGCAGAGAAGTTTTTCCATGGTCTACATGGCCAAGAAATGTTACTATTGGAGCTCTTGGCATTAAATCTTCTACTCTGTCAACCTCCTCTTCAAGTGAGAACTCTTCTTCATCTTCTTTTGCCTGTTTCAGCTCAACCTCAACACCATACTCAATACCTATCATTTCAATGAGCTCACCATCTAAAGCTTGATTTATAGTAGCAAAAATATTATGGCCAATCAGTAGCTTTGATATTATATCTCCGGCTTTTACGCCCAAAGCCGCTGACACATCTTTAACTGTAGCAGGCGACTCTATCGTGACCTTTTCTTCACTTCCTGTCGGTTGTACAGAGACTTTTTCTTTAGATACTACTTCTTTTGTACGTTTATCAAATCTTCTGGGTCTCTTTTGTTGCGAAACCTTTGTTACCTCTTTCCATCTCCCCTTGATTAATTCTTCTCTAGCCTTTTGTTTCCAGAGCGGGATTCGCCTCCGTACGGTTGATTCCGTTTCCTTAGAAACTGTCTTTACGGAACCTTCATCTTTCTTTTCAGCGCTTGCCTTTTTGGCACTTGCCTTCTTAGCCTTAGGAGTTACTGGTTTCTCTTTAACAGCAACGTCTTGTTCTGCCCCTTTTACCAGCTTATTACGCAACAGGTCTACCTGTTCATCTGTCAGAGCATTTGCATGGTGTTTAATATTTACAAAACCATACTCCTGACACTTTTCTATTAAAAAGCTGTTTTTGAAACCCAAATCTTTTGCCAGTTTATTTATTCTTACCATAACAAAAAAAGACTCCTTGCGGCATTCTTTACTAATGTCTATTTTTCGATCTCTTTGTCACCTGAATCTTCATTTAACATTGCCCCCTCGGCTTCCCCTTCGGCTTCCTCCTCAGTTGTGGCACCGGTCTCCTCACGCTCACGTTCACGTTCCAACTCTTCTTCTGTGATTATATCGATATCCCAACCTGCCAATTTTGACGCAAGTCTTACATTCTGCCCTCTTTTACCTATAGCCAATGAAAGCTGATCGTCCGGAACCACTACAGTTGCAACATTATTTTCTGGTGATAGCAAAATCCCCGTAACTTCTGCAGGTTTAAGAGTGTTAGGTACAAAAACTTCCAAATCATCATCCCAACGAATAATATCTATCTTCTCTCCGTTCAATTCATCTACAATGTTCTTAATTCTTGTCCCTCTTACACCCACACATGCACCTACACAATCCACGTTTGGTTCTTCCGAAAATACGGCAATCTTAGTCCTATAGCCGGCCTCCCTTACCAAACCTTTTATTTCAACAATCTTCTCAGGTATTTCCGGTACTTCCAGCTCAAAAAGCTGTCTTACAAAATTGGAATGGGTCCTCGAAAGTAAGATTTTAACTCTATGACCCACCTTTTTCACTTCTGTGACAATACATCTTACCCTTTCACCTGAACGATGATATTCGTTGCTAATTTGTTCTGACTTTGAAAGATATCCTTCAGTCTTACCGAGATTTATAATTATAGTTGGCCCTTCAAAACGTTGAACCATACCACTTACAATTGTGCCTTTTCTGTCTACATATTCATCATAAATAACATCCCTTTCTGCTTCCTTAATCTTCTGAATTATCACTTGTTTGGCAGTCTGAGCATCTATTCTTCCCAGATCGGAAAGGTCTATTTCCTGCTCCCCCTGCATTGCCGCAATCTCACCTGTCTCCCTGTCAATCTTAATCGAAACCGACTCGCTGGTTTTCAGATGTTTTCTCGCAGCAGATTCCAGAGCAGTTTCAATACCCTGGAACACAATTTCCTTGTCGATATCTTTGTCTTTATGTAATATGTCTACTAGCCTTAATAAGCTTTCTTTATCCATTTTACATCCTTCTATTGCTCTAAAAAAAAAAGCGGGTAAACTCCCACTTTTTCTGTAACAACCTGAACAGCTCCAATTATTCGAGGACCACTTGTGCTTACTTCAATTAAGATCTCTCATCGAATTTTCATCAACCCAAATAACATAAGATAAAGTTATTAAACACGTTAGGAACTTGCTCAAGGCTGTACAGTTATAACCAAACTTTTCTAAGGTTTTAAAAGTAAACTACTTCTATCTTCCCAAAGTTTGATAATAACAAGAAATGCTTTATTGTCAAGCGCATTTTTGTTTCCTGGTTTCTCTAAGTAGTTTCTACAAGGCAATTTATTAAGATAAGTATTTGACATAATCTTTTTTTCTGATAGACTGAATTTGTCCTTTATTAGCATAAGAAATTACAGATAAACACATAATTATTTTCATCTCTTTAACAAATAAAATCAATACAATCATAAATTGGTATTATTAATAGATAATTATGATTCTTTTACCTACAATCTCGTACAGCAGATAGGAGCTTTCGGTACAAGCATAGAAGTAGCCCGAAATGATAAGATTACTACTTCGGAGATTGAAAATAAAAAACCAAGTCACATAATTATTTCTCCTGGGCCATGCACCCCAAAAGAAGGGGGCATATCTAACACTGTAATTGAGAATTTTGCAGGAAAAATACCAATATTAGGTGTTTGCCTGGGACACCAATGCATTGCATCTACATTCGGAGCTGAAATTATGCGGGCAAGAAGGATAATGCACGGCAAAACATCTATGATACACCACGATAACAAAACAATATTTCAGGGATTAACCAACCCTTTTGAAGCCACTCGTTATCATTCTCTTATCATAAAAAATGAAACACTGCCGGATTCCTTCGAAATAACAGCATTTGCAGATAAAGACGAAATAATGGGCATAAGGCACAAAGAATTCCCTTTAGAAGGAGTACAGTTTCATCCCGAATCTTTCCTGACGGTACAAGGTTCGGGATTAATTAAAAACTTTTTGGACTACTAATTCTCTATTTTAACCAGGCCTTCAGGCATTTATGAAAAGTTTTATAAATCAACTAATAACAACCATTGATGAAAAGGACAGTTGTTCTGTTGTGGGGCTTGACCCACAACTGGAATATATACCTTTAGATATAAAAAAAGCTGCTTTTAGAAAAAGAGGAGACCGCCTGAATAATGCCGCCAGGACAGTTCTCGACTTTAACAAACAGATAATAAATATAATTCACAAACACGTAGGAATCGTAAAACTCCAAATTGCTTTTTATGAAATGCTCGGACCCTGGGGGCTTAGAGCGTATTCCGACACAATTAAATACGCTAAAAAAAAAACCTGATAGTCATTGGAGATATAAAAAGGGGAGACGTCCCTCACACCGCAGAAGCCTACGCCAATGCACATCTCGGCATTCTTAAATCCAATGATTCGAGGGAAAACTCTTTTGAAGTAGATGCCGTCACTGTCAACCCCTTCCTGGGGACAGACAGCGTCCTGCCTTTCATTAAACTGGCCAGAAAGAATGGTAAAGGAGTATTTGTCCTTGTCAAAACCTCCAACCCCTCATCTAAAGAAATCCAGGATTTAAAATGCAACAACAAAACTATCTATCAAACGGTTGCAAACCAGGTAAACAAATTGGGAAAAGATTTAATAGATAAAAGTGGCTACAGCCCTATTGGAGCTGTGGTTGCGCCAACAAATCCAAGAATTACTAACAATCTCAGGAGTATTATGCCTAACACATACTTCCTTGTTCCCGGATTTGGTGCGCAGCGTGCCAGCTTAAAAAACATTGCAAAGTGTTTTAATCCCAATGGTTACGGCGCAATAGTAAACTCTTCCAGGGGAATAACCTATGCTTATAACCTTTCTCCCTGGAAGGAGAAATACGGAACTAAACACTGGGAATGTGCAGTTGAGGAAGCGGTTATAAGAATGAATAACGATCTGAAAGAAGTAACAGGGAAAATCAGAAAAAAGAAATCATAAACTGGAACAATTATAACAAAACCATGTTGTCGCGATGTATTATCTCATCATATGGTTTATAGCCAAGCGTTTTCTTTATCGACGAAGAACGAAGCCCTTTTATTTTCTGGACCTCTCCGGAAGAATAGTTCATAAGGCCCCTGGCTGTCTCCCTGTTTTCATTGACGCTAAGTATTGAAACAATATCACCCTTTATAAAATTGCCATCAACCTTTACTACGCCTGATGGTAATAAGCTTTTACCTCTCTTTAGCAAGGCATTCAACGCACCATCATCTATATAAATCTTCCCTTTGGGCCTTACAGTAAAACCGATCCATCGTTTACGGCTTGTAATCTTTTTCTTATATGGAAGAAACAATGTACCCACATTGTCATAGTTCATTATTTTTGACAAAACGTCTGACTGCCTCCCATTAGCGATTATCACTGTTTCACCCGAACCGGTAGCAATACCGGCAGCCTCAAGTTTGCTCTCCATGCCCCCAATACCTTCTTTAGTCTTTTGTTTAAATACAAGTTTTTTAATATCATCCGAAATAGAATCCACAACTGACAAAACGCTGCAACTTTTGCCGGAGTTTGGAGTAGTGGTATATAATCCATCCACAGAAGACAAGAGTATCAGCAAATCAGCACGTAACAGGTTTGTAACCAGTGCAGACAGGATATCGTTATCCCCAAAAGTTATTTCTTCCACTGATATGGTATCATTCTCGTTAATAATTGGAATAGTCTTAAAATTTAGCAATGAATGCAATGTATTACATGTATTTAAATATCTCTGACGGTCTTCAAAATCCTGTCTTGTAAGGAGTATTTGTGCGGCATGATATCCATGCTTTTTAAAACATTCGTTATAAATCTCAATTAATTTCCCCTGCCCGATTGCAGCTGCAGCCTGAAGTTCAGGAAGGATGTTTGGCCTTTTCTGGAAGCCCAATGCACTGATACCTGCCCCGACCGAACCGGAACTTACAACAACCACACTATAGCCATTGGAACGAAGCTTGATAACCTGCTTCGAGAATTCTTTAATCTGATGCTTATCCAGGAAGCCATCCTCATTTGTGAGTACACGGGTTCCGACCTTAATTACAATCTTATTGACACCTGATAATATTTCTTCTCGAATATTCATAGCTTTCAACGAATTTTTATCTTAATTTATTTACAAGAAAAGCGCTTGACATATTTAGCTTTTTTGGTACGATCCCGAAGACCTTTAGACCTATATAACCTTTAAGGAGAGAAAAATGGCAAAGAAAAAGGGTAAAGAAGTACTTGTCGTTGCTAGCAAAGTTAGAGAGTATGTAAAAAGTAAAAAATGTAATACGTCTGGAGAATTCATTGGTGAATTAAGCAATGCTGTTTATGGATTAATCGATAAAGCAGCAGCAAGAGCTAAAGGAAATAACAGAAAAACCATTCAAGCAAAAGACGCATAGTATTTTATAAGGTTTACTTTGAGCCGGCGGATAATTTTTCCTTAAAAATCTCTGTTAAAATCTTGGGGTTCGCTTTGCCTTTGGTAACTTTCATAGTTTGACCTATCAAAAAGGTTAAAGCGCTTTTTTTACCTTTGCCGTAATCCTCTGCCGCTTTAGGATTCTCATCTATAACTTTTGCTACAATATCATTAAGCTCACTTACATCGCCCATCTGTGTTAAACTTTTCTCCTTAACTATAGATGGAGCGGTTTTACCTGTATTTATCATTTCAACAAAGACGTCTTTGGCGATTGAACTGCCTATAGCTGGCTTGATCTTAACTAAATCAACCAGCATTTTTGGTGAAACAATAAAATCCTGCACATTTGTTTTTCGTTCGTTTAGTTCCCGAAGTACATCATTAATAATCCAGTTACTTAGCTCTTTTGGAGAATCCTGAGACAAGCCCACACATTCCTCAAAATAGTCTGCAAGAAGCTTATCGTCCGTCAAAATACCTGCATCGTAGTCAGAAATAGTATATTCATTCACAAATCTCTGACGCTTGCTGACAGGAAGCTCCGGGATTGTTGTCCTGGTTTCATCGATCCATTCCTGATCAATCCAGACAGGAACTAAATCCGGCTCGGGAAAGTACCTGTAGTCATGCGCCTCTTCTTTTGAACGCATCCGCCTGCTCACAGAGTCAACATCATCCCATAATCTTGTTTCCATTAACACGTCCTCACCCTTATCGAGTAAACTGCTTTGCCTGGATATTTCATATGCAATCACTTTTAAGACAGCCTTCATAGAATTAAGATTTTTAATTTCCACCCTGTTGCCAAGAACATTTGAACCCTTTTCACGTAAAGATATACTCGCCTCGAATCTCAAAGAGCCTTCCTGCATCTTACAGTCTGACACACCTATGTAAAGCAATATATTCCTGAGTGTCTGCATATAACTTTCCACTTCTTCAACACTTCTCATATCCGGCTGAGTCACTATCTCTAAGAGTGGCACACCTGCCCTGTTAAAGTCAACTAAACTGTAATTTGCACCTGATGTTTCCGGATGAACAAGTTTACCAGCCTCCTCTTCCAAATGTACGTTGTGTATATCGATTCTTTTCTCTTTTCCCTTTACGACTATATCTACGTAGCCGTTATTGCCGATGTTAAAATAGTTTTGTGAAGTTTGATAGTTTTTAGGTAAATCAGGATAATAATAACTCTTTCTATCAAAATTGGTAAATTCACTTATCTCGCAACTCAAAGAAAGGGCCGCCTTTAATGAATGCTCAAACGCCTTTTTATTCATCACCGGCAGAACTCCCGGCAAGCCTAAGCAAACAGGACATGTCTGTGTATTTGGCTCAGAACCAAACTTAGTACTACACCCACAAAAAAGCTTAGATTCGGTATCTAATTCTGCGTGAGTCTCCAATCCCATCACTACTTCATATTTCATCAACTAATCCTGTCAATTTAGTTCCGGTTTCTTTAAATGAAAATCGGTTCCATTTTCGAATAATTTTGCCACCTTTAAAATTTTCCTCTCGTCAAAATGTTTACCCAGAATTTGCATGCCAATGGGTAACCCAGTATTTGTAAAACCACAAGGAACTGAAATACCCGGTATCCCTACAAGATTAGCGGGAATTGTATAAATATCTGATAAATACATTTGCAGTGGATCAGTAATTTTCTCCCCTATCCTAAAAGCCGGCGTAGGACAAGTAGGAGAAATAATACAATCTACTTTTTTAAAAGCATCTTCAAAATCATTTCTTATCAGATTTCTCACCTTAGAGGCCTTTAAGTAGTAATCCTCATAAAAACCGGAACTCAAAACGTAATTACCTAACAATATTCTCCTTTTAACTTCACTTCCAAACCCTTCAGCACGTACCCTGCTATACATATCAATTATATTGTCTTCACTTAATTGACTTCTATGCCCGTACCGTACACCATCATATCTTGCCAGATTTGAGCTGGCCTCGGCAGTCGCTATAATATAATAAGTAGCGACTGCATATCCACAATGAGGAAGAGATAGATCAATCAACTCTGCACCATTTTTTTTATAGATCTCCAATGCATTCATTACGGCGCTTCCAACCTCTGAATCAAGACCTTCACCAAAAAACTCCTTTGGAACTCCTATTTTCAGATTACCGTCTACGTTATTAATATCCGATATATAATCTGGAACTCCCACAGTAGCGCTTGTTGAGTCAAAACCATCATGACCAGAAACAACTTGCAACAGTAATGCCGCATCATAAACATCTTTCGTAACAGAACCAATCTGGTCTAATGAAGATGCAAAAGCAACCAATCCGTAACGAGATACCCTTCCATATGTAGGCTTGCAACCAACATTCCCACAAAACGCCGATGGCTGCCTGACAGAACCACCTGTATCCGACCCTAAAGCCATAAAAACCGTATCTGCTGTTACTGCTGCTGCAGAGCCACCACCAGAACCTCCGGGAATACAATCAGTATTCCATGGATTTCGTGTAACATGAAATGCAGAGTTTTCATTTGAAGAACCCATTGCAAATTCATCCAGATTAGTCTTACCAATTATTATTGCATCTTCCTCTTTAATTCTTTTAACAACAAAAGCATCATACGGAGGAATAAAGTCCTCCAGTATCTTTGATGCGCATGTTGTTTTTATACCCACTGTACAAATATTATCTTTTAAGGCAACAGGAACGCCTGCCAGCAAACCAACTTTATCACCATTATCAAGCTTCTTGTCAACCTCTTTTGCCTTTAAGAAAGCACCATCCCTGTCTAAACAAAGATAAGCCTTAATTAAAGGTTCCTTGAGATTTATCCACTCAAAAAGCTCTTCAATTACCTCTTGAGCAGTAATTTCCCTTTTAATTATCTTTTCTTTAATTTGATTTGCACTTAGTTCGTGAGATAACAAAATAAATACTCCAAAATGTCACTATATTTAACGACTTATGATTGTTCAAAAATGAAATACTTATCAAGAAGTTTATTGCAGGAAGAAAATGAGTATTAGCAACAGATCAGAAACTTTATTCTATTACCTTCGGCACCTTAAAGAAACCGTTGGCGCTTGAAGGGGAAAGTTCTAATATTTCCTGGCGTGAGAAAGAAGATTTTAACTTATCTTCTCGAAAAACGTTTTTTAGGAATGTTGCGTATGCCATTGGCTGGACTTCATCTGTATCCAGTTCATTCAGTTTTTCAATATAACCAAGGATATTGGTTAACTGTTTTGCAAATGTATTTTTTTCATCTACCGTAAGTGTAATTCTTGAAAGGTCAGCTATATGCTCAATCTCTTTTACGCTAATATCCATTTTTGCTCTGAAAAAAAACAAGAGTTTCCAGTCATTTATACAACTTTAACCACTTTACCGGCATTTATGCATCTTGTACAGATTTTGATTTTTTTGATACTTCCGTTTATATTTGCCCTTATAGTTTGTATATTTGCCTTAAATTTCCTTTTTGTTTTACCAGTAATCTTTAGCCCAACTCCACCCTTTCTCTTTGGCAAACCTCTACGTTCATATTTATATCCTACAGCCGTTTTCTTACCACATATTTCACATTCACGTGCCATAACAGATTCCCTCTTTATAAAAATTATTTATTCTTCTTCACAGTCTTCACAATAACCCATAATCTGAAATCGATGTGATTCCGCTTTAAACTTGTTTTCCAAACATATTTCCTCCTGATATTTCTCAATTCTTTCATCAGTAAACTCTACTATCTTACCGCATTTAATACAAACGAGATGTTCATGATGTTCATGGCCATAAACATGTTCATAATGCGCATGTTTTTCTCCGAAAATCACCTCTCTAAGCAAACCACTCTTCACTAACAATGCAAGAGTCCTGTAAATTGTTGCCTTTGAAACCCTACTGTTGTTTTTTCTCATGTCAATCAACAACTCTTCTGCTTCAAAGTGTCCGTGACTTTCATAAACGTGGTTTAGTATAGCCTTCCTTTCGGGTGTAAACTTTAGCCCCTTTGATTGAATGTAATCTGAGAACACCTTCTCGCTTTCATTCATATGTATAACTAATATTTAAAATGACGAAAAAGGAAACTGGCCTAATTAAATATATACTTTTAAGACAGTATTATTTACCCACATAAAATTATAATATTTTCTTAATAATTACAACCTTAAAAAAATCTTTATGTTTATCACATCCAAATCTTATAAAAACTTTACTCACATCATATATCTTAATTGAAATCAATTAAAAAAAACCCATCCCAGAACTTCCTGGGACGGGTTATTTATAGCCCCCAGCAATACCTACTCTCCCATCGTCAGACAGTACCATCGGCGCAGAAATCTTAACTACCGTGATCGGAATGGGAACGGGTTTTTTATTTCTACTATGGTCACTGGAGAATTCTTAGCAATTATTAACAGTATAGTTACAATTATAATAAGGGTGATCAAGCTTTTCGACAAATTAGTACCAGTTAGCTGAATCCGTTACCGGACTTACACACCTGGCCTATCAATCTCATAGTCTTTAAGATGTCTTCACCCTAATAAATTAGAGAACGATATCTAGTCTTAAAGCAGGCTTCACGCTTATATGCTTTCAGCGTTTATCCTTTCCGAACTTAGCTACTCAGCCATGCTGTTAGCACAACAACTGACTCACCATAGGTTCGTCCACCTCGATCCTCTCGTACTAGAGGCAGATTTTCTCAAATATCGTACGCCCACGGAAGATAGGGACCGACCTGTCTCACGACGGTCTAAACCCAGCTCGCGTACCGCTTTAATTGGTGAACTCCCAAACCCTTGGGACCTTCTTCAGCCCCAGGATGCGATGAGCCGACATCGAGGTGCCAAACCTCCTCGCCGCTATGAACGCTCGGAGGAGATCAGCCTGTTATCCCCGGAGTACCTTTTATCTGTTGAGCGACGGCCTTTCCACTCAGAAACCGCCGGATCACTAAGCCCTGCTTTCACACCTGCTCGACTTATGGGTCTCGCAGTTAAGCTCCCTTATGCCTTTACACTCTACATGCGGTTGCCAACCGCATTGAGGGAGCCTTTGGACTCCTCCGTTACTTTTTTGGAGGAGACCGCCCCAGTCAAACTGCCCACTTACCACTGTCAAGAACCCGGATTCACGGTATTCCTTTAGAATTTTAACAAAGTAAGAGTGGTATTTCACCATTGACTCCATTCCAACTTACGTCGAAACTTCCTCGTCTCCCACCTATCCTACACATACTGCGCCAAAATCCAATAATAAGCTACAGTAAAGGTTCACGGGGTCTTTCCGTCTTTCCGCGGGTATGTGGCATCTTCACCACAACTACAATTTCGCCGAGTCCCTCGTTGAGACAGTGTCCAGGTCGTTACGCGATTCATGCGCGTCGGAAATTACCCGACAAGGAACTTCGCTACCTTAGGACTCTCATAGTTAGAGCCGCCATTCACCAGAGCTTCAGTTCCAAGCTTCTCTCCTGATTGCTCAGGAAATAACCTATCCCCTTAACTTTCTGGCATCGAGCACGCGTCAGTCTCTATACATCAATTATACATTTTAGCAGAGACCTGTGTTTTTAGTAAACAGTCGCCCGGACCTTTTTCACTGCGACCTTTTTAACCGAAGTTAAAAAGGCACTCCTTATCCCGAAGTTACGGAGTATGTTTGCCGAATTCCTTAACGAGGGTTCTCTCGAGCGCCTTAGGATTCTCTCCTTGCCTACCTGTGTCAGTTTTAGTACGGTTGCCATGTTAACTCGCTAACGAGACTTTTCTTGGAAGACACTCAGATTACTTCCAGGCCAAGAGCCAACGTACTCGCTTTCGACACCTTATTGCTCCGGATTTTCCTAGAGCGGTGCCTCCAGCTTGAACAAACCATGTCTACTGGGTTTGCTAATCGTTGTGTCCACGTCCTCCCAAGCTCAAACGTTAAATAGCAGCACAGGAATATTAACCTGTTGTCCATCGTCTACGCCTTTCGACCTCGACTTAGGTACCGGCTAACCCTGGGCGGATTTGCCTTCCCCAGGAAACCTTAGGCTTTCGGCGAATAAGATTCTCACTTATATTATCGCTACTTATACCGGCATTCTCACTTCTATTTCGTCCACCTCTCATTTTTGTAAGGCTTCAACCTATCATAGAACGCTCCCCTACCATCCTAAAAGATTAGGATCCATAGTTTCGGTAATGAGCTTTAGTCCCGCTAATTTTCGGCACAAAAGTACTCGGCTAGTAAGCTATTACGCACTTTTTAAATGATTGCTGCTTCTAAGCCAACATCCTAGCTGTCTTAGCACTTTCACTTCCTTTTTCACTTAGCTCATTTTAGGGACCTTAACTAATGGTCTGGGCTGTTTCCCTCTCGACTACGGAGCTTATCCCCCATAGTCTGACTCCTATGTCAAATGCAGTAGTATTCGGAGTTTGATTGTGCTCGGTAGCCTGGTGGGCCCCAATACTCAATCAGTATCTCTACCCCTACTACACGATTGCATAAGGCTAGCCCTAAAGCTATTTCGGGGAGAACCAGCTATCTCCGAGTTTGATTAGACTTTTACTCCTCCCCTCAGTTCATCGCATCACTTTTCAACGTAAATGCGTTCGGACCTCCATTCCGTTTTACCGGAACTTCATCCTGACCAAGGGTAGATCACTCGGTTTCGGGTCTGCTATCTGCTACATTTATTCGCGCAGTTAGCACTCGCTTTCGCTTTGGCTTCACCCATTATAGGCTTAACCTGCAACAAACAACAACTCGCCGGTTCATTATACAAAAGGCACGCGGTTACACGAATTAAAAGAAATAAATTTCAATTAATATTGTGCTTCCACCGCTTGTAAGTACATGGTTTCAGGTTCTATTTCACTCCCCTAAAAGGGGTTCTTTTCATCGTTCACTCACGCTACTTGTTCACTATCGGTTACCAAAAGTATTTAGCCTTAGGAGGTGGTCCTCCTTAATTCATGCCGGTTTCCACGTGACCGGCATTACTCGGGAAATTACAGTAAAAACTTTTATTCCTTTCACTTACGGGACTATCACCCTTTATAGTCAAGCTTTCCTGCTTGTTCAGCTAGAAATAACAGTTTTTTTAAGCAAGCCTTATCTCGCTCCTCGCAACTCCCTCGACCCTGACCATACAACACATAAGGGTTATTACATATAGCCAGTTTAGGCTCTTTCCTTTTCGCTCGCCGCTACTGGGGAAATCGATTTTTCTTTCTTTTCCTGAAGGTACTTAGATGTTTCAGTTCCCTTCGTTCCTCTTATTACCCTATTTATTCAGATAATAATGTCGCGGTATGAACCAAAAGAAACACAAGTGTTTCTTACGACAGGTTTCCCAATTCGGAATTCTCCGGATCAAAGCTCGTTTGGCAGCTCCCCGAAGCTTATCGCAGCCCGCCACGTCCTTCATCAGCTTTTGGTACCAAGACATCCACCATGCACCCTTAGTAGCTTGATCACCCAAATTTCTAATTGTAGTTACACCGTTTCAAAATTGCTTTTATTGCCAAAGAACAATTAATGCTATTCATTTACTTCTTTACATGAATACAGCAAAAAACCATCTACTATCTTTATTAAAAGAATTATGGAGATGAGCGGGATCGAACCGCTAACCTCTGCCTTGCAAGGGCAGCGCTCTCCCAGTTGAGCTACACCCCCAGATAAATTCATCAATTCACTTTACTTTTATAAATTGATCTGAGGATGGTGGGCCTAAGTGGATTCGAACCACTGACCTTTCCCTTATCAGGGGAACGCTCTAAACCAACTGAGCTATAGGCCCTGGACCACTTTCCGCCTTATTTAAAAACAACTTATAGCATACTTATTAGTCGGTTTAGCACCCCCAAACACTCAAAAAAACAAATAACAACATAAAAGACGTCGGATGTACCTATTTTGATTTACTCCTTAGAAAGGAGGTGATCCAGCCGCAGGTTCTCCTACGACTACCTTGTTACGACTTAGTCCTCCTCACAAAACACTCCTTCAACATTTTCCTCCAAGTTGCCCTGGTTAGATATAATGTTTTCGGGTGCATCCTGCTTGGGTGGCTTGACGGGCGGTGTGTACAAGGCTCGGGAACATATTCACCGCGACATTGCTGATCCGCGATTACTAGCGATTCCAACTTCATGGAGGCGAATTTCAGCCTCCAATCCGAACTGAGATCGGCTTTTTAGGATTCGCTTCACCTCTCGGCTTCGCTTCCGTCTGTACCGACCATTGTAGCACGTGTGCAGCCCGGGGCATAAGGGCCATGATGACTTGACGTCATCCCCACCTTCCTCCGTCTTGACGACGGCAGTCTTTCTAGAGTACCCGGCATAACCCGCTGGTAACTAAAAACAAGGGTTTCGCTCGTTAGGGGACTTAACCCAACGTCTCACGACACGAGCTGACGACAGCCATGCAACACCTGTAATAGCTACGGACTGGATACCGTTCGTCCCCCTTTCAGGTTCCTACTTCTATCATGTCAAGCCCCGGTAAGGTTTTTCGCGTTGCATCGAATTAAGCCACATGCTCCACCGCTTGTGCGAGCCCCCGTCAATTCTTTTGAGTTTTAGCCTTGCGGCCGTACTCCCCAGGCGGGGCACTTAATGCGTTAGCTACGGCAGAGAGAATATAGGTAATTCCCTCTACTTAGTGCCCATCGTTTACGGCTAGGACTACCGGGGTATCTAATCCCGTTTGCTCCCCTAGCTTTCGCACACTGAGTGTCAGTAATAGGCCAGAGAATCGCTTTCGCCGCCGGCGTTCCTTCTGATATCTACGCATTTCACCGCTCCACCAGAAGTTCCATTCTCCCCTCCTATACTCAAGATTAGCAGTTTCAGATGCAATTCTTCCGTTGAACAGAAGGCTTTCACATCTGACTTGCAAACCCACCTACGTGCTCTTTACGCCCAATAATTCCGAACAACGCTCGCCACCTCTGTATTACCGCGGCTGCTGGCACAGAGTTAGCCGTGGCTTCCTTTGGAGCCTTTGTCAAATAAGCACGATATTAGCGCACTTACATTTCATAACTCCTGACAGGGCTTTACAACCCGAAGGCCTTCTTCACCCACGCGGCGTCGCTTCGTCACCCTTTCGGGCATTGCGAAAGATTCTCGACTGCAGCCTTCCGTAGAAGTCTGGGCAGTGTCTCAGTCCCAGTGTGGCCGACCATCCTCTTAAACCGGCTACCCGTCTTCGCCTTGGTGGGCTATTACCCCACCAACAAGCTGATAGGACATAAACCCCTCTCTAGGCGAAAGGTATTGCTACCCTCCCTTTGACAAAAGAAAATTATTTTCTTTTGTATTATTAAGTATTAGCTCCGTTTTCACAAAGTTGCCCTTATCCTAAAGGTAGGTAATCTATGCATTGCTCACCCTTGTGCCACTCGGCTTATATCCCGAAGGATATATCCTCGTTCGACTTGCATGCCTAATCCACGCCGCCAGCGTTCGTTCTGAGCCAAGATCAAACCCTTCAAAAATTTTACGAACTCACTTTAAGCTTTTTAACCACTCGCTACTTTCTTAGTACCAATCATAACGGTAACTACTAAAGTAACTTATAAGTTACACACCCTACGCTTTTATGTTGTCAATTTTCAATGAACAGGATCGATAAGTATATACTAAATTAGAAAATTGTCAATAAAAAATAAAAAATACAAAAATCTGTCCAATTAATACTTCTAAGTACTTGCCATAACAGACAATAACCATATTTATCAACCTATCAAATATTGATAAAATTATTTATGTTTTTTTCAGTTTAAAAAGATGCAAAATAAAATGTCAAAATGTGGCGAAACCCCTCTAAAACCCTGAAATCAGGCAAGATAGTTGAAATTTGTTACTTTAATATTTGTCAATTTTTCCCAAACCAAAAATATTATAAAAAATACTTGACTTTTTGCACAAATGTTGTACAGTACCTACAAATCTCTACTATATATGGTAGGAGGAAAACTATGCGATTAGTAATACAAGGATTTAGACATTTATGGGTTCAATTTAGCATGATTACGCTGATCACGATGGTCTATTTTTTACTTGTAAGAATGTTTATATAACACAGTGGAAGACAAAGCAGACGACAATTTAAAACATTTAATGGCACAGATTGAGGTAGAACAAGGTTTGCGGTTCCTGAATGAAATACTGCCGCAGTGTATGGACTTGCAGAAGACAATGGCAAAGCTTATGCATAATTTTTATGCCTCTCTCTGCAAAGAAGGTTTTACAAACCGCCAGGCACTTGAGATTATCAAAACGCATGGCACTGGTTTAAATAGTAATTTAAACGGTGAATCGTAAGTTTAAAATTTAGTACCGACAGGAATACAGATTATATATTTTAATATTGATCTCTCTCCAACCAATACGCTTTTCAGTTTTTCCTCCACCCTCCATACTCAAAAAGTAAGCAAACCGCAATATCATGTGAATCTATCAACCATTGATAGAAAACTCTATTTTTTTACTGGCAAACCGTAGTAATAAGTAACGGTTGTCTTTGTCAAGATATGATATCAGTTCCAAAATGCTGTAGAACACTTTCAATTCTAATACCACTGTTACTATTAATGGAAAATGCAGCCACAAAAACAAACTACGCATCAAATACCGCTATGAGAAAAAAAGTTTGTATCATCCCGATAGGAACCATAGACAGGGAAATTCTACATTACACACAAAAAGAACTGGAAGACAGGTTTAATGTAAAAATAGACATTGGCAGACAATTAGAAGATCCAACTTATGCATATCACAAACAGAAAAAACAGTATCATTCAACAAAAATTCTGAAACGAATACACAAATTAAGATTAACAGGATATGACAGGATACTGGGAATAGTAGACGTAGATTTATATGTACCTGAGCGTACATTCGTTTTTGGAGAAGCAAACATAAAGAAAAAGGTGGCAGTAATTTCCTTAACAAGGCTTAGACAGGAATTCTACGATCTCCCGGAGGATCTTACTCTGTTTAGAAAAAGGATAATTATTGAAGCCGTTCATGAACTGGGGCATACATATGGACTTCGCCATTGTACAAATAACAAATGCGTTATGTTTTTATCAAAAATATTAAGTGATACAGATCATAAAGGAGCAGAGCTTTGCAGTAATTGCGAAAAAATCATGGAAGAAAAAAAGGCAATTACCGATTAAAAGAAATTATCAGAAATGGCAACCTCAAAAAAAAGAAAAAAACTGACCGAAACAGAACACAAGGTTACGGCTCATGACCTTGCTAAAAAGCAACGCGAGATTTCTGTTAGTGAATTTTTTACAAAGAACAGGCATTTACTTGGATTCGACAACCCCAGAAAAGCCTTACTCACAACTATTAAAGAAGGCATTGACA
>Ga0208896_1000301_pt1 | contig 28038 bp, 26 predicted proteins | sample ETNtaG_27_FD_185778 | JGI IMG/M metagenome (GOLD analysis project Ga0208896, IMG submission 185778) | Marine microbial and viral communities from oxygen minimum zone, Eastern Pacific Ocean - ETNP201406SV63 (SPAdes) (version 2) | ecosystem: Environmental > Aquatic > Marine > Oceanic ... | reverse complement strand
GGTTCTCCAGACGTTATGATGTAAGTGAATTAGAACAAGAGACTCATATGGTGCCAAAAAACCCATGGAATAATAGAACAGCCGCATTTGCCATCGCGGTTGCATTTCTGGTTGGGCTGGTTGGTTCCTTAGCACTCAGATCCTATAGCTCGAAGACAACAGCAAGCACTGTAACGGTGACTGAGAGAGCCAGAATCCATTGGCGGGTACCCGTTGCTTTCAGCACCAATCTGCCAGCGCTGGGTGACAACATTCTCTATGTGTCAGACAAGCTAAATCGAGCGACTAACGGCCGTGTTGAACTCGAAGTATTTGAGCCTGGTATGCTGATCCCTGCATTCAGCATCACCGAAGGTGTGCGCGATAAGAAAATCGAGGCTGGCTACACCTGGCTTGGCTATGATCAGGGGAGAATTCCTGCAACGCCACTGATATCAGCAGTACCTTTTGGCATGGAACCCTGGGAATTCACTGCCTGGTATTTTGAAGATGAGGGGCGCTTGCTGACGGAGGAGTTGTACCGTAAACACAATGTTCATCCTGTCCTCTGCGGTGTGATTGGACCGGAAACCGCTGGATGGTTTCGAGATCGCATTGAATCGCTGGAGGATTTTGATGGGCTGAAGATCCGTTTTGCGGGACTTGGCGGGCGTGTCCTGCAGAAACTGGGCGCTTCGGTGACAATGATTCCTGGCGGTGAAATATTTCAGGCATTAGAGAAAGGGGCGATTGACGCAACCGAGTTCTCACTACCTGCTGTCGATGAGATGCTGGGTTTTGATCGGGTTGCAAAATTCAACTATTTTCCAGGTTGGCATCAGACGTTTACTGCAGAACATCTGGTTGTAAACCTTCAGACCTGGCAAGGTCTGGCTGATTCTGATCAGGAACTCATCGAGATGGCCTGTACCGCTGGCATAATACGGAATCTATCTCGCGGTGAAGGGATTCAAGGCGAGGTGATGAAAGGATTTCCGGCCAAAGACGTGACGCCCGTCAGATTCTCGGATGAGATCCTGAGGCAGTTGGAAGCACTGACCAACGAGGTCTTGGCTGAAGAAGCGGCGAAGGATCAGGACTTTGCACGCATCTGGGAATCCCAGAAGAAATTCATAAAGACTTACCAGAATTGGAAAAGTCATGCCTATCTCCCCAGAGATTTCTGAATCCCAGGTACTTAAGCAGAGTAGAAGAACTTGCAGTTACCACATACCAACGTTTCACTTTGGGTAGAAAAACAAGTCACTCGGCTGGGTGACCTGGTCTCGTGGATCTGGCTGGTGCTGTTGGCAACTATTGTAGTCAATGTGGTCATGCGTTATCTGTTTGGTCAGGGGAGAATTGAGTTTGAAGAAATCCAATGGCATCTTTATGCCATTGGATTCTTGTTGGGTCTGTCCTACGCATACGTATCGGATATCCATATTCGAGTTGACGTGGTGCGGGAGAAACTTTCTGAACAGGCACAGGCATGGATCGAACTTTACGGTATCGTTCTGCTTCTCCTCCCGTTTGTTATTCTGGTTTTATATGGTGTGATTCCATTCATAAGTTACTCTCTTGAAACTAACGAGGTGTCAGAGGCGCCAGCAGGCTTGCCTTTTCGTTGGATCATCAAGAGTTTTCTTGCAATAGGATTCCTCTTGTTGCTGGTTGCGACGATTGCTCGACTGAGCCGTATCTGGTGTTTCCTGTTTGGTTGGCCTCATGTATCGGCTGTGCAGGAACCTCATGAGGAGTCAAATTAGTGTCAAGTGGAGATATTCTTTCGTTGTTGATGTTCGGATCATTCATCCTGCTTATATTTTCTGGTTTTCCCGTTGCCTGGGTATTGGGCGGGCTGGCGGTTATCTTTACGGCAATCGGCATTGTGCTGCGGGTAGATTTTCATCTGCCGATAGCCATGGATTGGGATTACAGCCTGTTGGTGGTTGATCGTATCTGGAATGTGATGAACAACTGGGTGCTGGTGGCGCTGCCGATGTTCATATTTATGGGTTTGATGTTGGACAGATCAGGGGTAGCCCAGCGTCTGATGACCAATTTTGTCAGATTATTCGGTGGTGTTCGAGGTGGCATGGCGGTTACCGTCGCTTTGATCGGTATTCTGCTCGCTGCTTCAACCGGAATTATTGGTGCCTCGGTTGTTCTGCTGGCTCTGCTCGGACTACCACAGATGCTCGATAAGGGTTACAAACCAGAGTTGGCTGCAGGTACTGTTTGTGCGGTTGGGACTCTGGGTATATTAATTCCACCGAGTATCATGTTGGTCCTGATGGCCGACCGATTGGCCATGCCAGTGGGTGATCTGTTTTTGGGTGCATTGTTCCCGGGGTTGCTGCTGGGCAGTTTGTTTATCCTCTATATATTGGCTATAGCCTATTTTGATCCGGATGCTGCACCCGTGCCCGCTGGGCATGAGAAGGTAACCGTTAGATTGATACTCGAAGTTTTTCTGTCAATTATCGCGCCAGCGGGTCTAATCCTTGCCGTGTTGGGTTCCATATTCTTTGGAGTTGCAACGCCCACCGAAGCAGCCGGGGTCGGCGCATTTGGTGCGACATTGTTAGCATGGTGGAACAGTCAACTCAATCTAGATGTATTCAGAAGCGTGTTACAAGAAACCACCAAAACAACCGCCTATATATTTGCAATTTTCCTGGGCGCGACTGCTTACTCGCTGGTGCTGAGAGGATTGGGTGGAGACCAATTGATTGAAGGTATGCTGAAAAGTATGCCATTTGGACCTACAGGAATAGTGATATCGATTTTAGTGTTTACATTCCTGCTTGGTTTTTTTCTGGATTGGATTGAGATTACCTTGATTGTACTGCCTCTTATCAGCCCCGTAGTCGTCGATCTGGGATTCGATCTGGTTTGGTTTACCGTGTTGTTTGCTGTCTGCCTGCAAACTTCGTTTCTGACGCCACCTGTTGGTTTTGCGATCTTTTATTTGAAAGGTGTTGCCCCGGCAGGAATGCCGGTGTCGACAATCTACCGTGGTGTTGTTCCCTTTATTGTTATGCAATTGATCGGGTTGGTGGTGATATTCCTGTGGCAGGACATTGTCACCTGGTTACCGGCACAGGCGTATTGATATTAGACATAGATGCCGATTCAGTCCACAAACCCTTTACATTAAACGTCTTGGCGGGTACCTGGCGATCTGCTAGATTCTGAGTCACAAGTGATATAAGTGAACTGACAGCTGCTTTTTTGCTGGTTGTACGCCTCAAATAGTGTCGATTCAATTATAAAGATAGGCTATTTTTTTTATCTTGATATTGAGACTGAACAGATGTATTACTGTCTTAGTCAATATGTAACCGAATCCAATATCTTCTGACTTTCAGTGGAGTACCGGTCTACAAAGCGTATACCAATATCGATGGATACAGAATTACCGAACAGGTCGACGTATAGATCGATCAGTGTGGAGTGACTGTGAGACCGAAGCGAGGCAGTGCTGCGCTGCTATGAACAGTAACAATTTCGTCGTATTGTTGTATGTCCTGTTGTTATCGAGCTGCGCTTCTCCAGGGGGGAATTGGGGGGCAAACGTCACTCTTTCGCCAGGTTGGGAAAAAGTTAAGTTATCGGCACGCAGAGCGGTAAAAGATCCTCACACCTGGGTTCCTCTGGTGAGTGCTGCGGCCTTCGGTATCGATGACTTTGATCAGCAGGCTGCGGATTGGGCAACCCGCCGAACCCCGGTCTTTGGTGATCGTGAGGATGCTGAGGATGCCAGTCATCTGCTCCAGGATCTGTCAAAAATAAACCACCTGATTACCGCTGTTGCTGCGCCCTCAGGTAGGGGTAGATCCGGGCTGAAGAACAAGGTTCGTGGGCTGGTGTCTGGCATTGCAGCGATAAGAATAAATGACGGCATCACCAATTCAATCAAGTCGGTTACCGACAGAAAAAGGCCTGATGAGGATAGTGATGCTGATGAAGACAACAGCTTTCCTTCATGGCACATGTCCAGTGCTTCAATTTCTGCGCGACTGGCGTCCAGGAATATTGAATACATGAACCTGACGCCAAATCAGAAAAAGTTCTGGCGGATTTCATCTCATACAGTGGCTGGTTTTACAGGCTGGGCGAGAATAGAAGGGGGTCGACACTACCCATCGGATGTTCTCGCTGGTTATGCACTCGGAAACTTTCTCGGCAGGTTTCTGAATGACGCGTTTATTGATCCAGGTTTTCAGAATCGACTCAGTATTGGTGTCAACGTCAATGGTCGAAACGAAGGATTATTAACGGTTGCATATCGCTGGTGACGGTTGCGATTGATTTTTTGCAGAATTTGATGTTATCTAATTACAGGTTAAGTAGTTAATTTCACCTTATCCTTTTCAGAGGAGAATAGTGATGAAGAATCGAATCCAGTTGTTGATAGCAGTAATTACACTGCCAGTGCTGAGCAGTAACGCGGATATTCCACGTACGTCCGATGGCAAACCCGATTTCACGGGGACCTATAACGTCGCGACGGTTACACCGATCGAACGTCCGGTAGCGCTCGGCAATACCCTGACACTGTCAAAAGAAAGAGCTGAACAGATTGCCGCGGGAGTCGCCGCGATGAAGGCTGCTGGCGTGCAGAACAGTGATCCTGAACGAGGAGCGCCGCCTGCGGGGGGTGACGGCTCTGGCGGACCAGCTGGTAATGTTGGTGGCTATAATAGCTTCTGGATCGACTTTGGTGATACTGCATTCAAGGTGAATGGCGAGTATCGAACGTCCATAATTACTGATCCTCCGAACGGTCGTTACCCGCAGATGACGATGGCAGGTGGAATGAAGCTGGCAAAGTTATTTTCCGATGTCCTGCATGAGAACAAGGGGGATGCCTGGTGGCTGAATCAGATTGAACCAGGTCCTTACGATGACCCGGAACGCATGACATTGAGTGATCGCTGCCTTATAGGTTTTGGTTCTACGGGCGGGCCGCCGATGCTGCCAACCTTGTATAACAATCTGAAGCGGATTGTGCAGACACCGGATCATGTTTTGATCCTGATTGAAATGGTGCACGACTCGCGGATTATTCGTCTTAACAGCGAACACGCAGACCCATCGGTTCGCAAATGGTTGGGAGATTCCATCGGCTGGTGGGAAGGAGATACACTGGTCGTGGACACGACCAATTTCAAAGACGAGCCATCACTCTATGGTGCAAGTCGTGATCTTCATGTGGTGGAGAAATTCAAACGGACGGATGGCGACACGCTGCTGTATAGTTTTACGGTTGACGATCCTGGCGCCTGGGCTGCCCCCTGGAGCGGTGAATATCCCTGGCCAGCGTCGGATGAACCCGTATACGAATATGCCTGTCATGAAGGTAACTACGCCATGGAAGGAATATTGCGGGGTGCCAGGCTGCTTGAGGAGGAGACACTCAGGGCGGGGGATCCCGGATCTGAGTAGCCCATCGACGCATCCTCTATGATTGCGAATAAACGTGCCGACCGGAACGGTTGGCACTCGTTTGAGCAGGCTAGTCATCAAAGAGGTCGTCAAGGGGATTATCGTTATCAGGGTCAATATCGAACCCTACACCCTCTTCAGACTCTTTATTATCGCTTTCATTATCGCTTTCATTATCGGTAAAGAGTAAATCAAAATCCGAAGCCGCGGCTTCTTGCTTATGTCCGTCTTTGGTTTTGAACGCACCATGGACAGGTCTGAAATAGTCGCAGAAGTTCGCGCTCTCTTTGATTGCAGGTGGCTCAGCGCGCTCATGCTCACAGTCACCTGGTCTGCCTGGAGCATAAAGGCGACATAAACGGCAGCAGTGTAAGACCTCGAAGCAGTTCGGGCAGTTGTTGTGGCGACTGATGGGAAGTGGAATCTCGGTAAGGGATGTACCGCAGTTCCAACATTGCAATTCTTTTGCCATCATCTTCATCCCGGAACCCAGCCGGGCTGTATTCTAAACCCAAATGATTATTTGGCAAATGTCTCGATGATGGCATCGAGATTTTCCTGGACTCGAGCTGATGGCATCCCGATGCTTGGCGTATAGAGAATTGAATGGTCTGAAAAATCGTGCCATTGCGTGACCTGGTCGCGAACTTCATCAGCAGTTCCGGCGATGGCGATTTCATCAATCATCTCGTCAGTCACTGCCTCAGCCATCGCTTTGAAGTCCTGTGCTCTAAATGCACTGGCTATTTTCTCGCCTGCCGCCTGCCAACCGTTTGGTTCCAGTACGGAGTGGTAAAGCCGAGTTGTGTAATAAAATCCAATTTGGCCTCGAACCTCGTTACGTGCCTGCTCAGTGCTGTCTGCAATTGAGGTGATGATGTAGGGATAGGCTTTGCAGGCAGTACCCTCGAGCTTTGGCATCACACGTTCACGAATATAGGTGCGCGTGAAGATCGGATGACAGATGAGACCATCCGCAATCGCGGCGGCAGCCGAAATCATACCCTTGTTAACGGCTGCCAGACATATTGGAATTGTCTCACGGGCAGTACCTCGTCGAACGTAGGCGGGAATGTTGATATTGTAGTACTTGCCTTCGAACTTTAGACCACCACCATTCCCGGCAGCAAATGCGGCACGAATAAGCGCGATCGCTTCTTTGACTCTTGGTGCCGGTGGGGCATCAAACGGCATGGAATACCAATCCTCATTCATGCGTTTCGTCCCTGTGCCCAGTCCCAGAATAAATCGCCCTCCAGAGATTTCGTCAATATCCATCGCGCCTGTTGCTGCGAGCATCGGTGTTCGCATGAAAGCGTAGGCGATTGCGCTGCCTATCTGGATTGAGCTGGTCTGAGAAGCAACCGCCGCGAGTCGCACCAGACCGTTGGCATTAAAGAACTCAGTTCCCCATACCGATTCAAAACCAGCCTGTTCAGCCTTGATCGCAGTATCGATCTGTCCCTGGATACTTGCTGAACCCAGAATCAATCCATATTTCATTTGTCATCTCCTTTTTTTAATCGAGTAACAAGGGTGCCAGAAGTTGCCGGTGATATTTCTCATCACCAAACTGATACTGACACCAGAGTGCGCGACGAAGAAACAGCTGGGCGTCGCACTCATACGTGAATCCAAAACCACCATGGAATTGTACTGCCCTGTCTCCAGCATGGGCGAACGATTCGCTTGCATGAGCCTTAGCCATGCGCAGAGCGATCTCCAGTTCATCTTCCGTTGCCGTATTCCAAATAGTCGCAGCGTGATAGAGGTGAGAACGAGACGCTTCCATATCAATTAGAATCTGAACGGTAGGATGCTTTAGTGCCTGATAGCTACCGATATATCTGTCGAATTGCTTTCGCGTATTCAAATATTCAACGATCACGTTAAGTACCGCAGCATGACCACCTGCCATTTCAGCACACAGGAGTAACAGCGTTGCGTATTCAATCTTTTTCAAACAGCAGCTTGCAAGCAACATGCTTTCATCAATGATGATTCCATCCAGATCAAGCTGATAGGCGCGTCGTGTCTCGTCGATGATGATTTCGCGAGTCAGTGCCCCATCCGGTATTAGTGATTTTTCAATCAGCGCCAGGACGGGTTCACCTTCAAGATTGATTGAGATGAGTATTACGTCAGCCGCTGCCGCGTTCTCAACCAGATTCTTGGATCCGCTTAGCTGAACTTTGCCGTTAATTCTGGTCCCGGAACTGGTCAGCTGTTTAAGGTTCCAGCTACCCTCTGCCTCTGCCAGTGCAATTGTTGCGATCGCACCCTGTGCGATTCTTGGCAACCAGGTGTTTTTTTGCTCTTCGCTGCCTCCCTCAATTAAAGCATGCGCCGCAAGTGTTGAGGAAACGAGAGGCGTTGTCATCAGGTTTCGACCCATGGATTCGACGATGGGGACCAGGTCTGTCATTGATAAACCCAGCCCGGCATAGGATTCGGGAATGATAATGGCAGTCCATCCCAGGTCGATGACCTGTCGCCAGAGGTCATCACTGAAATCAGATTCTTCTTCGATCCTGGTCCTGACGCTGGTTATCGGAGAGTGCGTTGAACAAAAGTCCATGGCCGTATCCAGCAGCATGGCTTGTTCCTCAGAAAAACTAATTGCATTGCTCATGCTTTTCGACCCCTAGCTTTTTGGTAGACCGAGCACTCGCTCGCCAACAATGTTGTGCTGTACCTGACTCGTCCCGCCGCCTATGGTGGCAGAGAAAGAGTTAAAGTAGGAGCGTTGCCATTTTCCTCCGTCGATGGCCTGTGGGCCGACGAAACGACCGCCATTCGCAGCCTGGAGAGATAATGCAAACTGACAGAATCGTCGCTTCAATTCCGTACCGCGCAGCTTCCCGGACATGGCAACAGCCATTGGACGTTCTGAGTTGAGTGCCGTTATTCTTGTGCGGGGTATCATCAGCGCGTTGCCTTTTGCTTCGATTAGAAACTGCACCATCCGATCACGAATGAGTGGATCCTCGAGGGCAGGTTTGCCATTTCGAGTTGATCTCTTCGCCAGTTCCAGTACGTCGTTGATGTTCAGGTCCATCGCCGCAAGACCACCGGCCTGACCACCCGTTGCACCTCTCTCATACATCAAGGTCTCCATGGCTATCTGCCAGCCTTCACCTTCTTTGCCCATGATGCAGTTACCTGGTATCCGGGCGTCATTAAAATAGGTCTGGCAGAATCCGTATTCACTGGTGAGTTTCTTGATCGGTACAGGATCAACACCTTCGACCTTCATTGGCGAGAGGAAAAAACTTAATCCGGCGTATTTGTTGGGTCCATCGGTACTGGTTCGAGCCAGCAGGATCATATACCTGGCATAGGTTCCGAGGCTGGTCCAGATTTTGGATCCGCTGATGATGTAATCATCTCCGTCTCTCACGGCACGGGTTTGTGCGTTACCTAAATCCGAGCCATGATCCGGTTCTGAGAATCCCTGGCACCAGATATCTTCTGCCGAGAGAATTCCCTTGATGTATTTCTTCTTCTCGTCCTCAGTACCACGAGACAGAATGAGTGGTCCAGCCCAGTTCAGACCAATGGTGTTGGTCATAAATGGTACGCGCTGGCGGGCCATTTCCTGAGTCACAATATCCTGAAAAACCTGCGGTTTACCACCGCCGCCATACTCTGCCGGCCAGGCCATCCCCAGGTACCCGGCGTGATACACCTTGCTCTGCCAGTCCCGAAGATATTCGAACTGCTCATCAGTACCGACTTCCATGAAAGACTCTGGAAGTAAAAATCCCGGGTCACCAGGATTGTTTTCCTTCAGCCAGGCTGAAACCTCTTCTCTGAACTCTTTGAGTTCCTGCTCGCTCACACTCACTTCTTATCCTCGTTGTTAGTTCTCTGTAACCCAGGACGGTTTACGTTTCTCCCTGAAGGCTGCCATGCCTTCGCCACCTTCTTCAGACTGGAACATGCGACCGCTCCACCCTTGTGTTTCGGCGAACCCCTCTTCACGGGACAGTAGCGGTACACGACGGACCAGCTTCTTACATTCGATTACAGCGTTTGGGCCGCCCAGATTAATCATATCGATCTCTTCCTGTACCGCATCGACGAGTTGATCCTTCGGTACAGCTCGATGAGCGAATCCCATGTCAACGGCTTGTTTTCCGGTAAAGCGTTCACCAGTCAGGAAGAGTTTCATACCATGATGAGTACCCAGCTTCGGCAGACAGACGACAGAAATCACAGCAGGAATCACACCGATACGAACTTCTGAGAAACTGAACTGGACATCTTCTGCTGTAATGACGATATCTGCTGCACCCACCAGTCCCAGACCGCCAGCGAATGCTGCACCATTAACAGCCACGATGACCGGCTTGCCGCTATCCTGAATCGTGGTCAGTACTTCAGGATAGGCAACGGCTCTGCCGCCACCACTCACAGAAGCTCCCGGTGGACTTTTCAGATCTGCACCGGCGCAAAAAGCCGGCCCGGTACCCGTGATTACTATGGATCTGACTTTGGGATCTTCGTTTGCCTCCAGGAGATGCTGGTAGAGTTCGTTCACCAGGATAGCGGAGAGGGCGTTACGATTTTCCGGCCGGTTAAGCGTAATCCATGCAGCACCGCTCTTAATCTCGTATAGGGTTGCTTCTTTGTCAGCCATACTGACCTCCTTAGGTTTGTAGCGTTTGATTCACGACGACGGGAATGTTGCCAATGAGGCTACCATAAAACCGACACTGGTTATAAATCTGAATTGGGCGCTATTTGCAGAACTGATCGATTTCGTCTGGACCAGTAAGTGTTTAGTCCGGATCGAGTAAGATTGTATTGTCTTTTTAGTTGAGTCGAGTTCAGGGTTGGGGTTTATTGGCTTTCGGCCAGGGTTGGGTAAGTTCACCCGTGACCTCCTCTTCGATATCCTCCTCCTTAAATACCGTCAAACCACGAGACAGGTAGTTGGGCAGTGCCTGGGGTGCATCCAATGTGCAGGTGTGCAGCCAGACACGTTGTCCACTTAAACGCCAGGCATGATAAATAGCATCCTCCAGCAGACTCCTGCCATACCCCTGTCCAATGAATTCCGGCAACACACCAAAATAACTTATCTCGGTGGAGCCGTCTGCCTGTTTCTCCAGCTCGAAGTACCCGACTGGTGTGCCGTTTCGATAGGCTACCCAGGTCTCGGTGTCTTGCTTGTCCAGAAATGTGAGCCAGTCATCATAGGTCCAGTTCAGTCGCATGTTCCATTCCCACGCTGATCCCACGGCAACGTAGAGGAATCGGTTGAGTTCTGGAAGAACGGTATCGACTTTCCTCAAATCATAGCCAGGGTTTGATTGCCGTTGCTCCGGGATTTTCTCAGGATCAGTCATTTCGACGTACCAGACATGTACCTCTTTCTTCACAAGGATTCCTTCTTGAATGACTCAGACATTAGTCGCCCATCCACCAGAGAAGGGCACTACCTGGCCGACGATAAAATCGCTTTTGTCAGAAGCCAGAAATAGCGCAAGTTCTGCTGACTCATCTGGCCTGGCGACTCGACCTATGGGTACGTTTCTTTGCAAGTGTTTCTGAAAGCGTTCTGACTTGACCAGATTTTCCGGAAAGTAGGCCGGATTGCTGACATAGTTTTGTGCTACTGCATTTACATTGACGTTGGCAGCAGCTAACTCGAGGCCTGCTGCTTTGATAAACGCGTTTTGCGAACCACGAGCCGCGCAGTAAGAGGTTGATCCTGGAATACCTCGTAGTGGTGCGGCGCTGGTAACAGCAACGATCTTACCCCCGCCGCGATTTGCCATCAGTGTCCCAAAATGACGAACGAGTTTCATCAGCGGGTGAACCATCACGTTGAACATGCCGAGCCAGTCTTCATCCCTGATGTCGGAAACGGGCATATTGCAGGGATCATGTGCAAGATTAGCAATAACCACATCCAGATCATCCAGTCCTTTAACGTAGTCGTCAAAACTTTCATCACAAGGCACTGAACCCGGGATCGCATTAACTGATGCACCTTCCGCCGTAAACAACTCGTTGATAGCGGGTCCCATGTAATCGGTACATTGAGTGAGAAGCACCTTTTTGGCTTCTAATCTTGCTGACATATCTGATCCTTCTGCCTGATTGTTACCACGAATAAGTCTCGGTCAGGGGAAACAGCTCTCTGGTCAATTTGCTGGATTAACCTGATTCAGTGCCGTTCCTGTCTGACTGTTTTTCTGAATAGTGCGGTAAGTTGACGGGCGAATCAATTCCCCATCAGATTCGTCCCGGGCCTCGACCACCGATACCGAGTCTTCGATAATTATTCCGCACCGAATCCGCGGTCTCTTTACCGGCAATATTCTCAATTTCTTGAAAGGACTCTTCCTGAATCTCATTTGCTCTGTCGTGACGTTCCTCAGGACTGAGTCCTTCATTACCTCGCAGATCGCTGATATCGGTTTTAGCCTGGGTCGTTACTTCATAAACCGCGATGATCTCATTGTCGGTAATGCCGTAACGATCACCGATTGACTGAATCGATCGAAAGGTTGGATCTAGAGAGCGGGTGTACTCGGCGTAGCGTTCAGTCGTGAGATAGTCCTTGATCTGAGCGTTGCTGACTTCCCTTTGATCACGTTGTGCTTGTCTGTCTGCATACTGGTTAAATTCACTACCCTCATTTTGCAGGCGGATTTCAAAAAGGTCTCGAAACTCCTGTTCTGTGTAATCAAATGTACTCATCGAATACTGCATTACTCGAGCGAGTCGTGATTCGCGCAGTTGATATTCAAAATACTCCTCGCTGCTGAGGGTGTCCCGAATCTGATCCTGCAACTCCTGTCGAATCCTGTTTCGATCATCTCTTGACTCGGAGATATAACCCACGGTGCTCAACGCTACCGTTTTGGCCTGGTTCAGTCGCTGTAGTTCATAGATTTCAATCTGTTTATCTGATGAAAGGAATGGCAGTGAATTGTTCAGAGGTTTGAACAACGATTCAAAAAGGGAATCATCAACAATTTCATCACCAAAGATATCTCTTAGTTGCTGGCGTTTCAGATTGAGCCAGGTCAGTTCTAACTGGGTGTCTTCCTCCGGCTCAGTATCTGATCTCAGCCAATAGGTGTCAGGACCTTTGTTTGGCTGGGAGAGAAAGTGATCACGTTCAATCGTCGCCAGTACAATACCTCTGACAACATCTTCATCATATCCGGCTGATCGAAGTTGACTGACCAGGTCAGCGTGATCACCACTGAGTGATTCTGTCAGGTCGATGCCTGTCTGATAACTGCTCGCGCTTATTTCACGTGGTATTGCTGATTCAGGAGGGATCTCCGGCTGGTTCTGAGATGTTGCGACGACTGCAGAATCTGGCCGGTTTAAGAGGTACCAGGCAAAACTGACGTTGAGGGTTATCAGCGAGACTATTACAAGGTTTTTGATCATGTTCGTACCTCCGCCTTATTTGCTGCTGAGATAGAAACTCGTTTGCGTCTACTTTAACTTAGTTAGTGGCAAGAAAATAAGCGTGGCGTTTTCACACCGGCTATATTGTCAGATGTCATCAAAGTCACCATGGCGACCCTTTCCAGATGCAAATCGTTGAGCACCCGCTTGTGTTTCTCCAGATTGAATGACCTCCCTGCCGATGAACGTTTCATTACGCAGCGCCTCGGGGATTGACATGTTCCATTGCTGGTAGGAGGAAAGACGGTCATTTCGCAGGCAGAGTTGAGGAAACTTACATAGTTCTTTAGCCAGGGTCACTGCGGCATTCAGTGCTTCACCCTTTGCGGTCAGCCGGTTTGCAAGGCCCATCTGCTTCGCTTCATCGCCTGAAACGCCTCTGCCAGTCAAAATTAGATCCAAAGCGTGACTCTGACCGAGGAGCCTGGTTAACCTGACTGTGCCCCCGTCTACCAAAGGTACACCCCAGCGTCGGCAATAAACTCCGAAAACGGCATCGGTTGCGGCAACTCGAAGATCACACCAGACAGCAAGTTCCAGTCCACCAGCTACAGCATGTCCTTCTACCGCAGCAATAACTGGTTTGTTGAGCAGCATTCGGGTAGGTCCCATTGGACCATCACCCTCAATTCCGACTCGATTGCCTTTACTTGTCGACACTGCCGTCAAGTCCGCACCTGCGCAAAATGTGCCGTCAGCACCCGTTAAGATGGCGACCTTTTGCTCGTCATTGCCGTTAAATTGCCGGAAAGCATCAGCAAGCAGCTTAGCGGTAGGTCTGTCGACGGCATTTCTCTTTTCCGGACGGTTGAGAGTGATGATCGTTATCTCATCGAGTTGTTCAATCAAAATGCTGCTCATGATGATTCTCCATTCGTTATTTACTACCAGTAACTAGAAGATTTAGATAGAAGTAACTGCCCGCGCTTCGTCAATGTTTTTTCGGATCCAGTCATATTCTGGGTGATTGTGGCGCGAAATTGCCGATCACCGTTGTGCCGTGATGATTCTCAGAGATACAGACTGATCCGTGGTCATTGTCAATATCCAATCCCGGCCCTTCAATTCAATGCACCTGCAAGAACAAGAATTTGAGTGCTAACCAGGTTTTTGTTTAACGTCATGCAGATTCTCAAGATCCACGTACTGTTTATTGCCGTTAATGCGATACATTCTGCGATTTATCCTGGGATAATCGCAAATATCAAGCTCGCTTCGGTTCCCACCCATAAGGTAAACAAGGTCTTCGTCAAATGGATTACGCAGAGTATGGGGTTGTGAGCCCTGGCCAAATGCCATGAAATCTCCTGGTCCCACCTCGTGCTGCTGGTCACCAATTTCAGCGATGCCTTTGCCATCAATTATGTAGAGAAATTCTTCATCGCAGTGATGGAAGTGAAACTGAGTAGACTCACTGCCGGACTCGAGTCTGGCGAGATGTACACCAATATGCTTTAAACCCAGTGAATCACTGAGAGCACGAACATGGCGTACAGCTTTGTCATTGAACTGATGGATGTTAACTGTCTCTGCCATCGCAGCAATCTCTTCTGCTTTCAACAAGGAAGAATTCTTATCTGCCACGATATCTCCCTCCGGGGCGGTTCCTTGATTCCTGGAATCTCCGCTCACGAGCTTTGCGTACTGGCGGTGGAATCTTGGCTAATAGGGCTAAAGGAGGTTGCTCGCAGGTAAATGATTCACCTAACAGTGATTCGATGCTGGGGAGCATAAACGAATCGTTTTCGCAGGCAAGGCTGATTGAGATTCCACTTGCTCCAGCGCGACCCGTTCGACCTATTCTATGTACATAGTCTTCAGAATCTTCAGGCAGGTTGTAATTAATGACATGTGTGATTCCTTCTACATGAATTCCACGACCAGCGACATCTGTCGCTACCAATACCTTGATCTTGCCTTCTTTAAAATCATCCAGGGTTCTGATTCTTTTCTTTTGTGCGACTTCTCCTGTCAGTAGTCCGCAATCAACACCGTGTTGAAACAGCCTGCTTTCGATTTCGCGAGTTTGGTCGCGTCGATTGATAAATACGAGTACTCGGTCTACACCTGGGCTGTTAATCAGGTTATAGAGTACATTGAATTTGTGATCTTCACTGGTCAGGTAAACGAGTTGTTTGACACTGTCTATTGCTAGTTTGGCTGGTTCAATCTCGATCTCGACAGGATCCAGTGTCCAACTGGCAGCTAGACGTCTGATGTCTTCGTTGATGGTTGCGCTGAATAACTGGGTTTGACGATTCTCCTTTCGTGGTGTTCTTCTGATAATGGATTTCACGTCCGGAATAAAGCCCATACTCAGCATTCGGTCAGCTTCGTCAATGACCAGCGTCTCAACCAGAGACAGATCAATGATGTTGGATTGGAGGAAATCCAGCAAACGACCAGGGGTAGCGACAACGATATCGATGTGTTTCTTGAGTTGTTTTTTTTGTTTTTCGTAGTCCATACCGCCTACAACCGCCAGAACCCTGAGGTCCGTGAACTCCGACAGCTGTTTCGCATCATTTGTGATCTGCAGCACAAGCTCTCGAGTTGGTGCAATGATCAGTGCGAATGGCGCACCAGTCTGGCGTGATTCGAATTCCGGATTTTCCATGTGATAGGTGATAATGGAAATAAGAAAAGCGGCAGTCTTCCCGGTTCCGGTCTGGGCCTGGGCTATAATGTCTTTACCATCGAGTGAGTGAGGCAGGACTTCATTCTGTACTGGCGTGCAGCCAGCGAACCCAAGTTTCATCACCACCAGGTTCAGAGCCTCAGGCAGTTCGAGAACGGCAAAATCCTCCGGCAGGTTTTTTAGTTGATCCCCGTTAACACCAGATAATTCTGCATCAGTAGTATTGTCTTCTTCAATATTAGCGGGTGTTTCAGAATTGAACAGGTTTTTTAGACGTTTCATGGTGGATTCACTTGCCTGTTACTGACTGCTGAGCAAGTGCCAAATTGCAATCAAACATTCTGATTAATGAGTTGCTGTACCGTTGCCAGTTGTAAACATACCACAAATACTTCAAGAGCCTGCTTTAATGAGTCGAGTGAGGGATATGTTGGCGCTATCCTGATATTACTATCTTCCGGGTCTTTTCCATAAGGGAAGGTTGCACCGGCCGGTGTCAGTTTTACGCCAATTTCACCAGCCAGCTCGATGACTGTTGTTGCCAGTCCAGGCTGAGTATCAAGTGAAACAAAGTAACCGCCGCTTGGGTGAGTCCAGGATGCAATATCTTTGCCCGCCAGATGCTCGGTAAGGGTTCTTTCGACCAGCTCAAATTTTGGTTGAATGATTGCTCTGTGTTTCTTCATATGTTCTTGTATGTCGTTCGGGTTCTGAAGAAATCGAGCATGTCTCAGCTGATTGACCTTGTCAGAACCTATTGTCGAAGCAGACAGAAATTTCTCCAGCCTCGAAAGACCGGAATCTGACATTCCGATAAAAGAGATACCGGAACCGGCAAATGTTATTTTTGAGGTAGATGCGACCATTATCACATTGTCAGTAGTGTCTTCCTGCAGCGATAGATCTGCCAGACTGAGAAGGCGGTCTGGGTCGTCGGACAAGTGGTGGACAGCGTATGCGTTGTCCCACATGATTCGAAATTCTTCACCGGCAAGTCTAGGCAGTCGAGCCATTCGTTGTACGGTTTCGTCGTTATAGGTCACACCCGTCGGATTTGAGTATTTGGGGACGCACCAGATCCCCTTGATCATTGGATCCTGTTTGATGAGGGATTCAATATGATCCATATCCGGACCAGTACTGGTCATTTCAATATTGATCATCTCGATATTGAAGTGCTCGCAGATAGTAAAATGTCGATCGTATCCAGGTACCGGACAGAGGAATTTGACTTCACTATTGCTTTCGTTTGCTTCCTGTAACCAGCATTCCTGCATCATCGAAGCAACATACATATACATGAGAGTCAGGCTGCTGTTTCCACCTACCAGGATGTGATCGGCAGGTATGCCAAGGATTTCTCCACCCAACGCTCTTGCTTCCGGAATACCCAGCAGACCTCCATAGTTTCGAACATCGGTTCCATCCTGCAGTATATATAATCCATTCAGGATGCCATCAAGATCATTTGCCAGATCTAGCTGTTCCGGCGCAGGTTTGCCGCGGGTCAGATCCAGATTAAGCCTGGCTTCTGCATACTGCTGGTATTGTTTGCTCAGTGATTCGTTTTGCTCGTTGAGTGCCTCAACTGAAAGATCCGAAAATTTCATCTTGTTTCCCACGTGGCTTTACACCTTTAAACCGGTTAGTTCATCTGCGCCAAGCATCAGATTCATATTTTGAACGGCAGCACCTGCTGCGCCTTTGCCCAAATTATCCAGCTGCGATATCACTAACATTTGATCATCTGAGCCGAAGATATGGATGTCATTTCGGTTGGTACCATTATTTGTCTGTGGATCAAGAAAGCCGTTCTGACGTGTTTCATCAGTATTAGGCTGATGGACGTTAACGCACTCGTTATCACTGTAGTGAGTTTCAAGACAGGTGTAAATGTCATCAAGACTGGTTTTCTTGTTGAAATATTCTTTTGCAAGGGGTGTACTGACCAGCATCCCCTGGGGGTAGTGACCAACGGAAGGCAGGAACAGGGGCGCATATGTTAATGATGCGTAATGCTGCATCTCTGGAACATGCTTGTGTCCGAAATTCAGCGCGTAGGGGCGTGAATTCCACAGATCTGTTGGAGACTGCTGTTGACGCAATTCGTATTGCTCAATCATCTTATGGCCACCACCTGAGTACCCGGATACTGCACTGATACTGAGTCTTATATCTTTACGTAACAAGCCGCTATTGACCAAGGGTGCAATTGAAAGTAGAAAACCGGTTGGATAACAACCGGGATTTGACACTCTCGTTGCCTCGCTTATTTTTTGTCTCTGATTTTTCGTGAGTTCAGGTAAGCCATATACCCAGTCAGGGAGTATTCGATGCGCAGTGCTGGCATCCAGGATACGGGCACTGGTGTCTGAAGCCAGACTGGCTGTTTCTCTTGCAGCGTCGTCAGGCAGACAGAGGATCACAATATCAGCCTCGCAGATAATTGCGTGTTTAACAGTGGGATCTTTTCTGTTTTTATCACTGATCGACAAGATCTCAATATCCTGCCTGTCACTCAAGCGCTCATGAATTTGCAGACCGGTCGTGCCTACCTGGCCGTCGATGAATATCTTGTTCATATTGGTTGTCTGAATGTTCGAAAAAACTGCCTTAAGTCGTTCGCCAACAAATCCGGTTGTTCCAGCGCAGCGAAGTGTCCACCTTTTGGCTGCTTTGTCCAGTGCTGAATGTTAAACATCTCTTCTGCCCATTTGCGTGGTGGTTGAAACAGTTCACCAGGAAACATGGTGCAGCCGGTTGGGGTCGCGATTCTACCATGTTCATGGAGGTTGTTTTGCACATGATTTGATTCGTAATAGAGCCGGGTCGAAGAAGTGATACTACCGGTTATCCAGTAGATCATGATATTGGTTAACAGTTCATCTTTACTTATCGCGTTTTCAATGTTTCCATCGCAGTCTGTCCAGCTATGAAACTTCTCGGTTATCCAGGCTGCCAGTCCAACAGGTGAGTCGTTGAGCCCATATCCCAGGGTTTGTGGTTTGGTCCCCTGGATTGATTGATATCCGGTCCCTTCGGACATATGTTGTCGACGTTCTTCAAGGCGTGTCTTTTCTTCTTCTGTAACTCCCTCAAATGGATCAGATTTACGCTTTGGAATACCTGCGAAAACCAGAGTTAAATGCAGTGCGGAAACCTGCTCGGGAGCCAGTTTTGCAGTCCAGCTGCTGATAGCAGACCCCCAATCACCTCCTTGTACGGCATATTTTTTGTAGCCTAGTTGATTCATTAGTTCAATATGTCCCTCTGCGACGCGCTTCTGATCGAATCCGGGTTCAGTGGCAGGATCTGAAAATCCATAACCAGGAATTGAAGGGCAGATCATATGAAATGCATCTTGAGGATCAGCGCCGTAATTCTCCGGTTGTGTCATCATTGGGATGATTTTTGTAAATTCTGCGATTGATCCTGGCCATCCATGGGTCATCAGCAACGGAATGGCTGTTTCATGGGTTGATCGTTGGTGAATAAAGTGCAGCTTGCGATCTTCGATAATCGTCTGATACTGATCCAGCTGATTCAGCTGAGCTTCCTGGGCGCGCCAGTCATATTCTGTTAGCCAATAGCCTACCAGCGATTTCAGGTAATTCAGATCGGTGCCATATTTCCAGCTGTCGCCGACTTCATCCGGCCAGCGAGTCAACTGTAATCGATGTTTGAGATCGTCAATGACTTTATCAGAAACGCTGATTTTAAACGGTGAGATCACTGGGTTCTTCCCCTAATGTTGTTTCAGTTATCGAATCAATGCAGGTATTAAGAGTTAGTTCCAGGATAATACGAAACTACCCCCAATTATTATCCGCTGTCCCTGGTTGTATGCAAAATGTGGTGTTGCAGTCTGCTCCGAGTTTCGCCTAGATTTTCAAGTACAGGCTGAGGCAGGAACTTTGCCTGCAGCGCGTCTTCCCAGGGTATCGAGTCGTAATAGTGGTCCCTCAGGAAATGAATAAACTTCAGGGTTCGAAATCCGTCCATCCAATCATCGATAAATTTATCGAAAACCTCTCGTCTCTGATTTTGTTTGGAGCGGATAAGTTCGATTAGTCCCATCTTTTTACACCAGTGATCTATCTCCGGCACGACAAAGTGACGGTTTAGATCGCTGGCTTGCTGACAATTATTGAGATCAACCAGCAACCGCTTTAGCTGGTCGAATACCCTGGGATTGTATAAACAAAAATCGGTAGTAGATTGTGCCAGAATTTTTTTTATACCGAGGCCGGTACCAAAAGGTACGCGCTCCGAAAGACGTCCGGAGATTTTGATATTAGGCCCGGACAGTTGTTGTATCAGTCCCGTCTTGGCGAGCTTGTTGAGCAGGTAGAAGTCTTCTGCCGCATTCTTAACAGGGAAGCCCCTGACTGCCGCGTAGTGGTCTGCGTTAACCGCGATGGTACTGGCCACGGTAAAAAATGCATAAGGTGATCGAGCGTGATGTAATCCTGCGACATAGTAAAGGAGAGATATCTCGTAAAGGTAGCAGGCTGTATGATGCGTGTCAGGTTCGTGCTCAAAAGGGTACAGAAGAGCAGCTGCGGTATTCTGTACTTGTTTCAAGCGATCAAAATAGTCTGGTGGGAGGATCACGTCAGCATCGGTATTAAAGATCCAGGGTATGTGAATCAGCCTTGAGTCAATCAGTCGTAGTGCGATATCCGCACCAATTTTCCTTGCCAGACCAACTCCCTGACGAACAGGAATGGATTCGGAACATCGATCAACAAGCAGAATTGAAATACTGTCCGAAATCTTCAGGTAGGTAATGGAAGAATCTGAATTGAGAGCGTGGCCGCGAGATTTCACGTCGGCGATCATTCGCATGGTCTGAGGCTCCAGATCAACTGGAGAGTTGGCTACCAGGATAACAAGAACATTCTCATCAAGGCTCCGCCAGACTTTCTCGAGGGTTGACCATTCTTCCTGGAATGCTGGAATGACAATACAGTAGTCGAATGAGCTCTTCTGCAGAATGGCTGTCGCGTTGCGACTCTCGGGTTCTGCGTAAAGTCGAAGATATTTTGTCACTACCTGCTTATTCATGGGGTGTATATCCTGAATCTGAGGCCGTTAGAGACTAGTGAAGTCGAGGACGTATGGCCAGCCCGTTCATTATTGTAACTTCGATATCGAGCCATTCCTGCCAGCGAGATGTGACTTCTGATTCAGGGAAGTAGTGATTGGCAAGGTGGATAAACAAATGGTAATGGTTTTGCTCCGATTGAGAGAGCGTTCGGTAGAAAGTCGCAAGTTCCGGATCTTCAAGATTTTCTGAAATGAGTTCAAAGCGTTCTGCTCCCCTTGCCTCAATCAACGCTGCGGTGAGCAGACGATCAAGAAAATACTGCTCAGGACCGCGATTAAAATGTCCAAGAATGGCATTAACATAAGGGTCTTTTTCATCGGCAGAAGGGATTAGTCCGCGCTTCAGCATCAGTTTTATCACCTGACGATAGTGGTTTAGTTCCTCAAGCGCGAGATCTGTCATTTCTTCGACCAGCTTTATCCGGTCAGGATAGTGAGCCACGATCGACAGAGCGACAGCAGAAGCTTTTCGCTCAGCAGAGGCATGATCAATCAGAAACTCATCGAAATTTCCAATAACTGCTTCGAGCCAGGCCTTTGGCGAAGGTGCGTTTAGTACGTTGAACAAAGCAATTCCTGAAAGAATCTTGAGATTTCTTCAACCTCTTCCATGCAGACCTGGTGGCCCATGGGATAGTCGAACCATCTGACGTCATAACCCAGACGAATTAGATTCTCACGGGAAGTTGCGGCGCGCATAATCGGGATCATTGGATCGCCGGTGCCGTGGGCCATCATTACTGGAATGGCCAGATTCTCATCGGTCCTCTCTCTTTCTGTTCGTGCAAGGTCATACAAGTAGGTTGAAAGGGCCAGTACACCTGCGAGTCGTACTCGAGATCTTAGCGCTGTTTGCAGGGCGATGACGCCACCCTGGGAAAATCCAGCAAGGAGTATTTGCTGGTTATCAATACCTCTGTCCATTTCACGCTCGATAAAGGCTTCAATCTGCTTGGCAGACATGTCGATATCATCGCCACCCTCGGTTTCCGAATGAGGGATAAAGTCGTACCAGGCTCGCATTTCTTCACCCTCGTTAATCGTGATAGAGCGTTTTGGCGCGTGAGGAAAGATGAAGCGGATAGCATGAGACTCCGGCAGTTTTAATTCTGGAACGATCGGCTCAAAATCGTGCCCGTCTGCTCCAAGCCCGTGCAGCCAGATGACTGTCGCGTTTGCAGCTTGATCAGGTTCAATTTGTATGTGATCAAGGACTTCACTCATGAATGCTCTCATAATCTGATTTGCTGATCAGAATCATATCGGCACCACGATTGATTTCAACTAGTTAATTCGTGTCCATAAAGTCACTTCGTGCCAAGCATTCTTGTCCTTGCCATGTAGTAACCGATTGATTTTATTGACTAACAATTTGCCCCTATAGTCTCGGCCGCACAAATTCGGTACTTTACGGACAAGAACTAGTTAGTTCGCGTCCGGAAAAGCCCTTTTCCAGTCGAAATGCAGTACATTTCCAAATTCGTTGGTATAAGAATCAAGCACTTACGGAAGAGTTAACACTCACAAATTGAGAATCTGGGTATGAACTAATGCGCTGATTTTTGTGAGTTTAGAGTTTTCGAAGCTGGGTTGTAGGTGAATTTGGTGAAATCCAGCTCATGGTTCTCATATTACAGAAAACTGAATTACTGCCTTGTCGTGGCGACTGTTATCTGATTTTAAGTTTAGCAAAAGGATTCAGATTCACCTGTTGTCGAAACTGAGCTGGGAACGCTTGTCGAAATCTTCAGGTGTTATTGCATGCTGCCGTGGTGTTCTCATGGATTCTGGATTAACTGGCATGGCCTCGTGGTCAGCCTCTGTTGCCCGTTCAAGTCGTTTTCCACTTAAGGGAAAGTTTGGTGAATCAGGGAAACTTTGTTACTTTCTGGGTAGAAATTAACCGATTCTTATCTGAGAACCCGGATCAAGCGGATTTCAATTGATAGAGAGGCGGGAGATACATGATCTGCTTTGATTTTACGACTTTCCCGGATAGGATCTAATACTAAACTGAACCGATGTAGGAGATTGACAAGTGGGACCACTTTCAGGATACAGGATCATTGAACTAGCGGGGATCGGCCCAGGGCCGTTTTGTGGAATGTTGCTCTCAGACATGGGGGCAGAGGTAATCAGGGTTGATAGAACTGGTGGCGCAGCACAAAGAAGTCAGGACGTGCTTGCAAGAGGCCGAAAGTCTATTGCAGTCGATCTGAAGAGTGAGGCTGGTAAAGAAGTAATTCTCAAATTGTGTGAAACCGCAGATGCCCTGTTTGAGGGTTTCCGACCGGGTGTCACAGAACGGCTTGGTCTTGGTCCTGATGAATGTGCGGCGCGAAATGAAAAACTGGTTTATGGTCGTATGACGGGCTGGGGTCAGGATGGTCCGATGGCGCAGGCAGCTGGTCATGATATTAATTACATTGCTCTTGCGGGAGCATTGGGTGCCATTGGTGCAACGGGTGGCAAACCAATACCACCACTCAATCTTGTTGGGGATTTTGGTGGTGGTGGAATGGTGCTGGCATTTGGCCTGGTCTGTGGAATTCTTGAAGCTCAGAAGTCCGGCAAAGGGCAGGTTGTTGATACAGCCATGGTTGATGGCGCGGCAGTACTAATGTCCATGTTCTATACCATGGCGGCTGTGGGTGCCTGGAACGAGGAGAGGGGAACCAATCTGCTCGATACTGGAGCGCACTTCTACAACACCTATGAAACCAGCGATGGCGGGTATATTTCATTAGGTTCCATAGAACCTCAGTTTTATGCGCTTTTAGTTGAAAAGGCAGGACTGGATCCAGAGGAGTTCTCGGCTCAGATGGATCGATCTCGTTGGCCTGATTACAAAGAGAAGGTGGCTGAAGTGTTTAAGTCTCGAACACGAGATGAATGGTGCGAAATAATGGAGGGAACTGATGTTTGTTTTGCCCCCGTGTTGTCGCTCACTGAAGCAAGCGAACATCCTCACAACAAACATCGGGGTACATTCACTGAATTGGATGGTGTCATACAGCCGGGGCCGGCGCCGCGTTTCAGTAGAACTGAGCCCAGGTTGACGAACAGCTCCAGACATCCAGGACAGGATACAGTAGAAGTCTTGAAATCTGCAGGTATGGATCAGTCTAAAATTGATGCCATGCTTGAATCTGGTGCAATCGGGGTCGTTAGCAGCTAACGACTTTAACTGGGTGAAACAGCTGAAGAGACGGTTGCCGGGCAGTGATACTGTGTAAAGCCCTCTAAAATCAGCAGCTTTGGTTGTTTTTTAAAGGCACAATCAAGAATAAACTGCTAAACAGTTGTGCAAAGTCGACTTTCTTCGGTAGAGGAAAATATTCTGTCAATGGCAGTCTTTTTCCGTTTTTTTCCGTTTCATTGCGGTAGAATTACGCCACTTCTGGTTCGGCTTAGGCAGACGGTTTTGAAAGGTCTGCTAAGCTGATAGGTGTAAGCATTGGTCACCTCGGGCAAATAAAAAAACACCAGAAGAGCGGTATGGGAATGAGCCATCAATAGTTGCTTCCATTGGGACAATAGAGACTGATCTAGTCCATCCATTGATTAAGATAGGTAACATCACATGAGCGTAGAACTACTGGATACTACCCGGTTCCACGGGTTTAGAGTCAGACGTCAAATCGCAGGCAAGACTTACCAGGAATATTTTTCGCTAAAAGAAAATGGCAAACGTTTGCGCGGTGCAGCGCGTGCGAAAGTAAAAGCTAAAGCAGAAGACCGAGATGCGCTACTTGAGAAGTCGCAAGCTAAAGCCAAAGCGAAAGCAGCCAAGACAGCCCTGTTTGACAAGAACGGCAAAGTAAGAGGAATTCTATTCCGAATGAAAACGGAAAAGAGCGGCACTCGTACACCCGTGTTTCAAATCGGCATTATGTCAGCCAAGGTTGGCAAGATAGTGAATACAACCGTTTCCATAAATCTTCATGGCCTTAAGGGTGCATGGGGCAAAGCGGTTGATTTCTACATCAATCACAAGAAGATCTCAAAACGTTCGAAGACTTATAAGCAGCTTTTGAAAGCACAGCCTTCTAAAGCACAGCTTGAAGCCATGAAGAGAAAGCGTAAGAAGAAGAGATAGGTAATTTGAACGCAAAGAAAAGGGACCTATGAGGTTCCTTTTTTTTGCGCATCAGCTCTACAAAAAATGGTATTGTCCGGATACTGAGAATCTTAGAGATGGATTCATGAAGTATCTCGAACAATATGAACTGTCCATTAGTAACCCTGACGCTTTCTGGCGAGACCAGGCAGGATTGATTGAGTGGTTCAAGTTTCCTGAGTCTATTCTCAGCAAAGATCATAATGATAATAGTGCCTGGTTTGCCGATGGTGAGTTAAATACATCCTATCTGGCCCTTGACTATCATGTCGATCATGGGCGTGCAGATCAGATAGCGCTAATCTACGATTCTCCCGTAACCAATACCGTCCAGAAATTTTCATACCTTGAATTGCGAGACGAGGTTGCCTTGTTCGCAGGTGCACTTTGTAAACTGGGCGTAACGAAAGGTGACCGCGTCATCATCTACATGCCGATGATTCCTGAAGCAGTGATTGCCATGTTGGCTTGTGCCAGGATTGGTGCTATCCACTGCGTGGTGTTTGGCGGATTCGCCGCCAAGGAACTGGCCACACGAATTGATGATTCGAAACCGAAACTGATTCTGACAGCTTCATGCGGGATTGAGTTTTCAAATGTTATTGCATACAAACCATTGATTGATGAAGCACAGTCCATTGCCAGTCACGCGGTTGATTACTGTGTCATACACCAGCGTCCGGAGTGCAAGGCGGAAATGGGCCCGGATGATATTGACTGGCAGGATGCGCTTGTGGATGCAGAGCCAGCGGATTGCGTCACGATGCAATCCTGTGATGCTCTGTACATTTTGTACACGTCAGGTACGACAGGCAAACCTAAAGGGGTTGTTCGTGAAAATGGTGGTCATGCAGTGGCCCTCAGGTACAGTATGCAGGCCGTCTATGATGTCAAACCTGGCGACGTTTATTGGGCAGCCTCGGATGTTGGCTGGGTTGTAGGTCACTCATATATTGTCTATGCGCCTTTAATCACTGGTTGTACCACGGTGCTGTTCGAAGGTAAGCCGGTGCGAACACCTGATGCTGGCACATTCTGGCGGGTGATTTCTGATCATCAGGTTGATGTACTCTTTACGGCACCCACTGCATTCAGGGCAATTCGTAAAGAAGATCCGGACAGTGAGTGTCTCGCCAGGTACGATATTTCATGTTTACGGACACTGTTTGTGGCTGGCGAAAGAACCGAACCATCCACATATCACTGGCTTGAGAAAATTCTAAGAATTCCGGTTGTGGATCATTGGTGGCAGACAGAGACCGGCTGGCCTATTGCCTCGAATATGATGGGGATTGAAGTCCGGCCCACAAAACCAGGTTCTGCGACCTTTCCTGTACCGGGATTTAACGTACAGATATTGTCGAGTGATCATGAGCCGCTCACGGCCAACAAAGAAGGTGACGTGGTTATTAAGCTGCCGCTACCGCCATCGAGTCTGCCGACGGTCTGGGATGACCATGAACGCTATCTGAAATCTTATCTGAGCCAGCATGAAGGCTATTACCACACAGGGGATGGCGGCTATTTTGATGAGGACGGATATCTGTTCATTATGGGTCGAACTGACGATGTCATCAATGTGGCAGGACATCGGTTATCGACAGGTGAGATGGAAGAAATTGTGGCCTCTCACTCGGCGGTAGCGGAATGTGTTGTCATTGGAATCGAAGATCCGGATAAAGGACAGGTGCCCGTAGGTCTGACGTTGCTGATGGATGGGACGAATGTATCTGCAGAGGAGCTACAGGATGAATTGGTCGCACTCGTGAGAAAAGAGATAGGGGCTTTCGCCAACTTCAGAAGAAGTATCGTTGTGCCACGGTTACCGAAAACTCGATCTGGGAAAATTCTGCGTCAGGTCATGAGAAAAATTGCTGACAACAAACCATTTGAGCCGCCAGCAACCATTGACGATCTGGGAATCCTTGATGAAGTTCGCGACAGGCTTGTTGCGAACGGTATTGGTCTGGTATCAGAAGGAGAGATTTAATAGTGACAACTGTATTAGTTACCGGTGCATCCTCCGGATTTGGCCAGGCTTGTGTTCGGAAGTTTGCTGAGAACGGTCACAAGGTCATTCTGGCAGCGCGACGTCAGGACAGGATTGAGGCTCTGGCTGATTCACTAGGTGATGCCGCGCATGGGATCACTTTGGACGTTCGGGATCGTACAGCGGTTTTTAAGGCGATTGAACAGTTGCCAGAATCATTCAGTGATGTCGGGATATTGATTAATAACGCCGGACTGGCCCTCGGAATGGGTGGTGCACAGGAAGCCGATGTTGACGAATGGGATACGATGGTAGATACCAATGTCAAGGGTGTGATGTACATGTGCAGGGCGGTATTACCGGGGATGCTGGAGCGGGGAGGTGGTCATGTGGTGAACATAGGATCGGTCGCAGCAAGTTGGCCCTATGCCGGAGGAAACACCTATGGCAGTACCAAGGCCTTTGTCCAGCAATTCTCTCGAAATATGCGAGTGGATCTCTTAGGGAAAAACGTCCGGGTGACCAATGTTGAGCCGGGAATGAGTGAAACAGAGTTTTCAGTGGTGCGATTCAGTGGTGATGAAGACAAAGCCAGGCAGTTTTATGCCGGAATGAAACCTTTGGGTGCTGAGGATGTGGCAGAAATTGTGTATTGGACAACCGCCTTGCCAGCTCATATCAACATCAATCAGTTGGAAGTGATGCCCGCAAATCAGAGCTGGCAGGGATTTGCCGTTCATCGAGATTCCTGACACCCGTCTATTTGTTGGATTTCGCGGTATCGGTACCCGCTATTCCCTGTATAATATAGGTACAGGTAAAATGTAATCCAGATGCGGAACCTATGATCATAGTACACGGTACATTCCCCGTTAAGGAAGAACGTCGTGATGATGCGCTTGAATTTATGCGCAAGATGTCAGACGCGAGTCGTTCAGAGTATGGATGTGTCAGCTACGAGTTCTACATTGGACTGGCTGATCCTAATACACTCCTGCTGTTTCAGGAATGGGAGTCCGTTGAAGCCCTGCAGGGACATTTTCAGACTGATCATATGGAAGAATTTCTAAAGGTTTTGCCGGATGTTCTAAATGGCGAGGTATTAACCCGTCGTTATGAAGTCCGCAGTAATGATGATCTGGTTGGTAACGATGTTACTGACTACGAGCCAGAACCTGAATCGAGCTCCCAATACCGCTACCAGGAAAAAATCATACATTAACGTTTTTCGCCTCGCGAAAAACGGGCTAAAACGTTTTTCGCCTCGCAAAAAACGGGCTAAAACGTTTTTCGCCTCGCAAAAAACGG
>Ga0208896_1000294_pt1 | contig 28474 bp, 21 predicted proteins | sample ETNtaG_27_FD_185778 | JGI IMG/M metagenome (GOLD analysis project Ga0208896, IMG submission 185778) | Marine microbial and viral communities from oxygen minimum zone, Eastern Pacific Ocean - ETNP201406SV63 (SPAdes) (version 2) | ecosystem: Environmental > Aquatic > Marine > Oceanic ... | reverse complement strand
ATAACCGGGCTAATCTTTCGACTATCTATTACTGCCTCAACATTAACGCCCTTATCTATCAAGTCTTTTGCAGTCCTCCAGCCATCATCGTTATTGGTGTATACACTGATACTTTCTCCAGTAGCGACAGCAAACCTATTCAGGTAAGTTCTAACAGCACTCGCGAGCATAATACCCGGCCTATCATTATTACCAAAAGCTATAGCCCTCTCGGTTGCACCTGCGCATAAAATTGTGCGTTTAGAATAGATTCTCCAGTTGACCTGTCTTGGCTTGGCGTTGTTCTCTCTAGCTTCGTTTGCTCTGTTCTCAATAGCTCCATAAATTCCATGGTCATAGGCACCAAAAATGGTGGTGTCAGGCATTAAAGTCACATTATCCATGGTGTTAAGTTTTGCAACCGCGTTCATGGCCCATTGTGGACCAGTCATTCCATCAATTTCATTTGTTTCAGAATTCAGCCTGCCGCCCATTAAAAAATCTTCATCTGCCAAAATCACTTTCGCTCCAGAGCTTGCAGCAGTAAGTGCAGCTGAAAGACCAGAAGCTCCAGCACCAACAATCAAAATATCGCAGTAACGAAACCCCTTATCATAAGTGTCGGGGTCCTCTTGTTTTGACAGCCTACCCAGACCCGCTGAATTTCGGATAGCTGGCTCATAGATTTTCTCCCAAAAAGCTTTTGGCCACATAAAAGTCTTATAATAAAATCCAGCACTAAGCAAGGGTGAAAACATATCTGTTATAGCCATAAAATCAAAGCTTAATGGGCCTCTATGATTCTGACTGTTCGCTATAAGTCCGTCATGTAGTTGCGTTACTGTAGCCCTTGTATTAGGCTCTTGGTATGCACCAGCACCAATCTCCATAATTGCATTTGGCTCTTCTGAGCCAGCCGTAAATATTCCTCTAGGTCTGTGATACTTAAATGAGCGTCCAACCAAATGTTTGTTGTTTGCCAGTAGAGCTGAAGCTAGGGTGTCGCCCTGATAACCTTTTAATGATTGCCCATTAAAAGTAAATGAAAGTTCACTGCTTTGGTCTACAATACCACCCTTGATTCTGTTAATTTGATTCATTTTGATCGCCCCATTCTTCTTGCATAATCTGCTGCCAACTCTACACTTTTTATCTCGTGTGTTAAAGTGTTACGGGTTACAACTAGCCAGGACTGATCACCCTGTTCGTGATACCAAAGCTCGGGATTATCTCCAGCTACATTTTCTCTTATGTACTGGTACTGATGAAAATCTTCTGCTGCTGTTCCACTCTCCCAGTCGGGACGATTAATTAAATCTGTAGATCCGAGATATACAAACTCTTCTGAATCTCTTGGTCCTAATAGTGGGTGATTAATAATCATAACAATAAGCCTTAATGTAGGTTAGGTTGAGGCCCAACACCTTTCTCGTCAATCATTGCGCCGCGTCTAAAACGGTCTAGTCGAAAAGCACTGGCAACTTCATGATATTCTCCAGTAGCTAGCAGATGTGCATAACAATATCCACTAGCCGGTGTAGCCTTAAAGCCTCCGTAGCACCAACCTCCATTGAAATATAACTCGTTGACTTCTGTTTTGTCTATGAATGGGGATCCATCCATTGACATATCCATAATACCTCCCCAAGAACGTAACAATCTTGCTCTGCCTATCATTGGCATGATTGCCATGCCGCCTGAACATACATCCTCAACAACTGGCAGGTTGCCTCTCTGTGCATAGGTGTTGTAAGCGTCAATATCGCCGCCAAATACAAGTCCGCCCTTGTCAGATTGCGAACAATAAAAGTGCCCAGCACCGAAAGTAATTACATTGTCCATAACAGGCTTTAAGCCTTCAGTAACAAAGGCCTGCAATACATGGCTCTCGATAGGTAATTTAATTCCCGCCTGAGCCATAACTCTTCCAGAAGAGCCAGCAACGCATACTGCAACACGTCCTGCCTTTATGTCACCTTTGGTTGTTTTTACTCCTGAACAAACCCCGTTATCAATATTAAATCCTTTAACCTCACAATTCTGGATGATATCAACGCCCAAGTTACTTGCAGCTCTGGCATAGCCCCATGCTACAGCGTCATGCCTAACTGTGCCGCCACGTGGTTGTGATAGTGCTCCCTTAATTGGGAAGCGTGCATTCTTTACATCTAAAAATGGATATCTGTCCTTTATGTCGTCTTGATTAAGATACTCTGCTCCTGCATCTGCAAAAAGCATTGAATTAGCGCGGCGTACAAAAGCGTCTCTCTGTGCATCGGAATGAATTAGATTCATGATACCTCGTTGAGAGACCATGGCATTGTAGTTAATATCTTGCTCTAAGTTTTCCCATAACTGCATAGATAGCTCATAGAATGGTTCGTTACCTGGTAATAAATAGTTTGAACGTATAATTGTTGTGTTCCTTCCAACGTTGCCTGAGCCAATCCAACCACGCTCCAGAACTGCAACATTAGTTATGCCATGATTTTTTGCCAAATAATACGCAGTGGCAAGTCCATGACCACCTCCACCAACAATAATTACATCGTAACCTTCAGTTTTTGGTTCCGCATCTCTCCAGACGGGCTCCCAACCCTTGTGGCCTGACAAAGCCTCTTTTAAAACTTTAAATGCAGAGTAGCGTACTTTGCTCACAGCTTAACTCCAAGGGTATGGACTATTTGAGACTGGATGTAATTTACCTTCTTTAAAGCGTGAAAACTTAAAAGGCTCCAGTAGTTCTTGTTTTTCTCCTAATAGCTCTTCAGCGACTAGACACCCTAGACCCAACATCTTGTAGCCATGGTTGCTGTCTGCTATGACAGTAACATTGCCACTAAAAGTATCAATTACAGGGAAGCTATCTGCAGTGAAACAGCCAACTCCGCCAGATGGCTCTTTATGGTATTTTGGCATTTTGCCTTCAAATCTTTTGTGGCAATGAGCCAAGGCAGAGACCCACATATGGGCAAACTCAGGTCCTGAAACGAACTCTGGACTAGATGGTCCGTAAGGGTCAATCTGTACTTCTTCTGCAGATTTTTTTACTTCGTAAGGTGCAGCGCCCCCTTGAATTCCACCGAAATGCCAATCAGGTTTGTAGTATATTCCCCATAGCTGGTCAGTAATTAGTGAACCATCAACATCAGAATATAAAGGGGCATCTGTATCTACATGCAAAACTGGTGGCATCTTGCCGTCGTTAGTTTTTAATAACTCAGGCTCAACTCTAAGTACTCCTTCTTCTAATTGCCAGAAGCGCCACATGTCAACATTGCTGTGGACATTGCCCTCCAAATCCTTTACCTCTATTTGTGCTGGAAGTTCGAGCATTTTCCAAAAATCTCTTACCCATGGACCTGCGCCAATTACTACATGTTCGCAACCTATATTGCCTTGATTGGTTTGTACCTCAGCAACTGATCCTGTTTCATTGTTTCTTGTAAAACCTGTTACCTCAACACCTGTAATTATTCTTACTCCTAAGGCCTCCACTTTACTTGCCAAGCCATACATAGCTTTGGTATTGTTGGCGTAACCACCTTTCTTTTCATGCAGAACAGAGGTTATTCCTTTTGCTTGCCAATCATCAAACATTTCTAGCATGTATTCACGTGACTCATCTTCTCCCTCAATAAACACGCTTTCATATCCAATCTCTTGTTGCTCAGCATGAATCTGTTTCACGTCTTCTCTCATACTCTCAGGAGAAATTTGCATATAGCCAACAGGGTGATAACTGAATGCTTCAGGGTCACTCTCCCAGATGCTTACAGAGTGCGCCATTAATTTGCGCATTGCTGGCTGGAAATAATTGTTTCGAACTACACCACATGCAATGCCTGTTGCTCCTGCGGCTATCCCAGCTTTGTCTACAATGGTAACACGTCCATCAACACTTTCACCGGCGGCAGTTAATTTTTCAGCCAAGCGCCAAGCCGTTGAAAGGCCATGAATGCCAGCTCCTACAATAAGGTATTTAGAATGTTTAGGTAAGGCCATAGATTTTGTCTCCTAATTAATATTTAACTTTTGAAAACATTATCACTTAATTGACGATTTGTATAGCCAATAATATTCAAATAATAGTGAATTTATATATACTAATTTATATTTAATCCCAACAAAATATAAAACTTAATACTACCGTAATAGCCACTATATTCTTTATTATTTCCTTATAAAACAATAGTTTTAGTACATATTTCTAGGATATATATTGTCAATTCAATTATACATATTTGACATATGCACCTGTGTTGAAGTATACTTTTATTCAACTAAATTATATTTGTTGAAATGTTATGTCAAGAAGACACTATAAATTGCCATCTCTAACTTCATTAGCTACCTTTGAAACTGCAGCTCGTAATCGTAATTTTAAAAAAGCTGCTGAAGAGTTAGGAGTTACTCCGGGCGCTGTTAGTCACCAAATAAAGTACCTTGAAGAAGACTTAAACTTCTCATTATTTGACCGGAAACATCATAAAAAGAACTTGTCAGACCAAGGAGAGTCATTATTTGCGGTCCTCCAAAGTAGCTTCTCTGCAATATCGTCAACACTTTCGAATCTAAGAAGATCTACAAATACTGAGGATGTTGCTATATCAAGTACCACTGCAATTTCAAGCTTGTGGTTAACTCCTAGGCTGGTACAGTTCTGGAGAGAGAACCCAGAAATACCGGTAAATCAGCATGTCACCGACAATCCTGACTTTCAAGGAGTGGCAGTTGATTTACAGATATGTTATGGCTATGTTGAAAGCGAATCAAATCAAAAACACACTTTATTTCATGATGAGCTTGTTCCGGTATGTAGTCCTAAATTTAAATTAAAGCACCCTAACCCAACGATAGAGGAGTTAGCCCAACTCCCTCTTATACATTTAAGAGCAAAAGATAAGAATTGGTCTAACTGGTTTGCTTGGTTCAGCTCTCTTGGATATAAGGGCAAGATTGATCATGGTATCACTGTTAACAACTATATTATTGCACTTCAGGCTGCAAGTGATGACGTAGGCATTGTTTTAGGTTGGAAGCACCTACTAAAACCTAAACTTGATAGTGGAGAGCTTGTAATTCTTGGTAAAACTTCAACTCCTGCGCCTTCAGCAATATATATAACAAGTGACAGTGAGGACCTTTTGTCTGAAAATGTAAAGGCTCTAAGGGATTTTCTAATACAGTAGACCTATATACTTTATATATAAGTTTGAAGATAGTAATTAAAGAAGTGAAAAAAACCCCATTAACAAATATAGACATGGTCCTTAAGCCCATTGAAATATCCCGTGGGCTACCAAACGATCATTACATCAGTGATGAAGTCTTTGAAGAAGAAAAGCAGGCTGTTTTATTTAACAACTGGTCAGCAATTGGCACCTCAAAAGATATTCCTGAGATAGGAGATGCCAAGCCTATTAGCTTTGTTGGTGTGCCTATACTAATAATAAGAGACGAAACTGGCGCTATTAATGTTTTTCAAAATACTTGCCGCCATCGCGGCATGATACTAGTTGAGAAACAAACCAAGATATCAGGTGTAATAAGCTGCCCTTACCATTCGTGGTGCTACAAACTTAACGGTGAGCTGTGTGCAACCCCTATGGCAGGGGGGGTCAAATTAAATACTCATGAGGCAATAAATCACGCTGAATTGGGCTTAAACAAAATAAGGTCACACGTATGGCAAGACATAATTTTTGTTAATATATCAAATAGTGCCCCAGAATTTGTTGATTACGCTTCCAAAATAATTAATCGTTGGAAAGAATTTGAACAACCAATTTATTATGGTGAAGAAAATTCATATTTCTCACTCACAGTAAATACTAACTGGAAATTAGCAGTTGAGAACTACGCGGAAAGTTACCACCTGCCTTTTGTACATCCAACACTTAACAAGATCTCTAAAGTTGAAGATCACTACCATATTGAAGAGGGGGGTAGCTTCTCTGGGCAAGGTTCGCTTGTGTATTCTCAATTAAAGGATAAGTCTGGCAATGCTTTCCCAGATTTTGAAAATTTGAGCTCTAAGTGGGACACAGGTAGTGAGTATATATGTTTTTACCCCAATGTTTTGTTGGGGGTTCATAGGGACCACATTTATAATATTATTCTTGAGCCTGTTAGTACCTCAAAAACTATTGAGCATGTTTCAATATATTATGCAAAAAAATCCAATGAATTACGTAATTTAGATAACCTTAAGAAGGAAAACTCTGAATTTTGGAAATCGGTATTTATAGAGGATGTTGGGGTAGTTGAAGGTATGCAAAAAGGGCGACAAGGAATTCATTTCGATGGCGGTAAGTTTTCGCCTATTATGGATAGCCCTACATACTTATTTCATCATTGGGTTGCCACACAAATAAATAACCACAGAAAATAATATTTATAGTTATTTTGCCTGCTTAATTATTGAGCAGGCTTATATCAATGCTTGGGCGTAAATTATTTAAATATATAAATTAAAGTCTAGCCTTGAATGCTATCAATGTGTTTTCTAATAGAGTGGCTATTGTCATAGGTCCAACTCCACCTGGAACAGGACTTATGGCGCTTACTTTGTCCTTTACTGTATCAAAATCAACGTCTCCAGTAAGCTTTCCATTATCTAACCTATTAATCCCTACATCAATTATAACTGCACCATCTTTGACCCAGTCTCCGTTAACAAGGTGCGTTACTCCTGCGGCAGCAATTATCACGTCAGCCTCTTTAGTTTTTTTGGTTATATCTTTAGTTGAGCTATGACAAACTGTAACTGTGGCGCCTGAGTTCAATAACTCCATTGCCATAGGCCTTCCAACAATGTTTGATGCTCCTATAATAATACAATCTTTACCCTTTAAATTATAGTCTAGGCTTTCTAACATAGTCATAATGCCTTTTGGAGTACAAGGGCTAATGAATGGCTTGTTTTGCATTAGCTTGCCAATATTTTCACTGCTAAAGCCATCAACATCTTTTTCAGGCAGGATTGCCTCTAGAATAGCATTTTCATCTATATGCTTTGGTAACGGCAGTTGCACCAATATTCCATCAATTGTTTCATGCTCATTTAAACGGTATATCTCTGACAATAGCTCTTCCTGTGTTATGTTGGCTGACTTATGCAATTGGTCTGAATAAAAACCAACCTCAACACACGCTCTTGTTTTGTTTTTTACATACACTTCAGATGCAGGGTCTGTGCCAACCAATATAACTGCCAGTCCTGGAGGCCGACTATACCCTTTAACCTCTTTTGCAATATCTTCTCTTAGCTTTTTAGCTATTTTTTTTCCATCAATTATTTGCATATTATTTATTCTATTTATATATCTAAATACGATTCGAGTGAATCATCTAAGGCATCAATCCACGGAGTATGATGCGGTGGTGACTGGGTTCCAGTCATTAAAGATTTATGTGATTTATCTCTAAACGCCATAATATCTTCTTTCTTGTTGTTCTTCCAATCCAAGAAGGTAAGTCTCATGCCTTCAATATCGAAGTTTGGATAATCAGTTTCGTCTATTAACATTTGTATGTAGTCGCCTTGAAATTTGTATGCATATGCCACACTAGGGTCTGCTGTTTCAAGCGCATGCCATTCTTTAGTATGCTCTTTCATCTTATCAAGGGATGGTAATTTAATTTTGCCCAAGATTACATCTCTTGCATACCAAGCCTGAGCATCAAACATATTAAAGGTGTACCACTGGTCTTGCATGCCTAGATACATTAGTTGTGGGTTTTCTTCCCAAACGACACCTTTATACATTCCTAATGGGTACAAAATATTCTTTGTTTCTAGACGTAAAGAGTCTGGCAAAAATGGAAAATGATGCACATAACCAGTACACAGAATAATAGCATCGACGTCCTTAGTACTTCCATCAATAAAATGCACAGTATTGCCATCAACCTTAACTATAGCAGGCTTCTCGTCCCAATTATCTGGCCACTTGAACCCCATTGGGGCAGATCTGTAGCTACTGGTAATAGATTTTGCACCATACTTGTAACATTGAGAACCAATGTCTTCCGCAGAGTAACTACTACCAACTACTAGAATGTCTTTTCCTTTAAACTCAAGGGCATCTCTAAAATCATGTGCATGGAGAATTCTGCCATTAAAATGGCTGAAGCCCTCATACTCCGGAACGTTTGGCGTTGAAAAGTGCCCTGTAGCCACTACAACATAATCGAATTCTTCACTATAGGACTTCTCATTTTCTAGATCGTGAACTCTTACAGTAAACATTTTTGAATCTTCATTAAAAGATATATCCCTTACGGCTGTATTAAATCTTATCTTTTCTCTAACTCCTGCCTTGACAACTCTTCCTTGGATATAATCAAATAAAACCTCTCTTGGCGGGTAAGAAGCTATAGGGCGGTCAAAGTGTTCTTCAAAATAATAGTCTGCAAACTCTAGGCACTCTTTTGGACCGTTAGACCATAAGTAACGGTACATGCTGCTATGAGCTATCTCTCCATGTTCATCTAAGCCAGTTCTCCAGCTATAATTCCATAGCCCGCCCCAGTCACTTTGCTTTTCAAAGCAAACAACATCAGGAACTTCGCTACCTTTATTTTCTGCCGACTTAAAAGCCCTTAGTTGTGCTAAGCCTGAAGGGCCTGCTCCAATTACCGCTACTCTTGTTTTCATTTTTTCCCCATTAAATTAATATAGTAAAGATAATACACATGATAAAAGTAATGTTAATTATATAAATTCAAGATATATTGAATAAATTTAACTTTAAATAACATTAATACTAGTAATAACTATAGCAATAGCCATTACTATATATTTTGCTCTATTAGGCTCGCTATTCATTAATTCACTATATAAAAGAATAAAATTTCTATGCTATACCTAAATCCTCTTTACGTTTTTTCGCCCAAGTATTAATCAAATGATCTACCGCAAGACCTATAAAAGCAACACAAAGGCCAAGAAGTAGTCCATTCCCAGTTCCTTGTTTGTCAGACAAAGCTTTCAATATGTATTGCCCTAAATCATCTGTTCCTATCATTGCACCAATGATTACCATAAATAATGCAAAAACAACTGTTTGATTTATGCCAAGCATAATATGTGGAAAAGCTAAAGGCAGTTCAATTTTAACCCACCTCTGTAAACGACTTACGCCTGACATTGAGCCTGCATCTTGCAATGACGGTGGCACACTACCAAGGCCTTCTACTGTGTATCTCGTTGCAGGTATTGTTGCATATACAATTACAGCAATTAATACAGATGTATCTGTTACACCAAAAAGCATAATTACTGGTATCAAGTAAATGAATGAAGGGAAGGTCTGAAAGGTATCACAAACCAACAAAATAACTTTGGTAGCTAATGAATTTTGAGCGCACAATGAGCCAACCGTTATACCTATAATTACTGACACAATAACTCCAAAAGTTGTCATATATGCCGTAATCAAGGCCCTGTCCCACCAATCTGTAAGAGCAATATATAACAACAAGGCTCCAACAATTAGCGCCGACCTGATGCCTCCAATAATGTAGCCGACTCCCATAACTAGGGCAAATGTTGCGACAACAGGCATAGCCAAATAGGCGGCTTTCATTGGCATCAAAACATCCTGAATTAAAGACTCATTAAATGCCTTTAAGCTAAAGAAAAAAGTATCCCATATCCAGTCAACTCCTGCCTGCCAAAAGTTTTCTGTGGTTATTCCCTTATTATGTGGTATTAAATATAAATAATTAATCCCGTCCTTAAATATGAAACTTCCAATATAGGCTAAGACTATACCGGTAATAAATATAACTCCAAAAAATAATGAGTATTTATGACGTTGCATAAATGGAAGATCAGCAAAATAATCAGTCTGTTTGTTAGCCCAAGCTAACGAGAGCTTATCTAAAACTACTGCAATAAGTACAATGCAAATGCCCAGCTCCAAAGCCTGTCCAATTCTTAGCTGATTAAGTGCAAGCAATAAATTAAAGCCTAAACCCTTAGCTCCAATAAAAGAGGCAATAACTGCCATAGCCAGACATTGCATAATGACTTGGTTTACTCCAATTAAGATGTCTCGTCTAGCGGTTGGAATTAAAACTTTATATAGAAGCTGGAAGTTGCGACAACCACTCATCATTCCTGCATCTAGGACCTCAGGAGAAACTTTCTTTAGGCCTAACAATGTAAGACGTATCATGGGTGGAGTTGCAAAAATTATAGTTGCAATTGCGCCAGCATGATCGCCAATACCAAAAAACACCATAACAGGCACTAAATAAGAAAAATGTGGCATTGTCTGTGCTACGTTTAATAGTGGCATTAATATTGCTTCAGTAGTACGATTTTTATAAGCAAAAACACCTAACAATAGACCCAAAATAAATGAAATTGGAGCTGCGATTAAAACAAATGAGAGCGTCTCCATTGCAGGCTCCCACTGACCAAAAGAAGATATGTATATTGTTGCAAATGCTACCAATAACGCAAGTCCTTTCCCCTTTAAAGCGTATCCAATCAGGATGCCACCTGCAGCTACTACAGTCCATGGCATGGCTGGTAAACGAGCCCATTCATTCTCTTCAACAAAATCCCAATCCGTAAAGGCTACTATAGTTTTGACCCCACCCAAAAGTATTTCACGTATGAGCTCAATACAAAATAGTATAGAACGAGAAAATGACCTAGTTATCTCTTTTAGTAACGCTGTCTCTTCATACTCCTCAATTTCAGGGTCATAAATCTCGATTGGCCACCACTCGAACATTAAAAAATCAACAGAATCGTTAACTATCCTAGGCAAATCAGTAAGCAACGAGGGCAACCTCCAAAAAATGCCATCTGCTGGATTAATATTAAAATACAACAAAAAAAATACAGCTAACAAAACTGCAAATTGTGACAATTTAGGGTGCTCAGTTATGTAATTCATTTCTCTATGTTTTGTAGACCTTATATCCTATCTATTTGGTGCCGAACAGCATATGTATTACCTTTGAGCAATGAAGAGCTCCGACAACTTTGTCGTTTTTATCTACAACAGCTACAGGTTTCTGTTCGCTAAGGACAGCTTCACAAACTGTCTCAATTATTGCATCCTTGGAAACCCTTAGTTGACTCATATCTGAATCCGCAAGATCTCCTATTTCATCCATAACAGATTCACAATTAAGAACCTTTTCACGTGGAACCTCTCTAGTAAATTTAGCCACATATTCTGTTGCAGGATTAAGAACGATGTTAGCAGGTGTATCAATCTGCTCAATTATTCCGTCTTTCATTATCGCTATCCTATCTGCTAAGCGTAGCGCCTCATCGAAGTCATGGGTTACAAATAATATGGTTTTGTTAAGAACACCTTGTAATCTTAAAAACTCATCCTGCATCTCCTTACGGATAAGCGGATCAAGAGCTGAAAAAGGCTCATCCAAGAACCAAATATCGGGCTCAACAGCTAATGATCGAGCAATACCAACACGTTGTTGCTGGCCACCTGAGAGCTGTCTAGGAAAATAATTTTCACGCCCATCAAGCCCAACAAGTTTGGCCATCTCTAACGCTCTGTTCATGCTGTCTTTTGTGCTATTGCCTTTAACTTGTAAAGGGAAAGCTATATTTTCTAACACAGTTTTGTGCGGCAAAAGAGCGAAACTTTGGAATACCATTCCCATTTTATTACGCCTAAGATTAATAAGCTCTTTATCACTCAGTGCCAGTAAATCTTTACCGTCAATATAGATATTACCTGCTGTAGTATCTGTAAGTCTTGATATGCAACGAAGAAGTGTTGATTTCCCTGAACCTGATAGCCCCATAACAACTAACATTTCACCCTCATAAACTTCAAATGAAGCACTATTAACTCCAACAACACAGCCTGCGTCTTGGAATTCTTTAGCATCAACATTGCCATTAGATTTTTGCAACATTTTTTTGGCATTGTCGCCAAAAATTTTGTACACTGAATCACACTTTATTACTGCATTTTTTTTCTTATCTGAACTAACTTTAGAGGGCATAATTTCTTTCCTAATGAGCCTGGTGGTTTATTTTTATTTTACATACATCATAAAAAAATACCTCCTTTCCTACATAAGTAAAATAGTTTTGGAGGTATTTATTACTCCCCTAAGTTAGGTCTCAGGGGAGATTTTTTACACAATCAAGCGTAAATTTATTACATACCTGCTTGAGTAAACGGCTTCCAAACATCTTCATGATCAGCTAACCATGATTTAGCAGCGTCTTGATGACTCATCTTATCAATATCTACAAGAGCAGCCATTTGACCGATGTCTTTAGTTGTAAACGACATTCTAGAGAATGTTGTGTAAGCAGCAGGCCATCTCTTAGGCATCTGATAGTGTGCAGCCTTCTTCAGCCATCCTTTCGGTGAACCACAGCTACCGTCACCACCATCAGCTTTTCTACAACCGTCGGTGTACTCAGGGAACTCAATAAATGCGAATCCATCAGCATCCGTAAAGTTTGGTGTCCAGTTAAATATGATAGTACCGCGGCCCTCTTTCTTGGCAGCCGCCAAGTCAGCCCAAAGTGCATCAGCACCGCCAGCGAACTTAACAACATAATCGTCACCAAGGCCAAGCGCATCAACACGTACTGGCATTAAGTCACCATGCCAACTTTGAGGTCCTTCTAACCAGCGACCTTTACCTCCAGAGTCAGCAGTTGCAAATACATCTTTACAGTTTTTCAATGCTTCCCAATTAGGTAAACCAGGGCACAAGTTTTCATCTACTACCCATTGTGGCACTCCCATTTCTTCTAATGTCATCGCTGCGTGTGTTCCTGCATCGATTACACCGCCTTTTGCCATCGCGTTATAGAATGACTTGCCGAAACTTGACTGCCAAACTTCATGAGATATAGTTACGTCACCATTACGTATGGATTCATAAACCGCTTGAGAGTCAGCTGGTACATATTCAACATTGTTGCCCATACTTTCAAAAATACCACCAATAACATATGCCATTACAACTTGACTTGACCAGTTATGTGTTGGTATAACAATTGGCTTACTCGAGTCCTTAGCAATTGATTGCCCAGAAACCGTAGCCAAAGTAATTGTTAAAGCAGCTGCAGCTACCTTATTAATTAACTTTTTCATTTTTTTTCTCCTTCTTTTAGTTGTTTTTTTTGATTTCTAATAATGACAAAAAATAATCATTAGCAGAAATCAAACCAATTATTGATTAAAAAACACATAAAAAACATATACATATATATATTTTTAACCAAACCACTATCTTAGGCTATTATTAAGCCATAAGAAAGTACCATACCAAAGAAAACTACATTCTAACTCTTGTTTTCTCTGGGTCATAAAACGGAAAACTAACAACCTCGGCAGCTAACCGCTTATGATGTCCATCTAATTTACCAACTTCAACTTTATTGCCTATTTCAGACTCTGAAACTGAAATTCGACACAGCGCAATATTCTTTTTCAAAATAGGTGACCGAGTCGCACTAGTCACAACTCCGACCTGTTGCTTGCCAACATATACGCCGTCGCCATGCTCAGCAACCTCATTAACATCCAATTCTATCCCAACAAGAGACCTCTGTGGGGAGTTTTTTCGTTTAATTAGTTCGTCTTTACCGCTAAAATCTTCGTCTTTAGTCTTTAAAGGAACTGTAAATGATATCCCCGCTTCAAATGGATCTGTTTGATCACAAAACTCATAACCAGCAAAAATTAACCCCGATTCAATTCTAAGCATATCGAGAGCATCTAGCCCTAGTGGGCATATATTAAACTCTTCCCCAGCATCAGCTATAGCATCCCAAACAGCTTCACAGTCCTTTGGATGGGCAAAAACTTCATATCCAAGCTCTCCTGAGTATCCGGTACGTGAAACCATTACAGGTATTCCAAACTCTCCACCAATTCTGCCAACAGTTAAACGGAACCACTTAAGCTCCTCAATTGTTGTTTGTGTCTTAGAAGTCCAAATAATTTTTGCTAAAGTTTCTCTACTTTTTGGCCCTTGAACAGCTACATTGTGCAACTGATCTGTTGATGACTTAACCCAAGCATTTAGATTTCTGTTTTTAGCTATCTTTCTTAAATGCTTGCCACCCTCATCACACCCGCCAATCCATCTAAAAGTGTCATTACATAAGCGGTACAAGGTACCATCATCAACCATACAGCCGTTATCGTAGCACATTGCAGTATAGACAATTTGACCAACAGAAAGCTTGCGCACATCTCTAGTTATAGCATACTGCATCAATGCCTCAGCATCTGGCCCATATACTTCAAACTTTCTAAGAGGTGACAAGTCTATCATTACTACTCCTTCGCGACATTGCCAGTACTCTTTTATCTGTCCAAGATTGTTGTAATCAGATGCTAACCAGTAGCCGTTATATTCAATAAAGTTTCTGGTTAATTTTTCAGTGTTTTTGTGGAATCCGGTATTTTTTGTCATAGTAGGAATTGTTTGTGGGTCTGGCCTAAAAGCCATAGCAGAAGAAAATTTATTAGATTTATCATACACCCTTACATGAATATCAGTAGGGTTCCATCCATTTACAGGGGATGTATCATCGGGGCATGCAGAAGAAACACAGACTAGATCTGTCATGGCCCTTAATAGTACATAGTCGCCAGGCCTTGACCAAGAGACGTCAGAAGATACAGTGTGGCATTCTTCAATGTTAGTGTTAAAGAAAAAATTTACTGCCACCCAATTAAGCCTAGGTTCAATGCTATATTTATGTAGAGCTTTGTTGAAGTTTTCAGTACAACTGATGTGTCCGGGGTAACCCTTATCATCATAATATTTTGAGTTACAAGCCAAACCAAAAGTATCATGCCTACATACAGTGTCATGCATAACTTCAACTAATGGCTCTGAGTTTTGGTTATAAAACTTATCAAAAACACCTGGAGCAGGGTAACTTGAACCCATAATAGATCTAGTCACCGTTGGATCAATTGAGGTAACTATACCGTTTTTTAAGTCTTCGACTGGGAATGCCTGGAAGTCAGAACATTGCCTACCTTCAACGTCAATTATTTGAATATACTCGCCAGCCTTAACAGTGTAAGATTTGGCAGTACTATTATTAATTCTAATCTCAGAAAGCGGCTCTGCTAGTGGTTCTGGAAGTCTCTCGGAGCTCTTTATTGGTTTAGCCCTAGTAATATTTATCAATATTTCTGTTGGGCTATTCTGTTCATCTACCACCATCGGCCCACCAGATGCGCTTATGACACACATACCTTCTTTGTTAATGCCAAAAGACTGACTAGTGTCGGCAGGACTGTTTTTATCAAACAAATCTATACTGGTTAAACCTTTTAGGGTAATATTTTTTTTCTTTAATATTGCATTTGCTGAATTAGATAGATTTTTTTCAGTCAGGTGATCGTTTTTCTGTATTGGTTTTGTTTTCCAGCTTAGTGACTCAATTATGCTAGAGCCATTCATATCAAGGGCCAACAAGGTGCAGGGCTGGTCCCCCTCAACATCAACTATCTCAACATGATCTCCATTGTCAATTTCAATAGACAGAGACTCACCTCCATAAATTTGGTAGGTTTCTAAATTCTCTTCATATCTAACAGTCGATACTTTCATTATAGATTCTAAAATATCCCCCAAAAAAATAGACTCTAGTAACTTTTTTTTAAAAAAATTAAATAGTTTACAGCGCCAAAAAAAAGGGTAAAGGCGCTGAAAACTAGATAAAACTAACCATCACTACAAGTAGTCTTTTACTAAAATTTGCGATAAGCATCATTCAAGTCAACCATTGGATGTTGCTCAGACATTTGGAACTTAACTAACAGCTCCCTTGCAATCATATCGCGTTCCTGCTGATTGTCTGGTAGCTTTATATTATCTGGCACTGTAACCCAACCGTTAATGTTTCTATCAAAAACAGCAGCATGATCTTCTTCATAACCCATATGAATATCCTCTAACCAGTTAAGATCTTTCCATCCCATAATATCAATATATTTTTGTAAGAATGGCGTAATGTACTTAAGATCAGGTACCAAGTTAACATCATATCTATATCCAATATGTTGTCCTATTTCTTGTTCGCGATCAGTGTCTAGACCATCCGTATCAATAAAATATCCTTCCTCTTTATTACTCATAATATCTCCCAATTCAATTTAATTAGTAACGTGTCATGTCTGGACGACCAACAGTATATTGCGAGCCAGCAATAGGAACCTGTGCACAAGCTGAAGCTTCCATTGTTAGTGCAGCTAAATCTTCAGGCTCTAAAGAATGTACATTAGTCTTACCGCAAGCACGTGCAAACATCTGGCACTCTATAGCTAATGTGTGTAAAAAGTTATACACACGTTCTGCAGCTAAATCTGGGTCGAGGCGTTTCCTTAACTCAGGGTCCTGAGTAGCAACACCAACAGTACAACGGCCAGTATGACAGTGGTAACACTCTCCAGGCCTTACACCCATCTCACCCTCGTAGTCAGCCTCAGGGGTATCTCTGTTACAGTTAAGTGCCATCATAGCTGAATGACCTATAGCTATTGCGTCTGCGCCTAGTGCTATAGCTTTAGCCACATCTGCGCCGTTACGAATACCTCCAGCATATATTAGACTGATTTTGCCATTCATGCCAACATCATCAATCGCTTTACGTGCTTGACGTATAGCGGCAATTCCTGGCACTCCTGTCTCCTCTGTTGCTAGGTGTGGACCAGCACCAGTTCCGCCTTCCATGCCGTCAATATAGATACTGTCACAGCCTGTTTTTGCAGCCATACGTACATCGTCATATACACGAGCAGCTCCAAGCTTCAACTGTATTGGTATTTGTCCGTCTGTCGCTTCACGTATCTCTTCAATTTTAAGTGCCAAGTCATCAGGACCAAGCCAGTCAGGGTGTCTTGCAGGTGAGCGTTGGTCAATACCTGCAGGCAAAGATCTCATTTCCGCAACCTGGTCAGTAACTTTTTGACCCATCAAGTGACCTCCTAAGCCTACCTTACAGCCCTGTCCAATGAAAAACTCTACACCGTCAGCTAGCCTTAAATGATTCGGATTAAAACCATAACGTGACTGAATACATTGATATAGCCATTTACTTGAATAGCGCCTCTCATCAGGTATCATACCTCCCTCTCCAGAACATGTAGCTGTTCCGGCCATAGTGGCTCCACGAGCTAGTGCTGTTTTAGCCTCATAGCTCAGTGCACCAAAGCTCATACCTGTGATATAGATAGGTATATCTAACTCAAGTGGGCGTGGCGCCTCTGGGCCTATAATAGTTTTAGTTAAACACTTTTCTCTGTATCCTTCAATAACAAACCTTGTAAGAGTTCCAGGCATAAAAGTTAATTCATCCCAAGAAGGTATCTTCTTAAATAGAGAGAAACCTCTCATTCTGTACCTACCCAAATCAGACTTAATATGGATATCGTTCATCACTTCCTTAGGAAAGATAAAGCTTTTACCTAAGTTTGAAGTGTCATCTATTTCTTTACTCATGATATTTCCTTTGTATTAATTATAAAAGTGACTACTAAAGAACCAGTTTCTTCTCATGTGGCTCTAGCTTGTCATAGTTCCAGAGTTGCTTACCTGAAACATACTTGTTCATCTTTTCAACTCCATTAGGGGTTTTGATGCCATATAAATCTAATTTTGAAGAAAGATAGCGAATATCCAGCTCTGTCATTTCTCCAGGAACACAGTCAACACCAAGTTCTTCAACCTCACCGCCAACATAAATAGTTCCGTCATACATAGAATCTCCAAGATTCATTCCTGCATCGCCACAAACAATCATACGTCCGCGCTGCATCATAAATCCAGAAAAAGCCCCAGTATCGCCACCAACAATAATAGTTCCTCCCTTTTGGTCGATTCCAGTTCTGGCGCCAACACTTCCTCTACAGACCAAATCTCCGCCACGAATAGCTGCCCCAAAAGTTGATCCGGCGTTGCTATCAATGACTACTGTTCCGGCCATCATATTTTCACCACATGACCATCCTACTCTGCCCTTTATGTGGATATTCGGGCCATCAATTAGACCACAACCGAAGTACCCTAAACTGTCAGTAAATGTTAGGTTAACTCTGTTCAGGATTCCTACACCAACTCCATGACGCGACATTGGATTATCTATTGTTATATCGCCAACCCCCTGCTGCATCAACTCTCTTATCTGGCGGTTTATTTCTCTAGGGGTTAATTCCTGAGCATCGATTGAAGCGGACTTCTTTATATCCACATCAAATGAATGATAATATGTAAAGTTTTCGCTCTCCTCTGCAGAGAAAAAACGTTGCTGTGTGCGCCCTAATAAGGCTTCCTCATGTAGCCCCATTTCATGGGACTTATCCTTAGTTAATGTTGCCATACTTTTACCTCTCCGTGATATGGGTCAAATGTTTCAATGCGATGATCAAATAACGTTCTAATTGCAACCTCTTCAGATGCCAATGCAATCATGTCATCACCCTCATAAACTACCATTGGTTTTGCTGCCATAACATCTTTAGCCATTCCTAATTGATCTTTAGTAGCGACAAGATATGTAAAAACACCATCCAAATATTCTACTGAGTCTCTCATAGCCTCTTCTAACTCAGCACCATCATTCATTCTGTCTGCAATATAAACAGCTATAAGCTCTGAATCACAGTTAGAAGAAAATCTGTGGCCTTTGTTTTCTAATGCACGTCTGTTAGTCCAATAGTTTGTTAATTGCCCATTATGTACAACTGAAATATCGCTAAATGGGTAAGCCCAGTAGGGGTGAGCTGAACGAATATCAACGTCTGACTCTGTCGCCATTCTGGTGTGTCCTATGCCATGAGTACCGTCAAAATTATTCAGACCGTACTGGTCAGCAACAACACTAGCATCGCCAAGATCTTTTATAAGCTCTAGCGAATTTCCTATAGATAGTATCTCGACACCCTCAATGTCTTCGATAAAGTCTGCAACTTTTTTCATGTCTCCAGAGAACTCAATCTCGTATCTATGGGCATACTCAGTAGCAGATTCTTTACTAACAATCTTAACTCCAAGCTGCTTTAAGCGAGAGTCAACAGTCTTTATTCTTTCATTTATTTCGGCATGAATATCATAACTTCCCTCTAAGTCAGCTCCCTCTGCAACCTTAAACCTTACAATTTGGTTGCCTGTGTCCTCCCCATAAACTGCATAACCAGTTGAGTCTGGACCTCTATGCTTCAAAGCTTGAAGCATTGAAGTCATTTGAGCGCCTATATTTTCATTTTTATCGCTCTTTTTATGGATTAATCCAACAATACCACACATAACAAATCTCCTCTAAAAGTGCTTCTCTGTGGTGAGAAGCATTAAAATTAATTAACTTAAAATTTATTTAAAAGTTAAGGTAAACAGTCAATATAGGTTTCCATATCCCAATCAGTAACTGTATGGTTAAACCTCTCCCACTCGTCGTTCTTATAGTGGCTATAAACCTTATACATTTCATCTGGCATTGCAGATTTAATTACTTCATCGTTTGCAAGTTCATTCATTGCATCACCTAAAGACATAGGCAACTTAGTAACATTTTTACCTGCCTCCATGGCTTCATAAATATTGCGCTCTTCAGCCTCGCCAGCATCGATATCATTGTCTATACCGTCTCCCATAGCTTTTAGCAGTGCTGAACCCATCAAGTAAGGGTTTACCATTGAGTCAACTGATCGATATTCGAAACGTCCTGGTGCAGAAACCCTAAGCGCACAAGTACGGTTTTGATAACCCCAGTCAGCAAAAATTGGAGCCCAAAAACCTGTATCCCATAGACGGCGATAAGAGTTTACTGTAGAAGAACCAATTGAAGTCAATGCCGGAAGGTGTTTTATAACTCCGCCGATTGAATTTAATCCTATAGGGCCAGGCATTTTTTCGTCAATTGACGGATCTGGCATGAAAGTATTTTGGCCACCTTCCTTATAAGTAAAGCATCCAGGCATGCCGGGTAGCTCTCCATCGCCAGAAGCTATCTCTGGATGGAATACATCCTTGCCTCCCTTCCATAAAGACATATTGTGGTGACATCCTGAAGCCGATACTCCCATAAATGGCTTACTCATAAAGCATGCTATCAGGCCAAATTCACGGGCAACTTGTGCGCAGATTTGACGATAAGTAGTTAAACGGTCTGCGTTACGTAATACATCATCGAATTGTGTATTAAGCTCTAACTGGCCAGGTGCATCTTCGTGGTCTCCCTGAATAATATCAAGACCCATTTGCTCCGAATATTCTATAACCTTCATAAATACTGGTCTCAACTCTTCAAACTGATCGATATGGTAACAATTTGGTTTGGTTACTCCACCATTCGGCATACCGTCTTCTCCGCGCTTAAGCCACATCATTTCTGGCTCAGTACCACAACGCATATCTAGTCCGTATTGGTCTTGGAACTCTTTGTGCTGCCTGTAAAGATTTCCTCGGCAATCAGAAGTTAATGCTGCACCTGGGTTATCTCTCTCCTCACGGTTTCTATAAAGCCTACAAAAAACACGTGCAACTTTTTTGTCCCAAGGTAGTTGGCAAAAAGTATCCGGGTCTGGGATACCTACAAGTTCTGATGCTTCTGGACCGTAGCCTATGTAGTCTCCATGACGATCAATAAATAAGTTTGCAGTTGAACCGTAAACTAATTGGAAACCTTTTTCTGATAAACGCTCCCAATGACGTGCAGGAATACCCTTGCCCACAATCCTTCCCGTTACAGAAACAAATTGATAGTAAACATAGGTAACGCCTAACTTGTCAATTTTATCTTTTACCTGTTTAACGAGCTTATCTCTTCCTGGCTCATTTACGTGTTGTTCTAGATCAGTCATATACTCTCCTCAAAAAATAAAATAATGTCTTTACATTGCAAATACTTTAAATTAACAATATCCAGCATTTGAAACAGAAAACCTTTCGATATGCCACTATTGAAGCAATACCAAACCACTAATTCATAGCTTTTTTGTAATTTACAGGGTAACTATACCCGAAGATATATTATCTTGTCAAGAAATATTTTTTATTATTAAGAAACATTAATATACTATAAATCTTTCTAAGTTTATTAAGTTCTTATAGTTTTAACTGGTTGGGCTATGAGGGCTAATACTTGGAGCAGTAGTAAGTAGGCTAATGTTCAAAGTACTTCAGAGCCAGATGAACATATTACAGCCAGAAACTGGCACTCAGATGTGATAATTTTTTTAGGGCCATGTGGGGTATCTGAATCGAAATATAACGAGTCACCTTTGTTAAATCGGTAAATCTTTTTTCCATAATAATAATCCATACTACCCTCAAGCATATAAATGAACTCTACCCCTTTATGCTGAAACTCTGGAAATTTGTAGTTGCTTTTATTTATAGTTATAAGGCACGGTTCTACTTTCAATGAACTACCTATAGTGTGGCCCAATAGTTGATAATGTCGGCCCGACGAGGTACCCCCTCTTTCAATTGTTAGTCCATTACCAGATGAAACAAATGTTGGTTCTACGTCAGTCTCAAAATGCTTAAAAAGGCTGCTAATCGAAATGTTTAATGAGTGACAGATAGCCTGGATAGTTTTAAGAGATGCACTGATTTGTCCATTCTCAATTTTAGATAGCATGCTAGATGACAAGCTAGACTGTTTAGATAGTTGCTGTAGTGTTACGCCCATTTTCTTACGGTTATTGCGTACCTGCATACCTATAGATGCCTCAAGATGCTTGTCTTTGCCAAAACTTGGCAGGTCCTTGTCAATTATTGAAACGCCCTTCATTTTACTAATTAGTTGCCTTTTAATTTTCTTAATTAAATCATATCACATAGTTTTATAACTGAAGCAAAAAACTTTTGTATATTGTAAGAAACATGCATATGATTGATTTAATTGGAATTATTTTGCTTTTTATGTCTCCTTCTGCTTCTTTGGTTAGTTGGGTTATGTGTCTTATTGGAATATATAGACTTGGACCCTTGAGACATCTCTCCCATTCTATCAATAACCTCATCTATGCTTGGCGGACTCCCCATTTGATGTTCATCCATTGCCTTTCTCATAGCTGCAACATGTCTGAATGTTGTACCACAACAGCCGCCCACTATTTTAGCTCCTGAATTAAGCGCGAGGTGCACATAATCTGCCATCAAAGACTCTGTACCTGTGTACACAATTTCTCCATTACGATACTCTGGAATTCCGCAATTGGCTTTTGCTATAACTGTTTTTCCTTTTTCAACATTTCGACTTATATCTGTAATTGTGGCTAATAAATCTGAAGCTCCAACACCGCAATTTGCACCAAAACCAAAGAGCCCCAATTCTTCAGCTCTAACAGCTAAATTAGACGGAGTAAAACCCATCATTGTTTTGCCAGCAGTATCAAAGCTCATAGTAGCACAAACGGGCAGATTAAAACCTTGTACCGCTTCAACCGCAACCTCTAGTTCTTCAATAGAATACATAGTTTCAAGCCAAAGCGCATCAACTCCTCCTTCAACCAAACCCTCTGCCTGCTCTCGGAAAGCTAACATTGCCTCCTTTGTAGTCATAGATCCATGTGGCTCTATCATCTCCCCAGTAGGGCCCATAGAGCCGGCTACAATAACAGTCCTATCAGTGCTATCGGCAACTTCTCGTGCAATTTTTGCAGCAGCCCTATTAAGATCAAATACTTGCTTTTCAAATTTGTGCAGTCTAAGACGAAATGATGTACAGCCAAAACTGTTTGTTAAAAATATATCAGAACCAGAATCAACAAAGCCTTGATGCAGTTTGCGAACCCTTTCTGTGTGTAGAATATTCCATGGCTCGGGTGGGTCTCCTGCCTGAAGTCCCATAGAAAATAGATTGGTGCCTGTAGCTCCATCAGCTAGAATGTAGGGCTTTTGTTGTAATAATTTTTCAAGCTTGTTCATTATATTAGGACTACAATAGTATGTTATTTATTGGCTAATTTTATGACAATAAGTAACATAAATTAAGGTGAATGCTTAATTAATAATAATTATATAAAATAACTAATATCAAATTATAAAATACTCTTAATTTAATGCCATTATGTGCTATTAATATTGGTACAATACGCACAGTTTGTATAACGCTATTTTATAAAAATAATAACAATCTCTATTTGTAATTTGATTTTATGGATAATAACGCAAACTCACACCAAGAAGTTATCAATCGCTTCATCGCTTACGGTGAAAATAATTTTGAAAGTCAGTCCGGCACTACTCTAGATAATTTTGACGAAAAACAGCTTGGTGTCCTTCAGCTACTTAACGCTTATAGATATAATGGCCATTTAAAGTCTAAACTTGACCCTTTAAATCGACCAAGACATCATCCAATACCAAAGTTCAGCTTGTCTAAGTTTGGCTTGGATGATAGTGACCTAGATTCTTCATTCAATACAGGGTCATATCAAGGCAAAACGCCAACGAATTTACGAGAATTTATTGCTAACCTAGAACAAACATATTGCGAGACATTGGGCGCTGAGTACATGCATATATCTAGCGTCAGTGAGAAAAGATGGATTCAGAAAAGGGTTGAAAATTCAAACAAACACAGAAATAGTTCTGCTGCCTATAAAAAATGGATGTTACAAAGACTTACTGCTGCAGAAGTTTTTGAAAAATTTTTACATAACCAATATGTTGGTCAGAAGCGTTTTTCACTTGAAGGTAGCGACACCTTAATTCCTCTAATTAATATACTGATTGAACACTCTGGCTCTTACTCAATGCGAAGAATTTGTATGGCTATGGCACACCGCGGTAGACTAAATGTATTGATTAATATTATGGGTAAGCATGCAGAAAATCTATTTGATGAATTTGCTGGAAACTACGAATTATCAAAAAACCAGACTGGAGATGTTAAGTACCATCAAGGATTCTCTTCAGATATAAAAACTTCTGGTAACGATATACACCTAGCATTGATGTTTAACCCTTCACATCTTGAACTAGTTAATCCCGTCCTAGAAGGTTATGCTCGCTACCACCAAGAAATAATTGGCGATGAAAAAGGTAATGAAATTCTTCCTGTGCTTATTCATGGAGACGCTGCATTTTCTGGACAAGGCGTTGTTATGGAAACATTAAACATGTCTCAATCAAGAGGCTACTCAACCAAGGGTACGCTTCACATTGTTATTAATAACCAAATAGGTTTTACAACTAGCGCTCAGTTCGATGCAAGGTCAACTGACTACTGCACTGATGTAGTCAAAATGGTCAATGCCCCTGTTTTCCATGTAAACGCTGATGACCTTGAAATGGTAAGCTTCGTTACCAAAATGGCACTAGATTATCGAATGAAGTATAAAAAGGATGTTGTTATAGATCTGATGTGTTATCGACGTCATGGCCATAACGAGGCTGATGAGCCAGCTGTAACTCAACCCATGATGTACAAAGCTATCCGTAAATTGCCTACCACTAGGGCAAGATTTGCTCAAACCCTTATGGATCAAAATGTAGTCACACAAAAAGAAGTCGATGGCCTCATTACGGAATACAGAAAGAGACTAAAGTCAGGCGAACGTGTTGCATACAATATTATTGAGCCTAAAGGCAAAAGGGCATGGAAGACTACATGGGCGCCCCACTTTAACCAAGAATGGGACCAACAATATAACTCTTCAATAACTTTTAAAAAGATAAAGCAATTAAACAAAAAACTACAGGCTGTTCCTAAAGGTTTTGAATTGCATCCACGAGTTAAAAAGGTAATGGATGATAGGCAAAAAATGGCTGAGGGCAAGATAAATGCCGACTGGGGGTTTGCTGAAAACCTTGCATATGCTAGCTTAGCTGCTGATGGAGTAGCAATTCGTTTAGCTGGTCAGGATTGCGGAAGGGGTACCTTTTTTCATCGCCACGCCGTACTTCATAACCAAATAAAAATTGAAGAATATATACCCTTACAAAATCTAAAATCAAAACAAGGAACTGTACAGATAATAGATTCTATCTTGTCGGAAGAAGCTGCACTTGGTTTTGAGTATGGTTACGCTACAGCTAACCCAGACTCTCTGGTTATATGGGAGGCTCAGTTTGGCGACTTTGCTAATGGCGCACAAGCAATAATTGATCAATATGTTAGTTCTGGAGAGGCTAAATGGGGGCGTCTATCTAATTTAGTTATGTTACTGCCTCATGGACTAGAAGGGCAAGGGCCCGAGCACTCATCTGCAAGGCTAGAACGTTTTCTTCAATTATGTGCGAGTCACAATATGCAAGTGTGCGTACCAAGCACAGCCTCTCAAGTATTTCATTTATTGCGACGCCAGATGCTTAGAAAGTTTCGCTCGCCATTGATAGTAATGACGCCCAAAAGTTTGCTTAGAAACCCGCTAGCAGGCTCCCCCTTGTTCAAGTTTGAAGAGAATAGATTTAGAGTTGTCTATGAAGAACAATATGAATACATTAAAGCAAAAAAAGTAGATCGAGTTGTAATGTGTAGTGGCAAGATATTTTATGAACTACTAACTAGACGGCAAGATGATCAAATTAACAATGTAGCTATTCTTAGGCTTGAACAGTTGTACCCTTTTCCTGTTGAAGAACTTAAAACTGAATTAGCAAAATTCAGCAATGCAAAGGAGCTTATATGGTGTCAAGAAGAACCAATCAATCAAGGTGCATGGTACCCAACACGTCACAACTTTATGGGCTGTACTGGTAAAAACCAAACTCTAGATATTGCATCACGTGATTTGTATGCGGCGCCGGCTGAAGGAACACTTGGTATGCACAATATTAACCAAAACAATGTAATTGAACAGGCGCTTGGCATCCTGCCTATAAAACAGCGTTAGGAGATAAAATGATAGAAATTAAAGTCCCTGTACTGCCAGAATCAATAAGTGAAGCCACTGTCGCTTTGTGGCACAAGAAGCCAGGCGAAAGCGTACAAATGGATGACGTTATTGTTGAAATTGAAACTGACAAGGTTGTGCTGGAGGTTCCTGCAGAAGAGTCTGGAGTGCTGGATGAAATTATCGCAAAAGAAGGTGAAACGGTTACTGAAAAGCAGCTACTTGGCACTATTAACGATAAGCCAATAAAAGAGCCTAAAGAGTCGATAAAAGAGCCTAAAGAGTCGATAAAAGAGCCTAAAGAGTCGATAAAAGAGCCTAAAGAGTCGATAAAAGACGATATTCCAGCCCCAGAAAAAACCCCAGAATCAATTAATAAGGCTCCTGCACCAGTCGCTATAGCACAAACTGGCAACCGAACTGAGGAAAGGGTGCCGATGAGTCGTCTACGCAAAACTATAGCTGATAGGCTACACTCGGCAACACAAAATACAGCTATGCTAACCACCTTTAATGAAATTGATATGAGTGCAATATTGACAATGAGGGGTAGCTATAAGGAAGCATTTGAAAAGAAGTATGGTGTCAAGTTGGGTTTTATGTCATTTTTTGTAAAGGCTGCAGTCGAAGCTTTAAAAAAATTTCCAGCGGTTAATGCGTACTTAGATGGTGAAGATATTGTATATCACGCCTATTGTGATGTGTCTGTTGCTGTATCGTCTGATAGAGGTCTTGTTGTGCCAGTCCTTAGAGATGCCCACAAAATGGCTATGCATGACATAGAAAAAAACATTATAGACTTTGGAAATCGCGCACAATCTGGTGACTTGACAGTTGAAGAAATGATTGGGGGAACCTTCACAATCTCAAATGGTGGGGTTTTTGGTTCTTTATTGTCAACTCCCATATTAAACTCTCCACAAAGTGCTATATTAGGAATGCATAAGACTCAAGAAAGGCCTGTAGTGGTTGATGGTGAGATTGTTATTAGGCCTATGATGTATCTTGCTCTGTCCTACGACCACCGCATAATTGATGGTAAAGATGCTGTACAATTCTTAATAGCAATAAAAGACGCTTTAGAAGATCCAACTAGATTGTTATTGAAAGTATAAGCAAGCCTCAATGTCTACTGTATATTGAATAATCATTTAATTTTTACTCAAATATGTAACAAGATTGTGAAGCTGTAATTCAAAAATATACGGCAAGATAGCTTTGTATTAATGTTTTAACCAGCAATAAAAAAGGGCGGTTTTACCGCCCTTTATTTAAGACTCACATTGTTTTACTGATGCTTGTCATAATAGTCATGCTCGCTCTTATTACCCATAGCCAAGATGACTACGCAAACAACCACGCCTATGAAAGTGTACCAGCCAGGCATAGAGCTCCCTGCACCGATATACATACCAACGTCTGCCCAAGCGCCGTCAGCTACAAGTTCAGTGAACGATTTAAGATGATAACCCATAATATTCTCTCCTATAAAATTAATTTTCAGATTCCGGGCTAGTCATACCTTCTGGGTATGCCTGAGCAGGCACCTTAACAGGGTCAAGGCCTTTAATTTGAACCGCATCAGGAATACGTAGCATTCCTGCTTTGTTTAGTATCCATGATACAACATATCCCGGTACAAAGCCAAGAAGGAACATTATTATTGAACCAAACACTTGTCCAACAAAGCTCATAGCTACCGTACCTTCAGGTGCATAAGCTCCAAGTCCTGGCATTCCAGAACCAAATATTCCAAGAACAATAACACCGAATAATCCTATAGTTCCATGAATCGTAACAGCTCCTACAGCGTCATCGATGCCACGGGCCTCTAGCCAATCAGCACATGGTTTGATGATGATACCAGCAACAGTAGCGATTAAGAATACGTGTGCTGGGAAGTATACATCTAACCCTGATGCTACAGAGATAATACCTGCAAGTGCACCAGACATCATCCAGAAAGGGTCTTTAGTAAAGATCCACGCTCCAATAATGCCGCCTGAAACTGCCATAACTATATTAAATGCAAGGGCAGATAGCGTCATTGGTGTGCCATAAATGGTAGTACCTGCATCGCCATACCAACTCCATCCTTCGCCAGGCAGGATAATACAAGCCATTAAGAATCCGAAGAAGCCCACAATAATAAGCATTAGTCCTACTATTGTTGATGGCATATTGTGGCCCGCTATATGGTTCGCAGAACCGTCGGCATTGAACTTGCCTACACGTGGCCCTAAATTAATTAGGACACCTAGCGCAAAAAATCCAGCTACAGCATGTACAAGACCTGCAGCGCCGAAATCGTGGAAACCCCACTCTGTTACAAGCCATCCATCGGCATGCCATCCCCATGCAGCAGCTACAACCCATGCGAAAGATCCCAGTACAATTGCACAGATAACAAAACCAACTGTCTGAATCCTTTCTATGAGTGCACCTGATGCAATTGATGCAGTAGTTGCAGCAAAAAGCGCGAAAGCTCCCCAGAAAACACCAGAAGCGTGATCGCCCATATTAGGTCCCATATATTGAGCCGAATCCCCCCAAGGCAAAGCTATAGCATTAGCGTAAGCAATTCCTGATATTTCCATGTATCCTGGGCCAGCGGCTAAATCCATTGGCCATGTTGGTAAGGCCCAGTAGAACCACCAACC
>Ga0208896_1000280_pt1:10000-29090 | contig 29090 bp, 21 predicted proteins | sample ETNtaG_27_FD_185778 | JGI IMG/M metagenome (GOLD analysis project Ga0208896, IMG submission 185778) | Marine microbial and viral communities from oxygen minimum zone, Eastern Pacific Ocean - ETNP201406SV63 (SPAdes) (version 2) | ecosystem: Environmental > Aquatic > Marine > Oceanic ... | reverse complement strand
CCTTCCCAGCCTTCATTTTTTTTATTCTTTTTAAAAATCGAAGGGTTATTCGTTTTAATTATTGCAGAAAGAAGTTCATTGTCATTTTCTATAAATTCTGAAAAATCCGAAATAGTTTGTTCCTGACATGTAAACCCTTTATTCTCAGAGTCTACCATATAGATAGCTGCTGAATATTCCGGGTTCACGGTTTTAACTAAATTAAGTACTTGCTGTAATAATCTTTTATAATGGGATTTGACCGCAGTAGAGAATGATGGATCATTGATATTATTTTTACTTGATTCGGTTTCATCTCCATCCAAGGGTTCACGTTTAAAATATTGCGGAAACGCGTATGAAATAAGGGTAACCACAAGCCCACCCATGGCTACTCCTTTTAAGATTAAAAATACCAAACCATCATGTGCTGGATATATAAATAGAAACAAAATTAAGAAAAAGAGAGCAATGACGGCGATTTGTCGGTAAAATATCATACCACAAAATATAAATCCCTGCGTTGAAATACACCAACTACAGGGATTATTTTGAAAAAACTTTATAATGGATAATTAACGCTGATCTTTTACAAATTTTACTTGATTACCTAACTTGAAGTTTTTCTTTTTTTGAATGGTCGTATCGGCTGAATCAGTTTCTGCTTCAGCTAAAATGGCATCCTGATTGGCATCAATTGTCGGATGGTCGAGAGTCTTGTTTGGTGCCCCAGAGATATTTCCAGTGTAGGCCGGTATCGTATTCGCTGGCGCTTGAGCACCAGGCCAAAGGTTTACACCAACAGTAACAAACGAAATAATTAACACCGTCATTATACTCGCATATAAAGGTGTAAATCCAAATAATGTTTTTGACGGCCGATTCACAATTTTCTTTGATGGCCGTTTTTTTTCAAATTCGATTCTTTTGTGAAGATTTGGCATGAAACTGTTTGATGCCTTTATATCTGATAAATTTTTAATCGATGTCATATTCGCTCGAATGGAATCCACAAGGTGTTTACCTTCAGAATTTACATTCATGAAATCTTCAAAAGCTTTCCGTTCAGAAAGAGTTAACTCATTATCTAAATAAGCTGAAATGGCATCCTCAAATTGGTAACGATCCATCAAATTAAAGTCTCCTATTTTAAATCTTTTAATTCGTTTTGTAATTGTAATCTTGCCCGATTAATCCGGGATTTTACAGTCCCCAATGGAACTTCGACTATCTTACTAATCTCTTCATAAGAAAGTTCCTGAATATCTCTCAAGATGGTAACAGTTCTAAAATGAAGGGGTAAATTCTGAATGGCGGCTTGAATTTTTTTCTCAATATATTCACTTTGAACAACTTCATCCGTTTCCGGTGCCACGGAAGGCAACTCATAATCACGATCCTCGGGGCCCATTTGACTTATATTGGTTACTTTTCGGGTTTTTTTCTTTCGTAATTCAGTTTTAGCCAAATTCCCTGCAATTGTGTATATCCACGTAGAAAATTTGGCAATATTTCGATAGTAATGTTTATGAGTATATAATTTTAACATTGTGTCTTGAATAATATCTTCAGCTTGTTCCATATCATTCACAAATCGAAAAACAAAAGTCATGAGTTTATCCCGATATCGAATGACCAACTCGGTATAAGCCTGCTCATCTCCCTTTTGAAAACGGGCAATCAATTCTTCATCAGTATAACGTATTTGATTATCCATTAGAAAGGGTGGCGTAGATAAATTCGGTGATGGCTGATTCATCTTTTATTCGTGATGTTTTTAACTTTTGATCAATTTGCGTCAATCGCTTGAGCGCAAGGGTGATCTCTTTACTTGTATATCGGTTTGCATACTGGGGTAATTGTTTATTCACACTGGGTGATAATCGTGTATAACCCATTTTAATGCCATTTGTTCCACGGGAAATTTTGTGAAATAATAATTCTTGAAAAAATTCAGTTAAAGGATATAGAAGATTAATCATGGATGTATCCTGTGAAATCAATGAAAGACCAAGTTCCATCGATTCTTTTAATTTTCTTTGTCCTAAATAATTAAAAAATTCGTATTGTCGAAATTTTCTCTTCCACCCAGAAAATTGTTTAATATCATTTTGCCGTATCTCACGGTCTGAATCTATAGAAATAGCTAATTTATCAATTTCATTTTTTAAATGGTTGAGTGAATCACCTGCAATTTCAATAAGTGTTTTAATAATTTCTTGAGATACATTTTGAATTTTATTTTCATTGAAAAATGTATGAGCCCATTGAATCATATCACGTTCGAAAGGTGTAGAGCAAGAGATGGGCTTTATGCCTTTCACTAAGGATTCTAAAAATTTATTTTTTGCCCCATACTCATCTTGCATTATAACTAATGTATGTCCTTCGATGGGATGATTTATATAATCTATAAATTCGTCCCGTGCTTTGCCTTTGAGTGCATTTGGATTACGAAGTAAAAAAAGTTTTTTTGAACTGAAAAGATCCGATGAAGTCAGATGATCCAATATTTCTTTGGAACTCATTTCATCCGGAATTAAAACCGTCTTTTGAATTGAATCATTTTCAAACAATACTGTCTCAAGTTTTTTCGAAAATGCCTGCTGGAGATATTGATCTTCCCCCATCAAATAATATAACGATTGAACAGCTCCCTTATCCAATGCCTGAATGGCATTTTTAATCGGGGTTGTTACGATTTTAAATCGTGCCATATTATTAAATCGCTAAGTATGTAATTAGGCCCACAGCGACGCAGTAGTAACCAAAACGATGAAATTTACCACTTTCCAATAATCCCAATAACCATTTCAAGGAAAAAACACCCACAATCAATGCACTGAAAAAAGCAAGTAATAGCTGAAAAGTTGGGATTGAAATATTGCCCGGTTGAATATCCAATGCTGTTACCAACCCAGCGCCAGCGATAGCTGGGATTGCTAATAAAAATGAAAACTTAGCTGCATTTTTCCCCGATATGCCTAAACCCAACCCTGTACTAATGGTCATACCAGAACGTGAAATTCCTGGTATCATTGCAATCGCTTGGGTCAATCCTATTACAATACTTTTTTTCCAATTTAATGGTTTATCTTTTTCATTGAACTTCTGAGACAATAATAAGACAATACCGGTGAAAATTAATGATCCGGCAACCATGGGTATTGAATCAAATAAACCCGAAATATAATTCTTTCCAGTTAAACCGATAATGACTGCGGGCAAGGTACCTAAGATTAAATATATAATATATTTTTGCGTTTCATTTTTCTGGATAGAATTAAGTATCAATGACAAATCTTTCCAAAAAACAATAATAACACTAAGAAGGGTACCCAAATGAGTGACCACTTCAAAAACATTCCCAGGAGTATTCACGCCCAATATTTCCTGTACAAGAACCAAATGTCCTGAACTACTAATAGGTAGAAATTCAGTTATCCCTTGAATAACACCGAGTAATATTGCATCATAAATAGTCATAATTATTAAATACCGTGGAAGAATATATTAGGAAGAATATAGAATAAAAAGGAAAGCTATTTCCAACCTGCGATTGCAATCATTCTGCCAGATTTCTCCCCATTTCTTCTGTAAGAATAATATAAATCGTCTTGACAGCATGTACAGGCATTCTCGACTTTTATATTTTCTGGTTTTATTCCCGTTTCAACAAGTTGATGTTTTAATACACTTTTCAAATCCAACATCTGGCGATCACCTACGCCATTTATAGAAAAAACAGAATCGAATTGATCACTCACATCAGGACCAACCTCGAAACAACATTGATTAATCGCGGGCCCAATTAATGCTCGAATAGTATTCACATCGCATCCTGCTTGTTTCATGTTATCAATGGCTCGTTTTGAAATGTTGCTTGCAGTACCACGCCATCCTGAATGAACCAATCCAAAATTCCCTGTTTGTCCATCTGCTAAAAATAAGGGAATACAATCTGCAACCTGGATACTCAACACAATATCTTTTTTATCCGATATAACTCCATCAATATTTTGTATAATGCCTGGTTCTTCAACTACTTCTACTTTATTTGAATGAATTTGGACAGGATAAGCCAAATGAGTCGAATCATAACCAAATGATTCCACCAATGCTTCCCTATTATCGGAAGCGGATATATCGCCATGTTTTTGAACAAAATAAGCGGAAAATCCTTCCATGCCGAACCAATTGGAATAATCTGTATAATTCAAATGAATTTCTAAGGATTTTGAGATAACACTGTGTGCAGAGAGTCATCATATAATACGCCCTCAGGTATAAAATCATTCCCATTAAAATGTATAACCTGAAAAGCGGAATTTACATGAGGATTCAAATGGTCAGGTGAATAGTAAAATCCCTCTCCCGAATAAAATTCTACAGATTTCAAGGATTGGGTCATGGATTTTCGTGACGGGGAATCAACGGATAGTTGCGTCAGTAATTGGGCTGTATTATATCCGTGGTAATATGCGTCTAATTCATCAATTTCAAATTTTGTGGTATCCAATGTTGATGTAAAATAATTGGTGATTATAGATAATCTCTTCAAATGAGGGCCAATATTATCCTTTTGTAATATTTGTTTATTTTGCCAATTCTCATTTCCAATAATTTTTGCATTTAAATTATACATGGGTAGTTGGGGCCCAATATATTCCAAATCATTTTTATTAATTGGTAAATATATTCCTTGAATTGTATTTAATACAATTTTAATTGAATCTGATGAGGATATCTTTTTTTTCTCCAGTTTTGGTAAACCAAAAAAGTCTTCTGCAGATACATCAAATAGCGCATCTAAACTATCAATTTCCATTCCCAATGCTTCGTCATAAGTTTCTTCTTTCGGCAAAAGACTGAAAGCAACGTTTCGTAAATTTTTGAATTGTCTTCTCAGGTTTTTGGGTGGATCTGAATACCATTCAGTCGCAACCACAGTCCCACCTAATCGATCAACTTCTTTTATAAACGCATCCGTTTGGGATTCACCATAAGGATCTGCAGGTGCAATAACAGCCAAACTATCAAGTTTTAAAACATTTACGGCATAATCAGCCGCAGCTTTTCCTTGCATGGATACCGTTGAATAAATTTGAAATATTTGTTCATTAATTTCACTCAAATCATTTTGCTGAAGATTAGTGAGAATAATGGGTACATCCGTTGATACTAACGCACTCGCCACGACTAAAGAGGCTTCGTCATCCAATGGACAAATTAGTGCCGCTATTTTTTCGTGCTGCGTCATGTTTTTAGCCACCTTTATAGATTCAAGATCATTACTCCTGTTATCCTGTACAAGTATAGACAATCTTCTATTTGTTGAGCCATTTGGGTTTTCTCCATCATAAAATCCAGATAAAAATGCCTGTCCCTTTTTCGATTCTGCACCAGATAATGGAAGAATAATTCCTACCATGGTTACTGACTGTGGTGGCTCATAAGAGGCGCGTAAAAGCGTTTCGTAAAAAGGAAAGTAGGAATCTTCCAACCTGTTTAGATCTACTAGATTCAAAGTCAGTGCTGCATCATCCGGTTCTCCATCTGATATCTGAGAGTTCGCCTTAGCCATGAGATGAATATTTCTAATCGAAGGGTCAACTTCTAGTGTGAGTAATTCATCTAAAAGTCTATATGGAAGTTGGAATTGGATTAAACGGTGTATTTTCAAATCAATTTTATTGATGTAATCAATATTTATTGAAAGTTTCTTTGAACGATGATACATCCGATATGCCGAAGAATAATTTCCTTCGTTCACGTATAAATCCCCCAAACTTTCCATTACATTTTTCATGTAAATACTTTCGGGAAATTTTTCGAAAAATCGACGAGAAGATTCTTTTGCAGATTCAGAACGGTTTAATCCAATCTGAGATTTAATCAATAATAATAGAGATGGCTCATTGTAAACACCCGATTCATCCGCCAATATTTTGTTTAAGATTGATTCGCTTATGGCAAATCGGCCTTCGTTATATTGATCCTTTGCCTGATTAAACTGCCGTTCTATCAACTGGGATTGGAACCAATTTTGACCTATGCATGGATAAACCAAGATAAGTAATAATATGGATTTAAACTTTTTCATTTAGAATTTGATATTCCCTTTAACACCCAACCGTCAGGATCAACGAACCCAGATACGTTAGGATTGGCATCGAAATTAAAATGAAATACCTCATCTTTTTTTGTGATTTCTAATGGTCGGCAATCTTTTCCCCAGCAAATCACATTCGGTATTCGAAATGTAGGCCATTCATTTTATTGAATTTGTCCTATTCTAACCTTGACAACGCCCTTTGTTCCTTTGATTTGTTCCCAACTTTCTTCAATATACATTTTAAAATTTATAAAATACAATTCTATAAAGGTGACCACCTCACCCTCCACAGATTACTCGACCGTGACGCTTTTGGCAAGGTTACGAGGTCTATCCACATCGCATCCTCGAAGTACGGCTAAATGATAAGCCAACAGTTGGAGTTGTATGGATGCTAAAATTGGAAAAATACGTGGATGGGTCGAAGGTACATCAATAATATAGTCAGAAATCTTGATCAAATCTTTTGTACGCTTATCTGTAACAGTAATAATAATCCCTTTTCGGGCTTTCACTTCTTGAATATTAGAAAACACTTTATCGAAAGTACGATCGTGTGGTGCCAAAAAAACAACAGGCATTTTCTCATCAATCAACGCAATGGGTCCATGTTTCATCTCTGCTGCTGGATATCCTTCTGCATGGATATATGAAATTTCCTTAAGTTTTAGAGCACCTTCTAAGGCAACCGGGAAATTCATGCCTCGTCCCAAATAGAGAAAATTTTCAGTATGCATAGTTTCCCATGCAATACTCTCTATTTCATCAGTATTACCCATAATTTTTTCAATCTGAGTGTCCAAATTCCACAATGCCTGTGCCAGTTTTGTCCCCTCACTCTGAGACATTCCATTACGACGTCCAAAATATAGTGCCAGTAAATATAAAATGGTAACCTGTGCCGTAAATGCCTTTGTAGAGGCAACACCAATCTCAGGGCCCGCATGGGTATAAATACCACAATCGGTTTCACGAGCAATGGTTGAACCCACCACATTACAAATTCCAACCGTGAGTGCACCATGTTCCTTTGCCATTCGAATCGCTGAAAGTGTATCTGCTGTTTCGCCAGATTGCGAAATAGCAATAATGACTGTTTGGCTATCAATAATGGGCGTTCTGTATCGAAATTCAGATGCATACTCTACATGGACTGGAATACCTGCAAATTCTTCCAAAAGGTATTTACCCATGAGACCCGCATGCCAAGATGTGCCACAAGCTGTAATGTAAATTCTATTTGCATTCTGAATGCGGTCTATATAATCCCTTACGCCACCTAGAAATGCAGTACCTTCATCTATGAGTAATCTACCCCGCAAGGTGTCGATGATTGTTTTAGATTGCTCGTGAATTTCCTTTAGCATGAAATGAGGGAATTCACCTTTTTCAATTTCTTCAATTGAAAATTCAATTTCAGTCGCCGTTTTATTGATAATGGTATTATCAGAAATTGATCTTATTTCGTGACCATCATTTGAAATGGTGACCATTTCACCTTCATCTAAATAAATCACATTGCGCGTATGATCCACAATGGGAGAAGCATCGCTGGCAATAAAATATTCATTTTCACCAATCCCCATGACTAAAGGACTGCCAAGTCGTGCCGCAACTAACTTATCCGGATCATCAGAACAAAATGTCACAATTCCATATGCACCGATAACCTGATTCAAAGCCACTTGGACCGCTTGAGAGAAATCGAGTCCATCCGCATAATAAATATCTGAAATAAGTTGAACGAGAACTTCTGTATCCGTCTCACTTTTAAATGTGTAACCTTTGTTCTCTAATACTGCTTTTAGAACAGAATAGTTTTCAATGATACCATTATGGATGATGGCAATTTTTCCCGTTTGGTCCCAATGGGGATGAGAATTAATGTCGGTGGGTGCACCATGGGTAGCCCAGCGCGTATGCCCAATCCCAATCGTACCCTTCAACGGTGAATCATCCACCAGTTTTTTCAGTTCAGACACTTTCCCTGATTTTTTGATTGAATGACTTTCGCCACTATTCAACACAGCAATACCAGCAGAGTCATACCCTCTGTATTCAAGCCGTTTAAGCCCATTCATCAGGATGGGAACAGCATCTTGTTTACCAAAATATCCTACAATACCACACATATTCTTTGAATTTAGTTAATAATTAATTTGTTGAGACGTGATCTAAATCACCTATTTCAAAACTATTGATAATATAAGAATGATTATAAAATCATTCCCACTCAATTGTGCCGGGCGGTTTTGACGTAATATCATACACAACACGATTAACACCCTGAACTGAATTTACAATTTTATTTGAAATTTTTGTCAATGTTTCATCGGGCATTCTAAACCAATCTGCTGTCATACCATCAGTACTGGTTACCGCGCGTATACCCAATAGGTTTTCGTATGTTCGCTGATCTCCCATCACCCCAACAGTCAACACCGGTATCAATACGGCAAATGCTTGCCATATTTCATTATACAAGTCATCCTCATGAAGAATATCCATGTAGACTTGGTCGGCTTCCTGCAATATAGATATTCGTTCTTCCGTAATTTCACCCAAAATACGAACGGCCAATCCAGGACCAGGAAATGGATGGCGCTCAATTAATGATTCCGGTAAACCTAATTCTCTTCCAACATTTCGAACTTCGTCTTTAAAAAGCTCACGGAGTGGTTCAATTAATTCAAAAGCCATATCCTCAGGTAATCCGCCCACATTATGATGGCTTTTGATGACGTGTGCTGAATTGCCAACACTGGCGCCACTTTCTATTACATCTGGGTAAAGGGTGCCTTGTGCCAAAAAAGATGTATTGCCAATCTTAGATGCCACTTTTTCAAATGATCGGATGAACTGTTCACCAATAATTTTTCGTTTTTGTTCTGGTTCCACAATTCCAGAAAGTTTGGATAAGAATATATCCGATTCATCGTAAGAAGTAATATTCACACCCAGTCCATTTTTCAATGCTGAAATACATTGGGCTGCTTCATTTTTTCTTAACAGTCCATGGTCAATTAATACGGAGTGACATTGGCTACCGATAGCCTTGTGCAATAATGCCCCAACGACCGAAGAATCTACACCGCCACTCACACCACAAATTACTTGCCCATCCCCGACCTTATTTTGGATGTTTTCAACTTGTTCATGAATAAAATTTCCTGCCGTCCAATTGGGTTCACAATGGGCAATTTTAAATAAAAAATTATTTAGAATGGTCTCACCTTCCAATGTATGAACTACTTCAGGATGGAATTGAGTTGTATACCACTTTTTTTCTGGTTGACATAATGATGCAATAATACCATTTTCTGATTCGGCCAAAACTTGCCAGCCACTCGGTACAATCGTAACGCGATCCATATGACTCATCCATACTTGAGTTCTTTGTGAAACTGAATTAAAAAGTGACTCAGAATTGTGAATATTTAATCTGCCAAATCCATATTCTCCTTGGCCAACTGATTCTACAGTTCCGCCACTATGATGAACCAATAATTGCAAACCATAACAAATTCCCAATACCGGTATTTTTGTTTCAAGAATTGATAAATTAAAATCTGGTGCAGTATCTCCAAACACACTTGATGGGCCACCTGATAAAATAATTGCGGACGGCTTTCTTTCTAAAATGTCAGGTAAGGAGCAATTCGAAGGTAATATTTCAGAAAATACATGTTGTTCACGAATTCGACGCGCAATCAACTGAGTATATTGTGAACCAAAATCAAGAATGATAACACCCTGTTCTTGGGAATGGTTCATTTTAGATCCCAAGTGTCCAATTCAGGTAAAAATGATTCGTTAGTCAATTTATAATGGATAGGTGTTAAACTGACAAAATTATTTGCAATAGCAAACCCATCCAAATCCAATGCATCATCCTCATTGATCCTTTTTCCCGTCATCCATAAATATTTTCGCCCACGAGGATCATCACGACTTTCTAGCAAATCTTCCCAAAATTCTGTTCCTTGTTTGGTTACGCGAAACCCTTGAATATCATTTTTGTCACAATTAGGGATGTTCACATTCAACAGTGTTCCTTTTGGCATGCCATTTTCTAACACTTTTTTAGCGACTTTTTGCGTAATGGGTTTTGATGCGGTAAAGTCCCCATTTCGAATTGTATCTAAACTATAGGCAATGGAAGGGATTCCCTTCATGGTTCCCAAATTTGCTGCAGAGACCGTTCCCGAATAAAGAATATTTGTGCCAATATTTGCGCCCATATTAATCCCTGAAACAATAAGATCAGGTTTGTCATCCATAATGGAATAAAAAGCTACTTTTACACAATCAGCAGGTGTACCATTTACGGAATATCCTTCAAAACCACCATGTCGGGTTATTTTTTGAATTCGAATGGGATCAGAAATCGTAATAGCATGACCAACAGCACTCTTCTCAGTATTTGGCGCTACAACTGTCACACGACCAATTTGGGACATGGCTTCCCACAAGGCATAAATACCAGAGGCATGGATGCCATCATCATTTGTAATTAAAATATTTGGGTTATTCATTTTTTTAGAATTGTAATTAATTTTGTTAATAATTTTTTCATTTCTGAACGTGTCACAATATGATCTATAAATCCTTTTTCTTGTAAAAATTCAGCACGTTGAAAGCCTTCTGGGAGATCTTCGCCAATGGTTTGTTTAATGACTCTCGGGCCCGCAAAACCGATCAATGCACCTGGTTCAGCAAGAATGACATCGCCCAACATTCCAAAACTGGCAGTGACACCCCCAGTCGTAGGATCAGTTAATACTGGAATATATAGTCCCCCTTCTTCCTGAAATCTTGCCAGCTTAGAACTGGTTTTAGCTAATTGCATGAGTGATAATGCAGATTCTTGCATCCGAGCTCCACCGGAAGAGCTAATCAAAACAAATGGAATACTCTTTTCACGGGCCAAATCAACCGATCTAGAAAATAATTCACCAACCACCGAGCCCATACTACCACCAATAAAAGAAAAATTCATGACCCCAAGAATAATTTTATGACTATTGATATTTCCGAAATAACAATTGATCGCATCATTTTGTCCGCTTTTATCAATAGCAGATTCCAATTGATTCGAATACTTTTTTTTGGCTTTAAATTTTAGGGGATCAGCAGATTTTACATTTGAAAATATATCCTCAATGCTTCCATGATCTAAAAGAAGATCACGGTATACTTCTGGCGAAACACGAAAATGGTGACCACAATGTCTACAAACAGAATGGTTTTTATCTAATTCAGGTTTATACTGGATTTCTGTACAGGTTGGACATTTTGTCCATAAACCACTGGGAATATCTTTTTTCCCCAGTTCCGCAATATTTTTATCTTTGCGACGAAACCAGGTCATATTCTTTATCTTTTTTTACCATAATTAAAGCATCTTCTCCATCAGAATAATAATCACTTCGAATATTAATCTCTTCAAATCCAAAACTTAAGTACAAATTTATTGCGGAGAAATTAGATCGTTTCACCTCCAAAAACACGTTTACATTCTCTAAGTATATTTTTATTATTTGATCTAAAAATTGTTTACCGTATCCCCGGTGTTGATAGGGAGTATCTATTGCGATATTTAAAATATGTGCTTCATTTTCCACCAATTGAGCGAAAAAATATCCAATCGTTTTCCCTTGTAGTTCGCAAATGAGGGTTAGGGAATGGCCTGCCCGAATTAACTCATTTTTTATGGATTCTTTTGACCATGCATCATTAAATATTCGTTTTTCCATTTCATAAATGATATCCAAATCATTGAGTGTCATTTTACGTATATTCACTTTTTCGCACCTAATGTGAATGCAGAAATATAATTAGGCACCAATTCAAATGGGGTATGGACTACCCAATCATCGAAATATTTTTCTGCCAATATTCCTGTCATTTCTGCACTGGGCGGACTCGAAATAAATGGTTCATCATTCATGAGTGCTTCACACCCATACTGGACGATCTCCCCAGAAAGATTTAAAGCAGACCATATGTCTGCTTTTTCTTGGGTGAGTGCCCTTAAACGATCCTTAGTCTGTGAAAATTTCTGGTGGAAAACAACTTCACCATGAGAATATAATAATACGGTAAATTCGTCGGATATTATATCACAACCTGTTGCAATCGTTTGCAATGTAGGAACAGGAACAATGGGTAATCCTTTCGCGAAGGCCAACCCTTTTGCAAAACCCAAACCAACTCGCAACCCTGTAAATGAACCCGGTCCAATGGAAATAGCAACGGCATCTAAATTTATTTTATCAAGTGACATCTTTTGGTTTAAGGATTTATAGAACTCTGGGAGTTTTTCTGCATGTTTTCTAGGAATCTGTTTCTCAATTTTAGACAAACATTTTTCATTTTGTATAAATGCAATACTACACCAATCTGTACTTGTTTCAATGGCGAAAATATTCAATCAACTCTCCCTGATATCTTAATTAACCTGGCATTAGGATTTTCAGAAACACGATTAAAATGAATGAATACCCAATCATCTGTCCAAAAGGGTTTAATTCGTTCTGCCCATTCTATCAATGTAATCCCATTCTCTGGGTTTATATAGTTTTCACCACCGATATTGATAAAATCTAGTGGTGTATCTAGTCGATAACAATCGATGTGATATAGTGCTTGATCAAGACCTTCGTATTCACTCACCAGTTTAAAGGTGGGCGATATAACAGAATCTTGAATTCCCAATCCAAGGGCAAAACCTTGAGCAAAAGTGGTTTTCCCTGACCCGAGATTTCCGATTAATGCAATAATGGTTCCTTTGGGAGTTTTTCTGGCGAATTCTTCTGAAAAAGATTTGGTTTCCTTGACAGAGTTTAAAGTAACCTCTTTCATTTTGGATCCATTATAAATATTGGAACCATCATTTCTTCCATGGATAACCCACCATGTTGAAAACTACCCTTTAACATATTTTTATACTTATGTTGTTCATTTGGGTATAGAAAAAAATAGTCATCCTTAGCCAATAAATAGTTATTCTGATGTCCAAGTGATGGAAGTTTGTAGGATTCTAAATTTCGAATATCAAGGGCACTTTTATCATTGGCATTGATATTTCTCCCATGTTTATGACGGACACCAGAAGAAGAATGTTTGTCCGCTGCTACCATGGAACTTCGATTGACCATGATACTCCCATGATCACTCGTCAACACAATTTTATATCCCGCAGCACCGAGATCGGTTAACACAGAACGAATCCATGAATTTTCATACCAGACCTTTACAGCATGCCTATATCCAGATTCATCAGGAACCATCTCTTTTATTACATCTGATTCAGACCGCCTATGTGCCAGTTGATCAACAAAATTTACTACAATGGCCAACAAGTCTAAATTGAGATATTCACTCACTCTGGATTGAAATTTCTGCCCTTCGTTTGCCGCCCATATTTTATGGTAATGAAGCGATTTATCAGTCAATCCAGCTCGTGTCAATTGGTCTTTTAAAAACGTTTTTTCAAACTGATTTAGGCTACCTCGATCTTCTGACATGGCGCTTAATTGTTCCGGATATTTACGACAAAATTCCTCAGGGAATAGACCTGAGAAAATTGCATTACGACTAAACGGCGTTGATGATGGGAGAATTGATGAGGATGATTCAATACGAATGGTGAAATTTTCGGCCAACATTGGGTATAAAGACATAAACTGATCTAGCCGCATGGCATCCATCACGAGCATGCAGACTTTAGTATTTTCCATTAGAATTGGTTGAACAAATTTTTGAAATACATCAGTTGAAAGATTGGGGCGATCTTTTTCTACTAACCATTTTTCATAATTATCTTCGACAAAATGAGTAAACTTTCTATTAGAGGATTGAATTTGTTCTTCTAATATTTGATTTAAACTCACTTCCTTCTGCTCATCAAAATCTAATTGCCATTTTACCAATCGGTTATAAATCCGCCACCAATCATTAAATGAAGTCGCTTCTTCTACATCTATTTCAATTTTTTGGAATTCCTGCAGGTACCCACTGTTTGTCTTCTCACTACGAATTTTTATATTTTCCAGTACTTGTTTACACGCCATAAAAATTTGATTTGGATTGACCGGCTTTATTAAAAATTGAGCTATTTTTTCCGAAATAGCTTCATCCATAAGCCATTCTTCTTCACTTTTGGTAATCATGATAATCGGCAATGCAGGGTTATTTTCTTTAATGCCCCTTAGGGTCTCCATACCATCTAATCCAGGCATGAATTGATCTAAAAGCACGAGGTCAAAGACTGTGTTTTTTGATAGATCAATACCATCCTTACCATTGGCACATGTAGCAATGGAATATCCTTTTTCTTCCAAAAAAAGGATATGAGGTTTTAAATGATCAATTTCATCATCGACCCAAAGTATATTACCGCGAGTTTTTTGCATCATAATTAGATTCGGAAATTACGTTGAAGCATGATGGCTTCAGAATACGAAATGTGCTTATTTCGTCGTCATTGTCCAGACCCCATTCCAATCTTTTCCAGGGGGTTCATTTTTATAATAATCACATCGATCAATGTAAACTTTAGATGGTGTGGTTGGTCTATCCAAAAATGATTCTTCTAAGGCCAACGCATCCTTAAATCGTTTTTTGGCTTTCACCCAGTTTTGGTCAAGATATAATTTCATTCCATCATCAAAGGCGTCCACAAGCTGTCTATTCTCCTTCGACAATTCACCTTTTAACGATAATAACTCGTAAGCCTTAACTGGCTTTTTCTTTCCCTTCACACGGAGGTTATCCAAGAATCTCCACTCGAATTGATCTGCAACGACTTTGTAGGTGTTTTCAGCAACAAAAATATATACCCCATAATGTTTAGCGGCAGGTTCCAAACGCGCGGCAAGATTAACCGTATCACCCATCATGGTATAATTCATTCGCATGGCCGAACCCATATTTCCCGTAACCATTTCTCCCGAATTCAATCCTACGCGATGGCGAATATTGTGGACTAAGTCAGGCCAATCACCTTCTTCTTTCCATCTTTGTCTCATTTCAACCAATTTGTTTTCCATTTCTAATGCGGTTAAGCAGGCATGATATTCATGATTCTCAAGTGGAACAGGCGCACCGTAAAAAGCCACAATAGCATCCCCAATATATTTATCAAGTGTACCTTTATGCTCGAGCAAAGTATCCGTCATTTCAGTTAGGTATTGATTCATTAAGCTCACCATCCGAGTGGGTTCTAATACTTCAGAGAATGAGGAAAAACTTTGAATATCTGAGAAAAATGCTGTGTGATACCCTGCGACACCACCCAATTTAGGTTCCTGTTTATCTGCATACATCTGGTCAATTAAATCGGGAGATATATATGCGCCGAAAGTGTCTTTTAAAAAATTCTTATCTTTTTGTTCAACGATAAATTTATAGATAACATTGGCCGTATAAGTAACAACTAGACTGACCATAGGTGCCACAATTGGTACTACAAGCGATTGACCAATTTCAGGAAGATCTGTTACAAATAATCCAGGATTATCTATCACCATTGAATTGGGTAAAATGAAGGCCAATGTACTTTTCACCATCCAGAACAGATCATCAACAAATAGCCCACAAGCGATGCCAAAATAAATTACACCCTCAAAAATAATCAGGATACCCGCAACAACTGGATTTAGGAAAGACAGTATTAGAAATGCAATTAAACTCAAAAGCGCAATCAATAATGTGTGACTTATGGGGTATCCGTATACCAATTCTGTTAACTGCCCACCCAATACATTTATGTAATTCTCATCCAATAATGTTTGAATTGCGTTACCATGAGTTTCCATCCCCGGTGTTAATTGCTGAATACCCCAAAAATTATAAAATGGCGTTTGTTTGTAATCGTGATGAACTTCAACAGATGTGCCGATGACAACAATTTTATTATAAAAAGGAGATTTGGTAATATCAAATTCTTCCCCAAGTCCCATGGCATCCATCATTTCACTGCGTTCTATCGGATCTTCTATAGCTTGTATCCATTCTGGAATTTCTCCCGGTAAGAATTGACTCATCCAATCCAAGTCCTCAATGGGATCACGCAAGGTTACATCTTCAGTATCAATCACATAGGCCAGTGAATATTTTGGGAATGTCCCCCAAGCTGGTAAATCTTTTTCTCCCGGATATTTGTAACCGGAAGGTGGTCCATAATAATTTACAAGGAATGAATTACCAGCACCATAAGCTTTAATCTTATTTTCACCATATAGCCAGGTTAAGTTTTCCCGATCAAAATATGGCTTTGCTGAATCCGGAATTTCTTTAAAGGCTTTTAATGCTTTTACCGCTAACGTTAAATAATACTTTTCTGGTTCATGGGCCATTTCTCCAAAAAGAGCATAACGACGAGAAAACCCATCTATATCCATTTGATCATTAATAAGTCCCATTTCCGGTTTGGCTTCGGTAACCGGTTTTACCGGGTAAGAAATATATTGTGGTGGAATCAACGATGGTTCTGTCACCATTTTTACATTCATCACCACCTTTGTACCAAACATTTGTGCCTCGGTGATAGCTTCACCTAAAATTTTATCCCCATGACGGGGAATCAAATATGGAATCGATTCCCAAATATATTTTGCTTGGGTCGTATCTCGAATATTTGGTACCTGATCCATAATATATTCAGTCGTGGTGGATTTAATTAAATCCTGATATATCTCAGAACGATTTTCTGGTGCATCAAATTGAATATCAAAAACGATGACCTTTGCCCCTGATTTATAGAGGTTACGCACAACTCTCCCCCACACACTTCCCCGTGGGTATGGCCACTCTTCCGGCATCAGGCGCCATGCCTCATCATCAACTTCAAGTAATACAACATCTGTCCCACGGTTGATATATGTGGAATCGGAAATCGTCCACCCGGTCAAAGGGCCACGCACAGTATTAAATCGATAATCATAGGTCTTGAGCTCAATCGAGTCAAATGCACCAATCCAGTGAAAAAGAGAAACGACGATGATCGCACCAAGAGTTATGAGCCAACCTACCCAGTTGTCTTGAGCATACTTTTGGATGTGTTTAGGGGTAATCATCATGTTCAAAAGTTATATTGAAGTGTGAGTATAATCCCTGTTGAATTTATTTTCAATACTTCATTGGCATTATCCACTTGCCCATCCCCATCATTATCCAAATTATCCTTTTTAAAACTGGGAATATAGTTCAATCTAATTTGGCTCATAAATGTTGCAGATAGGTTTTTATTAATTCGATAATCTGCTCCTGCTCTAAAACCAAGCAATTGAGAGTTAATCTGACTTTGACTATTTAACAGAGAAATCGATCCTTTTGCTAACATTTTATCCTGGAAAAGGTGATAATTGGCCGACACCGATATATTTGTCCATGTATAAGGCGTTTTAACGAGCGTATTGCCATTCATGGTCGGAATCTCAAGTTTGGTTTGACTAAATTGGGTTATCGTTTTCAATTGGCTTGGGAATGCAGAAGATAAATTGATAGAAATTGTTTTAGAATCGGTTTTTGGGAATAGGTAACCAGAACTCCGTTTTTTTAATAAATTATCCAAATTAGTTACATTACCAATATTCAGAGTTAGGTTTTGTTTTATCTCACCACTGGTGAATGGCACCGTTACCGCCATCATATTGGAAGCTGCTTTTGAATCTTCCCGAAGATCAATAACGGTACTTCCAACTGAATCTAACTTCGTTTTCTCATTGTTTTTACCGATGGATTGATAGTTTACAATGATCGATGGCATTTCAGGACCAGGTAGAAAAGTCATATTCATAAAAAATGTATTTGTATTTAATGGATTAACGGTTGTGCGAAGAATTTTATTGTCCAGATGTTTAAATCCAAAGTTTAAAAATAAGGATCGATTTAATAATGAGACTCTATCAGAAATGGTAAACTGGCGCGCGTTACTCCTAAGAAATGGGTTTGCCAGTGACACATATTCTGGGCCAACTTGTCGGTATTCTAAAAGAAAGCTATTTTGGGCATAGTGTCCCCGAAGCCGAATATTAAATGCGGAAGATGGCATATTTATTACTGATGATATTGGATGTGCTTTCATTGCATTTATGTCAATGGGAACTAACGGTGACATATTCGAATTAATGATAAAGATTTCCTGAAATTTAATCGGATTTATGGCAATTAAAGCGGTATCTATTTTAGTCGTTCCTTCAATTTCCTTACCATTTGGATCGTACTGAACTCCGATCCAACCGTCTAAAGAATCATCAAGTGCCGTGTCTAGATCCGCACGTGACATGGCACCATCCCATATATCTCTATTAAATAAACTCATATTCCAATTGAAATCGAGCGTCATCTTCTTTTGGTCAAAAGATGTACCGAGATTGAAACCAACAACCAAATTATCCATTGGTTTTTGTCCACGCCAGTTAGATGTTGGCGTATTAAGTGTATGACCGCCAGAAGTCAACGCTGCTTTAAATGAATCAATATCATAAGTACCAGGCGTGACTCCAGCCACTAATGAATCTGTAGAAAATTCTGCACCACTTAACACACGGTTTACGGATGTTGTATCATCACGAATCTTCATAAAATGAATACCGGCACGTAATTTTGAAAATAAATCTAATGAGAGCCTTATTCCGGATATTTTTCTTTTAAAGGCAAATCCGGTACGATCTAAATAATATGTTTTTGATCCATCTTCCTTCGTCTCAGTTAAATCAGGTAAAATTTGATAACCACCATTCACGATGTTTTGCTGGTGGACTTCCCTGTTTAATTCACCTTTAATGAACTGAAGCCTCACCCACTTCAAATCCGCATTTAGGCCAAGACCGCGAACCCTTTTCCCATCTATCGTAAATGGATTGAACCGAGGGTAAAAATCGCCAATATCTAAGTTAAGAATAGATCCAAATGAAAACTGGGTGCCCAGTCGGTTATGGGGTTGAAGGTATGGGGATTCCCGAGATGTTAATCGCATGTTTGTCGACA
>Ga0208896_1000280_pt1:0-5000 | contig 29090 bp, 21 predicted proteins | sample ETNtaG_27_FD_185778 | JGI IMG/M metagenome (GOLD analysis project Ga0208896, IMG submission 185778) | Marine microbial and viral communities from oxygen minimum zone, Eastern Pacific Ocean - ETNP201406SV63 (SPAdes) (version 2) | ecosystem: Environmental > Aquatic > Marine > Oceanic ... | reverse complement strand
ACCTTATCACCCATAGCCTCACTGCTGTACATCATGTAATCGGTATTCGGAGTTTAATTGGGGTTGGTAAGCTTGTAGGCCCCCTAGCCCATTTAGTGCTCTACCCCCGATACACTAATACAACGCTGCCCCTAAAGGCATTTCGACGAGAACCAGATATCTCCGAGTTTGATTGGCCTTTCACCCCTAACCACAACTCATCCAAGAACTTTTCAACGTTCCCTGGTTCGGTCCTCCAGTGCGTGTTACCGCACCTTCAACCTGGTCATGGCTAGATCACTCGGTTTCGGGTCTGCCGCATGCTACTAAATCGCCCTATTCAGACTCGGTTTCCCTACGGCTCCGATCTTTAAATCTTAACCTCGCAACATACGAGCAACTCGCTGGATCATTATGCAAAAGGCACGCCGTCACCCCAACAAGTTGGAGCTCCGACCGCTTGTAAGCGCATAGTTTCAGGTTCTATTTCACTCTCCGTTAGGAGTACTTTTCACCTTTCCCTCACGGTACTAGTTCACTATCGGTCACATAGGAGTATTTAGCCTTACCGGATGGTCCCGGCAGATTCACACAAAATTTCTCGTGTTCCGTGTTACTCGGGTTTCGAAACCAGCAAGATATCTCGTTTTTAATTACAGGGCTATCACCTTCTATGGCTGGCCTTTCCATACCAATTCATTTAACGATTAATTTTTTGACTTGCCGAATCAACCAAGATTGATTCTGTTTCAGTCCCACAACACCGTTAGCGCAACGCTCTTGGGCTTGACACGTTAACGGTTTAGGCTCTTTCCTGTTCGCTCGCCGCTACTGGGGAAATCATTTTTATTTTCTTTTCCTGGGGGTACTTAGATGTGTCAGTTCTCCCCGTTGGCTCAACCCATTCTATATATTCAAATGGGAGTAGCCCGGCATGACCCGGACTGGGTTGCCCCATTCGGAAATCTCCGGATTTAAGGTTGTTTGCACCTACCCGAAGCTTATCGCAGCTTACCACGTCCTTCATCGCCTCTATGTGCCTAGGCATCCTCTATACGCTCTTAGTAGCTTTGCCAAAGGCTCTTGATCGCGTGAATGATCTGTCTCTTAATTATAAATTAAGAGACGAATTCACTTTTATTTAGTGTCACAAAATGAAGTTACCGCCTTCCGCAGATTGCAGAAGACGATTCACATTTGTGAATCGACATCAATTCCCAATTTTCAAAAAACAAATTTTTTTACTGTGGAGCTGACAGGGATCGAACCTGCGACCTCCTGAATGCAAATCAGGTGCTCTCCCAACTGAGCTACAGCCCCATTTAAAATAGTTGACAGTAGATCAAGTGGGCCTGCGTGGACTCGAACCACGGACCTCATCCTTATCAGGGATGCGCTCTAACCACCTGAGCTACAAGCCCAAATTATAAGTATGCGTGATCACAAGGATCTGAGTTCGACCATATTCCGTAATAGATACGGAATTACTCCCTAGAAAGGAGGTGATCCAGCCGCACCTTCCGGTACGGCTACCTTGTTACGACTTAGCCCTAGTTACCGGCCTTACCTTCGACGGCTCCCTCTCCTAAGAGTTGGGCCACCGGCTTCGGGTACTGCCGACTTCCATGGCTTGACGGGCGGTGTGTACAAGACCCGGGAACGTATTCACCGCGGCGTGCTGATCCGCGATTACTAGAGATTCCTGCTTCATGGAGTCGAGTTGCAGACTCCAATCTGAACTGGGGCCGGTTTTTTGGGATTGGCTTGCCCTTGCGGGATCGCGACCCATTGTACCGGCCATTGTAACACGTGTGTAGCCCTGGACATAAGGGACATACTGACTTGACATCATCCCCACCTTCCTCCTGGTTATCCCAGGCAGTCTCCTTAGAGTCCCCACCATTATGTGCTGGCAACTAAGGATAGGGGTTGCGCTCGTTGCGGGACTTAACCCAACATCTCACGACACGAGCTGACGACAGCCATGCATCACCTGTGATAGTGTCTTTGAGCAAGCTCGCAGAAGGCTCTGCTTTCACAGAGTTTTCACTAACATGTCAAGTCCAGGTAAGGTTCTTCGCGTTGCATCGAATTAAACCACATGTTCCACCTCTTGTGCGGGTCCCCGTCAATTCCTTTGAGTTTCAGCCTTGCGGCCGTATTCCCCAGGCGGAGTACTTAACGCGTTAGCTCCGATAGTGAAGGGATCGAATCCTCCACCATCAAGTACTCATCGTTTACGGCGTGGACTACCAGGGTATCTAATCCTGTTCGCTACCCACGCTTTCGTCCCTCAGCGTCAATATTGTGCCAGAATGCTGCCTTCGCCATTGGTGTTCCTCCTGATATCTACGCATGTCACCGCTACACCAGGAATTCCACATTCCTCTCACATATTCTATTCTGCCAGTTTTGATCGCAGATCACCGGTTGAGCCGGTGGCTTTAACGATCAACTTGGCAAAACGCCTACGGACCCTTTACGCCCAGTAATTCCGGACAACGCTAGCACCCCTCGTATTACCGCGGCTGCTGGCACGAAGTTAGCCGGTGCTTTCTTGTGAGGTACCGTCAAATTCGAACATTATTTACATCCAAGTTTTTCTTCCCTCACGACAGATCTTTACACTCCTAGAAGCGTCATCGATCACGCGGCGTTGCTGCGTCAGACTTTCGTCCATTGCGCAAAATTCCTTACTGCTGCCTCCCGTAGGAGTCTGGGCCGTATCTCAATCCCAGTGTGGCTGATCATCCTCTCAGACCAGCTACCGATCGTCGCCTTGGTAGGCCATTACCCCACCAACAAGCTAATCGGACGCAGGCCCATCTTAAAGTGCGAGCCGAAGCCCGCTTTAACAACATACCCCGAAGGATTCGTTGCATTATTCGGTATTAGCTCCGGTTTCCCGGGGTTATCCCAATCTCTAAGGCAGGTTACCTACGTGTTACTCACCCGTTCGCCAGTTTACTTATTTCCCGAAGGAAATTTTCTCCTTGACTTGCATGTATCAAGCACGCCGCCAGCGTTCGTCCTGAGCCAGGATCAAACTCTCCATTGTATGTTTGATTCTGTACTGTCTTTGTCGCTCTCATGGAGCGACTCTCAAATCCAATTTTTAATTGGACCACGCATACTAAATTTTCAAATAACAAATTTTGCTGTCATGGACAGCCCGGAATAATAAGGTTTATAAAGAAGGGCTGCAATGATTTTATGAGGAAAATGGGTTATTTGATTATGAAATCTGGAATTTCATAATCCATAAACTTATTTATACTTAATTTTTTTGTAACGCGTTCGGTAAAACGATATGTTAGTTTTTTATTTGCAGCATCAATATCGTGGACAGATTTCCAAATGCTTCCGGAATAAAGGCCTAGCAGCAAAATAGCTGGAGGAACTATAATTGAACTTTTATTTGATGATAATTTCAAATTCCCCGGCAAAAGATAACCTGAAGAAGAATGAAAAAAACCTTCTTTTGATACAATATCGCCAGACATGGGGATAACCATTTGTTTATTATTATTAAGCGAAAGTTTATTTTTTTGAGAAATTGCAGAAGATGAAATGATTGCGGCAGTTATCAGAAAAGATGCTCCCATAGTGCCAATAGCATTCTCTTTTTGCTTAAGATACAAAAAGCCGCCCCCTGGGAAAAGAGAAGAGAGCAATGCAGGAGTTTTACTTTTTAAAGGTGCGTTCTCTGCAGTTTTTATTGCACTATACCATGACTTTATAAGCTTGGTATAATGGCCATGATCAAATGCCGCTTGAGCGCTTTTAAATGCTAACTTTGACTCTTCCCAGTCTAGCATTTCAAAATGAGCATAAGCACGAAAAATCAAATCATATGGATCAGTTGTACCAAATGTTTTTTCCACTATCTTATTATGATCTTTAGTCTCTAAAGATATATAGTGTAATTGATACTTAGCGGCTTTAGATGCCACACTTTCAGATGGCATTCTTTCAATGATGCGATTATAATAATTCTTTGCTAAATCCCAATTCCCCATTATTTCATAACATTTACCAATCTTGAAATAAGCAGCCATTTCAAGTTCATCCCCAGGATATTTATATAAAAACTGAAAATAAACTAATAAAGCTCTTTCGTAAAACTCTTCATCGTATAAAAAAGTTGCGAAATTGACTAATTCCTGACGCTGAAAGGTAGTATAGTTTTTCCATTCCACCTTTACGTCTTCAGGGCTTAAGTATTTTTGTTGAGCACATACAGAACCAAAGATTAAAAATATAATTATCAGTTTAAATCGTAAGTTCAAAACATACCTTGGCAATTAAGTTTTGATTTTAAAAGGCTAAGCTGAACGCTTGCGCCTTTTAAAAAAAGGCTTCTTCCCTCTAAGGATAAATTCTTTTGTGATTGTAATGTGAGAGACCCTATCCTCAGAATATTCTGGAAGATTAAACATAATATCCAGCATTGAATTTTCTAAAACCGATCTTAAAGCACGGGCACCAGATTTTCTATCCATAGCCATACTAATAATTTCTTTTAACGCTTCTGAGTGGAATCCTAATTCAATACCTTCCATTCTAAAAAGTTTCTTATACTGTTCTAGGAGTGAGTTTCTTGGCTCTATGAGAACTCGCATTAATGCAGATTCATCTAAATGATTAATTGTAGTCACAATTGGTAAACGGCCAATTAGCTCAGGAATAAATCCATACTTAATCAAATCCTCTGGGCGCACTTCTTTAAGAATCTCATCCTCTTTTTCTACTTTAGCTAATGATTTTGTAAAACCAATTTCAGCTGAATTGACTCTTTGTCCTATGATATCAGCTAATCCATCAAAAGAGCCCCCACATATAAAAAGGATATTTTTCGTATTTATGGGTATTAAACTCTGTTCAGGATGTTTTCGGCCTCCTTTAGGAGGTATTTGAGCCATGGTCCCTTCTAAAATTTTCAATAATGCCTGCTGAACTCCTTCGCCAGAGACATCCCTCGTAATTGATGGACTTGAACTCTTTCTTCCAATCTTATCAAT
>Ga0208896_1000276_pt1 | contig 29225 bp, 28 predicted proteins | sample ETNtaG_27_FD_185778 | JGI IMG/M metagenome (GOLD analysis project Ga0208896, IMG submission 185778) | Marine microbial and viral communities from oxygen minimum zone, Eastern Pacific Ocean - ETNP201406SV63 (SPAdes) (version 2) | ecosystem: Environmental > Aquatic > Marine > Oceanic ... | reverse complement strand
TCACTGAGTTTAGCCCTGCAACCTAGCGCTGCAGCATCTGTTCCTGCGCCTGCTTCTGAGAGTGAATAAGCACCAATTTCTCCTTCTGCGAGGCGAGTTAAATAACGCTGTTTTTGGTCTTCATTACCGTGTAGTGCTATGGTTTTGGAACAAAGTCCAACATGAACACAGAACATTACAGAGAATGAGGGGTCAACGCGAGCCAGTTCCTCAACAATAATCGCTTCACTAATGTCATCAACAGGACTACCTCCATATTCTTCAGGAATAGTGATGCCCTGTAACCCATACTCACAGAATGCTTTCCATTCTTCTAATGGAGGTGTTGCGGTCCTATCTCGCTCTAGGCACGTAGGTGCTAAAACCTCCTCGGCAAAGCCTCTGACCATTTCTCGAATCATATCCTGTTCTTCGGTCTCCATGAAGTCCATACTTTCGCCTACTGCGGCCGAGGTGGAGGCCGTTGTTAATCCCTGCTAGAGGTATTTTTGGCACATTTGCCAATCGAATCATTCAAATTAGAGGCCATTAGGGGCGCGTTCGGAGATTAACATGTCCGACTCCGATTACTTCGAATTTGGTATTGCTCACGACCGCCGCTACACATTGGAGCACCTTTGGCTCCAATTGTTAGATGAGAAAGATGGAACCGTCAAAATCGGTATGTCGGAATTCATACGTGCCGACTTTGGAGATGTTGTCCGAGTCATTCTTCCACACCCGCAGGATAATAGTGAGTTTCTTATTGATGAGGAAGGTACTGATGATGATGGTGAGGAAGAAGAATCAAAACCAAAAAAGCCTTCTTCTGGTGACGAAATAGGTATTGGTGAGCTATTAGTAACAATTAGAACAGTTTCAGATAGAATCCTGATAAATTCGCCATTCCCCTGCAAGGTACTTGAGTTGAATGGAGAAGTTGAGGATAATGCAGATCTTGCGAATGACGATGCATTTGGTGACGGTTGGTTCCTAATAGTAAAGCCACATGAATTTGATGAAGATCAATATTTAGATGCTGGAGAGTACATCGAGTATCTCAACGAGCTCTGATTAAGGCCAACTCAGCGCCGGCCAATTTTCAGGATTTTCGGTTTCCCACTCAATAGTTTTGAGTAAAGCAAGAACTTCATCAGCACTTTCGAGGTCATCCTCAATTTGACGTCTATGAAGCCACCCTTTCAGTCGTCCTAGTCTACGATCAGGTTCTAGTTTAGTTTCTGTGATTAATTGTTTTCCATTGATTAATGGTTTTCTTCCGGCTAAAGGTTCAGAAATTGCAGCGGCCTTAGAAATATAATCATCCCCCTCGTCACCAAAATATGCTTGAAGGTCATCTTGCATAGATTTCGATAAAGAGATATTGAATCTTCTAAGTGTAGCGGGACTGTCATCTGCCAAATCTATAAGTTCAACATTGTGTAGAAATTCAATTCGTTTTGCCTCATCATTTGAAAGACGCAATGTGTTTTTCAATGACATGGCTAAGTCTAATCCAGAGCGCTTATCATTTGAGCAAATTATTGCAAGGTCAACTGCCGGTTGGTGTGAGAAATCTGAATCAATATTTAGTTCGAAACCACTCAATATTTCCTTAAGAACACCATGTTTGGACATTATTTGAAGGGTTGAATGGCTATTTCCTCCCTTGAAAATTCGCGATAGTTCGTTCCACTTTCTTTCAGCAGAAACCTTTTCCAGCATCCCTAAATTTACAGTAATTGCCTGACTTAGTGATTCATCAAGGTGTCGCAGACCCATTATTCCAGCATCTAGAAATCTAAAGGCTCGCATAATTCTCAATCCATCTTCATTCAATCTTTCATGGGCTTCACCAACGGCTCTAACAACTCCCATTGACAAATCCTCTTGGCCCCCAAAGAGATCGATTAGCTCGCTAGTTTTTGCATCTACAGCCATGGCGTTAATTGTGAAATCTCTGCGCGCTAAATCTTCTAAAATATCCGCACCAAAAGTAACATCATCTGGCCTTCGTCCGTCTATGTATTTTCCATCACTACGAAGTGTAGTAACTTCCCAAGAGAGTTTTTTTTCATTGTTAGGAAATAATCCTTCATCGGGTAAAACAATTACAGTTCCAAAGTGTTCACCAACCGGAATAGTTCGTGAGAATAATTCGGAAATTTCGTGTGGCTTCAGATTAGTCGCGATGTCAATTTCTGTAGGATTCAGATTAGAAATTGAATCTCGAACCCATCCGCCTACAATCCAAGCATTTCCCGATTGACATAGCCTCTGTAGAACCCATCGGTCCGCATCGCCGAGCCGCTCGCGTAGGTCCTCCATGCTATGTCTTCAAACCTCTTAGCAATCAATCTCTCGGGCATCAGACCTATTGCGGAGACACTATTCCGAGGTCCATGGAGGTTGAGCTGATACCACTTGAAGTTCTCAGACCTCACGAACAAGTCATACCGAAAAAAGTAGATCAATTGGAGAAAATGACTCATCGCTGGAATGCCTATACTAAGCCTCTTCTTCTTGATAGTAAGACAGGAACAATCCTCGACGGCCATCATCGATATCATGTTGCTAAACGTTTGGGGCTGTTATGTGTTCCTTGCGTCTTAATTGATTATCTAAATGATAATTCGATTGAGTTAGATGTCTGGCCTAATTGTGGACGTGATTCGATATCAAAGCAGGAAGTCGTTGACTCTGCACTATCTGGAAACTTGATGATACCTAAAACTAGTAGACACCGTCTCTCCGATCATCTCCCTCCAATCGCCGTTCCGCTTCATAGACTTAGACAGCCAGCGGTTAGTAATTAGCCAATCAAGAAATTTCTTCCATTAGATTGATTGCAGTTTTGGAAAGCATCTCGTCATCAGAGTGTTGTAATTTTGAGATGATTGAAAGAGTAGATTCTACTACAGGTCTTCCAATCAGGTCTTCAATAATTCTCGCTCTTAAATCAATATTTTTTTCTTCATTTTCTAGAATTGAATTCCTTACTCTAGTTGCTGCTAAACTCCGATCTCCTCGAATTACTCTAACACATAAATTATCAGAGGCAATCGTTGTTAGAGATGCCTCCATGCCTTCAATCAATGACCAATCTGAGTCTCGAAGTTGTCTAGAAAAGTGAGTTATAAATTCGGGATGTTGCTCTCTTGTAAATTCTATCACAATCTCTGAAATTTCTTTACTTACAAACGCTCTTTTGACAAATAGACCCGCAACTCGAGATTTCGTTGAGTAATCTGATTGATCTGCAAAGCGGAGTAAATCTTCATCTAAGAGGCCGGAATCAAGATGTTCCGGTTGAGTGTATAGTAGAGATATTCCTGAACTTCTGACTGATTCGGCTTCATCGTTGAGAACTTTCTTCAAGAGCTCTAACGGCACTTCATCCATCGATGCCATTCGATGTGCTGCTGCTTTGCGTACTGCTTTATCTTGTGAGTCAAGAGCTATATTGATAAAACTCGGTTCAAAATTCATCTTTGATTCCCAAGCGGCTAATCTGACAATTCCTTCTTCATCTTCAGATAGATGAGATAGAATTTCCATTCCTGAGCGATTAGCCCTATTAGCAACTCTTGCAGCCAACAATCTTTGCCCTTTTTCTTTCGACTCAGAAAGCGTCTGAAATAGATCTAAATCCTTACTTCCTGCCCATCTGATGACTGCCTCTTTTGCCTTTTCACGAAACCAAGGGTCATTGTCTTCAAGCAATTTGATGAACCCACTTAATGCCTCAGGATCATTCATTTCAAACAGATGCCTAACTGCTCTTCTGCGCTGTCGAACATCTCGATTGTGTAATTTCGCTAAAGCAGAACGTACACTCATTGTCATGCCCAACTAAGAGGACGACAAGAACGCTTTGCTGGTAATTTCACGGCACGAGGTCCTCGTGACCTCCAACCATTGGTGTATCCTCATCATCCCAGTCTCCAGGATTTTCGAGATCAATTGAGAGTATTTGTCCAAATAGGGGTAACATAGGTGATAGCCACTCCATCTCTGCCATTAGGAGTTCAACTACAGGGTGCTCGATAATATCCTCTTCAGTTGCCTCCTCGTCAAGCTGTGGGATGTCAGCAGGCATCCCACGAAGTGATTCAATTAATTCTTCAATTCGTTCGACAGTCTCATCATCAATTTCTACAAGTCCTACTATTATTGATAATGCATCTTCGATATGTTCGGCCAAAGTTCTAGGATCTAATGGGCCACGTTCTGCTTCATGCAAATCCATCGGTCCAAACACCACGGGGCCTAGTTCAGTATCCATCCATTGAACACCTTGGCGCTCTTTTTTCATCAATTGTTGCTGTATTGGCCCTCCAAAAGGTCCGAGTACGAAACCACCATCATCAACAAGTCCTGCAACAGAAAGAGGAATTTCTCTAATTGCACCTGTAATCAGAACTCTATCCACTCCTCTATTCAGTTCATCTTCATCGTCTAGAGAAATTGGCGTAATGACTCTAATTGTTCCTTTGGATTCATGGAACTCAAGTCGTTCGGAACTATGCTCGAGTACCTGAGGATGTGGCTCGACAACAGTAACCATGCCGTCCTTGCCAATCATGTAATCAATCAGGGCTGCGATATATCCTCCTTTGGCTCCAATAAGTAACACATGCTGTCCTTCTCGAAGCTCTAGGTGGTGTAGAAGAGTGACAATCATGTGTGGGGCAGAGACTGTCTTTGTTGCATCTGACTCGGTAATTAGAAAAGGCACGGGGCGGTCATGCCAGAATGGCTCTAAAACGAAATCTGTGAATGAACCAATGAATACATTCTTCATTGCTAGGGCGACTTCATTATTTACATGAATTCCATTTTCTTGGAGCCGTTCAAGCAGGCCATCCATGGGGTTCATCACGTCACCTTGGGGAGGATATTCAACCGCCAATCATTTGAACACGTCGCGCCCGCGTTCTCTCTCGGGGCCCGTGGTCTAGGGGTTATGACGTCGCTCTTACAAAGCGAAGATCACCGGTTCAATTCCGGTCGGGCCCACCAAAAATCTTCCAATAAAAGGCATAATTGCTGTATTTTTCCTTTAGAAAATTTCAATTTATTGAAAGTTTGCCTCTGTGAAAGAGTCAAGAAGGTGTGGCCAAGTCAAGAGTCGTGGTCGAAGAAACTGCTGCACTCGCTTCGAGGCTCAGCAGACGTCTTCGTAAACGTGGTTGGAGCATAGTAACTGCGGAATCATGTACGGGTGGACTTTTGTCTTCTACATTCACGGATATTTCAGGTGCATCACATTGGTTTGAGCAAGGTTGGATAACCTACAACAATGATGCCAAGATGCGTGAACTTGGCGTTGAGAAGAGTGCCTTTGGTGATGATGAAGCCGGAGCTGTATCTCACCAGGTAGCCCTCCAGATGGCTCGAGGTGCAAGATATCGCTCTGATGCCAATGTATCTGTAGCAATTACAGGAATTGCGGGTCCTGGTGGGGCAACTGCCACAAAGGAAGTTGGATTAGTTCATGTAGCAGTCACAGCAGGTGATCAATTTCTCGTTCGCAGACAGGATTTCGGTGAAAATGATCGACTTGATAACAAACGTTCTTTTGTGGCTTTTTCACTTCGTCTTGCTCTGGAGTTGATGGATAGAGTAGATGCTGACGATGCAAGATTGGCTGAAATGAAGAGCAGGTCAGGTCAAGAGTCTCAGTTAGATACATCTCATATGGATCCTAAATCAGAGCAGTGGGAAGGGAATTTTGCTTGGGCCGCGGAAGATACTAAAACAGTGGCCGAAGAAATCCAACAAGTTGATTTGGCTTCACTTACAGATTGGGATGAATAATACAAAATGGATTTCAATCGGAGTATCAGCCTGCGATATTATCATGAGCGGACTAACTGGACATACGTAGTATGTCTGCGGACGATTGGTCTGAGAAGCATCGGGCTCTTTCTGCTGCGGGACTAGTAGTAATGGGTTCTGCGGCCCGAGAAAAAATACAAAATCTTTCAAATTTAATTCCACTAATCGAAGCCGCTACTTCATCTCAAACTAGAATGCTTACCAGCCAGAATATCGATGAGTTACTGACTCTTGTACCAAATGAAGAGACGGTTGAAGTGATTCAGCCCTCTTCTCCAGTTAGTCTGCAGTCTACTCTTGCCCGCCCTGAATCTGGCGAGGTAATTGGGAGAGTGCTTGCTCCAATTACTACTTCCGTACCGTCTCCAGCACCCCGCCCACATGGTCTTGATCATTACCGCCTCGATGAGTTTCCAATGCAAGCTCGAGACGTAGATGCTGAAATTGAGATACATTTCGACATTACTGGTTCTTCGAAAACAGAAGGAAAGATGTCAGACATGAAATCCTGCTTCTCCGATCGTCTTCGGAAAATTCGTCATATGATGCTTGCAGGTCGTGCTCTGCCTCGTCGCCCGACTAGTGTTTCAGAGGCTTGGAGGAATCGCCAACGTCATTCTAACCGTGACTACGAAGTCACATTAGTGGGTCTTGTCTCAGATTCTCGATGGACTCGGGCTGGAAATTTGAGTTTCGTCCTTGAGGATGAAACTCAGAATGTTTTCTGCACATTGAAACCACCTTCTGGTGCATCCCCTTTGCATCCATCCTTGGATGGTCTGATGAATGATGACGTGGTGGGAATAAGTGGGCATTTCTATGAAAAGCGATTCAGTGTTTCAGATATCCATATGCCTCCTTTGAATCAGCATTCTAAGGCCGCAGCATCGGCCGATCAGGCTGTTTCTGCGGCATTTCTATCTGATGTCCATGTAGGTTCGAAGACTTTCTTAGAACCACAATGGACGAAAATGATTGAATGGTTCAATAATGATCCTCTGGCAAAGACTGTGAAATATTTCGTTCTCAGTGGAGATGGAGTAGACGGGGTTGGAATTTATCCCGGTCAAGAAAGACATCTAGCGATTACTGATTTATTCAAGCAATATGGTGAATTGGCCCGACTCCTTGAAGGGTTGCCAGATTGGGTTGATGTTGTCATATTGCCTGGGAACCATGACGCAGTACGGCCTGCTGAACCTCAACCGGCCCTAGACCCAGAGGTTCAGCAGGACTATTCGGATGCTGTTTTTGTGGGTAATCCGTGTGAATTTAGTTTGCACGGAGTTCGTATTCTTTCATATCATGGGAAAAGTATCGATGACTTTGTCGCAGGACTAAGATCAGTCACATATTCAAAACCTGAGATGGCAATGCGTGCGATGTTGGAGCGACGACATCTGGCCCCCTCTTGGGGTGGGAAAACTCCACTTTCACCCGAACCTGAAGATAGGATGGTTATCCAACAGGTGCCCGATATTTTTGTTACCGGCCACGTGCATGGGCATTTTGTCGGAAATCACAAGGGAACCACAATCGTTCATTCTTCCACTTGGCAAAATCAGACAGATTATCAAAGAATGTTAGGATTTCAGCCAAAGCCCTGCATCTTGACTGTAGTCAATCTACATACACATGCTACAGCTTCAATCCCATTCGCTTGAATCATCTCTGATTTGAGAAATCTTCACCAAAGATAGGATTCCAAATTTCTCGTAAGTCTCTACTCTCTATTACAGGAACTCCAGCTTTAGTAAATGCATCTTCTGCTCCTGCGCGAATTGGATTGAAACCGACGAAATTTGAACCTTCAATCATCATGGATAGGTCTGGGCCTGAATCGCCCACAGAGACAATTGTTGAAGGGTCAAGTTGATTGATTCTAGCAAATTTCTCGACCATCTGTCCTTTGTCGTGTGAGTTCACTATTGTCGGCATTCCACCTATCATCCATCCTTCTTCATCGAATTCGAATCCATTTGCAGCCCAGTCATCGACTTTTAGCATCTGGGCGATGGTACCAACCAATAGATCAACTCCTGAACTTACTATTGCAACCATGATGCCGCGCGCATGTAATTCTTCCACAACCTCTCTAGCACCTTGCATCAACTTGATTCCAGAGTAACACCTCATTATGTCATCCCGGTGAATTTTCTCTTGTACTGACTTCCACAATCGTACGTCATCAGCAACAAATTCTTCATCAGTTACTTCCTTACGTAGAAATTTAGCAAGCATTTCTTTATTTTCAGTCCCGAAGTAATCGTGTATATTCTGCCATGAGGAGGAATTGTCTGTTAGCACTCCGTCACAGTCGAAGACCACTGCTCTGACCTCAGGCATGTCTTCAGTTGCCCTTCGTTGAGCGTATATATTCTGCCTCGTGAGGGGTTTGATTCATTTTGTTGATTCGCTTCGCTTGTCTATGGAGGAGACCGCTTCGCCAGAACTTGGTATCAAAATCAAGATGCTATTCTTTGGACCACTTGCAGAGAATATGGGCCAACGTGAAATTGAGGTTGCGCTTGTTATGGGTTCCACAACTAGAGATTTAATCCAGCGCTTTAGATTGACTCATTTGCTTGACACGGGTCTGCGAATCGCAATTAATGGCGAAATTGGTGCCGATATTGATGAATCTCTGAAGGACGCCAGTGAGGTTGCTTTCCTGCCACCAGTATCCGGTGGCTGAACATAACTGCGAAATCAGGGTTTTTCAGGTATAATGGCCGAAGCCTTTGAGTGATAGAGGCTGCACCTTGTCTTGATACGAATGGCGTTTGGTCCGACTGAGATGGCAGTTCTTGTCATATTTGCTATATTCCTTTTTGGTGCTAAGAAGATTCCAGAACTGGCTAGAAATATTGGTCGTGCTAAAGGCGAATTCCAAGTAGGAGTATCAGAAGCAGTTGCTCCTAGTAAAGCGGAAATGGACATGGATCGCGGTGGAATGACCGAGGAAATTGCTACTGAGAATGAGTGATTATCCAATTCTCTTCAATCGTAATGTTGAGCCACAATCTGGACAGCCCCCATAGTCTGCCCGGCGTCGGCTAGGTGAATCGGGGGATGGTTGTGGAGTCTTGCACCCTATACAACGTAGTTCCCATTTCCATGATTCTGTAATTCCGTCTTCCCCAACCGACTTCCATACTAAACCCATTGACGTTGCAATATTCTGCATACGATAATCATCAGTAACTAGAATTGCTGATTTTTCTTGAGCAAGGGCGATTAACGATAGATCGATTTCTGAAAGACCCGCCATATCTCCTGTTTTCTTAGCAGCATCTCGAGTCAATTCCATTGCTGAATCACTAGGTTGCATGAAAATTACGCCCAAAGTGTCGAGTATAGCGCCTCTATCTGGTGAAATTCGTAGTAATTCATTCTGTTGAGCCGGAACAACCAGAGTGCCTGAAAGTTCCGAAATCGGCCAAGCGATTAGAGCAGATGTGTCGAGAACCACATCACCGGCCATGGCCTATGCTGACGGTATCTACCTTTGAGGGGTATTGTTTCTGCTCAAGTAACATCTTGGACGGGTAATGTTCATCTCAATAAGGTCTGCCGAGTAAACATGGTCAGCCTTGTCCCACAGGATTTTGTTGACTCTGCTATGGACTGGGCAGATGGACTAGGCTACCTTGGATTGGCTATCCTAACTTCAACAGAAGCAGCCCTTCAACCGATTCCCCCCGATCCTCTTGTATGGAATATGATTCTCAACACTGATTCCGGAACTGGTATTGCCATAGTGGTTCTAGTTGCCACATTATCCAGTGTAATTGGCGCGATTGCAGGTTACGGAATAGGTATGTATGGTGGTGGATGGTTGCTTGAGCGTTTTGTTTCCGACTCGAATGTAGCCCGATTGAATATTCTTGTAGAAAGATATGGAGCGGCTGGAATTTTCATTGCAGCAGTATCTCCAATCCCATACAAAGCACTAGCATGGATTGCAGGTGCTGGAAGGATGGATTTACGGCTATTCGTTGCGGCAGGGGTTGTTGGTAGAGGGCTTAGATTCGGCATACCTGGTGCATTATTGGGCTTATACGGAGAATCTATGAAATCCTCAATGACGGGTATAGAAGGTGCGATAACATTCTCTATTGCTGCCATGGCGGGTCTGATTTTTGTTATCCCCGCCGCTCGTTGGTGGAAGAATCTCTTAGATGAAGAAGAATGAGTCATTATTACCAATTTAACACATCTTTGACAAACACTACAACCCACGACCCTTAATCCATACAAGAACCCCCGTCATCGCATGGAGAGCGTGTCAACACATGATGCTCGCCCCCTCCTGTTGGGGATTTTGCTAACTTTTCTAGTAGTCCTCTCCGCTCCTCTAGTTGCAGCCGATCAAGAGGCAACTTGGGTGCGTACTTCGCCCGGAGTTTGGATGCTAGAGGATTCTCAAGGGATACTTCACGAACCTCAACCTGTGCCTGGACTTTTTCTCAATCCCATTTCCGGTCAGAATGTTGATGTATCTGTTTTAGGGTCATCATCATCTACATGGTTAATCAACGACTTGACCATCAATTCTGATCCTAATGAGCAGGGAAGTCAAACTACCCCCCCCCTCCCCTCATCTAATATTGAAGGCATTTCGATTTCTTTACCCACTATTCCTTATGCATCGGCAATAATAGCAGTCATATTCCTCTCTTTTGCATTAGTCTCAGTTGGTGACGAACCAACCAGAGCCAAATTATCATACTCATTAGGTCGCTTTTCTGAACTCAGAGTATCAGAGGGCACAGGAACTCTCGCCGGTACATATCAGCGAGGGCGTCTAGAAGGATTTCTTACCGCCCATCCCGGCTGTCATCTATCTGGAATCATTCGTGCTTTAGAAATGGGAAATCATCAGGCCATTCATCATTTGAGAGTTCTTGAGAGAGAAGGCAAGGTTTGGTGCAGACGTGATGGCCGTCTTCTTCGTTATTACACTTCATCAGTAGATCCTGCCGCCGAGCTTGCAAACTTACCTCGTCCAGTTGATGCTAACCAACTTAGTGATGTGGCGTTGATGGTAATACGCTCAATTGCCGAGCAGCAAGACGGTGAAGCATCTCCAACGCAGAGAGATTTGGCGACTAAACTCCAAACCAGTCAGCAATTAGTTGGCCATCATCTAAAGCGTCTTGAATCTCAAGGTTTGATAACCCGAAGTAGAATTGGTTTGAGGACTAATCGTAGACTCACAGAAGAGGGTATGAGATTGTGGGCGACTCTCGCTAAATAGGCCATCCTAAGTTCTTGACAAATCCAATGACCCACTTTCCTTTAAGGTGGGATATATTAGTCATTTGACTATGAGCAAGAAGCCTCGAGATAGAAGTGCTCTCCGCCGAATACAAACTGGACTACTAATGGTAGCCCTGATGCTGGGTTCAGGTTGCTTAGGTGCAACCAATGAGATAATCGATGAACCAGAGCCTCAAGCGCTGACTGCTAGTGTGATATTGCAAGGCTCTCCTATTACAGAAAGTGATCTAATTATTGCAAATGCGAATATCGAAGATGGAACTGCTCCGTATATTGCAAATTGGCGACTTAATGGCGTTCTAGTACAAACTTCGAACAGCCTAACTTATGACGCCGGTTTACTCTCAGTTGGTACTCATACAATCGATGTCGAGTTGACAGATTCAATGGGAGTTTCTGGTTCAGCGGCCATAATTTTCACCCTATCGGCGGCCAATCGGGCTCCAAGTGTCACTCTTGAACTTCCTATAGAGGGTATTGCTGGGTCTCCTGTGCCGTGGTCCGTGACAGCTTCAGATCCCGAAGGGGACGAATTGAGTATTGAGGTCGATTTCTCTGATGGAATCACTATGCACGATTTGTCCGGCTACCACATTTGGGCAGAACCAGGGATATATTCAGTTCAGGTATCTGTTACCGATTCTCATGGATTCCTAGCAATAGCACAGAATTCAATCAGAATAGAGGATGCTGATGCGCCTTCTCTAACAGTACAAACTACACCTTCACCACAAGGAAGGATTCATCTCAATCTTGCTTCCAACCTTGAGATTAGTACTCAGACAGAGGACCCTCTTGGTCCCGTCACAGTTTCCATTGATTGGGGCGACGATACTTTAGTGGAATCTGCACAATCTGAAGAATCACACCAGTATTTAGGAGAAGGGGTCTATGTTGTTCGAGTTACAGCCACCGGGTCGACGGGAGTGTCTACCCATCGCACTTTCCATGTGGAAGTAGTATCAGTAGCCGACGACCTTGAAGCAGCACAGCTTCAAGACGAATTGGAAGGAGAGGCTGAAGAGCAGTTGGAAAATGAGATCGAGGACGAACTTGACCCTGATAGTGATGGTACTGTCGATGAGATTTCCGAGGCACAAGGTGACGATGAGTACGACTGGCAGTCCGACTTCGACTCCGACGGAGATGGTTACTATGATGACGATCGGGAGGTTGACAACTGGCAGACTACTGATGAGGTGTCAGTGCGTGACGAGGTTGGAGAGGAAGAGGATACCGATTCAGTACCTAATGATCCAATGATGATTGAGAGTAGTGTAATTAGTACGGCAGAGGGAGCTACTGCAGAAGAAATTGCACCTATTCTTGCGGATAATGAAGCCGATGTCGAAATTGTAAATCCTGTATTCAATGAGGCTTGGGGTGATGTTGATGATGCCTCGCTTCAAGAGCAAACCTACTCGCGTTCAATTTCACAGGTCACAGCAACTTGGTGGAATGATAGCTATTGGGAGGATTGGGACAATGATGGTGTCCCTGAGACCTTTTGTCACAGGACAGTAGGTGTGTATTGGTTTGACTCCGACGGCATCCCTGGACCTGAACGTATCATACTCGTACGCATCACGCATTGCTCACAGGACAGAGATGGAGATGGCAATGAGGACTTCTTCTTCACACGCTTCAGAGGTCTTGACTTAGTAGATCAGAACTCTGACGGTATTCCCGAGCGCCACGATGTTCTTACTAGAAGTGTGTGGACATGGGATAATGGAACCTATGAGGATGTCAATATTCACTTGTTCGTACATGCTCGAACTGATGCTGACCAAGATGGCAATCTTGAGCGCAGAATAGTCCTCAACCGAGAGCAGAGAATGGTTGACAGAGGTATTGGCTCAGTTTTGACTGCATATTTTTCCCACTCTCGCTTTATCCACAGGGTGGATGCTAACGATGACGGCACTCCCGAGCGCTGGATGGCAGTAGACCATACATCATGGGTTTGGGATCCTACTGAGGACGGTAATGCTGACCGCCATCGTGACAATCTACGAGCAGTTGTCAGAAAGGACACTAACTCTGATGGTAGCATTGATGTGATTCGAGCCCTTCAACAGAACACAGTTCAGTTTGACAATGATTCGAATGGTGTTATTGAGTTACAGTGGACATGGCGAGCAGGTTTGTTAAAGATTGATACCGATTACGATGGGGACCTCGATTACACAGCCCGTATGCGAGGCTGGCATCAGCACTGGGATTGGGGTATGGTTGAGCACCACATACACCGTTTTTCCCTAACTCGAACAATAGACCATGATGCCGATGGGACTCTAGAATGGAAACAGCGCACTATTCATTTGTCAAACGCTACAGATTGGGACTTTGACAATCATCTGGAACAGCGTGAGTCGTATACAGCCACCCTGACATGGTGGGATCCTGATGAGGATGGTCACGAAGAGCACGTCTTCAGAAGAGTTAGGGAAACCTCCTATCTCGACCAGCACGCTCATGGTTGGACTAGCCAAACTGAGGAAACGCGCTCGAAGGAGATTTGGCGAACAGGCACAACTAATCAACTTCATACTATACGCATCAGAGTTGTTGGACTAACTTCGTGGGACAATAATTCCGATGGAAGTCCAGACACTTACGACCACTTGAGTCGTACCTGGCAAGGTAGTGACACAGACAACGATGGTTTCCTTAATCGCAGGGTATTCCACCGCCATCATATGACTGCTAGAGATGATAATGCGGATGGTAATGTATTATCTAAGTCGAACTCCAACATTTGGCACGCTAGGAATTTATCTCTATCTGCCAATGGCAGTATCGAGAAATTACAAGAGGCCTACCTCTCTCACAATGTGTTTGAGATGAATATCAACCCTCAAGGTCACGCCTATTACACCAATAGCACGTGGCTAGGGTATCGAATTGATTACGTAGCCGGAACATCACAGGGTATTACGGTCACCGTGATTACTGTTGATTCTAATCAGGATGGAACCCCTGAGTCTCAAACCATCTCAACTGCTGGAAATGGAACTCCTCCGTGATACGGGCCCTACTTATTTGCGACCCGATTTGATTATGTGGGGGTTGTATCTCGGCGGGCCATCGCTCCTGTGGTGTAGTACGGTCCATCATACCGGGTTTTCATCCCGGCGACCCGGGTTCAAATCCCGGCAGGAGCACCAATTTCATCTTGCTAAACCATCTATCATTGCATCGATGGTATCTGGATTCGCATCCTTATTGCGCCCAGATTGACAAGACCTGCCAATCACATCTGCACCGATGAAAGAAAATTGTTGGCGCATTGCCATAATCACATGAGCACCACCTCCGCCACTATGAGTAGCGAGCCCAACTGGTTTACCAGTGCACATAGAGCGGAAGTTCTGCCAATCTCGCGACATCCATGCGATTGCATTGTTGAGTGTAGGGGGGTATGATCCATTATATTCTGGTGCGATAATTACCCATGAATCTGAATCCATCATTTTCTGAATTAAACCAGAGATATCTGGAGTCTTCTCTGGGTCTTTGGAACGGGCCAAAGTGAACATTGGTAAATCTAATTCCGCCAAATCGACAATCTCTGCCTCATGCCCCTTTGCTTGAGCAGCATTAGAAAACATCACAGCTAAATCATGGTTAGTTCCAGAGGTTGCAGTAATCATCAGAAAGCGTGCCATATCTCTTGGAGAGGCTATCCGTATTTCAACCAAATAGTATCGCTAAACTTCTGTTATTGAGGTTTTAAGACCATTTTCTTCAGCCATTTTGATGACAATTCTTGTCCATTTGCTAGTTGAAGATGGTAATGCCAAAACGTGACTTGCAGCATCTAGAATCTTCTTGGTCAAAGAATTCGCAGCTTCAGGCCTGCCAGAATCTCTCAAACTTCTTTTGGGGTCATCCCATTCCTCTGTGAACACGGCAATGGCTACTGAATTATTGTCAGCCCAACGTTCGGCCATATAGTCAACACCACTTGCTCCTCCAACAACAATTAGATCTGGATAACCGTGTGCTCCGACCCATTTTTCCATCGCATTCTCAAATACCTCAAAATCGTAGAACCTACTACTTCCAACAACTGCGAGATTAATCACAGATCCATCTTTGTTCAGGTCTTTTCGACCGAGCGCATCAACTACATCCTGTCCCGTAGACGCCACCATCAGACCTTTCAGGTTGCTCTTCAACCATAAATGTCGGCCTAATAATGTCAATTTAACAATCTTTTTTGAATAATAATTGTCAATATAAGTATCAAAGAGAGTGTAATTACTCCAGTTATGGGATTAATGGAAGTGAACGATGCACCGTCATCATTAGAGGGGTAATCACCCGAATCCATCGGATTTGTTCCTTCATTAATTTCTTCAGAATCAGAGAAGCCATCGCCATCTGAGTCAGAATTCAGAGGGTTTGAGCCAGACTCTATCTCCTCTTCATCGGGAATACCATCGTTATCATCGTCCGCATCCTCCCAGTTAGCAATGCCATCGCCATCGGTGTCTATAACTGGCAGAGTCAGTTTAGCAACAAATGCATCTGGTCTATTCCATTGAGTTAACCCTAAATCTGAATTGTCTACAGTATAATTACCTAATTTCATGGTTCCAACCGCAAATGAGTCTGCGATATAAATCGAAGTTCTCTCATCATTATCTAATTCTGCATACTCACCCCATTTCCAATATCCAATGGGAATTGCCCATTCAAATTCTCCATCTATATCTAGCGATATTATACAATAGTCGATTCCAATGAATTGTGAGTGATAGAAGGTTGAATTACCTATTGAATAATTATCTGAAGTTGAAGTTAAAGCAACTACTACATGTTCTCTGAGTGTGGTTACTGCGACACCTTCTTCATTCAACAAACCAGAAACCCTCTTCGCCCAAACCCACTCACCATCATCCGTTATTTTGGCCACGAATCCATCTGAAGAGGATATTAGAATTCCAGAACTCCAAGACGGATTACTGTTGTTGAGTGTAAGTGAAGTAAAATTGTACCTATTTCTAAATGAGATATTATCAGAGTTATATCTTCCGACTACATAGATGTCTCCATCTTCTCCTACATCTATTCCGTATATTTCCTCCGATTTATTACCTCCAACCAATGATACCCAATCCCATTCAAGGTTGGTAGTTAATTTAGCAACAAACCCTTCCGTGAGTCCAAATCCCGTATTGAGAGGTTTATGGGGAAGAAAGTAGGCTCCCATGCCTTGAATGTAGCCAACGAGATAGGTGTTACCCAATCTATCAATCTCCATATCAATGACTTCATCGCCACCCCATTCTCCTGCAACTTTCACCCATTGTTCGTATCCATTTTGATCATATCCAGCAACAAAAATATCCGCCGATCCGTATCCTGTATTATTTGCTATTGTATTTGAGCCAAGATATAGTGTTCCCGAAGAGAATGATCCAGCAACAATAATTCCTCCATTTTGGTTTGACTTTATTGAGGCCCCCCAGTCGCTTTGATTACCGTGAATTCCTCTAGCCCATAACCAATTCCCATCTGAGTCTAGTTTCGCGACAAACGCGTCACCCGTGGGTTCAGTTCCGTTATGCCAGTCTCTAACAGTGAGGTCGTCGTTAGGTAATTGCGATGTACCAAAGAAACTTACATTTGACTGGAAAAATCCAGTGATATACAATCCCCCATCTTCATCTAAATCGATTCCATACGCTATGTCCCTATCTATCCCACCTGCTGAGACTGCCCAAAGCCAAACTCCTTTAGAAGAAATTCGAGCAACAAAAATTTCCTCCCACAATAGCCCATCCGAATCCTCTCCGTGTGGATTAACGAGGTTGAAAGAACCAAAGGTTGTATTGTTTACAAATTGACCAGTAACAAAACAGTCTCCTGTTTGTGGGTCAATAACAATCGCCTCAATCTCGTCTTTAAGTAGTTCAGCTCCACCAGATTCAAGCATAGTCCAATCAGGACTAGATGAACTGTTTTGACCAACTACGGGGGTTATTGAAATGATTAGTAAAGAAAAAACGATAATAATTGCTGTTAGTGTCTTCCTCATGATTTTTCTAAAACATAATTGTAATATTATAGTACCGCCGAACACCTCACCAAAATTCAGTTGTTCGTGCGTTACTTGATAATGAAACATCATTTCGGAACATTTGGTTGAATAACTATGGCTCTCGACATTCAGTCAATTCGAGCGGATTTCCCCATTCTAGAAAGAGTTCTTCCAAATGGTAAGAAATTGGTCTATTTCGACAATGCAGCAACCTCTCAAAAGCCAAAATGTGTAATTGAAGCAATGACCCAATACTATGAGCAATACAATTCAAACGCGCATCGAGCCAATCACACACTTGCTGATGAGGCTACAGCAGCCCTAGAAAACGCCCGATTGAGTATTTCTCGATATTTTGGTACAAGTCCAACTAACCTAATCTACACTAGTGGAGCTACTGAAGCAATCAACCTTGCAGCCTATGGCTGGGCTAGATATAATCTTGAGAGAGATGATGTTATTGTAGTCACAGAAATGGAGCACCATGCTGATATCGTACCTTGGCAGGAAATGAGCAAAGAGAAGGGTATTGAGCTTAGATATGTGCCAATTGATACGAAAACTTTCACTTTAGACATGGATGCATTTGAAGTTGCACTAGATGGTGCGAAACTAGTATGCGTAGTTCATACAAGTAATGTTCTAGGAGTTCGTAATCCCGTAGAGGAAATAATTGAGAAATCTCATGCAGTTGGTGCTAGAGTATTGATTGATTGTGCTCAAGGAGCACCACATGAAAGAATCTTCTTTGACAATTTAGGGGCTGATTTCGTAGCCATTTCAGCACACAAAATGGCTGGTCCAACCGGAATTGGTTGTTTACTTGTTAAGTCGGATGCCATGGAACAGATGGGGCCGTTCATGACTGGTGGTTCGATGATTCGTAGAGTTACAACCGAAGGTTCAGTCTTCCAAGAAGGACATGCAATGTTTGAGACTGGGACGCCAAGGATTGCAGAGGCTATTGGTTGGGGTGCTGCGGTAGAATGGCTGAGTCAGTTCGAAATGAGAGAGGTTCATGCTCATATCCAAGACATCGCATCTTGGACAGCAAATCAAATGCTTGAGATTCCAGGAATAAGAGTATTCGGCGACCCTAGTTTACCAGGCTCTAGCGGCGCTGTATCTTTCCTTCATGATTCAATTCAATCTCAGGATCTCGCATTCTTGCTAGATGAGGGTGGATTTGCTGTTAGAACTGGACATCATTGCGCTCAGCCTCTTATGGATGCTCTTGGCGTACCCTCAACTAATCGAGCATCATTTTGGATTTACAATACACTTGATGAGGCTCAAGCATTTGTGACTCATTTGCGCTATGTTTGTGAGCGATTCGCTTGAGATTAATGTGGACATATTGAATAGAGTCAACCATGAGGGTTTATCATGGCGGATAGGAGATGGCCCGAACACCTCGATGCAGTAGTCGAGGAGTTCAAAGCGTGCTTCGATGCAATGGAAAGGTATGAGTTGCTGTTTGAGTATGCCAAGAAGAACCCTTCACCACTGCCTGAAGAGGAATGGACAGACGAAAATCAAGTTCAAGGTTGCCAGTCTCGTGCTCATGTGATTTGTTCAGTAGATTCGAATGGCCACTTTCAAATGCGCGGTGGAGCCGACGCTCAGATTGTTCAAGGCTTGATTTCTATTACAGCCATGGCAGTAAATGGACTATCTTCATCGGAAGTCTGCCAACTTTCACCCAGCTATGTCGAAGAGATGGGAATTAGAAATTCACTTACACCAAGTAGAGCCAATGGATTTCGAAATATGTTTGAGCGAGTTCGTTCAGAAGCGGAGAACTTAGGGTGATTCGATGGTTGATGAGTCCACAATCCGTGCTTCACTAACCGAAGTTGAAGACCCTGAGATGAAAATTTCAGTCATCGATCTTGGTCTCATCTATGACGTACGGATTGATGAGAGCCATGCTGAGATTGATATGACTCTCACTAGCCCTGGTTGCCCTGTTGCTGCTGAACTCATGGCAGCAGTTCACAGAGCCGCTTTGACCACAGAAGGAGTTGATAGTGTGCATGTCAATTTGACCTTCTCCCCGCTTTGGGACCCCAAAATTCATGCCACAGAGGACGGGAAGTTCGAACTAGGTATTTTCTGAGATTTGTTTATTCTAGAGTCATCTCAGCAGCCCGAACCGTATTGGTCATTAGCATGGCGATAGTCATTGGACCCACGCCTCCAGGGACTGGAGTCATGTATCCCGCCACTTCAGCCGCTTCAGGGTCTACATCTCCTGCTAGACGACTTCCCTTTTCTCTCGATTCATCAGCAACCCTATTTATTCCCACATCAATGACAGTCGCACCAGGCTTAATCCAATCTGCTTTCACTGTAGTTGGCTTTCCAATTGCCGCGATAACAAGATCGGCTTGCCGGCAAATTTCTGCCGCATCTTTAGTACGAGAGTGAGCTATAGTTACAGTAGCATCAACTCCTTTCTGAGCTAACATGAGTGCTAGTGGCATTCCCACAATTCGAGATCTTCCTATTACTACAGCATTGGCTCCTTGAAGATTTATTCCCGCATTCTCAATCATTGCCATAACACCCGCAGGTGTACATGGCAGAAGACCATCCGACTGCCCCATCACTAGGCGCCCTAGATTCATTGGATGGAATCCGTCTACATCCTTAGCGGGGTCGATTGCCTCAGTTATCGAAAGTTCGTCGGTACTAGGTGGCGTGGGACTTTGAACAAGTATGCCATGGATTGAATCCTCAGCATTGAGGTCTGAGACAACCTGCATGAGTTCTTCCTGAGAAACTTCACTTGGTAGGTCAATTCGAGTGCTCTTTATCCCACATCTCTCACATGCTCGCTGTTTGTTCCTTACGTACACGTGACTGGCAGCATCGTCGCCCGCTAGTACAACTGCTAAATGAGGTTCAACACCTCTGGATTTTAGTGCCGCTACTCTTCCTACTAGAGAATCTTCTATCCTAGAACCAAGAGCTTTGCCATCTAAGAGAGTAGCACTCACGTTATCGTCGTAGGCTAAACCACCCTTGACCTTTCCTTGTCAAGATACCCGAGATAGAAGTGGTATTTGGAGCCCCAGGAGGGATTCGAACCCCCGGCCGTCTGATTACAAATCAGATGCTCTACCAGGCTGAGCTACTGAGGCAGTATACCCCGCGGCTCGACTTCGATTCTTGAACCCTACACCTGCGATAGTACCCTCAAAGGGGCCAACTTCAATGGTTGAACCCCTCTCCAATGTTTGTTGTCGGCCCCGCTCAGCACACCTGCGTCGCATCTTCGGACAAATACTGTAATCGCTGCCTGGGCATGTTTAGTCGTAGGAGCAGGTGTAATTCTAGGGGTTCCTGGAGATCCATTTGCTCTTGCATTAGGAGCACCTCTTGCAGTTTCTGGAGTGATTTTGCTGTTCATCGGATTAGGAATGAATACACAATCGACAAACTCTCCCGAAGAGATTGCAGCCTGGTCGCCCGATGCTGTGAAAATGCCTGATGCTGGGCGACCAATGTATCGTGTCGATACATCTCTAGATCCTCCAATTCGCAGTTCCATATTATGTGGGAGATGTGGTCATTTGGAATGGGTTGATGGGAGTAAACCTTCCTTCTATGATTGTGTTGATTGTGGAACTCCGCTCTGGATTAAAGAAGAGGAATGAGCCTCTCAGAGTGGCTCTCAAGTGACAATAATGAAAGATAAGGGACTTGAGCGCGAAAGGCGAGGTGACCACATGGACTTAGGTAATAACGAGCGAAGGATGCTCAAGTCTATGCTTTCCGCCCCTTCCCGAAATTGGAATTTGAATGAATTACTTGATTCTACTGGATGGGGCGATCAAGTGCATGTTGCGGGTGCAGGAAAGTCTCTTTACGAACAAGGATTAGTGGAAATTTCGGAAACCACAACGCGTACAGTAAATCTTGCTTCCGAGGGCCATAAAGCAGCCTCTGAAGAATTACTTGAAGCTCGTATTTGGCAGTGGATGCAAGATGCGGATGAGGGAGACAGATCCATGCAGGGTTTATTTGCAGCAGGATTTGAACGTCATGAGGCAGGACCTGGAATTGGTCTTCTCAAGTCGCTTGGAGTAAGAATTGAAGTTGGTTCATTCATCTTTAGCAATGCTTCAGAAGTTAGTGAAGTAATTGCAAAACGTTCAGAATTTATTGAGAAACTTTCGCATGGACCAATCCCTGAAGATGAATTGGATTCAGAACTTGTTTCTCATTTTGCAGGTCGCAAAAATCTAATTTCGATTGAAGAAACAACTAGCCGTACCTGGATTCTAACTAACAAAGGTTCAGGAGTCAAATCGTCGGACTTGGGTGAAATTGAGCAGATTGGTCAGTTGACTCCTGAAATTCTTCAAGGAGAATCATGGAGAGGGGCTGAATTCAAACCATTTGACGTAAATGCTCCAGCGCCCACCCCTGCAGGAGGACGCCCTCATCCTATGCTGGCATTGATTGAAAGAATTCGTTCAGTTTTCCTAGAGATGGGTTTTTCTGAGATTGAAGGTGATTATGTTCAATCAGCCGGATGGAATATGGATGCGTTGTTCATTCCTCAATCTCATCCGGCCAGAACAATGCAGGATACCTTCTATCTTTCCGAACCGAGCAAGGTTCAGGTTTCTCCTGAGATGCTTGACTTGTGGGCCAGTGTCCATGAGCACGGACATGATACAGGAAGTAGAGGATGGGGTGCTAAATTTGACAAAGAAGAAGCTCAGAAGGCATTACTAAGAACTCACACAACGGTCAATACAGTTCGTCATATTGCTAAGAATCCTGACGAACCCTGTAGAGTATTTGGTATTGGTCGAGTATTCAGGCAGGAAACTATTGATCGTACTCACCTCCCTGAATTCCACCAAATTGAGGGTATTATCCACGAACCTGATGCGAACCTACCAATGTTGATTTCTACCCTCAAAACATTCTATGCTAAGATGGGTTATCCTGATGTCCGAGTTCGCCCAGCTTACTTTCCTTACACAGAGCCATCCGTAGAGATCGAAGTTTTCTGGCGTGGCCAATGGCTTGAGTTGGGCGGTTCCGGAATTTTCCGACCAGAGGTTACTGAGCCATTGGGTACAGAATGGCCGGTGTGTGCTTGGGGTATGGGGCTCGAGAGACTTGCAATGCTTGTACTTGAATTAGATGATATCAGAGAGTTGTACCAACCGGATCTCGAGAGACTTCAGGATATGCCGATTCTCTGAGTCCGTTTGCTGCCACAACAGCCATTGCAAGTAATGAGATTACAATAGCGCCACTATTTGGCGGCGTCTTGAACCAAGGAGAAATCACAGTCAGTGCTTCACTCGACTGTCCTTGACCTCCGCCAGGTGGTGGACCTGCGTCACAACCTTCCGGAGGTGGCCCTATTCCCGGCCCCCAAGTATCTCCATGTCCAGCACAGGGGTCATCATCCCCTCCTCCACCTACTTGGCCTGCGTCACTATTACCTGCTTCCATGACACCTCTGTAACAGTAGATGAAGTATGGAAATCCTAAGTCGCCATCTCCATTTACCCAAGTTGAGTGATAATGGTAAATTCCTTCAGGGTAGTCTGGAGTAGGGCTGTATACCCCATTGCAGGCATCTAAGTCTCCTAGACTAGTGACATACTCGTAGTCATCAATTCCATTGTAGCCATTTTCTCCATCCTTAAGTTTGTATGAAGAAGTCATTTCTTTGGCATCGCCATCCTCATTCCAACCTACAAATCCATAGATCGGGTAACCATCGAAAGCAAAGCCGATGATTGGTGAGTGACTGCCAACTGTGCGCGAGGATTCCATACTGTAATTCGCCCAAGTCTCTCCATTGTCTTCATCAGCGTGCCAGTGCATACAGTTCGCGTCAGCATGGTAGTGGTATTCCCCACCTGGGCCTGAGTGTGCGTGACATATTCCTAACCAGACTTCTTGGCGATCTTCTTCGTACTCTCCCTCGTGGTTTGCCACAGCATCTCCTCCAGGGCCGTCTTCCGGTCCGAAGATAGGAACGCCATTTACTGCAACTGCAACAGGTCCTCTTTCTGGTGCTAGTGTACAACCATCTGATGAAATGGATGGGTTGCAACCAGTTTGATTTACAGGCTCTAGTGGTAGAGTCCATTGGTGATCATCTTGAGCACTTACACAACATCCTGGTCCCGATTCTAAGTCATGGTTGGGTAGTCCATTAGAATCAATTTGGATATGAGTTTCATTTAGAGTGAAAGTAAGCTCACAGATATGATTGTCGAATTCTGTTGTATTGTAGTCATCTATTCCTTCTACATGCTCAGTAGAGTCACAAAGTAGAATTTTCTCCCACCATACCTGATTACCAGTCCTTATTTCATCTTCTTCTTCATACTCGCAAGAACCATCATCGACCTCTGCTGTTTCATCATAATTAATTGCAGTTGAATTAGTGCATCCTTCTACTGGATCGGGATTTCCTTCATCATATGTACAGGACCCATCATCTTCCTCAGCATTCTCGTCATAGTTGTTAGCCTCAGAGTCGGTGCAACCACCGACTGGTGATGGATTTACTGTAAAGTTGACAACACTCGAATCTATAGTGATGAAATTAATACCACAAGATACTTCCATTGAAATTGAAACATTTTCTCTCATATTTTCTAGCATTAATGAGAAATCTCCATTTTCTTCCAAGGGTAAATTCAGTTTACTTTCTTTCAAATCTGTATCTGACCAATAGAAATTACAACTTGGGATACTACTGTGTGAAACATTACCACTTAATTCTGCATTGTCTCCATGGTCTACGGTAGTAGGAAATGAATCAAGTGAAATTGTGGCATTCTCTTCTGGTGGGAAAACAATAGTGAAATCGGTAAACCATCGTGTCTCTTGATTGAGCTGATCATGAGCAATAATATCCAGAGAGTGTAAACCGGCTCCCAATTCACTGATATCAATAGAAATTATTCCTTCATCATCGATTAAGTAATCCGATACTACGTTATTGTTCAGCCTAATGTCAATTATTAACTCATCTAAATCTTCATCACTGATAGTAACTGAAATCGATTCGATTGCTCCAATCTCAAATTGACCAGGCTCATCTCCTGTGATTACCGGTGGTAGGTCACTTGGTTCTTGATCAATATCGAAATACAGGATTCCGACCATTACGCTGCCGATCATAAGTGCTGCAAGAAATAGGCTACGCACCTGTTCTGCATTCTCCATATTACTCAATGAAATCCTAACCCCATTTCAAGATATACCTGCAAATGTTTGCAATACTATGCAAAACCTAGTAAATTCGTATGAGCAGCGAATTCAATTTATTCGTCAGCGAGAGTCTGTAAATCTACAACAAACCCTTCTAAATCCCAAGATGTGCCTGTATAAGCAATTCTCTTGCGCATTTGCTTGTCAAGAATGAATGTGACTGTAGAATGCCCTACTTCGTAATTGCTGAGGCTTTCAGAGTGGGGGTTAGTACCATTTTCTTCTTCGGATGTTCCTTCAAGAACACAAGACAGCCAATCACCATCAGGTCTTTCGTAATCGTCATCACACATACAGTGCGCATTACTACCTGAACCCATGACCCATCCTTTGCCATTGCAGTCTACTCCAACGGGTAACATGGAAAAGTTAGCATTTTGAGCAACCCAAGCAATATGTGTGTTATGATTAGCATTTGAGTTCAAGAATCCATCTTCTGCCATCGTCCAATCCCAAGTATCGAGGTCCCATTTGTAAAGAGTCCAATTTGCCTCGGAATCCAATGCTACACTATTTTCCTCACGAGCCATGCTATCGAGGTCAGATACGGTGCTACTAAGACTCAGATTTTCGTAAGGATAGTCAATTTTAACAGTTGAGTTATTTTCATTCAATAGCAATACTCGATTTGTAGCGTCTTCAGGAGGTGAACTTGCAGCAATGTGCTCATTGTCGACAATAACATTCCAATCACTGTAAATTTGAACAAGTTGACTTGAACGTTCAGAAGTTAGGTGAATCCAGTCGTAACCCATCAATTCAGTCCATTCTGCTAGATGCTCGACAGTATCACGTGCTGGGTCGATTGTTATCGAAATAAATAGAACCTGTTCTTCGTACCCGTCTAAGTTTTCCTTAGCCCATGCCATATTGGCTGAGATAGCAAGGCAGATGTCTGGACAAGTGGTGTAAATGAATGCTACAACTATGACTGTGCCATTGTGGTCAGAGAGTGTGAACCCATCACCATTCTGGTCTAGTAAAGTGAAGTCAGGTGCTGTTGGAGGCTCTCGATACTCGATTCCATTGAACTCTAAATCTTCTCCGCCTTGTCCTAAGCAACCAGAGATCATGATGGAAACAAGAAGTAAAGATATGGCCGATTTATGCATGATTTCACTCTTCTAGTAGGACGAGGATGTCTTCGATTACCATCTCAGCATTCCAGTCCGTATCGGCCCACCAAACTCTCTGATTTAGATTCTTGTCGACTATGATTGTTCCAGTTGTGTGGTCTACCCAATAACTCAGAGGATGATGTTTCACAGTAACATCTCCTTGTTCCTCTTGTTGCGTATCTAGCCCACATCCATCATCATCAACAGACTCTCCTTCAGGTGTGTCTGCGCATTGATCAAATCCGTCAGCCACGCCATCTCCATCTTGGTCAGAATCATAAGTTGTGAGTCCTACATCGAAGTTTTGCCATACTGGTTCTATTTGTTCTAAGTCACCTGTAAGATGGGGCCAATTAAGGCCTCTTTCATCTGCATATTGATTGAGTACAGAAGAGTTGTCAGTCCAAGGGTCAACAGTAATTGAAATGATGGCTACTTGAGTTCCATAGAGGTCTCCAAGTTCATTGGAAACGTAGTCTAGATTGGCACTTACTATTGGGCAAATATCGGGACATCTTGTGAATAGAAAAGCAACAACAATGACCTTCCCTTCCAATTCATTAAATTGGAATGTTTCGCCATTTTCATCAAGGAGTGCGAAATCTTCAACAGGAACTGAAGGACTAATTTCATCTCCGTAGAACTTACTCTCTTCTTGACCCATGCATCCACTGAAAAGAAATCCGAAAGTCACGAAAAAGGTCAAAATTTGTCTTAATCTATTATTCATTCTTCTTCCTCCTTTCCCCGGCGATTGATCCAGATAATTGCTGCAGCAGCAAAAGAGAGCACTGCACCTCCCATTAGAAGAGTTCCGCTATCATTTTCGACATCCTCTGATTGTTGTTTTCCTCCTGATAGATTATACCCACTTGGTGGTAAGTTCTCAGTATGATTGTCATTCATTATTTTCAGGCTAATTGAGCCCCATTCCGCCCCTTCTTGTGAAACCATTACGGTCAGTTCCTGAGCGGTCCAATTTACAGGGTTCAGCCAAAGTCTACATTCATCATCAACACTAGATGAATTGTATTCTGCAACATCACAATTCCAGTCATTCACACCATCTCCGTCAAGATCTATAGTCAACACTCGGCTTTGGTTTCCAACATTGTAGAATACTAAAGTGTCATTTTGCTGAACCGTGGCCAGTTCTGGTTGTATTGATGAATTTCGCAAGATAAAAGAGAATGTATCAGCACCATGAGCTGTTACTGATGGTACCAATAGTAACGTCACCAATATGGCGGCCACGAACTTGATTCGCATCGCTTCACCTCATTCGTTTTCAATTGCTTCAGCCGACCATAGTGCTGGATAATTAAAACGGGAATCATAATCTTCATCGAATTGAACTACATAGACTCCACTTACCATCTCGGAGATGTAGATGAATCCACGTGGGTCATATTGTAAGCCCCAATCGAATGGTATCATACAAGACGCCCAGCAATCTGCTAAATCATACTGCAAAGTTGCAGCGGGGTCTTCTATCCAAGTAGGTCCCGCAGGAAGGTAGTATCCTATCGTGTGAGTTTCGGCCAAATTCTCAATGGCCTGAAATCCTCTATCTGGTTCTGGATATCCGTTTTCCCATTCAAGCTCATCCCATATTTTCCCATGGTCCGTCACCCATGTTCCTGCATGATAGTGGGCCCAGTAAACATGCCCATCCGCTCCAGTATCACCATTGTGAGGGCTGAAAATGTAACCTCCAGGAATATAATGCTGAGGATGACTACTGCCATTTTCGAGAGTCCCTTCACCAGGTAATCGCCACTTGGAAACAAGGAATGGTTTGGTAGGGTCGGTCGTGTCGATTGTCCAGACATAGCCTGTATGATTAGCATTCGAACCATATTCTGGGGCGATGTAAGTGAAATGCCTCCAATTGACTCCAAATGTTGCATCATCTGGTCCCGTGCCACATTTTTCTGGCCAAGTTTCTATCGGGTCGATTTCACTTATTCCCGAACAGACTAGATTGTCCATTGGTACAGCGTAGTGTATGTTGTCGTTTCCTTGATTGGAATCTAACCATTCTTCGGGACTCATATTTGCGTGTCCGCCCCCATCAGGACCATACCAGCCGTCATCAGCGGTCGGGCATCCTAGCCAGCGACCAACCTCCGGTGGCCATGAAACTCCGAATGGGTCGGCTACGGTTGGCGGGTTACTAACATCGACTAGTCTAAGACCCGCTCCCCAGTATGAGACTACCAGAAGTTTCTGTTTTGTTATTGGGTGTTCGAAGTAGACATTGTCGTGATTGAAGATAGAACCTCCACAGGTGGTGTATGGTTCAGGAGTATAACCACCCCAGCGAATAATTTCACGGCTTGAGTTCTGTTGCTCATTGTTCTGATTAGGAAGCCAGGACTCTAGTCCCATTGGCACATAGAAAACCTGAGTTCCTTTGTAGAAAGTTCCTGAACTACCTTCGATCATCTCAGGGTATGGATCTGCTCCAAATAGGAACAAGCTACATTCCTCACGAGGGTCTAATGCACCATCCCAGTCACAATAAACGTGTAAGTCTTGATTGTGGAAGCCTGCAGGGGGGTTGTTCCATTCTGCAACCTTAACTGGGCTAGTTTTATCCCCCACATAGATAACATCTAGTCGATTCATACCACTGTTAGCATCATCATCATTCGGAATTGGATCCAATTCACTATTGGTAAGTTCGTGGTTAATCAGAACCCAGTTGTTGTCCGGGGTGACCTTGATGTCAATTATTCTGGCAACTTCGGCATAATAGGTTGAGAGCATCTGGATATTGTTAGGTGAACTGATATCGAGAATCTCAAATTGATTGTAACTTGAAACATAAGCATAACAGCCCCCAGTTCCGTCAGCATAGATTTCACAATCTTCGTCAAAGTTTCCTTCAATCGCTATCTCTGAGTTATCTCCTGGTGTCGGCCCAGTATTCTTTGAGGATTCAAGACACGGCCTACCCATTGTGTCATCAAATTCAGCAGGAGGTTTGACTTCTCCATCACAGTTTAGGTTGTGATAATCGATAAGTTTGGTATTAGATGTTGATAGTCTATGAGAAAAGAGATCGCTATGAGAATGGTTCTCATCTTCAATTTCCATAACTGGGTCAACCCATCCTTCATTGTTCGAATCTGAACTATCTGGTTTGAATATAGCAATACAGCCACTCATCGGCGCGGCTACCATCAGAAAAACCATAATTAGCATTGGGAATTGAGTTGTTCTGGTCATGCAATCACCTTGGTAGCGCTCCCGCTGACCTAGCACAGCAATTCAATGCAGCGGTCCGTAGCGCCCTCTAGAGAGGGCGTATTTAGGACTCTAAAGGCATCCCGTATGGCGAATCAATATCGAGTTGTACGATATAGAGTCCTGAGGTAATGCAAGAGAGATAGGTGTATCCTTCATGGTATTCGGCAGCCCAAATGAAAGGAGTCCATCCGAATTCATAGTATGAGCTGTCTAGGGGCACCCCGTCCATTCCGTGTGGTAGGTTGTAACCTACTGTTGCCTGCATATGGGCAACGGAGCGATTCATATCCTCTTCCAAACCAAGTGCCATCAATGTCTCTATGTCAACAACCCAGAGTCCAGCATGGTAACTTGAGAGATAGATTCGGCCATCCCAAGCCCCTCCATAGCTATTGTCGGGAAGGCCAGGTAGTCCTGTTTGGAAGATCTGAGTA
>Ga0208896_1000231_pt1 | contig 32385 bp, 35 predicted proteins | sample ETNtaG_27_FD_185778 | JGI IMG/M metagenome (GOLD analysis project Ga0208896, IMG submission 185778) | Marine microbial and viral communities from oxygen minimum zone, Eastern Pacific Ocean - ETNP201406SV63 (SPAdes) (version 2) | ecosystem: Environmental > Aquatic > Marine > Oceanic ... | reverse complement strand
TAATTGGAAGGAAAAAGGAAAAACCGTTTCAGTAAGAATTAATAGTCTTGATACACATTACATGTATCGAGATGTGGTAGAAATTGTTGAAGAAGCTGGAGAAAAAGTCGACACATTATTAGTACCAAAAGCGGGAACAGCTAGCGATGTTTACATGGTAGATTGTTTGTTAACTCAAATTGAAACAAATAAAAAACTTAAAAATAAAATTGGAATTGAATGTCTAATTGAAACGGCATTAGGAATGTTAAATATAAAAGAAATTGCCAAATCAAGCAGTAGACTGGAAGCACTTCATTTTGGAGTGGCAGATTATGCTGCAAGTTTAAGAGCAAGAACAGTTGTAATAGGAGGATTAAATCCTGATTACCCTGGTGATCAATGGCATCATGGTTTGTCAAAACTTGTTATGACTTGTAGAGCTTACGGACTAAGAGCAATTGATGGACCGTTTGGGGATTTTAATGATCCTGAAGCTTATATAGCTGCAGCAAAAAGAGGAGCAGCAATTGGAATTGAAGGCAAGTGGGCCATTCATCCTTCTCAAATTGATTTAGCTAATAAAGTTTTTTCACCACCTGAGACTGAAGTAAATAAAGCAAAAAGAATTATTGAAGAGTTAGACAAAGCAGCAAAAGAAGGAAAAGGAGCGGCACAATTAGACGGAAGACTGATTGATGCTGCCTCAGCTCGAATGGCAGAAAATATTGTCAATATAGATAACTTAATTAATAAAAAATAAAAATGAACATACATGAATATCAAGCAAAAAAAATTCTTTCAGACTTTGGTGTTACTATACCAAGAGGAGGAATTGCATATAGCCCAGAGAATGCTGAAAACAAAGCTAGAGAAATAGGAGGAAATAAGTGGGTAGTAAAAGCACAAGTTCATTCAGGTGCCAGAGGTAAAGCTGGTGGAATAGTTGTTTGTGACACACCTTTAGCCGTAGCCCAAGCAACTGATAAACTTTTAGGAAAAAAATTAGTAACTAACCAAACAGGACCTGAGGGAAAAATAATAAATAGAATTTATATTGAAGAAGCAACAGATATAAAAAAAGAATTATACTTAGGGTTGGTTTTTGATCGAGGTTCTGAAAGCATTATGGTTGTAGCCTCAACACAAGGAGGAATGAGTGTTGAAGAAATTTCAAAAGAAAAACCTGATTCAATTATAAGATCAAAAATTGAAGTTGCTGTTGGAATGCAGCAATTTCAAGCAAGAGAAATTGCTTTTGGTTTAGGTATTGAAACTGAACTAATAAGAAGAGCATCCGAAACAATAATTGGATGTTATCGCGCTTTTAGTGAACTTGATGCAACTATGGTTGAAGTAAATCCATTAGTGATTTCAAATCAAGATCAAATATTAGCTTTAGACTGTAAGATGAGTTTTGATAACAATGCTCTATTTAGAAGAAACCAAGTTTCTGAATTAAGAGATAAAACTCAAGAAAATACAAATGAAGTTTATGCATCAGATAGAGGTCTAAATTATGTAAGTCTAGATGGAAATATCGGAAACATAATTAATGGTGCTGGACTAGCAATGGCTTCAATGGACATGATAAAATTAGCAGGGGGTGAACCAGCTAATTTCTTAGATGTTGGAGGAGGAGCCACTCCTGAAAAAATAGTTAAAGCATTTAAACTGATTTCTATGGATGAAAAAGTGAAAGTTATATTAGTTAATATTTTTGCAGGAATAAACAGATGCGATTGGGTTGCAGAAGGAATAGTCCAGGCATTAGAAAAAATAGAAATTAAAGTACCTTTAGTAATAAGATTAGCAGGAACAAATGTTGAAAAAGGAAATGAGATTTTAAAAAAAAGTAATATTAATTATATAGAAGCAAGCACATTAGAAGATGCAGCGAATAAGGCCGTCAAAGCTTTAGCAAATTAACATGGCAATTATAATAGATAAAAAAACAAAAATAATTATTCAAGGTTTTACTGGAAAAATGGGAAGCTTCCACGCCGAAGAGATGATAAAATATGGTTCTAACGTTGTTGGAGGAGTAACACCTGGAAAAGGAGGATCTAAACATCTTAATCTTCCTGTTTTTAATACTGTAAAGGAAGCGGTAAAAAAAACTGGAGCAACAGCTTCAATACTATTTGTTCCACCTGCTTTTGCAGCAGACTCAGCTATGGAAGCTGCTGATGCTGGAATTAAAAGTTGTGTTGCAATAGTCGATGGAATCCCTTCGCACGATATGATTAGAATTAAACGTTATATGAGGAGATATACCAAAACTGAAAAAATGAGTTTAGTTGGTCCAAATTGTGCTGGTATCATAAGTCCTGGAAAATCAATGTTAGGAATTATGCCTGGCCATATATATAAAGAGGGCAGAGTTGGAATAATTAGCAGATCTGGAACTTTAGGATATGAAGCCGCGCAACAATTAAAGAATTTAGATATTGGCGTTTCAACAAGCGTTGGTATTGGTGGAGATCCTATTAACGGAAGTTCATTTAAAGATATTATAGGTAAGTTTGAAGAAGATGAAGAGACAGATGCTATATTAATGATAGGAGAGATTGGCGGACCACAAGAAGTTGCTGCCGGCGAGTTTGCAAAAAATAATATGAAAAAGCCTGTTATTGCCTATATAGCAGGATTAACTGCACCCAAAGGAAGAGTTATGGGTCATGCTGGAGCTATAGTTTCTGCTTATGGTGAAAGTGCAGTAGAAAAAGTTGAAATATTAAAAGAGTATGGAATTACAATTTCAAAAAACCCATCTGTTATGGGAGAAACTGTTAAAAACGTACTTAGTAAAATCTAAAGAACTAAATTTTTTAAAGTAGTAATATAATCTTCAAACTCTTTAACAAAGGATTCGGTTGGTTTTATGAATTTTTTTCTTTGGTCAGATGAAGTTTTCTCTAAATAAAAAAAATTTTTTTCGCAAGCTTCAGTAATTATAATTGCTGATTTTGGTCTTGAAGTTTTAAATAATTTTGTTTTAAGTTCTTCTACCGATAGATCTTGATTGAGCTTATATGCTGACATTACCAACAACATCATATGATAATGTGATGGAGATTTTCTAAAAAAATAATTACTAGAACGATGAGATTGTTTCATCTGTGTTTCCCAAAATTCTAATAAACTCGCTGTATCTTTCATTTAAGCTCTAACCCTAGTTTTTTGTGGATCGTAATGTGGAAATCCAACTACTTTTGCCGGAATTCTTTTTTGCTCACCATCAATTTTTCCAACCTCAACTTCAGTTCCTATTTCAGAATGTCCAATGTCCATTCTACATAAAGCAATATTTTTATTAAGTGTTGGAGATATACATCCACTAGTAATAATACCTACTTGAGCTCTTCCAATGTGAACACAGTCTCCGTGATTAGCTTTTTCTTTACTAATTAATTCAAGACCTACTAATTTTTTTTGCGGGTTTTCTTTTCTTTTAATTAAATTTTCTTTTCCAATAAAATCATCAGTTTTTGTTTTTAATGGAACAGTAAAACCCACGCCTGCTTCAAAAGGATCAATTTGTCCATCAAATTCATTACCAAAAAGAATTAATCCTGCTTCAATCCTTAATAGGTCTAAAGCTGCAAAACCTGCTGGTATTAAACCTTCATCTTTACCTGCTTCCATAACTTTATCCCAGACTTTAGGTGCATCAGATGGATGGCACCAAATTTCGTAACCTAATTCACCTGTATAACCTGTTCTTGAAACCATTAAAGGTATTCCATTTAATTCTTCAAGTCTGCAAATAGTAAATCTAAACCATTGCAATTCAGAAATAGAAGGTTGAGTTGGAGGTGTAAAAATAATTTTTTCAAGAATTTTTCTACTATTCGGTCCTTGCAAAGAAATATTATTTATTTGATCAGTAGAATCTTTAATTAATACTTTATAGTTTTTTTTCTTAGCTTGTTCTTTCAGCCATTGTCCAGCATATTCATCTCCACAAACCCATCTAAAACCTTGGTCGCTTAGTTTTAAAAGCGTTCCATCATCAAACATAGTTCCATTTTCATAACACATTGATGAATAAACTACCTGACCAACTGAAAGTTTTTTTACGTTTCTTGTTAATGTGTAGTTCATTAATTCTTCTGCATCAGGACCAAGTATTTCAAATTTTCTTAAAGATGATAAATCAATAACAACAGCTTTTTCACGACAAGCAGTATGTTCATTAATTATTCCATGTTTTGTATAATCATTTGGTAGCCAAAAACCCCTAGCATCAACAAAGTTTCTTGTAAGTTTAGAAGTTCTTTCATAAAAACCTGTATTTCTAGTTAATTTTGTTTCAGAGTCTGTTTTCATTCTAAATGCAAAAGATTTTCTAAATTCTCTTTTTTTATCATAAGTTCTAACAAAAATGTCCGTAGGATTCCATGAATTACATGGATCTATATCGCTTGGGCACGCTGTAGTTCCGCAAGTTAAGTCTTTAAGGGCTTTAAACATTACGTAATCACCAGGTCTAGCAAAAGATTCATCCGACAATACCGAATTAAGTCCACCAGCTGAAGTATTAAAAAATAAGTTTATAGCATGCCAACCTTTTCTTTTTTGAACTCCAAACTTTTCCAAAGTTTCATTTAAATTATCAGAACAGTTCGGATGACCGAAATAACCAGAATCTTCATAATATTTAGGTGTGCATGCTAAATTAAATGTATCATGTCTTCCAACTGTATCTCTAATTACTTCAACTAAAGGCTCATGATCAGTATCATAAAATTTAGAAAATAATCCAGGTCCTGGAAAAGTATTTCCCATAAAGGTTCTAGTTGTTTGCCAATCAAGACCCTTTTCAATTTTTTTATCTAATTTTGTTGTATCAAATGCAACAAAATCTGAGCACTGTCTTCCTGTTGGAGAAATAACTTGAATGTAATCACCTTCTTTAACTTGAAATGAAATTGCAGTTTTACGATTAATATTTGTTTCACTGAGAGGATCAAAGATGGGATCAGGGATTATTGAATGCTCTTTATCTTTAGTAATTTTTGCTCTTTTAATAAAAATTGTTAAATCAGTTGTTGGATTTTGTTCATGAATTATCATTTCTGGTCCTGGAGCAGAAAAAATACAATAACATTTGTCTTTAGCTTTTAATTTTATTTTTTCATCAGGACTTGTATCTTTATCAAAAATTATAGCCGACTTTGATTTATCAATATCTAAATTTCTTTTTTTTAATTGATAAGCTGCTGCCAGAGAACTCTCATCTTTTTTTAAAAGTATTTTTTTTATTTCAGATGAATTTTTATTTTCTTTTAGATTTAAAATGGCTAGTTCGGATTTTCCATCTTTATTAAAAACTGAAATTTCGCAAATTTGATTTCCTTCGTTATTAATAATTTCTATTTCGTCTTCAGGAAAAATTTGTAGACCTGTAAGACCTCCACCATTAACAATATGTCGTTCAACTCCAAGTGGTAAAACATTTAGCCCAGGTTCCTTAATATCAAAACTGGTTTGCATATTGGTAAAAATTAATATTTTTTAATCAATATATCAGTAATAACAATTATATATATATAATATATATACATATCTAGAGTAAGAGATAGTTGACTGCATGAATAATAAAGAACATAATTAATCAACTTAATATTAAGGAAAGGGGAAAATATGAGAAAAATAATATCTCTTTTATCTGCAGTTATTATTTCGGCAGTTTCATTTGCGGGAATAGCTAATTCAGCAGATAGTAAAAAACCTATCAGAATTCCAACACACAATTGGTCAAGTCAAGTTGTAATGGCTTATGTGATTGGTGGAATTTTTGAAAGTATGGGAAATAATGTGGAATACGTACCAGCTGACTCACAAGCAGTTTATGAATCTATTCGTATTGGTGATGTAGATATATCGCACGAAGTTTGGGAATCTGCTTTTGGTAAATCATTTACAACAGCTCTTGACAAAGGTGGTTTACTTGACTGGGGAGATCACGAAGCAAGAACTCTTGAGGATATGGGATATCCAAACTGGGTTGCTGATAAATGCCCAGGTCTTCCAGATTGGAATGCTTTGAAAAATGCTGATTGTGCTAAGAACTTTGTAACACCTGACTCAGGTGGAAAAGGAAGAATGTTAGAAGGTCCACAAACTTGGCACGGAGATTTAATACCTCAAAGAATTGATGCTTTAGGGTTAGGAGATCTTTGGACAGTTAAATTTGCTGGAAGTGCAGATGCACTTTGGGCAGAATTAGCAGCAGCTAAAAAAGAAGGAAGAGGAACTATAATATTCAACTGGACACCAAACTTTACAGATGGTGCTGGTTTTACATTTATAGACTTCCCTCCATACACTGCTGGTTGCAGACCAGAAGATGGTGGTGATGGAAAATGTGGTTCACCAGATGGTTATTTGAAAAAAGCTGTAAATGCAGACTTTGTAAAAACTCATCCGGCAGCAGCTGCAACGTTTAAGGTTATGTCATTCTCTACAGGTCAAATTGGTGCAATGGCAGCTTTAGTTGACGTTGACAAAATGACCCACGAAGATGCGGGTAAAAAATGGTTAGCTGATAACGAGTCTGTTTGGAAAGCTTGGACTAAATAAGCATAAAAGCTAATAAATTATAATCTCTCCCGATATTATGTCGGGAGGGATTTTTTTTTATATAATTTCGTGTAAAATGTAACAATGAAAAAATATATCTATTATATAATTTTAAGTTTTTTAATTACGACTTCAGTATCAGCTCGAAAGACAGGTTGTGAAGGAAATTGTGAAAATGGTTTTGGTAAATGGACTTATACAGACAAAACAACTTATGAAGGAAATTGGGTTGGTACACAAAAACATGGTCAAGGAACTGAAATTTGGCCCAATGGATATATTTATAAAGGTGAATTTAAAAATAGTGAATGGAGCGGTCAAGGAATTTTAACCTTTCCAAATGGTGCAACTTATGAAGGTGAATGGGCCAATGGTTTTATGAATGGTGAAGGAACATTTACTTGGTCTGATGGAAAAGAAAAAACAGGAATTTGGAAAAACGGTGAATTACAAGAATAATTAAAATAATGCTACAAGATAAATATTTAAATAAATTAAGAGAGTTACCCGAACCAGTTAGACAATTTGGTGGTCTTGTTACTATAACAGTTATTGTAATTTTATCTTTTGCTATTTTAAATATTTTTTGGGGTCAAGGTGAAGAATTAGTTGCAAAAATGAAAAAAGAAGAGGAAAGAATTGCAGAAGCAAAAAAATTAAATGAACTGATTTCAAGTCTTCCATCAGGTATTCTAGTAACTTTTGAAGGAACTGATCATCATAGAATGTCTGAAAAACAATACGAAACAGTTTGTAATGCAACAAAAATTGTAAGTCAGCGTTCTGTTATGGGCGTTAATTTAACAAATTTTAAAGCTAAAGAAATATATACTATCAACGGTAATCAAATTGATGAAACATTTGTTAAATGGGACAAAGCGAAAAATAAATGTTTTGCTGGTTTTGTTTTAATTTGTTACTCCTGCGAAAGCATTGAGGGTAGAGAAAAACCAAAAATTGCTGTTAGTGGAGAAGCTTTAAGTTTTTTTAATACCGGAATAGATACAAGAGTTTATTTTATTAAAAATTTTTAAGGAGGCAAAAACAATAAATATAAATAATATATAGAGTATATTTTATTTTTATTTCGTATAACTTGTTAAAAGATTATGACTGATGCGGTAATTAAGTGTGATTCTGTATATAAAATTTTTGGAGAAAATGCTAAAAAAATGCTCCAAGAAGCAAATGGAAATGTGGACGCAAAAACATTCCAAGAAAACGGATGTATAGTAGGTGTAAATAATGCTTCTTTTGAGGTTTCAAAAGGAGAAATGTTAGTTGTAATGGGATTGTCTGGTTCAGGAAAATCCACATTATTAAGATGCATTTCTAGATTAACAGACGCCACAGATGGAAAAATTTATATAGAAGGCCAAGATTTACTCTCATTAAAAAACAAAGAATTAATTGAACTTAGAAGAAATAAAATGGGAATGGTTTTTCAAAGCTTTGCTCTCCTTCCTCATAAAACAGTTTTAGAAAACATTGCTTTTCCTTTACAGATAAAAGGAATTAAAACTAAAGACAGCATTTCAAAGGCTATGGATATGGTTAAACTTGTTGGTCTTGAGGGAAGAGAAAACTATTTTCCAAGAGAATTATCTGGTGGACAGCAGCAAAGGGTAGGTATCGCTCGATCATTAGCTGTTGAACCTGATATTTGGTTTTTAGACGAACCTTTTTCTGCACTAGATCCATTGATTAGAAAAGAAATGCAAGATGAATTTTTAAGACTTCAAGCTAAATTACAAAAATCAATTATGTTTATTACACATGATTTTGATGAAGCGTTAAAGCTTGCTGACCGTATAGCAATTATGAAGGATGGAATAATTGAACAACTAGATACTCCAGCCAAAATTGTATTAAATCCAGCAACAGAATATGTAAGAAAATTTACTGAAGAAGTACCTAGAGAAAAAGTTTTAAAAATAGAAGATGTAATGGAAAAACCAAATAACGAAAATTTAAGTGATTTAACAGTTTTAAAAAACGAAATAATTGAAAACGTAGCTGAAAAAATTTTAACTCAAGAAAAATCCGTAGGCGTAATTGACGAAAATAATAAAATTGTTGGTACCGTTCATCCTTCAAAAATAATTCATACTGTTTTTGGAGGGGAGAAAAAATAACGATTAAAATATGGAATTATTAAAAAAATATCCAAAATTATTTCAATGGTTATTTTTGTTAGTTGTATTTTTTGCCTTATGCTTTGCAATTGATGTTCCTGAAACCTACAAATTTATAAGAGGTCAAGCTGAATTCATTAAAGACCCAAACCAAAGTACTTACACACTATTTGGCACAGAAGTAAGGTATTTTGCATTTGATACCTTGTGGAGATTACCTCCTTTACTTGGATGGTTACCTATTTGGGTAAATGACTCTTTGTTTTTCTTATTGAATGATTGGATGCCAATGGAATTTTGGAATGAAGATCTTCAAGATTACAGAACTCGACCTTTAGTACTACAAATAACAAGAGATATAACTGCATCTATGACATTTCTCATTGAATTAATTAGAGAAATTTTATTAGGCGGTGTTAAGACAGTTGTCGCATTTAGCAGTTGGGATTGGATAGATAAAAATCCATGGGCAGAACTGCCAGGTTTACCTTGGACAATCGTTGCGGCGGGCGCAGTAATATTATGTTACAAACTGAGTGGTAAGGGTCTGGCTATATTCGCTGGTTTAGTCATGATTTATATTTCTGTATTTGGTCAATGGAAACCTTCGATGCAAACACTTTCTTTTATATTGGTTGCAGCACCACTTTCTTTTATTTTTGGTTTGAGCTTAGGCATTATGGCTTACAAGAGCAAACGTGTTGAGAAAATTTTATATCCTATACTCTTAGTGATGCAGACCATGCCACAATATGCTGTTCTAGTTCCTGCAATGGTTCTGTTTGGCATTGGTGATCATGCTGCAGTTATCATAACAATGGTTGTTGCTATTCCACCAATGATCTTATTAACTTTGCTAGGTCTTAGAGGAGTACCTCCTGAAGTTATTGAAGCTGGCAAAATGAGTGGATGTAATAATTGGCAACTTATGCTTAAAGTATTAATTCCAACAGCACGAAGAGACATTTTAATTGGAGTGAATCAGGTCATTATGGTGTGTTTTTCAATGGCGGTTATTGCAGCTTTTATAGGTGCTAAAGGATTAGGGTGGAACTTATTGCTAGCCTTAAATCAACTGAATATTGGATTAGCATTAGAAGCCGGCTTATGTATTAGTATGATTGCAATACTGTTAGATAAAATGTCCTTGGCTTGGGCAAATAAACAAGAAGATTATTTTGGTAACCTGACGTTTTTTCAGCGTTATAAAAACACATTGTTTTTTGCTGGCGCAGTATTGATTGGATTGATACTTGCTTACGCTGGATCTTTTTTCTTTAAAGAAGGTTTTAATTATTTATATGAAGTTCCTCACAATAAAGGAATATCAACTGCAGATTTCTGGAATAAAGGTGTTGATTGGATTTGGGATACTTTCTTTCAAACTTTAAAAATATTTAATACTTGGTTAATAACAGAGGTTCTTCAACCAATGAGAGCCTTGTATCTAAGAATGCCAGCAGTTGCTACTTTAGTATTAGTGATTGGAGCAGGTTATATAATTGGTGGAGTTCGTTCAGCTTTGGTATCAGGTGGATTAGCATTATTTATAGCGCTAAGTCCATGGTGGGATAGAGCATTAGTCACAACATATATGGCAACATGTGGAGTTATTGCATCTTGCATAATTGGATCTACTGTTGGAACTTTATGTGCACAGAATAAATTTACCGCAAAATTTATTTTGGCAGTTTGTGATATTTTTCAAACATTTCCTTCTTTTGTATATTTAATTCCAGTAATGATGCTTTTTGGTGTAACGGATACATCGGTATTAATTGCAGTAATTGTTTACGCAACTATACCTGCCACAAGGTACACTGTTGAGGGATTAAGAAGTGTTCCACCTGCTTTGCATGATGCAGGCTCAATGGTAGGTGTAACGAAATTACAAAGATTAATAAATATAGAATTTCCAATAGCGTTTCCTCACATGATGCTTGGCTTAAATCAAACAATAGTATTTGCTCTGTTTATGGTAATAATTGGGGCATTTATTGGAACAGAAGATTTAGGACAATATATTCTAAAAGCTTTATCTGATAAAGCAGGTGGGGGTAAAGGATTAATACTTGGTATTTGTGTCGCTTTCATAGCTCTAATATTTGATAATTTAATTCGAACTTGGGTAGAAAAAAGAAAAAAACATCTTGGCATAGAATAAAATTGTGAAAAAATTTCTTGTTGCTATCGACCAAGGCACAACATCAACAAGAGTAATATTGTTTGATGTAAAAGGTAATGTAAAATTTACATCCCAGTTTGAATTTAAACAATATTTTCCAGAAAACGGGTGGGTGGAACATAATCCAAATGAAATTTGGTTAACTACTCTTAAAGCACTAAAAAAAGTTATAAAAAAAGCCTCAATTCTAAATGGCATTATAATAAGTATAGGAATAACCAATCAAAGAGAAACCACTATTCTTTGGAATAAAAAAAATGGCAAACCAATTTATAACGCTATTGTTTGGCAAGATAGAAGAACCCAGCAATATTGCGAAAAACTTAAAAAAAAAAAATACGAAAATAGTTTTAGAAAAAAAACTGGATTATTTATTGACCCATATTTTTCTGCAACAAAAATAAAATGGATTTTAGATAATGTTAAAGAGTCAAAAAAATTATTAAAATCTAACAATTTGTTATTTGGTACAGTGGATACTTTTTTGATATGGAAACTTACCAAAGGAAAAAAACATTTAACTGAGGCTACCAATGCAAGTAGAACAATGTTGTTTAATATAAATAATAACAAATGGGATAAGGAAATTTTAAAAAAATTAAATATTCCAAAAAATATTTTACCAGAGGTAAAAAATTCTGCGGATGATTTTGGAGTCACTAATAAAAAAGTTATTGGAAGAGAAATACCTATATCAGCTGTTTTAGGCGATCAACAAGCTGCTGCTGTTGGTCAAACATGTTTTGAAAAAGGATCAATCAAAAGCACTTATGGCACTGGAGCATTTGTAATAATGAATACTGGACCAAAAAAAATCTATTCAAATAATAAGTTATTAACAACAATCTGTTACAGGTTGAATGGAAGAAATACTTACGCTTTAGAAGGTTCAATCTTTATTGCTGGTGCTGGAGTGCAATGGCTTAGAGATAAAGTAAAATTAATAAATAATGCCTACGAAACAGAGAAAATAGCAAAATCTATAAAGAATAATGATGGCGTTTACATAGTACCAGCATTTAGCGGTATTGGAGCTCCATATTGGAGACCTGATGCTAGAGGTTTAATTACAGGATTAACAAGAAATAGTGATTGGAAAATATTAGTAAGAGCGGTGGTAGAGTCTGTTGCTTATCAAAGCTATGATTTATTTAACTCAATGAGAAAAGATGGTTTAAAACCCAGTATAGTAAAAGTTGATGGAGGTATGGTAGCCAATAATTGGTTTTCTCAATTTTTATCAGACATTATAGATCTTAATGTAATTAGACCACGTGTGTTAGAAACTACAGCTTTGGGAGTTGCGCTTTTTGCTGGATACCAAGTTGGAGAATTTAAATCATTAAATGAAATAAAACATGTATGGAAAAAAGATAGAGTTTTTTCGCCAAAGTTGAAAAAATCATTGAGAAATAAGCTATTGCAAGGATGGAAACTAGCAATTAGAAAAACTTTAGCATAATTTAAAATATGAAAAAAATTTTGATCATTGGAGCTGGAGCCATGGGTGCGGCTTTTACTATTCCATGTTTAGATAATAATCATAAAGTAACTTTATGTGAGCCCTATAACTTTAAACTTATTAAAAATATATTATCAAAAAAAAAATTTCATCCAGCTTTAAAAATAAATTTGCCAAAAAAATTAGTTATAAAAAAATTTTCGAATGAAATTTTAAATAATAAATGGGATCTTATAGTTATTGCAGTAAGTTCTGCAGGTATAGATTTAATAAGAGAAAATCTTAAAAAATTAAAAAATAATTGCTCAATATTAATTCTAACAAAGGGTCTCAAATTCGATAAAAATACAAAGAAAATTATTACAATGTCAGAACAATTAAATTTAGGTAGTAAGAAATTTAAGATATCAACATTAAAAGGACCTTGTCTGGCTAAAGAGTTGGCTAGAAAAATTAAATCCAGCACAGTCATTGCTAATAGAAATATTAAAATTGCTAAATCAATAGGTAAACTTATTTCGACTAATTATTATAAGATAGAGTACTCTAAAGATGTAAGAGGAGTAGAAATCTGTTCCGCAATTAAAAATATTTACTCTATGATAATTGGAGCGGGCGAAGGTTTAAACACCTCATCTTCTTTATTTAGGAAATCAATTTCTGAAATGGTTTATTTAACTAAATTTTTAAAAGGAAAAGAAGAGACCGTATATGGTCTTGCTGGATTAGGGGATTTATATGTAAGTGCACTGGGCGGCAGAAATAGTAAAATGGGTGAATATTTAGGAAAAGGTTTTACTTTTAAAAAAGCGAAAAAAAAATTTATGCCAAATGACACAGTTGAGGGAGCTGAACTAGCTTCTGAAATTGCTCCATATATTTTTAAAAAAATAGATACTAAAAAAATTCCTTTAATGATCGATTTATTGAAAGCAATCTCAAAAAATAAAAAATTAAATATAAGATGGTAAATAAAACTATAAATATTGTTGGCTGGGTTTTATTTTTAATTTCTTCAATTGGATTTGTTATGTCTAGCCTTGGAAATTTTTGGGCAATGTTTGGAAGTGTTTTTTTTCTTATTGGCTGTATTGTATTTCTAATTCCATTTTTTATAAAATGAAAAAAAATCAATAAATTACTTTAAATAAGCTTTTAACGAGTCATCTAATTCATCGAGCCAAGGAGTATGATGTTCAGGGGATTTTTTACCTGTAATTAAAGATTTATAACTATTATTTCTAAAAGTCATAATATCTTCATGTTTATGATGTTCCCATTCCATAAAAGTTTTATTTACTCCTTCTATATCAAAATCAGGATAATCAGTGGCTTCAATAAGTTCTTTAGTATAATCACCTTGAAACCAAATTTTTTGTTCATCGTCCTCCAATGAATCCTCTCTTTTTCTCCATTCAAGACTATTTTCAGTCATTTTTTCTTTTGAAGGTAAAGAAATTTTTCCAAGCATATAATCTTTTGCATACCAAGCTTGAGCATCAAACATATTAAAAGTGTAGAATTGATCTTGCATTCCTAAGTAAATCATTTTTGGATTTGATTCCCAAAATATACCTTTGTATAAATCAAGTGGCCACAATCTGTTATTTGTTTTTAATTTCAGTTCATCATCAAGAAAAGGAAAGTGATGCAAATATCCTGTGCATAAAATTATAGCATCAACTTTTTTACTAGTTCCATCTTTAAAGTGTACGGTGTTATCAGGATCAGCCTTAACCAACAAAGGTGATTGGGTAATATTATCCGGCCAATGATAATTCATAGGAGCTGTTCTATGACTGATTGTTACAGATTTACATCCATATTTATAGCATTGCGAGGCAATATCTTCTGAGGAATAACTTGTACCTACAATTAAAATATCTTTACCTTTAAATTCCAAAGCATCACGAAAATCGTGAGCGTGCATTACTCGTCCACCAAAAGTAGCAAGTCCATCAAATTGTGGAACGTTAGGAGTATGAAAATGTCCTGAAGCACATACGACATAATCAAAATTTTCACTGTAAGTTTTCTGCTTGATTAGATCTTCAACAGTAACGGTGAATAAATTAGTATCTTTGTTATAGCTTACCCATCGAACAGCAGTTCTGAATCTTATTTGATTTTTAAAATTAGATTTAGCAAGCCGACCACGTATATAATCTAAGATTACTTCTCTAGGAGGATAAGAGCCTATAGGTTTACCGAAATGTTCATCAAAAGTATAATCTGCAAATTCAAGACATTCTTTAGGTCCATTTGACCATAGATATCTATACATACTACAATGAACAGGTTCACCACATTCATCTGTACCTGTTCTCCAAGTATAATTCCATATTCCACCCCAATCTTCTTGTCGTTCGAAACAAACAATCTCTGGAATTTTTTCATTCTTTTTTTGAGCTGATTCAAAAGCTCTTAACTGAGCCAATCCACAAGGTCCTGCTCCTATAATTGCTACTTTTGTCATTGAATTTTTCCAATCTTAATTAAATTTATAAATGTATTTTACTAACAAAACCACAAAAATTGAAATAATATTTTCTTATGAAAAAAAATTTTAAATTTATCATTTTTATTATTCTAGCAATAATTGCATTGTATTTTACAAGAGTTAATTATGGAGATCATGGTATGAACAAATCTATTATGGCATGTGTAATTGCCCAAAAAAATAAATCTAAAGATATGACTAAGACGGAAGCTGAAAAATATTGTAAAGAAGAGATAAGTAAAAAAATAGGCAAATGAAGAGAAATGTCATTATCTCTAGAGCAAATTAATCAATATAAAGAAGATGGATATATAGCTCCTTTAAATATTTTATCCAAAGAAGAAGCTAATGAAATAAAACAAGAAATAGAATTAATAGAAAAAAAATGGCCAAATGAACTAGAAGGATTGGGAAGAAATTATATCCATTTAATCTCTCCAGTTTTTGACAAAGTTTGTCATAATCCAATAATTTTAGATGCTGTAGAAAGTATTATTGGTAAAAATATACTTGTCTGTGGAACAACTCTTTTTATTAAAAATCCAGATCAAAAAGGTTTTGTCAGCTTTCATCAAGATGCAAAGTATATAGGTTTAGAACCACACAATTGGGTTACGGCTTGGTTGGCTGTAACAGATGCTAATGAAGAAAATGGCTGTATGAAAATGTGGAAAGGTTCTCATAAGAAAAACTTAAAATATCATAATCAAAAATTTGATGAAAACAATCTATTAACACGAGGCCAAACAATTGAAAATGTTCCTATTAATGAAACAACATCTGTTGTTTTAAAAGCAGGACAGTTATCGCTTCATCATCCAACAATCGTTCATGGTTCTGGACCCAACAATAGCAAAGATAAAAGAATTGGATTTGTTATACAAAGTTATATTGGCTCTAATGTAGAACAAGTTTTAGGTAAAATGTATGTGCAACAAGCAAGAGGAAATGATACTTTTAAATATCATGAGCATGTTAAAAGAACCACTGAATTGCTGAATAATAATGATATTACTACAAGAAAAAAAGCAAATGAAGAATTGTCAAAAATATTTTATAGTGGGTCTAATAAAATAGGAAAATATTAAATGCCTTTAATTAATGAAAAACTCAAATTATTAAGTTGTAGTGAATTTAGAGTTTTCTTAAAAAAATTAATAGATGATAAAATTGAAAAAGAATGGTCTGCTGATTTTATCGACAATATGAACTTAGTAATGATTCCAAGAATGACAATTAGAAGAAGATATGAAAACAAAGGAATTGACTTATTAAAATTAATTAGCGACACAAGCTATTACGAAAAAGTCAGAAAAAATGTTAATTCTAGAGGAAGTTTAGAATTTAAAGATAAGTAAAACTTTAAGATAAATAAATTTTATCAGATAATCCGTAGCATAAAACGGCACTAAGAATCATTAATACACCTGGTGCATAAATCCCTTCATCTGAAGTTTTTTCAGTATGACCAAGTTTATTTATTTTAATTGAATAAATTCCAACAAAAAGTGCCGTTAAGTTTTGTACAAATACCAAGTTAAAGAATCCCCAAGCACCTTCGACACCATTTGGTCTGATGAACATTATATACAAAGCTACTAGCACTGAACCTATAAAGAATGAGCCAAAAAATCTAATCATGATAGCTGCAGTATGATCTACTGCATATTCATCACAAAAATCTTGTGTTTTAAAAACACATCTATAAGCGTAAAAGGCATAACCTAAGAAATGAACAATAAAAACTATTAGATAAATAATTCCATTAAATTTTTCAATCATATTTTATTATACTACAATATTTTTAAATAATCTTTAATTATATTTTTCCATTCAAATTTTGTTGAGTTCTCTTTTGCTTTTTTACCTAACTCTTTATATGAATTATTTTTTAAAACTAAATCTATACTAGAATAAATTTCTTCCAAGTTGTTACCATCACAAATAATTCCAGTTTCTTTATCTATAATTGCATCAGAAGCTCCACCATCTTTTCCACCAATGGAAGGAACACCGTATTGAGCAGCTTCAACAAAAGCTATACCAAATCCTTCAACAGAATTTTTATGAATTATTGAAGGCATTACAAAAATGTTAGATTTAGCAACTAAAGCATTTTTCAATTCATTAGGAATATCTTTTAAAAAAATGACATGATTTTCTAATTTAAGTTCAATTACTAATTTTTTTAAATTTTCTTCTTCATCGCCATATCCAATACAGGTGTAAATAATATCAGGATAAATTTCTTTAAGATTTCTAATTGCCATTATTACCTTTTCATGATTTTTTCGTTTATCAAATCTAGAAACAGTAATTAATCTATTCTTTTTACCTTTTAATATTTCTTCAGCTTTTTTAAGATCATTTTTGGGAATTTCTGATACAGGGTCTACTCCTGGATTGATTACTTTTATTCTTTTTTCTTCTACACCAAGTTCTATTGCTAAATTTTTGGTAAAGTTTGAATTTGCAATAACATGATCTACATCATTTAATACATCTAATACTTTTTTGTTGATTCTAGATCCTTTATTGTGATTAATTTCTTTTGAGTGAATTAAGCATATTTTTTTTTTATTAGTTTTGATTAATTCTAAGCTTTTCCAATGATCTGAGATTATACATTTTACTTTTGGATTTTGGTTTAAGTATTCGTTTACTAGATGTGGTTTTCTATACTTTCTTAAAAGTTTAATGCCTTTTATTCTTTCAACAGAAAATGATACTTTTTTATCAAAATCTTCATGATTTTCGTTATAGTCAGCAAATACTTTTATTAAATCAATTTTTGAAAGAGATCTAGCAAGACCCCCCATTAGATTTTGCATTCCACCCACATCAGGTGGAAAAGTTCTAGTAACAACAAGATACATTAGTTTAATTGAACCACTTTATACTGCAGCCCATACTTGGAAATTGTTCTTTTGGACCATTGTTAGTTTTGGCTATCATTTTCATAGCATTCAATAGTTCACTTTCTCCATCTTGAACAGGTTTTAAATCTTTTAATTCTCTTATTCTGCCTCTGTATTGAAGTTCAAGATTTTTATTGTAACCAAAGAAGTCAGGAGTACAAACGGCACCGTATGCTCTTCCTACTTCTTGAGTTTCATCTATAACATATGGAAAATTGAATTCATTATCGTTTGCAAATTGAATCATGTTTTCAAAAGAATCTTCTTCATAAACTTTTGGATCATTAGACATTATTGCTACAGATTTAATTCCATAATTTTTTAATTCTTTACAGTCTTTAACTATTTCTTTAATTACCGCCAAAACATAAGGGCAATGATTACAAATAAACATAATCAAAGTTCCATTTTCTCCCTTAACATCATTAAGAGAAATCATTTTATTTTCAGTAGATTTTAAATTGAAATTATCTGCTTTTTTTCCAAAATCACATATTGGAGTTTTTGTAAGTGTCATGTTAAAAGAATATATAATTTATGTTTTACGATTTGGAAGATAAAAAATCAAAAAATTCTGGCGAAAATTGGGTAGCACCTAATGCTGTTATTATAGGAGATGTTACTTTAGAAAAAAATACCAGTATTTGGTTTAATGCTGTTTTAAGAGGAGATGTTGAAAATATTCATGTAGGTGAAGGATCTAACATCCAAGACGGTAGTGTTTTACATACAGATCCAGGCTGCCCTTTAAAAGTTGGTAAAAATGTAACAATTGGTCATATGGTTATGCTTCACGGCTGCACGATAGGAGATAATAGTCTGATTGGAATCGGCGCAGTCATTCTCAATAAAGCAACAATAGGTAATAATTGTATTATTGGAGCAAAAACTCTAATTACTGAGAACAAAGAAATTCCAGATAACTCACTTGTGGTTGGATCTCCCGGAAAAATTATAAGAGAAATTACCGAAGAAGAAAAAAAAGCAATTTTAGAAAACACAAAGCACTATCAAGATAACTGGAAAAAATATCCTAATAAGTGAAAAAAAACTTAAGGAACCAACCAACTTTCTTTGTTTGTTTCTAAATCAAATCTAGCTCTTCGATGTCCTTTGGCAGCTAAATAAAGCCATTCAATACTTTTTATTTTACACTGAATAACAGTAAAGTTTTCATAACCTTTTTCACTTTGTTTCATAGTAAATTCAAAATTATCTAATTCAGGTTTTAATCCAGAAGTTGGAGTAGGAGACTCTGTTCCAGGTCCATTATCAACTAAATAACATTTTCTACTGATGTGACCAGTTTTAGACCAAGATTGTTTTGTTACTTCATTTTTGTGATTAACAGTACATTCAACTTTTAATCTTATTTGGATTTTTTCATTCTTATCATGAAAAAGCAAAGAAGCATTTTTATTATTTTTTAATTTAGGAATTTTAACCGACCTTATATCGCTGTGAAATTGTAATAGATTGTTTGATTGATCAGATTTTCTAAGAACAACTATTCTTCCATCAAAGTCAAAATGGTCTCCACAAATAAATACAGGAATTCTAAATTGAGAACTTCTATTAGTCACAGCATCATCTAGCATTGACCAAATTTTTTTTTTAATTTCTTTAAAATCTTCGTAGTATGCTGGCTGCATACAATATTACTTTCTAAATCTTCTAATTAAACTAGAAGTGTCCCATCTATTTCCACCCATTTCTTGAACTTCACCATAATACTTATCTATTAATTCAGTTATAGGTAGTGGGGAATTATTTATTTTAGCCTCTTCAAGTGCAATTTTTAGATCTTTTCTCATCCAATCAACAGCAAAACCAAACTCAAATTGATCATCAATCATAGTTTTAAATCTATTATCCATTTGCCATGATTGAGCAGCTCCTTTTGATATAACTTCAATTACATCTTCCATCTTAAGTCCAGCATTCATGCCAAAATTAATGGCTTCAGATAAAGATTGAACAAGACCACCTATACAGATTTGGTTAACCATTTTAGCTAATTGGCCACTTCCAGCTTTACCCAAAAGCTTCATTTTTTTGCTATAGCAATCAATTATGTGATTTGCTTTATCATAATCTTCTTGATCACCACCAACCATAACAGTTAGAGCACCATTTTCAGCACCTGCTTGACCACCAGAAACTGGAGCGTCTAAAAAACCAAAATCATTTTTTTTAGCATGATCATATATTTCTTTTGCAATAGTTGCTGAAGCTGTTGTGCTATCTATGTAGACAGCAGCTTTTTTTATTGTTTTAAAAATACCATTGTCACCAAAAGTTACTTCTCTTAAATCATTATCATTACCAACGCATGTTAAAACAAAATCTGCATTTTCAGCAGCTTTGGCAGGAGTATCTGCTTTAGAACCTTTGTATTCACCAATCCATTTATCAGCTTTTGATTCAGTTCTATTAAAAACAGTTACATTGTGTCCTGCTTTTGATATATAACCAGCCATTGGGTAGCCCATTACTCCAAGACCTATGAAAGCAACATTACAAGTCATAATTTTTTTATGTTTAAAAGTTTAAGTTTAAAAGTAATTCTTTTTGGATTTATATTTACATTTTTTTCAAGCTTTGGACAGAGTTATTTTATAGGATTATTTAATTCTAGCATAAGAGAAACACTTTCAATTTCTCATGGTCAATTTGGTTCCATTTATGCATCTGCAACACTTTGTAGTAGTTTTCTTTTAATCTGGGTTGGAAAAAAAATTGATGATATAAATATTTTTAAGTTTGCAGTTTTGGTAGCAATTCTTCTTTCATTTTCCTGTTTTTTCTTTTCAAAAATATCTTCAGTTATTTTTTTATTTTTTGGAATTTTTCTTATGAGATTTTCAGGACAAGGAATGATGACCCACACAGCAACAACTACTGTTTCTAGATATTTTACAAAAACCAGAGGTAAGGCGCTAAGTGCAGGTTGGTTTGGATTATCTGCAGCAGAATTTATTCTACCTGTTTTAATTGTTTATTTGCTAGCAACAATCGAATGGAGAAATATATGGTTGATAATTTCAATATCAGTTCTAGTTTTTTTACCAGCAGCTTCTTATTTTCTTGTTAATAATTTAAAATTAGATTCAAGAGAAAATTCTGATAATCGTGAATTTAAAGATGACAAAATTAAACAGTGGAAGCGAATAGAAATAATTAAAGATTATAGATTTTATATAATATGCTCAAGTATGTTAGCAATGCCATCGATAGCAACCGGAATTTTTGTTTACCAATCTTTTATAACAACTTCAAAAGGGTGGGGCCCATATATTATTGCACAATCATTTATGTCTTATTCAATGTGTTCAGTAATCACTTTATTAATATCAGGTTTTTTAATTGATAAATTTACAAGTAGAAAATTACTAATTTACATGAACATTCCTTTGGCATTGTCTACTTTTGTAATTATATATTTTAATACACCCATTACCGCTTTTATATTTCTAGGTTTAATTGGTGTTACAAATGGATTAGCAAATATTCTAGGATCTTCAACTTGGGCAGAAATATATGGAGTAAAATACATTGGATCAATAAAAGCTCTAACAACAGCATTAATGGTATTTGCCACTGCATTTGGTACAGCATTATTTGGTGTTTTGATTGACAATGGATTTACAATAGAAAAAATAGCTGTTGTTTCTGGAATATATATTCTTTTGTCTATTGTATTGCTCTTTTTTATAAGAAAAAAACTCAATCCTACAATTATATAGAAATAACTTGATTTTTTAGAATCCGAGGTATAAATAACCGGCCATGGCAAGAGTTACAGTAGAAGATTGTATAGATAAAGTTGAAAGTCCTTACGAATTAGTCTTAGTAGCAAAAGAAAGAGCCACTCAATTAAATTCAGGTATGGAACCAACTTTAGATAGAGATAACGATAAAAATACAGTTATTTCATTAAGAGAAATTGCTGAAGAAAAAATAATAGTTAAAGATTTAACAAAAGCTGCTGTCTATAAATTAAGAAAACATGTTGAACAAGTTGATGATACGGGAGATGAAGAAGAAGAAATAGGCGATGATTTTGAAAACTTATATAAAGGTGAAATTTCAAAAAGTGGTGTTCCAATACTTCCATCAAAAAGAGCAAGAAAAATTCCAGAAAGAATTCAAGTTTTAAATGAAGATCTAGCAGAGCTTCAAAAAACCAAAGAGCCTTCTGCCCCAGAACCAGTTGAAAGCGCTAGTGAAGAGGAAGTATCTGATGTTTCTTTAGATGAAATAAAAGAAGAGGAAGTTCAAGCTGATGAACAAGTAGACCAAGAGACTACAAATACTTAACAAATAAGACAATAATCTTACATCATGAATAGAAACGGAAGAAAATATTAAATAATTTATTTTATTGGAATTTTCTTTTTTGGATCATAGAAAGGCATTGGTACAACTATTGCCTTTAAATTTGTATACGGAGATTTGATTGTAAACTCAGTACCTTCTTTTGAGTAACCTATTGGTATAAAAGCATAACCAATGTTTTTTTCTAATCTTGGAGAATAACATTTTGATGTTACGTAACCTATTTCTTCTTTATCATCAAATATCGGCCAGTGATCTGGTACAAAATATCCAGGTGTATATTCAGGAGGAACTACTTTACTAATAGGATCACCAAGAATTTCAATACCAACCAATTTTCTTTTAATTCCTTCTTGTTTAATTTTTTTAAGCGCTTCTTTTCCAACAAAATCTGCTTCCATTTCTAGATCAACTAATCGGTCCATTCCAATTTCAAATGGATTGTCCGTTACTCTCATATCTTGAAAATATGAAAAGATTCCCGCTTCAACTCTTCTTATTTGAGATGGTCCAGTAGGTGCGATTTTGTGTTTTTCTCCAGCGGCCATTATCATTTCATAAAGGTCAGCACCTTTTTTTTCATCACGTAAATAAACTTCATAACCAATTTCACCACTCCATCCAGTTCTAGAAATTACTACTGGAATTTCTTTAATTTCTGTTTGTCTACACCAGTAATATTTTAAATCATTAATCCAAGATCCAAACAATTCAGTCATTAATTCTCTTGATTTCGGTCCTTGTACTTGTAAAGGAGAAACATCCGGCTCTCTAAGTTCTATGTCGTATTTATCTTTTCCAGCCACTCCCATGGCCCATAACAATAGATCACTATCAGATATTGAGTACCACCAATGATCTTCAGCAATTCTTAATAAAATTGGATCACTAAGTATACCGCCTTCATAATTTGTATTTAGTACATATTTACATTGATCTACAGCACAGTCTGATAAATTTCTAGGAGTTAACAATTGTGTGAATTTTGTTGCATCAGGACCTTTAATTTCAACTTGTCTTTCAACAGAAACATCCCAAAGGGTAACATCGTTTACCAAACTCCAAAAATCCTCTTCTGGTGTATTATAATAAACAGGAAAATACATATGATTGTAAGTCGTATATTCCTTACAGCCCCATTTTAAAGTTGATTCAAAGAAAGGTGATTTTCTAATTCTAGTTCCAAAGCCAAGATAAGGTTTTGGTGGAGAATTACTTCTTGCTGCCATAAATTTTTTCCTTAAAATTGGAACGTGCTTTATTTCTTTTTAACTGTCAATTAAAATAATTATGATTTTAGTAATTTGTTTTTAGGATCATAGGCCGGGTTGTTGAGAATTTTTGCCTCTCTTTTTTGTCCTTGAATTTCTACTAAGAAGACATTGTGGTCTTTGGCTAACTCAGATTGGATATATGCAAAAGCTAAGCTTTTGTTAACCCTAAAACCATATGCACCTGAGGTTACAACGCCTACTATTTTGTTATTATGATAGACGGGCTCATTACCTCTTGCATCAGCATCATTAACGTCTATCTCCAGATAAACTATTTTTATATCAACTCCTAATTGCAATCTGTCTCTTAGGGCTTTAGATCCAATAAAATTGTCTTTTTTATTCAAATTAAAAAAACGGTCCATGCCTGCTTCAACCAAACTAATTTCTCCAGTTAATTCTGCTCCCCAACTACGGTAGGCTTTCTCCATCCTTAGTGAATTTACTGCATATGTACCAAAGTTTTGTATTTTTTCTTTTTTTCCCACTTCATATATAGCGTCATATAATTTTTCCATCTGATTCATTGGATGATGTAATTCCCAACCTAATTCACCCATGTAATTTATTCTAAGAGCTCTTATTGGTACTTTATTTATTTCAATTTCTTTCCCTTTTAGCCAAGGAAAGTTATTATTGTCTAAATTTTCAGATGTAAGCTTTGATAAAACTTCTCTAGATTTAGGTCCTACCAAAACAAGAACACCGAAGTTTTGAGTAACATTATTAATTTGAACTTTTTCATCTTTATTTAAATTGTGATTAAACCAGTCTAAATCTCTTATTTCCGATGCTGTTGAGGATAAAATATAATAATTATCTTTAGACAATCTAGTGATAGTTAATTCACTTTGTATTCTGCCTATATTATTTAGTGTATGACCAAGAATTATACCACCATCTTTTTTTGGTATAACATTTGCACACAGTCGATTTAAATATTCTTCACTGCTGCTTCCGCTAATTTCATATTTTGCAAATGTACTTAAATCCAAAATTCCAACATTATTTTGAACGTTTTCACATTCTTTTTGTACATAAGGGAAAGCATTTGATCTTTTAAAACTATATTCTTCTTTCATTCCAGGTTTTCCAAACCATGCAGGTTTTTCCCAACCGTAAGTGTCTAAATATACAGCTCCCATGTCTTTTAATTTTTTATATAATGGTGTTGTTTTTATTGGTCTACTAACATTTATACTTTCATTTGGCATTGGGGTAACGTACATTCTGGTATATTGATCAGTAGATTTTTCAATTGCGTATTTTTTTGTTACCCAACTCATGTATCTTCTTGGTTCAAACTCAAGCATATTAATTTCTGAGTCTCCATACACTATCCATTGTGCAAGATATTTTCCAACTCCTCCACCTTGAGCAATTCCCACGCTTGCTGCACAAGCCATCCAGAAATTTTTTAAACCTGGAGCCGGACCAGCAAAAAAATTATCATCCGGTGTATGAGTAATTGGTCCACAAATGATTTTTTTAATACCAACATCTTTAAATTGAGGAATTCTATTCATTCCTATTTCAAGATGCTTTTCAATTCTATCTAGTTCAGGTTCTAATAGTTCCATATCAAATTTCCAATCCATTCCGTCTAAAGCCCAAGCTTTTGCATCTTTTTCGTATGGACCAATTAATAAACCTTTTCCTTCTTGCCTTAGATAAGCAGAAGCTTCAGGATCTCTTGTGACCGGCAACTCTTTTTTTAGTTTTTCAATTTCTGGGTGGGATTCAGTTACTAAATAATGATGTATCATATTTATACTAGGAACATTTTTTAAACCAACCATCGCGCTAACTTCTGGACAAAAACTTCCTGCTGCATTTACAACGTGTTCACAAACTATATCTCCATTTTCAGTAAAAACTTTCCATTCTCCTGATGAAAGTTGTTTAATATCCGTTACTCTATTTTTTCTATATATTTTTGCACCACCATTTCTGGCACCTTTAGCCATAGCATTTGTAGTACTTGTAGGGTCTGTATGTCCATCTTCCGGAGTATGAAATGCTCCAATTATTCCATCCAATCTAATAAAGGGGTGAACTTTTTTTATCTCATTTGTAGAAAGTATTTCTGCCGGTGATCCAACATTATCCATTATTCCTTTAACGTAATGAAACCAATCAATATCTTCTTTTTTATATGCCAATCTTAAACTTCCGCATTCATGAAAACCTGTAGCTTGACCTGTTTCTTTTTCTAATTGTTTATAAAGTTTTGTAGAATGTAAATGAACTTTTGCTAAATTATAACTACCTACCATGTGCGGACATTGACCTGCTGCGTGCCAAGTAGAACCAGAAGTAAGCTCTCCTTTTTCAATCAAAACTACATCTTTCCAACCCTCCTTGGTTAAGTGGTACAGTAAGCTTATGCCTAAAATACCCCCACCAACTATCACCAACTTTGCTTGAGATTGAATTTTTTCCATAAATATTAATATCTCAAAAATATTAAATTTAGAAGAGATGTTCTGTTGGCAGGTGTAATGGTCATTGTAAAATTATACCTTATTGCGTTTCACTAATTTTTAAAGGTAAGTCCGGAGTTACATCGAATCTTTCTTTTTTAGTTATATCACGAGTCTGTTTAGCCTTTTTTAATAGTGACCAAGCTTCATATATTTTACAAAAAACAAATAATGAATTATATCGATCAGCCATATCAGCTGTCTTGAATTCATCTATCATTATTCGTTTTGTATTATAGAGACTTTCAATATTTTTTTTCGTTAATATTTCATTTGAACTTGAAATATAATATCCAGAACCATCATCACAAGGGTTAGCAATAATTTGATCAATATATTGTTGTATTTTTTTTCCTTTAATAAAATCTTCATCAAATTCTTTTCGACTGATCATCTCATAAATAGCTGAATGAATAGCGGGTTTGTCCATTTCAAGCCAAATAATTAATAATTCATAATAAACTAATTCATATAGTCTTATGTGTATTGGTTTACCTTTAACTATTTTTTTCCAAGTAATATATCTTCTTATATCAATATTTTTTGTTACATCTTTAGTCATTCAATAATTTTTATAATCACCTTTTTTAATTTCAGTGATTCCACAATTTTTACATTTAACTGTAATTATTTTTCCGGAACTACTAAAACCAAACTTCACATCAACAACTTTATGTTGATGGAATCCCAAATAACACAGTAAATATAACAAACTAAATTTCATAATTTAAACACTTTTTTTAACTAAATTTTTTTGATGATCAGCATGTAGCTGAAAAATTTGCGGAATCTTTATAGAAGATTATTATACCGTAAAATTGAATGAGAAGCCAATGCTTTCAGTTACATTTTATATTATAGCTTGTTTTTCAAGCAGGTTTTTTTTTATCAAAAAAATTACAAACAATGACCAAATTCGAATACTTTTTAAGGTCGATGTTTAAACTTAAACTTTTTATATTGAATTAATATTAATGTTATTTAACATTTAAATAGTTGTTCCAAGTCAATTATGATAAAGTAAATAAATTCTGAGTGAAATTATTATGTTAAACTCAAGGATTGTGAAAGGAGAAAAATATGTTTAATCTTGAATTAAAGATTCCTACTTATAAAGAATGGAAAGATCAATTGGAAAAGTTAAAGAAAGAACAACCTGAACAAGCCGAAAGATATTATGAACAAGTTCAGAAATTTTGGCAAGATTTTTTTGAAGATTCATTTAATATAAAAAAATAACTTCATAACAGAGCTTCTCGAAACTAGAAGTGATAAATTAATAATTTATGGTTATTAAAATAGAAATGGCTACAAAATCAAATATCACTAAGTTATGTAGTCTCCTTGATTATTTGTTTTCTCAAGAAATTGAATTTAAACCCAATCATAAAATACAAAGACGCGCTATAGAAATGATACTCAGCAATCATAATATTGGTAATATTTTTGTTGCCAAGAAGAACAAAAAAATAATTGGAATGGTTATACTTTTATATACGGTATCAACAGCACTGGGCGAACGGGTTGCTTTACTTGAAGACATGGTTGTATCTCCTGATGAACGAGAATTAGGTATTGGTTCAATGCTATTAGATCATGCTGTAAAATATGCAAACAAGAATGGATGCAAACGAATAACTTTGCTTACAGACAAAAAGAATATACGAGCACAAAAATTTTATAAGCAGCACAAATTTAATCGTTCAACCATGATACCATTTCGCATGATAATTAATGAAAGTTAAAAAAGAAGAAAAAATGACTTTTAAAAGAAAATTGATGTACGCAAATAAATCTCCTAGGCGCATAGATAAAAAAGCAGGAGCGCGTAATAAGAAAATAATTAAACCTCTTTATTCAAGTCCTTGTTATCTTGGAGAAATTGAGTATCAAAAAAATAAAAAAACGAAAAACTTTTAGTGTGATCAAAACTTTGATCTAACTGAGCTCATAGCGCGCTCAAATTTTTTGTGTTAAGATCAAAGACAGATGAATAATATTAGTATAGTTGAATTTATAAAACAATCACCAAAGGCTGAATTACATTTGCATATAGAAGGAACTCTTGAACCTGAACAAATGTTTTCATTAGCTAAAAGAAATAATGTTCAAATTCCATTTAAAAATATTGGTGAAGCAAAAAACGCATATAATTTTAGTAATTTAGAATCTTTTCTGAAAATATATTATGAAGGTGCCAAAGTGTTACTAAAAGAAGAAGATTTCTTCGAGCTTACGTGGGCTTATGCGTTAAAATGTAAAGAAGATAATATAGTTCATGCAGAAATTTTTTTTGATCCTCAAACTCATACAAATAGAGGAATTGATTTTGATATTGTTATAAATGGAATTTATAAAGCTCTTACAAAAGCAGAAAAAGAATTTGGTTTAAGTTTTAAAATTATCATGTGTTTTTTAAGACATTTAAATGAACAGGAGTGTTTTAATATTTTAGATCAAGCTCTTGCTCATAAAGATAAAATTTTTGGTGTTGGATTAGACTCTTTAGAGATAGGCAATCCTCCAAAAAAATTTGAAAAATTATTTAAAAAAGCAGCTGAAAATAATTTTATAACTGTTGCTCATGCAGGAGAAGAAGGGCCACCCGAATATATATGGGAAGCGTTAAATCTTCTTAATGTAAAAAGAATTGATCATGGTGTTCAGTGTCTTAAAGATGAAAAATTAGTAGAAAAACTATCGAAAAGTCAAATTCCTTTAACAGTTTGCCCACTTTCAAATATTAAATTAGGAGTTTTTGATAAATTGAATGATCATAATTTAAAGAAAATGCTGGATAAAAAATTAATGGTGATGGTTAATTCAGATGATCCAGCTTATTTTGGTGGTTATCTAAATCAAAATTTAATTGAAACTCAAGCAGCATTAAATCTTTCTTCTGAAGATATAAAAACTTTATTAATCAACTCTTTTAAATCTTCATTTTTAAGTGAAGAAAGAAAAAAAGTGTGGATTAATAAAATATAAGGAGCGTCCTGTTGCCAAGCGTTCGATAGTGAACAAGTTTCATTGCTATTTTATTGGAATGTTTAATTAAAATTATGTTGGCTTATTAGAGTTGATACAATATGATTCCAGCACGATGAAAGATTGTCATTGATGAACATTAACAGAAAAGTTTCAGTTGCTCCCATGATGGACTGTACTGATAAGCATGAAAGATATTTTTTACGTTTAATAAGTAAAAATGTTCTTTTGTATACAGAAATGATTGTATCTGAAGCAATAGATAAGGGAGATAGACAAAAATTACTTTCATTTAATTTAGAAGAAAAACCAGTCGCTCTTCAATTAGGAGGATCTTCTCCTAAATTATTATCTAATGCAGCAAAAATTGGAGAAGAATTTGGGTACGATGAAATTAATTTAAATCTAGGATGTCCTAGTAAAAAAGTTCAAAAGAATAAATTTGGAGCATGTTTAATTAAGGAACCAAAACTCGTTGCAGATTGCTTAAGTGAAATGAGATCAAAAACAAAACTGCCGGTAACTGTAAAAACAAGAATAGGCTACGATCAAGTTGAAGACTACGAACATTTATATAATTTTATAGATTTACTTAAATCTACTGGTGTTAAAACTTTTATCATACATGCTAGAAAAGCAATATTAGGAAAATTTACACCAAAACAAAATTTAAATATTCCTCCATTAAAATATGAAATGGTTTACAAATTGAAAGAAGATTTTAAAGAATTAAATATTATAATTAATGGTGGAATAACATCATCGGAACAAATTAAAAATCATATTAAAAAAGTTGATGGTGTTATGATTGGTAGATCAATATACCATTCACCTTATTTATTGACAGATATTGAAAAGGAAATTTTTGATAATGAAAATGTTCCTTCAAGACAAGAAGTTGTTGAAAAACTTGTAATGTATTTGAAAAATGAAATTAAAAAAGGAACAAGAATTAATCAAGTTATGAGACATACTTTAGGTTTATTTCATGGACAAACAGGATCTAATTTTTGGAAAAGATATTTAAGTGAGAACATGTGCGTAAGGGATGCGGATATTCAAAAGGTAGACCACATTTTGGATAAAGTTAAATTAAATCATGTAACCCAACCCACGGGACAAATTGATTAACGAAATTCTTTCAAATCAGTATTTCTTTATAATTATATTAATGGTACCCACTGCTGTGATAGCAGGTTTTATGGCAGGATTATTTGGTATAGGCGGAGGTTTAATCACTGTTCCTTTTTTATTTTTTATATTTGAATCCTTAGATATTGATAAAACATATTTAATGCATTTGTCGGTAGGTACTTCTTTTGCAATAATTATTCCTACTTCGATTGTTTCTGTATTAACCCATAGAAAACATAATTCAGTTGATACGAGTGTAATTAAAAGTTATGGAATTTTTGTAATTTCAGGTGTTTTGTTAGGCACTATTTTAGCCGCAAACTTAAAAACCGAATCTCTTTTATTGTTTTTTACAATAGTAGTTTATTTTTTAGGATCATATCTTTTGAACTTCAAAGAAAAGACGGCTGAAATTAAGCCAAATTTTAGTTTAATTCCAAAAATTGTATTAGGTTTTATTTCTGGATTTATTTCTGCTCCAATGGGTATTGGTGGAGCTGTAATGAATGTTCCAATTTTAAGATATTTTGGTTATTCAATAAACAAAGCAATTGGAAGTGCGGCTGCAATAGGCTTTGTTATTGCTTTATTTGGTGCACTAGGCTTCTTTTTAACCGGCACTTATTTAGATTCAAATTTACCATTAAGTATTGGCTTTATAAATATACCTGCTTTTTTAATATTTATTCCAATAACAATGTTTATGGCAAGAGTAGGAGCTAATACCTCAAACAAGATGGATAAATCAAAATTACAAAGATTTTTTGGAATTTTTTTATACGTTGTTGGAACTTTATTTTTGTTTAGATATTTAAATATTTGATTGAGCCGAGGTGGCTTCAGTCTCCCTCCACCACCTCAGTTAATACTTTAAATGATTCTCGATAAAAAAATAAACTCGTAATAATTGAATTTTTAGTTAAATCTTTTGATCGTATTCACCAATTTTTCCAGTTTTTTTAAGTAAATTGTCAACAAAATCAAAGATTTTCTTCTTTCTTTCGTCAGATGTCGGACTTTCTGTAACTATAACTAAAGAAGGTTTATTCGATGATGCTCTAATTAAACCCCAAGAACCATCATTAAAAGAAAATCTTACTCCATTAACTGTTAAAATTTCAGTTATTTCTTGATCATCAATTTTAGTTTTATTATTTTTAATTTCTTTAACCTGCTCAACTAAATCAGCAACAACTTGATATTTCTCATCATCTTTGCAAAAAGGTGCCATTGTTGGCGTTTGATAAGTGTTAGGTAATTCACTTATAATTCCACTCATATTTTTGCTTTGATTATTTAATAAATGGCACACTTGTATTGCTGAATTAATTCCATCATCATAACCATAACCTAAAGGTTGATTAAAAAAGAAATGACCACTTTTTTCAAATCCTGCCAAAGCTTTTTCGGTATTTACTTTTCTTTTAATATGAGAATGTCCTGTTTTCCAATATATCGTTTCACAGTTGTTTCTAATAAGAATTTCATCCTTTGCATAAAGACCAGTTGATTTTACATCAACTACAAATTTTGATCCTTGATGAGATTTTGATAAATCTCTAGCAATTAATAGACCGATTTTATCTGAAAATATTTCATTACCGTTATTATCTATTACACCTACACGGTCACCATCTCCATCAAAACCAAATCCAATATCTGCATTATTATCTTTAACAGCTTTTGAAATTGCATTTAACATTTCCAAATCTTCAGGGTTTGGATTGTATTTTGGAAAAGTAAAATCTAAATTACAATCTAATTCAATTACATCACAACCTATTCCTCTCAATATATCTGGAGCAAATATTCCAGCCGTGCCATTTCCACAAGCTACTACAGCTTTTATTTTTTTATTTATTTTATTATTTTTAATTAAACCTTCTTTATAAATTTTTTGAAAATTATTAATTTGTTTCTCCTTTCCATTTCCTTTAATAAATTTTTGATTTAAAGTAATTTCTTTTAATTCTTTCATTTCAGTAGGAGTATGAGTTAAACCTTTTTTGATACCCATTTTAACTCCAGTCCAACCGTTTTCATTATGACTTGCTGTTACCATTGCAATAGCATCAGAATTTAAATTGAATTGTGCAAAATAAACCATGGGTGATAATGACAAACCTATATCTTCAACAAAACATCCTGTAGAAATTAATCCTTTTTTCAAAGCTGATTTAATTTCTTCACTGTAAGATCTATAATCATGACCCACTACAATTCTTGGATTACTTTTTTTTGTATGATTTATAATTTGAGATCCCAATCCTTTTCCCAAATTCTCAATTCCTTGTAAATTTATGTTATTAGGGTACAACCATCGAGCATCATATTCTCTAAAACCAAAAGGGTCTATTTTTAGAGTTTCTTGCATGTGAATATTTTTACATTTTTTTTATTT
>Ga0208896_1000198_pt1 | contig 34712 bp, 27 predicted proteins | sample ETNtaG_27_FD_185778 | JGI IMG/M metagenome (GOLD analysis project Ga0208896, IMG submission 185778) | Marine microbial and viral communities from oxygen minimum zone, Eastern Pacific Ocean - ETNP201406SV63 (SPAdes) (version 2) | ecosystem: Environmental > Aquatic > Marine > Oceanic ... | reverse complement strand
AAATAGGATCAAGGGTTGCCGATACAGGTATATATAAAAATCCTATTCGTGATAAAATAAAAATTAATCAACTGGGTTTAGTGGGTGATGTCATTGCAGACACCAAATATCATGGCGGCAAAGATCAGGCCCTTTATCTCTATAGCCAAATAGACTATGACTGGTGGTCAAAAAAATTACATCGTGACCTCCTGCCAGGTACATTTGGTGAAAACTTAACTTTATCCAATTTTGATACTTCAAATTTAAAAATAGGTGACCGTTTTCATATCAATAATATCATTTTAGAAGTGACTATGGCTAGAATTCCCTGTGCCACATTTGCAGCAAAAATGAAAGATACCAGTTTTGTAAAGGTATTTAAACATGCAAAACGTCCCGGCGCTTATACCCGTGTGATAAAAGAAGGAGAATTACAGATTGGCGATAAAGCGACTTTTGTCCCAACATCAGAAGATTATCCAACCGTTTTAGAACTTTTTGAGCTATGGTATACAAAGGATGTTAAATCTCCCATTTTTAAAAAAGCCCTAAAAGCACCAATTGCCGAAAGAACAAAGGCGACTTTCGAATCATTATAAAATGAAAATTATTTCTTATATCCCTGCATAGCTCGAATCAATGCATCCACACCTGCTTCCGGCATGGCATTATAAATCGAAGCTCTAAATCCTCCTACAGATCGATGACCTTTCAAGGTCTTTAATCCTCTTCCATCACAAAAGGATAAAAAGTCCGCCTCATCTCCCCCATCGGCAAATACGAAGGGGACGTTCATCAATGATCGGTCTTCTTCTGGAATTGGGCTGGTGAACAGCGGGTTCCGCTCAATTTCCGCATAAAGCTTTTCTGCTTTTCTAATATTCTTTTCTTCCATGGCTTCCACCCCGCCATTGTCTTTTAGCAAATGTAAAGTACGATTGACCCCATAAATAGACATGACAGGCGGTGTGTTAAACATTGACCCTTTGTCGATGTGTGTTTGATAATTCATCATCGTTGGAATTGGTCGGTTCAACTTACCCAATATATCATCCCGAATTATAACCAATGTTACGCCTGCTGGGCCCATATTTTTTTGAGCACCGGCATAGATTATCCCAAATTGTGATACATCAATGGGACGGCTGAAAATATCGGAAGACATATCCGCCACCAAATATCCATCTGAATTATTCTGGTTCGGAAATACCTTCCATTGGGTGCCATAGATTGTATTATTGCTGGTCACATGTAGATAAATAGCATTATCACTTTGAGACAAGTTCTTCGGGATATGATTATATACTGATTCTTTAGAGGAACAAGCCACATTCACATTCCCAAATAATTTTGCTTCCTTAATGGCCTTAGCAGACCATGCACCTGTGTCTGTATAATCTGCGGTTTGGCCTTCGCCCAATAGATTCATAGGGATCATTGCAAACTGTAAGGAAGCGCCACCCTGGAGAAACAGCACGTGGTATCCATCAGGGATATTCAACAAATCACGGGCGAGTGATTCCGTTTCTGCTACCATATCCATCACCGGTTTGGAGCGATGGCTCATCTCCATGAGACTGATCCCATGGTTGTTATATTCTTTAGCGGCTTGTGCAGTTGCGACTAATACGGATTGATCCAATACAGCCGGACCAGCGCTAAAATTGTATACTTTTGTCATAATTCCTTCTAATTAATACCAAGCAAATTATGAATGAATGCCCCATGGTTTAAAATAATAAAAAGCCCCACACCGATATTTCGGAGCAGGGCTTTCTTTCAAGAAGATAATTACAGGTTAGAAACGTTTTTTGCGTTGATTCATTCCACCCCGTTTTGGCGGTTTATATTTATCCTGTATACCGTCGCGGACTTGCTGTTTTACCCGTTCATCAAACATGAGCAGCTTAACTTGTTGAGTCGGATTGAGTATACTACTAGATTTTTTAACAAAATCAATCCGTGCTTTACTTTTTTTCTGATCATATTCGGCCACTTTATTCAGCAGTTTAGACGCTTCAGCTTTTGAAACGTCTTCGCCCTTTTTCACTTTTTTATAAATCGGTGTAAAAAGTTCTCTTTCTTCTTTTCGAATTTTCAGAACCTGTTTTTGGTGTGCCCGCATACTAGGAAAAAACTTTTCCGCTTGATCTTCGGTCAGTTCAAGATGATCGGCCAATTTCCAAATCATCATCATTTCCATCCGTTCACCGTATTGCCCCCCAGGGCCACGAGGTCGACCAGGCTGTGCGACAAGCATACCCAGGGTTATTAATAGTAATAGTGTTATGGTTGTTTTTTTCATTGTATTCCTCCGTCGTTCATTGTTGTCACCGGTTCAAATTCTATGTTATCTAAAAAAGCTAATGTGTCCCAGATGTCATCACTATTCTCCACGAGATATTCTGCCAAGTAATAAACGTATTCTTCTGTTTCTGAATCCATGACTTCTAACGGTTTCAGATAGTTTGATGCATAGGCCGCAGGATCATCCGTTAGTTGATTAGTCGTCATTAATCCAAATACCGCCACAAATGCAGCTGCCGTAACTCCATAGATAATTCCCATTTTTTTCACGTGAAGTTTTTGTTCACCGTATTGACCTCCGGGACCTCCCGGTCTTCCGGGCTGCGCAGCAAGCGTACCTATCATGAAAAGTAGTAATAGTGTTAAGGTTGTTTTTTTCATTGTATTCCTTCTTCATTCATTGTTGTCACCGGTTCAAATTCTATGTTATCTAAAAAAGCTAATGTTTCCCAGATGTCATCACTGCTTTCCACGAGATATTCTGCCAAGTCATAAACGTATTCTTCTGTTTCTAAATCCATGACTTCTAATGGTTTCAGATCGTTTGATGCATAGGCCGCAGGATCATCCGTTAGTTGATTAGTCGTCATTAATCCAAATACCGCCACAAATGCGGCTGCCGTAACTCCATTGATAATTCCCATTTTTTTCACGTGACGTTTTTGACGTTCCTCATGTAACGTTGCTATAAAAGAATCACCATCAGGTGTTTCAAAATTAGATTGGGAAATTTGCTGAAATCGTTGTTCAATATTCATAAGTCAATCCTGCAATTTTTCTTTGAGTGCCTTAACCGCATGGTGATAATTCACTTTGGCCGAATTTTCACTGATCCCCATAATATCGGATATTTCTTTATAAGGCATTTCCTGGGCAATGCGCATGGTTACAACCATCCTTTGGCGGGAAGGGAGCTTAGCCACCCCATCCCATAATTCTTTTTTTCGCCATTCATCTTCATAACTCGTGTCCATGTAGCCCTGTTCCGGAGCCTGATCAAGGTGGAACATATTGCGCCACTTGTTCCGCCGGAGATAGGTATTGGACATATTGATATTGGCTCGGAATAAGTATGTTTTGAACTCTGATTCAAATCGGAATTTTTTAAGTGCTTTAAACATTTTGATAAAAACATCTTGCGCCAAGTCTTCTGCTTCCACTTCATCTGCGGTGAATTTGATAAAAAATCCATAGGTATCAGGAAGGTGGCGTTTAACCAGTTCATCGAATGATGCTTTATTTCCATCTTGAAATTCTCTGATGAGTTCGTGATCTGTTTTCATGCATTTGCTATTTAGACAAGGGTAAACTTAAAAAGTTAAACTTTTATTACAAAAAAAAGAGGCTATCCCAAATAAATGAAATAACCTCTTCAAAATCCTAATAATTAGGGAGATTATCGAGATCCGCCAGTGTTACCGCCTTTGTCGCCTCGTTTGTCGCCGCAATGTTTGGAATACTGCATACCTAACGCTGTGTATATCTTTATGATCTCAATTTGTTTATCGCTGAATAGTGCTTCAATTTTACTATTGCGATCGGCAATTAGTTGTTTTAGCGCATCTTTTAAATCTTCTCTGCTCATCTCCTCAGCTCTTGCTTTTTCCATCAATGCTCTTTGCGCCTCTCCCGATTCATTATTGATGGTCTCCAATCCAGATTCCTGATCTGTTGTCATTTCTAATGCACTAACCATGGCATCGTGAGCAGCTTGTCTCATTTCTTCCATCTTCGGCTTCATGCCTGCCTGCATGTCTTCGAGTCTTTGTTTTTGTTCATCCGTCAGGAGAGCTTCAATTTCTGCTTGCATGGCTGCTTCCAGTGCCTCTAATTCAGCTTTTGCTGCTTCTCTATCGATGGTGCCATCTTTCGCCTTTTTCATTACTTCTTCCATCTGGCCTTTATAAGAGTCCATAATGGATTTAAGAGACTCTCTCTGTGCTTCGTCTAAGACAGTGAAAACTGCCCGAAGATCCATACCACCTTTATCACCACCTGGTCCTCCACGTGCTTTGGCATCCATGCCACCCCCATATAAATAGGGTACGTTATTGTCATCCATCCATCCCAATAACCGATCTTTCTCTTCGGATGTTAATTTTTTCTGCATTTCTGCAGCAACTTTCCATAGGAAGGCAGGATCACGACGATGTTTACCATCTTTTCCGTGGCGATTCAACGCATCATTCAGGACATTAATACTTTTTTTACTGAGCCCTACATCCGTATTTAAACCCTCAGAGAATGCCTGCAGTTCAGGGTCGTCAACAAGGATTGTTTCATCCTTCATTAACTTATCACAACCGATGGTCGCAAATATTGCAATGGTTAATAATATAGAGAGTTTTTTCATAATCTTATCCTTCTCAGCTAAAGTCCGGTATCAATTTAGGGCTTAGACACCCAAAATTAGTATAAGTTAATAAATGTAAGATAAAGGGCCCTCCAAATATAAATTTGGAGTAGCCCATTTTCTTTTTTTACTGTTTGGAGAGCAGTTTTATTTATTATTTCCCCGATTTCCGCCCTTACCTTTACGACCCTTGCGGCCGCCGCCTTTTTTCCCTTTTTGACCACGATGTTTTTTCATCCGTAATTCAAGAGCTTTATGGATTTTGATAATTTCGAGTTGTCCATCGGTAAAAAGCGCTTCCAGTTTATCGTTCTTTTCAGTGAATAAATTCTTTAGGGCCACACGGAGTGATTCACGATCCAAGTCACCATTCTTTGCTTGCTCGAATAAAGCTTTAGCGGCATCTCGCGCTTCAGAATTAATCACGTCAAACAATGAGACTTGATCCGTACTTAAAACTAATACATCAACCATAACCGCTTTAGATGAATCTTTATAAGCCTGGCGTTCTGTTTCTCGATCAGCTTTATTTTGGTCGATCTGCGCTTTTTGTTCTTCTGTAAGCAAGGCATCAATTTCTGCTTTCATTGCTTCACGAAGAGCTTTCATTTCGACACCGGCATCTTCTTTTGTCAGAGAACCATCTTTTATTTGGCTATGAATCGCTTTGAATTTTTCTTTATATGCGACCATGATCGCTTTAAAGGTTACTTTTTGGTCATCGGTTAATACCCGGACGATACTGCCAAAGTCATTTTTTCCTTTTTTACCACCTTTGGATTTGGCGCCCCGTTTTTTGTTATCACCAAATAATGGAATATCTTTTTCATCCATCTTTTCAAACAGACGTGCTTTTTCTTCATCGGTTAACGTAACAGCCAGTTCGCCAGCGATTTTCCATAAGAAGCCTGGTTCACGATGTTTCCCCCCGCGTCCATGGCGATTTAGAACATCGTTTAAACTTTTTGTGGATGACTTGCTAAGACCCAAGTCTGAAGCCAATTCAGACGAAAAGCCTTGAAGTTCCTGACTATCCAAATCAACAGCATCATTATTCAATGGGTTATCGCAACCGATTGCCAAAAATAAGAATGTTGAGATTGGTAAGATTAATTTTTTCACTTTGTTGTTCCCTTTTTTTGTTTGATTGAAATGTCTCATTTGCCCTATTAGATGCAGGATTTATTCAAAAGTTAAAAAATTGTTCAATTTGGTTTTGCGCTAACCTCTTTTGATAATCGTACTGCTATCCCATCATAAACTGAAACTCGGTAGTAATAAGTTTTAGAATCATCGAGTCCTGTGTGAATATATGGAGATTGAATATCCCAAAATGCATTATCTTTGGAAATTTTTTCTAATGTAATCCCTTGCTGATTACTCCAGTAAAGTCCATGAACTAGTTTACTACCCACTGCCGGTGTCCATGATATAGTGATCTCTCCATTACCAGGAGTAGCAACAATATTGGTTGGCAAATTGCCTAAGGTTATAGATGTTGTATCTGCTGGCACATTTGAATCAGGAGAAGCACTTACTTCTGGTGAAAGAATAGAAACATTTCCTTCTCCATCTTCAACTTGTAAGCGGTAATAGTAAGTTGAACCATTATTAAGGTTATCATTAACATGAAAGTTGATCTTATCGTTTGTCATACCTAATCTAAAATTGGATACAACATTTGAATTTTCAGTAACTCCAGCCGAATTACTCCAATAAAGATTATATTTTTTGAAAAAAGAATTTGGTTCAAATGCCAACACATTTTGTTTGTTTTGAGCAATAACAAAAATATCGGGCGGTGTTAATAAAATAGCCGACGAAAAAGCCACGGCACGAAAATTACCAATTGTACCCTTACCAAAATTTGACACTGGATTATATGGAGTTTGAGAAGTTACACTTACAAGACCTCTTACAATTTTTTCGTACATATTGTAATAATCGTATGTGATTTTATCGATTTCTGCTGTACGGTGCCGTATCTGCTGATTTGATAATGGATCTAATGTTACCGTAAATAATTTTAATCCTTCATTTGCATTTACAACACGATTATCATCTATTGCCCAATCTTGTCTGATATAATGAACTCCATTTGCCCACCATTCAAAAAGATAACGGTTACGAGTTGCAGAAGGATCATTAATGATCCACTCATCAGAATATTTACTTGAGCCACCGCCTTTATCAGTTGATCCTATTTCATATACCCAAGCTCCCTGATAACCAGGAGGTGAGAACATGGTTGATTTAGCAGTATAGGTTTCAGATCCTATAGTAACAGTCATTGTATATGTCTCCCCAATCATACCTTTGATATTGCTGCCAAGGTATATCCCATTCCCTATATGAGGCATATCTTCAGATGATCCACCTTCAGTGATTATAGAAACAGTAGCATTTTTTACATAATTAATTGGTGTATTGATAGAAGCATCTATATCCTCAGAATAACTGATTTGAACCCACGCTATTTTATTCTCTTCAATTTCACCATTAATAACTAATATGGATTCGACATCTTCAACATTAATATTAATAGGAACTATTTCTTCATTAAATCCATCGCATGAAAAAAGAAAAAACGAAAGAAATAAACTTTTATAAATTTTCATAACCTAAAACTCTACATTGATATTTATACTTGGCATAAAGCCATAAGTACTTTGACCAATCTGTTCAAACAACCTGTTTTGTCCCTGATTAAAATTGATCGTATGAATATTTCGTCTATCATATACATTATATAAAGAAACATCAATTGTAGTTTTATAACCTCGTGTCCATCGTTTTAGTATATTTGGAGAATATTTGACCCCAAAATCAAGACGGTGATAATCTGGCAAACGATACTTATTCCTTCCTTCCCAATAGGGAAATGGAATACCGCTAATATGATAATAACCTTCAGGAAGAGTCACAGGGCGACCTGTTGAGTACAAAAAAGTGCCCGATACTGAAAGATTACTAGTAAGCTGTAAATTAGAAAGCATGGTAAGACTATGCGTTTTATCAAAACGATACGGATACCATCTCCCTTGATTAATTACATCAATTTTATAATCACTTTTACCATAATTGTAACTTAACCTGCCAGTAAACTTACCAGTTGGTTTTTCAATAGATGTTTCAAAACCATATGCTAACCCTTGCCCAGTCGCAACATATGCTTCAAGGTTATCAACTAAATAATTATGTAAACCATCCTCAAAGTCGGCCGCACCATTTAATATTTTATAATACGCTTCAGCAGAAACCTTTACTTCGTTATTATTAAAATTATGAAAATATCCCATAGCAAATTGGTCTGTGAGCATAGGCTTTATATTTTTTGTCGTTGGCATCCAAATATCATACCATTCAATTTCTGCACCTAAAGACATTAATCTTAGATATTGCGCATTGCGATTATAGGATAGTTTAAATGAGTTCTGTTCTGACAAAAGATAGGTCATCGCTAACCTAGGCTCTAAACTATTATAAGAAGACATAATATCTGTTTTACCAGGAAAGAACTCCGCTTCGATGGGTTCATTACTTACCTCATCATAAGTAAATCGATCTCCTGGACCTAATTGATGATAAAAAGAATTACGTAGCCCATAGTATAAAGAAATTCTGTCATTTATTTTTTGATCATTCTCTATATACAGTGCACTTTCAAGCCCCTGCATACCCGGCATGAATTTACCGCCATCATTCTGTGTCGCATCTTCTAATGACCCATGATTGAAATCTTGGTATTCTGAAGTAATCCCAAACCTCACCTCATTATTTTGATTTGGGAAAAAAGAAAATTCCTGTTTGACACTTTGTGTACTTACGCCAGAATGAAAACGATAAATCCCTGAAATATTAGCTGTGTAATATTTACTATATATAAATGAGGTATTTGATAACCATTTATTTGCAAAGCGATTCTCCCAACGGAGTAAGGCTGCGCGATTTCCCCACTCAGTAAGCCCCACTGTCATGGCACTATCCCTTCCAACATAAAAAGATAAATTTAAATTCTGCTTTTCATTAATATGATATATGGCTTTCCCATTGATATCAAACCAGCTTTCATTAGGTGCAAAAAATCGAAAATCATTACTATTACTACTACCTTTTCCATCATCATTTTTTCCGCCACCTCCTTTATCACTATTGAGACGACCGCCTGTTTGAGTACCATCATTGATTTCATCATACAGGCTACCTCCGCTAAGCCGGGTTGATCTCCCAGATAAAAAAAATGAAAATTTGTCCTTAATAATGGGTGTCTCTAAAGAAAATTTTGATGTGATAAGACCCGCACTTAAACCCCCTTGAAAATTTTCAATATTTCCATCTCTCATTTGTACATCCAGAACCGACGCACCTCTTCCGCCAAAACGAGCCGGAACTCCACCTTTATAGACTGTTAATCCTTTAACTGCATCAGAATTAAATACTGAGTACAAACCTTGCATATGTGATGAATAATAAATGGGCATACCATCCATTAAGATCAGATTCTGATCGATCCCACTTCCCCGAACAATATACCCGCTGCGCCCTTCCGCGATACTGGTAATGCCCGGCAAGAGTTGGATCGTTTTCATAATGTCAGTTTCACCCATCACTACTGGAATCTGCTCAACCTGGCGAATACTAAGCCTTTCAACGCTAATCTCCGTTGATTTTACATTATGATCAGGTGCAATACCGGAGACATCGATACGGCTCATGGATATGGGATCTGGTATAAGCGCAAAGTCCAATACAATATTTTCATTAAGTGCTATCTCACGCTGCATGGTGTTGTAGCCGATGTAACTTATTTTGAGTTTATAAGCACCTTTCGTTAGAGATAATAGATACTGACCTTCTGCATCAGATGCCGTTCCGCGTTCAGATTTTACTTCAAATATATTAGCTCCAGCCAAAGCCATGCCCGTTTTGCTATCGGTGATTTTGCCACTAATAGTGAACGTATCTTGTCCCATCAGGGAATAAATCAATAGAATAAAAAACAAGTACCTTAATTTCATAAAAAATCTATTTACTTATTTTTTTACTATTCTAAATCCGAAATGATTATTGCCTCTATGCTCAAAATCTGAAGCTCTTGCATAAGATAATAATGTTGATGCGTGATAATTCCAGGAACCGCCACGCCTGACCCTTTTATTATTTGCTCCTGCTGAGGTGTTAACAGGATCTGTTGCGCCATTGGTATAAAATGATTCATTATAATAATCTTGGCACCATTCCCACACGTTGCCACCCATATCATAAAGTCCAAAAGGGTTTTCGGGATAGGAACCGACAGCTACGGCATGTCCATTTGGATTATAGGCACCGGGCTTATCTCCATTATAATTTGCCTTTGTTAAATCTAACGTTCCATCATCTGTAGGATAGGCTAATTGCTGTCCACCTTTTGCAGCATACTCCCATTGCGCTTCTGTTGGTAAGCTTACATTATAATATTTTACAAAAGCGTATGCACCATACCATTTAACCCAATTGACCGGCCAATCTGCTTTCGTCGGATCAATTAGTTCAAATGTATTGCTTGAAGTATTAAAGGAAATCCAACTTTTATTATTTATATGTTCCGGTTGTCCGCCGCTTGTACATCCACCTGTCTCTCCTAATTGTAAGAATGTTTCTCCTGCATTCGGTGCATTGCCTGCGCCAATAACCATTTTTTCTGTGTAGGTGCCACAAGGATCAGATACCTGTTTTGCAGATACGGTAATCCATCCATGAGTGTAAGCCCCATTCAAAAAGTTGATATAGTCTTGGTTGGTGATTTCTTTTTCAGATATTTTAAAAGCTGTCAGTGTTATGCTGACCTCTGGCGCATCATTTTGTACTGTACTTCCTCCCATGGTAAAAGTTCCAGCTGGAATATCTTTTAACACAATACTGCTCGGTAATGTAGCATTTATTTCTTCAAATATATCGGTCGCCCCATCATCTTCACTGCAAGAATTGAAAAGAATAAATATTCCAGATACTACAGACATTAATTTCAATTTATTAATTTTCATTTATTTAATGCTGTATTATCACACGTTGAACCTTGCTAGAAGCAACAGCCCCAAAGACTCCTAGTGCACCTTCAATGCCAACCGATTGTCCTGCCGTAGTACCGCTGCCCAATAGAAAATTATTATACCCGCCTTCTTCACCTCTAATAAAATATTCGTAATAATTTTCGTCCATTGTCATCAATCGAATAATAAAAGGCTCAGGTTCACTGGGTTCTGCCTGCCGCTCTTCACATATTCTCACAGGAACAGTATAGGTGCCTTCTTGAAGATCAACCACCCTATCAAAATCTGGTTCACATCCTTTTTCAAAGTCTATTTTCCAACCCTCTAATCGCCCTGACAAGTATCCCTTACCCTCATTGAGTTGCTGCCAAACAATCTTATATGTACGTTTCGTTGAAACGGTATCTTGTATCATCGAATCAATAAGCACGGGAATTTCAGGGGTTAATAATTGCCCCTTAACCGAATCATAACCCGGTACAGTTACATCCAATAAATAAGTGGTCCCAGACTGTGGTGTGAACGTCCCAAGTGTATCGAGATAAACATTTTTTTCATATTCCCAAGAATATTGTTTAGGTACAAAATTGAATGGAATCGAAGTCCCATTGGCTTTAATTGAAACCTGTGCATTTTTTATTAAACCTGCTGGTTCGTAAATCGAGTCAAGATAAACTTCTTCACCAAAAACTAATGTATCAACACCAACAAAGATTTCTGATTCTTCTGAAAGAGTAGTTGTTCTGTATACACGGACAAAACTGTCTACTTCAGGATCTAATGAAATGAGGCCAAACACATTAAGGACTGGTTCGTAGTCCACTTCTAAAAGTTCCCACTCTCCCTCTGCACAACCGTTGAATATTATAATAAATGCAACAAAGATTGATTGGATGTGTTTTTTAAAAGTCAAATTGCATTCCCGTGAATATCATGATTGGAAACATATTTAGCGGAGCTCGTTCAACGGCGCCCCTATTTCCTGTACTTTGATCTGTTCTTGTTCGATGCAAATACGATAAAGCATTTTCATGGTTGGTGACATTGATAATCTGAATATAGGAATCGTATTTCCATTTAAATAATCGCCTATTTTTTCGGGTAATACCTATATCTAAACGGAAATAAGAAGGATATCGGTCACTATTTTTTTTATCAACCAGGTATTTACTGGATGAAAACCAATTCATTTCAGATCTTAGCTCTTGGTCCCACTCATTGGCCCTACCAATAATAGGTGTATAAGGATTCCCGCTCGATGCTGTGACGGAAGCATTCATCTCAAGATAATCAGAGACCCAATTGGGCAACTCAACAGTTGTCACCACATTAAGAGTATGTGTCCGATCATGGTTTGGAGCATACCAGCCATTGGGTGGTGTGTAATAAAATGTTTTTGCCAACGTATATCCTACCCATCCCTTAAACTTTCCAGAGGTTTTTTTAACCAATAACTCCAACCCATAGGCATAAGCGTCCGTATCCCAAAATTCATTAAATGGTGTGGACTGGACCTCTCCTTCATTTTCTGTGTATACATCCCCCTGCTTTAAGGAAAGCAAATGATTAAAATCTTTATAATATGTTTCGACCCTATATAGAATATTCTTAGGTGAGAAATATTCAAACCCTAAAATGGCATGATCAGAAACACTGGCCGGTTTGTCTTCCGGTAAACCCATCCAAAGATCGATCAAGCGAAAATTCTCATCTGGATCATTTGCGGTAATGAGAAATTGGTGATAGCGACCCCAATTCATTTTAAAGGACATATCATTAGAAATATTGTATTTCATTCCAATCCGAGGTTCCACATATACCTTGTCGTGAAGGTTATAATGAGCGAATCGGAGACCTCCTTGAAACTTTATTTTACCCGTAACATCCCATTTGTCTTGTACATATGCAGCTAATTCCCGGGTCCTGTCTTTCATATCCAATGGCTTTATACTCAATGACGTATCCAGGGTTGTTATTTTATATTCCATGACAAGATCGAATTTGATATCCTTACGCTGAAATCCTCCGGTAATCGTGTGCCTGTCATTAGCCTTCCAGATAATCTCCGTTTCTAAAGTACGGTCTTTGATAATATCACGATATCCCACATTGAATGCAAAATCATTATGGATCGTCGAATCATTATATATATAGGTTTCTTTATTATCAAAATTAAAATCAAAATCATACCGATAGCGACTGCTGGCTAAAAATGTTTTAGCTACAATATTAGGCGAAACGATCCAGCGCCAGGTTAGCCCATTAGTATGATTGCCCCATGGCCAATCAACGCCATATTCAGATTCGGTTGTACCGCCATCAATATCATTGGTCCGATCCGAACCTGAAAAACGTAATATGTCATCGCCATAGAATCGGCTATAGGTCAGGCGATGATCTGGCCCTAAGTCAATATTAGTTTTGATCTGATAATCGTAAAAATGATAGGGAAATTCTGATCCGCCTTTACTAAACAGATCAACAATTTTATCAATATAGGTTCGCCGGCCGGACAAGAGCCATGATCCCTTTATTCCATTCCGTTCGGTTATAGGGCCCTCAATGAGTCCTTTACTGGAAATCAATGAAATATTACCCGAACCTGTTATTTTTTCCGTATTTCCTTCACGGTTGATCACATTCAAAATAGCACCCATACGCCCGCCGTATCGTGCGGGAAATCCTCCAGCATGAAAATCAGCTTCTTTTATTGCATCCGTATTAAAGGTTGAAAAAATACCCCCAAAGTGATAGGGGTTATAGACTGTGATTCCATCCAGCATAATTAAGTTTTGATCTGGTGTGCTTCCCCGGACATAGAGCGCACTGGAAAAATCACTGCCCGATTGCACACCGGGCAACATCTGCAGGGTACGAAATACATCCGCCTCAATGAAACCAGGTACCGTGTTGATCTCCCTTAAGTCTAAAGAAATCTTGCTGCTTGCGATTTCCTGTTCAAACTTTTGCCGCTCTGCCGTCACGGTGACTTCCGCACCTTCTATAACGGCCTGGCGTAAACGAATATTGATTCGAATATTTTCATTTTCTGCAATATTTATATCTTCTTTATGAATTTCAAATCCAATCATAGAGGCAAGAAGTTGATAACTGCCGGGCGGCACATAGGTGATAACAAAATATCCGTCCACATTGGTAGCTGAGCCAATGGATGTCTCGGAGAGGAATACATTAGCGTAAGATATGGGCTCACCTGTTGCATCATCACGCACAAACCCACTGATAGTTGACATTTCTTGTGCGTTAACTGTTATAATAAAAAATAATAGAAGACTATATTTCACGATCTTTCATTTATTGTTAATAAAATTTGAAGATTTTTTCTGTAATTGCTTATTGTACAATTCATTTCAGACTTCTTTTTATCCATACTAAATTAGGCCAAACATATAGTTTTTTATACGATTATTGTTTCACTAATTTTTCATATGCTCTATTCCAATAGAAACTTCAAAGCCAACCCCAGCCAGGATTCAGCCATTACCCATCCCCCGGCCCCACTTATGATTTTAGCCGGCGCGGGAACGGGAAAAACATCTACCTTATTGCATCGCATCCGTTATCTGGTTAATTCAAAAATAGTTGATTCAAAACATGTTCTTTTACTTACCTTTACAGAAAAAGCCACTGCAGAGGCTAATCATACCATTCATCATATTCTTGGAAATGAGGCTGAATCAATTTTTGTGGGCACATTCCACAGTTTTTGCCACTCCATTATGCGTCGGTATGGTCCTGAAAACCGTATGGATGATGTGCTATGGCAGGAAAGCGATATTCTCTACTATCTCATCCAACACTTTGATGAAATGGATTTTATACAGTCGCGTATTTTCTCCGATAATCCCGTTAAAGCCATTCGGGACTCATTCATTCCTTTTTTCAACAGGGTTAGTGATGAACTGCTTTCACCCGCTGACTTGGAAAATAAAATTCAGAATATGGAAGATACCCAGGATTGGTTTGAAGAAAATTTTCCCGGTATCCACCCGGAGAGCACACGGTTCAATGATGTAAGTTACCAGTTAAATGATTTAGTGAAAGCACATGCGTTTTTCCAAAAAGGTAAGGCCAAAAATAATGCCCTGGATTTTGGCGATATGATTTTCGGATGTTACGAAGTTCTAAAAAACAACCCTTCCGTTCTTACTCAAGTTAGAAATGAATTCCGGCATATTTTTATCGATGAATATCAAGATAACAATTACGCTCTAAATAAAGTTGTGAATCTCATTGCAGAAAACAATCCCAGCATTACGGTAGTTGGGGACGAGGATCAATGCATCTATTCTTTTCGCGGTGCGAATTACTACAATATTTCAGATTTCCGAAATCGGTATAAATCCCATCCAAATTATGCAGAAATTCCCCTGGTGGAAAACCGAAGGTCAACTCAGAAAATTCTTGACCTTGCCAATGCTACAATCAGCCAAAATCCAGATCGAACACCCAAGAATCTAAAATGCCTCCCCGATGCTAAGACAGGACCGAAACCACAATGGATTCAGATGAATAAAAAGGAAACATTAGAAGCTTTGCCGGATTTAGTGCATTCTTTAATCCACAATGGAAAAGCACTTTATGGTGATATCGCCATCATTTGCCGTGGGTGGGCAAATGTTAGAGATATGGCCGATGCCTTGCAAAAATCCGCCATTCCTGTTGATATACATATAGAGAAATTTTTTGATGTACCCGTCGTAAAAAATGTTCTTGCCTGGGGACACTTACTATCTAAAAATGATCATGCCCACTTCGCATTATACCGGATACTGAGAGAACATTTGGGCGAAACATGGACAAATACATTTTTTCAATCTATGGAAAAAACCACTATTGAAGAAAAACTCGACCAACTGAAGTCACAAGCTAAAGAATCAAAAGAGATCACATTCGTTATGCAATCATTCGAAACACTTCATAAATCATTAGGAAAAAAGTTAAAGGCAGACGAGATGGTTTGGGAAATATTGACTGCTTTGAAAAAAACTTATTTAATGACTTCAATGCGGATGGCGTATAGATATTCCCAAAGGCTTAACCTTGCTAATGCAGGTGAAATTTTAAATCTTGCTGAACAATTTGTCAACAAAGACCCCAATGCATCCTTCAGCAACTGGCTCGATTTTATGGAAGTCATGGCTTTGGCTTCGAACCAAAACGCTGCTCAGCCGGAACTCGAAAAGGAGAATCTCGCTGTGCAAGTAATGACCATCCACCAGAGCAAAGGACTCCAGTTCCCCGTTGTGATAATGCCTTTTCTCTACAGTGGAAGTTTTCCTTCAAGTCTAAAGAAACACCCAACCATTAATCGATTACCGACCTCCTGGATGGCTTGGGAGCAGAATGCAGATACCCCATTTCGAATCCTCCACGAACGGGAAGAACGGCGCGTATTTTATGTAGGTATCACCCGCGCAGAAACATATTTATATTTATACGGACCTACGAAAAGACAATCTCTTTTTACAAAAGAATTAGAAAACCTGAAACCACAGCCCATGGAGATTAAGACCATGAATGAACATGAAGAAAAAACAGTTTCACTGAGTGAAAGACGCCAAAGACTTTTGGCAGATTTGAACCGGGAAATCGCTGCCAATCAATTGGAAAATGCGCGAATAATTTTGGAAGAGATGGAACGAGATGATCTCCCCAAAGATTTAACCGATTCAGGTCAACCGAAGGATGTCTCTGGTATACTTCATCTGTCCTCTACCAAAATTGATACCTACAATTCCTGTCCGTTGAAATACAGGCTAAAATACATTGATAAAATCCCTGAAAGAAAAACGCGTGCTACTGGAGAATTTGGTTCTATTATGCACAGCATATTGGAAGAATTTCACGGACTTGAATTTGCAGACCAAACTGAGAAAGTGTTATTTGATCTTCTGGAAAAACACTGGCGTGAGGATTCTTTCGAATACCGCCAGCGCGGGAAAGAATTTCGCAAGCAGGGTAAAGAATTATTATCCGATTATTACCGGTTTATAAAGGAAAATCCTCCTACTGTTTTGGGACGGGAAAAACCCTTTTCTTATACCATGAATAATATTAACGTAAAAATTTCAGGGAAGATTGATCGTATTGATCAAGATGGTGATTTGCTTGGTATTGTAGATTATAAAACAAGTAAAAAGAAGGAAAAATCCGAAAATAATTTGCAAATGGCATTGTATTCGGAAGCCATTTTACGTGATGCCGTCCCCGGGATCAATGGTAATCCGGGAGATGCAAGTTTACACTTTTTACGGTATGGGGATGATCCCTTGTCATCACACCATTTCTCTGAGGATGATTTAGAAATAAGTCGGGAAAAAATTAGTGAAGTAGCAAATGGCATTCGAACAGGATCCTTTGAAACAAAAAAGAGTGATTATAATTGCCAGTACTGCGACTATAAAGATTTCATCTGCCCGGCTTGGGAAGATTGATTATTTTCTGTTACAAATAACGAATAGCATCTAAATTGGCAGACTTTTAATCCATAATGAGGAGGTAATGGTGAAAAAATATATCCTTTTTCTAATATTGGTCGGATTTGGTTTCGCTGAATCAATCGCTGATAAAACAAAATCCATGGATAAAATGGATGGATATTTAAATCTATATTGGGAAAATGAAACGGGAAAACTATGGCTGGAAATTTCCGATTTTAACCAAGAATTCCTCTATGTGAATTCACTCATGGCAGGGATGGGTTCCAATGATGTAGGCCTGGACCGGGGTCAGTTAGGCAATGGAAGAATTGTATATTTTCATCGAGTCGGCCCGAAAGTGTTAATGATTCAGCCCAATTATTATTACCGGGCTGTGACTGATGATCCCCGTGAAAAAAAGTCGGTTGAGGATGGGTTTGCAAAGTCTACCCTTTGGGGGTTCACAGTAGAAGCAGAAGAAGACAACCGTGTTTTAGTTGATGCCACAGACTTTTTTCTGAATGATGCCCATGGTATTGTTTCTCGATTAAAAAATCAAAAAATGGGGAATTACAATGTGGATAAAAGTCGATCAGCCATTCACCTCCCGGCTACCATGAATTTTCCGAACAATACGGAAGTGGAAGCTCTCATGACCTACAAAGGGTCGAATCCGGGAAAATATGTTAGACAAACCACACCGACGTCCATCGCCATAACGATGAGACTCCATCATTCATTTGTTGAACTTCCAGATGGCAATTATACGCCAAGAAATCATGATCCCCGAGCGGGATATTACCCCATGTCCTTTCAGGATTATGCTGCACCATTGGACGAATCCATTTACAAACGGGTGATAACGCGTCATCGGTTACACAAGAAAAATCCCAATGCCAGAACGAGTGAAGCGGTTGAACCCATTATTTATTATATAGATCCCGGTGTTCCGGAACCGGTGAAATCAGCCATGCTGGAGAGCGGTGGTTGGTGGAATCAAGCCTTTGAAGCGGCAGGATATAAAAATGCTTTCCAAATGAAAGTACTGCCGAAAGACGCACACCCCATGGACGTCCGATACAACATGATTCACTGGGTCCATCGTGCCACTCGAGGATGGTCCTATGGCAGTTCCGTTGACGATCCACGTACGGGAGAGATTTTGAAGGGAAACGTATCTCTTGGTTCACTCAGATTGCGTCAGGATTACCTCATTGCCACCGGATTATTGGCACCTTATGATAATGGCACTGCAGTCCCCGATTATATGCGTGAATTAGCTTTGGCAAGAGTCCGCCAACTCGTGGCACATGAAATTGGCCATACCATTGGATTGGCGCATAACTATATCGCCAGTACGGTTGATCGTGCGTCCGTAATGGATTACCCTCACCCAAAAGTTACTGTTAATAAAAAGGGGGAAATTGAATGGCAGGATGCCTATGACGTGGACATCGGGGAGTGGGATAAAATATCTGTCGCCTACGGCTATCAGGATTTCCCAAAAGGAACCAACGAAAAGGAAGCATTAGAAGAAATCATTCAAGATGGTATCCGTCGCGGTTACACATTTATTACAGATCAGGATGCAAGGCCACTGGGTTCTGCTCATCCCACTGCTCACCTATGGGATAATGGAAAAGATCCAGTATCCGAGTTACAAAATTTAATGGCAGTCCGTAAAGTAGCGCTGGATAATTTTGGAGAGAATAATATTAGAATGGGTCAACCCTATAGTGATATAGAGGATGTACTGGTTCCTATATATTTTCTCCATCGGTTTCAAATTGAAGGTGCAGCCAAAGTTGTGGGTGGATTGAATTTCACTTATGCCCTTCGAGGTGACGGCCAAATGGTAACAGAATTCCTCGATCCAAAATTCCAAATGGAAGCCTTGGATGGGCTCATCGGTACACTCCAACCGGATGCATTAACTTTAAGAGAGGAACTTCTGCAACTTATACCACCCCGTGCTTCTGGACGAGGCCGAACCCGTGAATCTTTTAATTCCAGAACCAGTGTTACATTTGATGGCGTCAGCCTTGCGGAAACTGCCGCCAACCTGACTTGTCGAATGATCTTTCATCCTGCCCGGGCAACACGTTTGGTTGAATACAACGCTCGAAATACCAAACAACCGGGATTAGGAAAAGTTTTAAACGAAATAATTAAAGAAACAATATTACAATCGGCCCCTGCAGGACTTGAGGGTGAAATAAAACGGAATGTTGATTTTGTCATCCTCGACCATCTCATGAGTTTGACTATAAACAAAAATGCATCCCCCGCGGCCCAATCGATCGCCATGGCGCAAGTGAATTCATTATCACTTAAATTGTCCCGTAACCGTGGAAAATCATCCCGAGATAAAGCCCATTTCAATATGCTTCAACATAGAATAATAACCTTCCTGGATAAACCGGAAGAATTTGAACCCATAAAAGTACCAAAAGCACCGCCAGGATCGCCAATCGGTACCGAATTCGGATGTACATTTGAAAATCCATTCAACAATAATTCTAAATAAAAGGAAGAAAAAATGAAACGCAATATCCTATTTATCCTAGTACTGATATCTGCCATCCTTTCTGCCGATGGACTGGATATGAAAAAATTTAAAGGAATGAAAGCACGGAGTATTGGTCCCGCCGGTATGAGCGGCCGTGTAACAGCCATTGATGTAGTCCTTTCTAATACGGATGTCATCTATGTCGGTACTGCCTCTGGCGGCCTTTGGAAATCCGAAAGTGGCGGCATCAAATGGGAACCCATTTTTGATGATCAAAAAGCCGCTTCCATTGGGGACGTAACGGTTGATCCCACTAATCCAGACGTGATCTGGGTGGGAACGGGCGAAGGCAACCCGCGGAACAGTCAATCGGCTGGTTTTGGTGTGTATAAAAGTATTGATGGCGGTAAATCTTGGGATTTCAAAGGGTTGGGTGAAACGCGGAATATTCACCGTGTTTTGATTAATCCCCATAATCCCGATGAAGTATATGTGGGTGCCCAAGGTGCTGCATGGGGCGAGAGTGAGCACCGAGGGGTGTATAAAACATCCGATGGCGGCAACTCTTGGGAAAAAATTCTCTACATTGATGAAAAAACCGGGATTGGTGAATTGGTCATGGATCCCCGTAACCCAGACAAACTGATTGCCAATATGTGGCAGTTTAGACGGTGGCCATGGTTCTTTAAATCCGGTGGTCCAAGTTCAGGGATGCACATCACATTTGATGGGGGTAAAACATGGAAAAAACGAACGGATAAAGATGGCCTGCCCAAAGGTGATTTTGGCCGCATGGGCATTGCTATTGCACCGAGCAATCCGAAACTGATTTATGCCCTGATCGAATCCAAAAAAAATGCACTATATAAATCAGAGGATGGCGGTTTTAAGTGGAAAAAAGTATCCGATAAAAATATTGGCGGCCGCCCTTTTTACTATGCGGAAATCTATGTAGATCCGGTGAATGAAAATAGAATTTATAATCTCCATACCTATGTGACTGTTTCCAATGATGGGGGCAAAACGTTTGGTTCCCTCATGACGTCTTACGGAACAAATGGGGTTCATCCGGACCACCATGCTTTCTGGGGTCATCCCACCAATCCCAATTTCATAATTGAAGGGAATGACGGTGGATTGAATTTTTCAATGGATCGGGGTAAAACGTGGCGGTTTGTGGAGAACCTCCCTGTGGCCCAGTTTTACCATATTAATTATGACATGGATTGGCCTTACAACGTCTATGGCGGCATGCAGGATAATGGTTCCTGGCGCGGCCCTGCTTATATCTGGCGCTCTGGCGGTATCCGAAATTCATATTGGGATGAGTTGGCGTTTGGTGATGGATTTGATGTAGTGCCTCACCCCGGGAATTCCCGTTTTGGTTATGCCATGAGTCAACAGGGAAATGTGAGCAGATACGACTTGGTTACAGGACATCAGCAAATGATTCGTCCCGTACACCCCAATGGAGAATATCTCCGTTTTAATTGGAATGCGGCCATTGCTCAGGATCCATTTGATGAAGATGCCATATTCTTTGGCAGTCAATATGTTCATTACAGTACCGATCGCGGAAACAATTGGGATATTATTTCTCCGGATCTCACCACCAATGATCCGGAAAAGCAAAAACAGCACGAAAGTGGCGGATTAACTTTTGATGCTACCGGTGCAGAAAACTATACCACCATTCTTGCCATTGAACCGAGTTCATTAGATCGCAACGTAATCTGGGTGGGTACGGATGATGGTAATGTGCAACTTACTACTGATCGCGGAAAAACTTGGAAAAATGTCGCAAAGAAAATCCATGGTGCACCTGTGGGTAGTTGGGTAACACAAATTAATGCATCCAAATATGATCCAGCTGAGGCTGTAATAGTCATAAACAATTACCGCCGTAATGATTGGAAACCCTATGTTTTCAAAACAAATAATTATGGGAAATCATGGAAGTCCATTGCAGATGAAGAAAAAGTATGGGGTCACGCATTGAGTTTTGTTCAAGATCCAATTGAGCCAAATCTCCAATTCTTAGGAACAGAGTATGGTCTTTACGTCACCTTGAATAATGCCAAAACCTGGACAAAATGGACCAGTGGCTATCCCACAGTTTCTACCATGGATTTAAAAATTCACCCAAGAGAAAATGACCTTGTAATAGGTACATTCGGACGGGCAGCCTACATCCTGGATGATATTCGCCCATTGCGGGAAATGGCTTCTACCAAAAAAGATTTGATGGATAAACGGCTCCATTTTTTCGAACCACCCACTGCAGTACTGGCAATTAATCGCCAAGCGTCAGGTACACGGTTTGAAGCCAACGCCATATTTACAGGGGAAAACCGTGGTCGTGGCGCCATGCTGACTTTTGTATTTAATTCAGATAAGAAAAAGAAAGAAAAACCAAAAAAAGATAAAGGGGATAAAAAAGGGAAACCGGAAAACAAAAAAGAGAAGGTAACCATGGAAGTCCTTGATGAAGACGGGAAAGTGATTCGTACAGTGAAACACAATGTGGAGGCAGGCATAAACCGCGTTTATTGGGGATTACAGCGCAAAGGGGTTCGATCTCCCAATGCACCTAAACCAACCAAGCCAAATGCGAGAGAACCGGGTGGTCCTCCCGTTTTACCCGGAGAATACACCATTCGTTTGTCCCATGGGACGGACACAACCACCCAAGTTGTGAATGTTATTTTAGATCCACGTGTGGGTATTAATACGCGTAATCTGGAACAACTCCAGCCCATTTATCAACGGCAAATGGAAATTACAGCGTCAGTTACAAAAGCCATGGATCGCATTCGGGAATCCAAAAAGATCGTTGAATCTGTGAATAAAATGCTGGATGTAAAGAAGAATAAATCCCATAAGACACTCCAAAAAAATGGGAAATCCATGAGCGACAGTTTAAAGGTTTTGGAAGAACTGATCGTGAACAAAAAAGGACTCCAGGGTATCGTGAGAAGTCCCCAAATACTCAGTGGCAAGATTAGCGCCCTCAACAGGTATTTATACAGTAACTTGACCGGACCTAATAAAAGTCACGATTACCTGCTTGATTATTCTGAAGCAGAAACGGAAAAAGTCCTCGACCAGGTTAATCAGTTCTATAAAGAAGAATGGCCGAAATATCAGACCGCCGTTGAGGATGCGAATCTTTCCCTGTTTAAGGAATTTACACCAATCAAAATAGATTAGAGAAATTGAGGTAATAATGATTAATAGAAGAAAATTCATCAAAACAATGTCAATGCTGGGACTCAGTATGCCGGCAATGGCAAAATCAATTTCCAGAAATTCAGGAAATAGCTCCCTAGCTAAACACAATCCAATTATTGTATGCAGCCGTGGTGAAAAATGGGGCAAAAAAGTTCTCAAGCCCGGTTGGTCAATTCTTAAGAAAAATGGATCCCTTTTAGATGCTGTTGAGCAATCGGCAAATATCACCGAATTAGATCCGGAAGATGGGTCTGTTGGATTTGGAGGACTGCCAAATGAAAATGGTGTGGTGCAACTGGATGCTTCTATTATGTATGGGCCTACCCATAATTGTGGATCTGTTGCAGCCATTGAGGGTATCAAAACGCCATCATCTGTTGCGCGCCTGGTCATGGAACGAACCGATCATATCCATATTGTGGGCAAGGGTGCCCAGAATTTTGCCAAGATCCATGGTTTTAAAGTTGAAAATCTTTTAACGGAACGATCAAGAAAAAGTTGGCTGAGATGGAAAGAGAATTTATCAGATAAAGATGATTGGTTCCCCCCTGCTGATGGCAATTACGATTCAGATCGATCCACCGGAACCATCAATGTATTAGCCATAGACAGTGCAGGTGATATTGCAGGTATTACCACAACCAGCGGACTGGCCTGGAAAATTCCTGGCAGGATCGGTGATTCGCCTATTATTGGTGCAGGTTTATACCTGGATAATGAGGTTGGAGCGGTCGGTGCCACAGGTCGTGGAGAAGAAATTATTCGTACCTGCGGCTCCTTCTTTGTGGTTGAACAAATGCGTGCAGGTAAATCCCCCCAGGAAGCCTGTGAAGCCTTGTGCGAACGAATTATTTATATCAACGGTGGTAGAGACAAAGTCAATTTCAATGACAAAATTATCGCTGTAAATAAAAATGGCGACGTTGGCTGTGCTTCAATATTAGGTGGAAAAGGACGAGAACCCAAACTGGCCTATTGGTCCAATAAAGGATTTAAAGTCTTAAAAGGGACTTACATCATCGAAAATTAATTAGCCGTAACAGTCCAGGTGATTATTCCTGAGAATTTACTCCCTTTTATGAGCGCTTTTTTAGGCGAAGTTGTCGCCGATTGATCAATGGCTGTTCCATTACCTGTCACAGTATATTTATATATTAGGCTACCATTTACATCTTCAAGGTTGACATAGGTGGTATCCTTTCCTTCCCAATCAGTAACAATCAATGTAGATGCCACTGATTTCCCTGCCTGCAAATTGAATGAAAGATCAATGGCTTCATCTAATGTGAAATTATCGCCGCGTACACTGAACGAAAAAGCAGATGACGTATTGATTACAACAGGGAGATTCTCCACCAATCCATGATCCGGGTCAGGTGGCCCCACACAGGAAGACAAGATATAAGATAAAAGGATAAAAGATAAAAATTTCTTCATTCTTCTAATTCCTTGGGTTGATCTCCCTGCCCAAGTTGGAGTTCGTCAATCTTATCCATGGGTTTTTCCAATCCCCGGCGACGGGTTCCAGCCAGTTCCTCGTAATGATTAGAAACCGTTCCTAACGTTTTTCCCAATGCATCCAGTTTCTCAATGAATTTTTCCCATTGCTCCTTGAACGTTACCACCAGTTTCTGCATTTCCCCTGCCCGTTGCTCCATATGAAAATTTGAAACTGCTTGACGGATGAGGGACAAGATTGCATATAATGTGACCGGAGAGCACAGCAATATTTTTTTACCCAATGAAAAATCGATAAGTTCGTGATCCTCCTGGTTCAAAAATGAATAAATACTTTCATTCGGGATAAACATAAGTACATAATCCACTGTACCGGCATTGGGATCAATGTATGAGCGTTTTGAAATTGCCTTTACGTGGTCTCTAACATCTTTCAAAAATGCTTTCTTTTCATTTTCCTGTTCAGATTCATTTTCTGAAGCAAGAAAGCCCTCATAATGGCTTAGGGGGAATTTCACATCCATATTAACATGTTTTCCATCGGGAAGGTGAAACTTGAAATCTGGACGATCTGATCCTTCCTGGGTTTGTTTCTCGTAATTAATTCCTTCGGTCAATCCGATGAACGCCAGAATGTCTTCCACCATTCGTTCACCCCATTGCCCTCTCGCTTGAGAACTGGAAAGAATTTGCCGTAATTGTGAGGTTGTATCAGACAGTTCAGTGATACCTTTTTTAGACTCAACCATTTGCCCGGTGAGTTCTGCCGTTTGCTTATTCAACCCTTCCAATTGTTTTTTCATTCCATCCAAACTTGAATCAATTAACTTTTTCTTTTCATCCATTTGGGAGTCAGATGATTTGAGTAATTCTCCAAATTTGTTTTCGGTCAATTTTAAAAATGTATCCAGATTCTGATCCAATGCCTTTTTAGATAAATCACCAAATTCTGCTTTAAGCTGATCTCTGCTGGATTGGGCAGCATCAATTTCTTTTTGGCGTAAAAACCAAATAATGGTTGCACCAGCGCCAAACCCAACCAGAAATAAAATAATACCAGAGATAAATGTCATGTGGTTTCTACACTTCCTTTTAATCCCAATTCGTCTGCTTTTACTTTGAGCGCATCAATGACAAATTGAATATGTTCAGTTAAATCAACGTCTAATTCCTCTATTCCTAAATAAATATCATCCCGACTGACACTGGCGGCGAAAGACTTTTGTTTTAATTTCTTTTTCACTGATTTTGGCTTCACCTCTAAAATAGATTTTGACGGTCTAACATAAGTAACAGCAAAGATAAAACCCGTTAATTCATCTACAGCAAATAATGCTTTTGCCATATCTGTATTCCGAGGAACACCGCTATAGGTGGCATGCCCCATAATCGCTTCTGTAATCGACTCAGGATATCCTTTTTCTTTTAATATTACATTTCCACGGGCCGGATGGTCCTCCATCGAAGGATACATTTCATAATCAAAATCATGCATGAGTCCTGTCAAACCCCATTCATCCGGGTCACCATTATATTTTTCTGCCATTTTCCGCATGGCCTGTTCCACGCCATAAGCATGTCGCCGAAGACTATCAGACTTGGTGTATTCGTGAAGCAATTTAATGGCGTCGTCTCTGGATGGATAATTGCCCATCAAACGCCCATCAAATCCACCACCAGACGAATTACCTCACCCGTAGCGGATCCTTTATTATGGTAGGATAAATCTCTGTCTCCCCAGGCTGTGCCCGCTATATCAAAGTGACACCAGGGAATATCTTCGTCTACAAATGCTTCTAGAAATGCACCGCCGGCAATGGAGCCTGCCTGCATGGGTGCGCCCACATTTTTTACATCAGCTATCTTGGATTTCACCTGTTCCAAATATTCATCCCAAAGGGGGAATTCCCACACTTTTTCTGCAGTGGTTTTTGATGAAGATTTAATTGCATTTATTAATGAAACATCAGTCCCCATAATTCCTGTAGCCACATGACCCAGGGCCACCACCACGGCGCCAGTAAGTGTGGCAAAATCAATCATATATTCCGGATCGTAATATTTGGATGCGTAAGACAATGCATCAGCGAGAATGAGCCGGCCTTCTGCATCCGTATTTAACACTTCGATGGTTTTTCCATTATAGGCTGTGAGTACATCTCCTGGACGGTAGGCCTTATCTCCACTCATATTTTCTGTAGATGGAATGATACCAATAATATTCATTTTGGGTTTCAGTTCTGCCACCGCTTTCATCACACCCAACACAACACCGGAGCCGCACATATCATATTTCATTTCATCCATTTTTGCCGATGGTTTGATGGAAATACCGCCACTATCAAATGTGAGTCCCTTTCCCACCAATACTTTGGGTTTTTGTTTTTTGGGTCCACCCATATATTCCATTATGATAAATTTCGGTGGTACCTCCGTACCAGAAGCCACGCCAGCCAGCGCGCCCATCCCCATCTTCGTAAATTTTTCACGGTCAAATACGGTCACTTTCATGCCGCCGGATTTCCCGATTTCTTTCGCATTTTCGGCTAAATGTGTCGGTGTGGCCACATTCCCTGGTCGGTTTTCAACATTTCTGGCAAGACAAACACCATTGGCGATTATAGTCCCTTTTACCACCGCTTTTTTATTCCCACCAATGATCGTGGCACCTATCATATCAAAAGGATCGTCATCAGTCGTTTTGAATTCATTGAATTGATAGCTACCCAACACGAGGCCTTCCGCAGCAGCTTGGGAATGATAATTCTCTTTCGCATCCACCGGCATAAGGAAAGACACGGAATCTATTTTATTCGCATTACAGGCTTTGGATACCCCACCGCCTGCTTTTCGAAGCGCTTCTGCATTAAGTTTGCCCCGTTTTCCCAATCCAAAAACAAAGGCAATGGCCCCCTTTTTCCCCACAACTGTTTTGACTTCCCCCGCTTTACCTTTAATGAGATTCGCAGCTAGAGCATTGGAAAGTCCTCTGCCTAATTCACGGTTTACACCTTGAAATTGTCTGGTAAGTTTTAGGTCATCATAAATTCCAACCGCCACCGCATCTGACTTGATCTTGCGCCAATCGCCTGAACTATGTTTTAATTGTGAAAGATGTGCCATCTTTATCCTCAAATTTTGAATGGATTACATATTAACTATCAATAAAATTAGCTTATCCATGTCCATTTTCAAATATGGGATATAAAAAGTTGTAATAGCCAATCGAATAATTTTAAGTTGGAGATATCTTTAAAATACGATGCAAAGCAAAAAGGAATACAAATCTTTCTAAATTGCCCCGGCGACCAAACTTTCCACAACCGATGGATCTGCCAGCGTGGATATGTCACCCATATTATCTGTATCACCTTCGGCAATTTTTCGAAGAATTCGTCTCATAATCTTCCCAGATCGTGTTTTAGGCAATGCAGGTGTAAATTGAATTTTATCTGGTTTTGCATGGGGGCCAATATCATTGGCAACTCTTGATCTAATATCATTTATGATGACATCAGATGGTTCTTCACCCGTCATTAATGTAACAAATGCATAGATTCCCTGTCCTTTGATATCATGGGGAAATCCAACCACAGCCGCTTCTGCAACACCCGATGCTTTACCAATGCCACCTTCTACTTCTGCCGTTCCGATTCGATGACCAGAAATGTTAAGCACATCATCCACCCTTCCTGTAATCCAATAATAGCCATCATCATCACGTCGGGCACCATCGCCCGTAAAGTAATACCCAGGAAATTGCGAAAAATATGTGTCAATGAACCGATCATGATCACCATAAAGTGTTCGCATTTGTCCCGGCCAAGAAGATTTAATGGCGAGTAACCCGGATACATCATTCCCTTCTATTTCTTCCCCAGATTCTGTCAATAGTACAGGTTCAATGCCGAAGAATGGAAATGTGGCTGATCCTGGTTTTGTAGGAATAGCCCCTGGCAATGGTGTCATCATAATGCCACCGGTTTCAGTCTGCCACCAAGTATCAACGATTGGACACTTCTCTTTCCCAACAATACTATGATACCACATCCATTCAGGTTCTTTAATGGGTTCGCCGACTGTTCCTAATAAACGCAAAGTAGATAAATCATACTTTGTAACCCAATCATTCCCTTCCTTCATTAATGCCCTTAATGCGGTAGGTGCCGTATAAAATAAAGTGATTTTATGTTTATCCACCACTTCCCAGAATCGACCATAATCTGGAAAATTAGGTACACCTTCAAACATCACAGATGTGGCACAATTGGATAATGGTCCATACACAATATACGAGTGACCCGTAATCCAACCGATGTCAGCCGTACACCAATAAATATCTTCTTTTTTATAATCAAAGACCTGTTCGAAAGAATAATTAGTGTATAAAAGATATCCCCCAGTTGTATGAAGTACCCCTTTGGGTTTTCCTGTGGATCCTGAGGTATATAAAATGAATAGTGGGTCTTCAGCATCCATTTCTACTGGTTTACAATCGGCATTTACATTAGACATTTCCTCTTTCCACCATACATCTCGTCCATCAACCATATCCACCGATTCACCCGTTCGATCAACCACAATAACATGTTCAATTGATGGCGTTTGAGAAACGGCTTTATCTGCGTTGGCTTTCATGGAAATATCTTGTTTCTTTCCCCGCACACCCGTGTCTTGCGTAATTAATATTTTACATTCGGAATCATTTATACGATCCCTTAGGGAATCCGGGCTGAAGGCACCAAAAACCACTGAATGGATAGCGCCAATTCTGGCACAAGCCAACATGGCTACTGGTAATTGGGGAACCATTTGCATATATAGACAAACACGATCCCCTTTTTCAACACCTAAATTTTTAAGAACGTTCGCAAATTTTTGCACTTCACTCAATAATTCTTCATATGAAAAATGTTGATCTTCAGTTGGATTATTTCCTTCCCAAATGAGGGCTGTCCGTTTTCCATTCCCCGCTTCAACATGGCGGTCTAAACAGTTATAGCTTACATTGAGTTTTCCACCCACAAACCATTTGATATCTGCATTGGCAAAATTAAAATCTCCCACTGAATCCCATTTTTTCATCCAAGATAATCGTTCGGCCTTTTCCGCCCAAAATGCATTTCTGTCTTGAACAGAAATATCATACGCTTCTCTGAATTGATCCATATTTCCGACATGCGCATTTGCTGAGAATTCTGAAGATGGGTTAAATACTTTATTCGACATGATTTACTCCTAATTATGAAGGTTTTTATAAAGGGTTAAAATAATTTTTCGCGCTAATCCACATAATATATTTATTGAAATGGTATTAGAGTTTCTCATAATGAATGGGTTCTACCCAACCTAAAACTTATGTCAAATTTGGTCATTTACATTCATCAGCTCTTCTCTGTCGTCTATATCCTGAAAAATAGCCTTAGACTGAATGGGAACTTCCTTTACATCTTCGTTATATTTTTGAATTAATGGTTTTGCACCTCGATCACCACTTATTTTTTTTAATTCACTGAATAAATGTGAAGGGAATATTACAGGATTCCCACGTTTCCCATTATTGAAAGGGACAATTATTTTATTGCTATCAAATTGTTGAACAAGTTGGTTAATTATTTTAGAGGAAATGAAGGGCATGTCACCAAGTATGAACATAATACCATCTGAATCAAGGTTTTCCATACCAGACACTATTGAAGTTGCCATTCCCTCCATCCAATTATTATTGTGAATGAATGAAACTGGGTAATTTATTAATTCCCTTTTCACTGTATTACTATCGTTTCCTAAAACAACCCTTACAGGATCTAAGGATGATTCCACTGCGGCGCCCACAGTAGAAGATATAATCGACATACCATTCACATGTAAAATTAACTTATTTTTTTGCCCCATTCGAGTCGAACCGCCTGCAGCCAAAACAATCCCTGCAATATTCTTTTTCATCATTTCACAAAATTAGGTTAGAATAAACCATCTATCTTTGTTTATTCAATTTATAGGACTTATTAATCTTCTATAATTTATTGAAATTTCCCATTCTGTCCTATTCAAGAATGTTTATATAGCGGCTTAATATCCACCCATAAACATTGGTATAGGTTTCTTGATTCGAAAGATATACTCTAACTCGACCGTACATTCTATCACCGGCTACTCGGGAAATAACTATTTGATCATCTATATTCAATAAAAATAATACCTCCGACCCATTCTCAGGCCCCTTATTAAAAGACACCAACTCATCATTCACTTGATAGATTGTTTCCCCATTATCCAATTTGATTGAAGCAATCAAAATGGTTTTTTCACTAACGCCCTCATTTATTAGAACATGACCTTTCCAAGTGGGAAATTTCCCTTCCGTATTAATGGAAATTAATACCGGATCTTTTTTATCCCGTGTAACCGGGACTCTAACCCTTACATAACCAGAAGAATCACAAACCGCATTCGATAACAATTTTCCATTTTGTGTCACACGTATAATTGAAAATGGAATTGGATTTCCTGATTCTTCTTCCAAAACAGTTAATTTGAGTATATCCACTGGAACCAATACTGTAAATGCTTGAAGTATGATATCTTCGCCTCCTGAATTAAACATTCGGTATTGTGGTTCATACTGAGCGCCCAATGGTTCCAATTTTGCTACATTGCCTAATGGCTCTGCATTTAATATACTGGCCGGGATTATAATTTGAATTACCTCATCCGGAAAAAATATTTTTTGAATTAAAAGTTCTGCCGGGTGATTCCGTGGATAAATACTAAGACGATATGCCGTGGGGGCAACATTAATAGTTTTCACTACTGCTGATATAGATATAGTCTCAGATTCAATACCTTTTGTGTTTGATTGAGATTGGCTGGAATCAACGGCAACAGAATCTTGCGCTGATAAAATCGATAAAAATAAAAAGAGAAGTATTTTGTGAATATAATTAACAGGATTTCCCATGTGTAGATTTATGATAATTTCCATCATTATCTTTTTTAACAGCCACCATTACGACACTTGCCACACATGCTAAACGCGGTTTTGAATGACGACTTTCTGCATATGCTTCCACTTTAATTTTAAATGATGTTGAACCGGCCGATATGACAGTCGCAGTAAAACTTACCCAATCACCCAAATATACCGGCTCCTTGAATTCAACTTTATCAATTGCACGGGTAACTGCGCCGTCCAGCTCCGTACCCTTTAAAAATCGGAATCCCACCTTTGCCGCAGCAAGGTCTACCCATGCTATCATTTGTCCGCCAAAAAGGGTTCCGACAATGTTAATATGATCAGGCATGACCATTTGAGAATAGTGTGCTGAGAATCCTGGCATAAGTCATATTCCTTTCAATTAAATGATGGTCGAAGAGGCAAAAACAAAAAGCCCCGCAAATACACCCTCGAGAAAATCTTTTTTTCCCTGAAGAGCACGCCACACCTGCGGGGCTTCATGGAAATAGTTTATCCAGAAGTTGATATTTATTTCAAGTATTTTTTTCATTTCTTCGATAAAAATTCTTTCGCCATGCGTTCACCGTCATCAAGATCCACCCTTGAGAGAATGATTCCACCCGCAATAAAGAGAAAAACCAAAGATAAAATCCCCATTCTTGAATTTCCAGTTACCAATCCCACATAACCCATTAACGGTGGACCGATTATGGTCGCAAATTTACCAAGCATATTATAAAATCCGAAAAATTCAGCTGATTTTTCCTTCGGTATAATTCGAGAATACATCGATCGGCTCAAGGCCTGAATCCCTCCCTGGAAACACGCTATAAGAATGGCCAATGTATAGAAATGCCATTGCTCAGTCATAAATACACCAAAAATAGTAATAATCGTATAACCCATGATTGCCACATAAACAGCCTTTTTAATACCAATCTTTGATGCAAACCAATAATACCCTAATGTGGCGGGAAATGCAATAAACTGAACCAATAACAATGCAGTAATCAATGAACTTGAAGGAAAACCAAGGCTACTTCCATAGTCCACAGCCATTTTGATAATGGTATCTACACCATCTATGTATAACCAGTATGCCAGGAGAAAGGTACCGACCACATGTAAATGTTTTATATCATTTATCGTATCTATTAATTGACGCCACCCTTCACCTATCGCTGAACCAATTCCGACTGATTCATGAATTTTAGGTTCTTTCACAAAAATGATAATTGGAATTGAAAATATGGCCCACCACACTGCCACAGACACAAAGGATATTCTAATGGCGATTGTAGCGTTGGGTATTCCAAACATTTCAGGATATTGGTACATGAGAACATTGAACAAAAAAAGTAAACCGCCTCCGATATACCCAATGGAAAAGCCCAGTGAAGAAGCATAATCGATTTTTTTCTTGGATGCCACGCCAGGCAGAAGTGAATCATAAAAAATATTACCCGCTGCATATCCTATTGACCCAATAATATATAATATAACCGCCAATTGCCAGTCGCCCTGTTTCACCATCCACAATGCACCCGTGCCTAATATTCCAATAAAAGCAAAGGTAATTAAAAATTTCTTCTTGGCCGTCCCTCTATCAGCTATTGCGCCTAAAAAAGGTGCAAAAACAGCCACAACAATTGAGGCGATGGAATTGGCCAAACCAAGATACCATGTGCTTAAAGTGACACTATCGGTGTTTGACCAATATTCTTTAAAAAATACAGGGAAAAATCCGGCCATAACGGTTGTCGCAAACGCACTATTGGCCCAATCGTAAAACGACCAAGCCCATATGGATTTTTTGGAATCAATCAATTGTTAGTCCCATAAGTTAAGGAATATAGCTACCACGCTTGAAAATATGAACTGATTCGAATCCAAGCTGATGTATTTCCATAAGTATGATAAGTCAAATATGGAACGAACCAACGAACACCAATCTCCATTTCAAACGGGACAGGTCCTATTTGAAGAAATGGATCTACATTCAGAAAATTTATTTTTAATGATTGCGTTGACAATGTTTGCCTCGTGTCATAATTAGAATGCTTTACCATCCAAATATCCCATGTTTCACTTTTTGAAAAATATTGATCTCTTCCCGAAAACATCCAATCCATCCCAGTGGTTAAAAACAATCGTTTAGGCCACAGCTCTATTTGACCATGAATTGCTCCAAATATTTGCCCACCTTGTTCATAGAGGGCAGCATCTCCTATCGCACGTGAAATGGAATCGGCACTTGCATTTTCTATCCATAGAAATGAGATAGATGGATTAATGATTTCTCTACTGAATGTTGACAAATTGACTGACCAGTTGATATTTATCAATCGCCCCCAAACTTTTCGATATAATTCACCAAATGCTTTGATCTGCCATTGCGTAACCCCGCTACCAATAGGTAATTGTTTAAATTGGTTAGGCATCCCTGTATCATCTACATCATTTGCATTATATTTTTCCCGTTTTTCGCCAAATGGTAGCGTAACATCAATTCCCCCATAAAAGGAATATTTATTTTGCCCACCTCGCCAAGCAGGATTTCCTAACAATAATATTTTCATTCCCATGGTTACATTACCCATACCATAATTCGATTTTGTCGTGGGATAATATTGGCCCATTAACTGATCCAATGATGATTGAGTCGTATCGTTTGCGATGGTCCATGAATGAGTCTGTTCAAATTTTTTCAATCGAGGAATGTTTAAAATAAAAGTGGCTTTATCTGTGAATCCATATTCGATTAAATAAGTTTGAGATGTTATATTTTGTTTCCACTCTTGCGTAATTGAATAATCGGTACTATCCAATCGATATATATAATCTTTCCATCCATTTTGGCCATCATGCCCCTTCCACTTTCCAGTAGAATTTTCATTGTTGATACTAATACGCCATACATTTTGGGGAATGGTAAAATGGGTTTGAGAAACCAATAACGTATATATAAATAAAAAAAGAGAAAGAATTTTCCGAATCATTGGTTATTGATAAATCAGGAATTTTTGACGAAACTCATTGAACTTTAATACATCTTTTAGCCAAAGAGGGGGCAAGTAGTTTGCTGGTTTTCCTTGTGCAGCAAACACACGTAATTGGCTATGACCAAACAACATATCAATCCGGTTCAACTCATCCCATTTAAACTCCCTAGGATACAGTTGATTCGCTAAAACAATAATGGCTGTTGCCGTAGCCAATGGATCATAGCGATTGGGATCTGTAATGACAATATCTACGCCACTACAAACCTTATTCACATACATCGGTACCGTTTTATTTTCATCTTTTTTACGTGGCACATATTCCACAACACGGAATTCAACACCAGGTAAATTGAGGGAAACCAATTTTTCAGCTAAATGATACCCGGAAAGCCATGGGGCACCTGCACGCATATAAGGACGATTCGTACCACTTC
>Ga0208896_1000186_pt1 | contig 35528 bp, 38 predicted proteins | sample ETNtaG_27_FD_185778 | JGI IMG/M metagenome (GOLD analysis project Ga0208896, IMG submission 185778) | Marine microbial and viral communities from oxygen minimum zone, Eastern Pacific Ocean - ETNP201406SV63 (SPAdes) (version 2) | ecosystem: Environmental > Aquatic > Marine > Oceanic ... | reverse complement strand
CGCCACGCCAACCTCCCCGAGCGCCGGGTACTGGCCGAAGCCGAACAGGCCAGAGCCACAACGGCAACCCAGATCGAAGAGCACAAGGTCGAGCACCTCGATCTCTTCCGGCGCCAGCGCCGTTATGAGGGCGAGGTGGCAGCCGTCGAGGATCGCCTGACAGAACTCGACACGCTGCTCTACGGTGGCTCCATCACCTCTCCCAAGGAGGCGGTGGCGATCCAGACCGAGATCGGACACCTTCGACAACGCCTCGACAGCCTCGAGGGAACGGTCCTCGAGGTCATGGAGGAACTGGAGCCTGTCGAGCGCCTGGTCTCCGAACTGGACGCCCGCGGGGTGGCCGAGGCCACGGTTGTCGAGGAGCGCAGGCAGGAACTCCTGGCGGCTGAATCCGTTGTCGATGCCGAGGTCGATGAGGCGAGGGAGCGGCGCCGCTCTGCGGCCAACGAGGTCTCAGAGGATGTGCTTGCCCGCTACGACCGTATTGCCGGTGGCCTGGGGGCCAGCACTGTCGTCCACTTTGTCGGCTCCGACTGCACCGGTTGTCCCTACTCGATGCCCGCCGTCGAGGCTGACCGTGTACGGGCCCTTCCGGAGGGGACTCTGGCTGAGTGCAGTGAGTGCGGCCGGCTGGTGGCGCGCTGACAGGTGTTCATCTGGTTCGTCGCCGGTGCGCTGGTGGCCGTCCCCATGGTGTTCGAGAGCCCGGACCTTGACGTCAGAATCGTCACTGTTGGTGCACTGCTGCCCATCGCCGAGGGCCTGATCGGAGGCCCGTGGCTGCTCCACACCCTCGCTGGGGCCGTACTTGTCATGGTCGTGGTGATGCTCGGCACCGCCGGTCGCAGGAGCCAGCGCCGGCGCTGGCTCGGGGTGCCGATCGGTATCTTCACCCACCTGGTCATGGATGGCACCTGGGGGTACACGGCACTCTTCTGGTGGCCCGCAGGCGGGATCGACCAACTGGGTGGATCCGCACTTCCCGAGTTCGACCGTTACCCGGGAACCCTGGGGCTCGAGGTGCTGGGCCTGTTGGCCTGTCTCTGGGGTTGGAGGCATTTCGGACTCTCACAGCCCGAGAGGCTGCGGAAACTCTGGTCGGAGGGCAGAGTCGAAGCTAGTCGTGATCGCTGATTCCACCCGAGAGCGGGGGAGTGAAGCCCTCAGGCCAGATCGTGCTCCCGTCGTGACGGATTCCTGTCAGGTCGGTTCCCTCTAACTGCGCATCTGACATGTCGGCATCAACCAGGTCGGCCAGGCTGAGGTCGGCCGATATCAGGGCGGTCCCCTTGAGGACCGCACCGGTCAGGTTGGCAGCGCGCAGTACAGCGCCGTTGAGAACTGCACCGCGTAGGTCGCAGCCGCCGGCGAAGGCACCGGTCAGATCGGCCTCCCGCATGCAAGTCCTGATGAGCGAGGTACCGGCGAGAGTGACGGCTCCCATGCGGGCTCCGGTGAGGTCGGCTGCCGTCAGCCACGCACCGCTTAGGTCAGCCCCCCTCAGGTCTGTACCGGTCAGGCGTGCACTTCCCAGCCAGACACGGCTGAGCAGCGCACCACGCATCTGGGCCTCTCGCAGGTCCACGTGCCAGAGGTTGGAATGGTGGAGGTCGGCCTCGACGAAGACGGCTCGCTGACAAATGGCGTGCCTTAGGTCTGCACCGACCAACTTGGCTCCGGTCAGGTCGGACCCGCTCAGCACGGCGCCCCCCAGCCACGCCCCGGTTAGGTCCACGTTCCGAAGGTCGCTGTCGGTAAGGTCGGCTCCAGCCAGGTCGGCTCCGGCCGCAATCTCGTACCCGTTGACCTTCATTGTCTGGAGACTAGGTGTTGGTCACGGTGGTTTTGTTGACACGGCCTGTTGGTGTGACGGTGAGCCGGCCTGTAGGCGGGGTTCTGTCCACCGGACCCTTGCGGGACTCCGGTTGTGTGGCCATCCATCTGTGCGGCCCACCTGGGAGTGTCAACGGGCGGACCGCCCTCTCCCTGTTCGGCCTTGCTCCGGATGGGGTTTGCCTAGCCGCCCGGGTCGCCCCGGCCGCTGGTGCGCTCTTACCACACCGTTTCACCCTCACCTGTACCCGGATCTTCACCCCGTGGGGAGAGGAACCGGGTCATCGGCGGTCTGTTCTCTGTGGCACTTTCCTGCGGGTCGCCCCGACTGGCCGCTAGCCAGCATCCTGTCCTCTGGAGCCCCGACCTTCCTCAGCGTGGCGGACCACGCCGCGGCCACCCGGCCGGCTCACCGTCTCCACCAGTGTGGCGCGGGAGAGGTCCCATATCCAACGAAATTCCGATGCTGCACAGGTGAGGGGGTGAAGCCTCTTCGGCTAATGACAATTGGGCTTGCGTCGCTGCGTGCAGCGCGGTAGCAAATGCCGGGGGCATGGGAGCAACTACTGACACCGGGACCGTTGTGGTCGTTTGGCACCAGAGAGGTGCATGCAGGGGCCTTGACGCGTCGATCTTCTACCCCGACCCCGACGACGATCCCCAGGCCAACCGGGCCAAGGCCGTGTGTGAGGACTGCGAGGTCCGGGAGGCGTGCCTTGAACACGCCCTGTCACGACGTGAGCCAACCGGTGTCTGGGGTGGTGCAACCGAGTTGGAGCGGCGTCGGATAACCAGACGCCGCCGGCGTAGCGCCTGAGGGAGCGGTCTGTGCCCCTTGATGACCTAGGCGGTTGGCCCGGCCTTCTGACGCGCCTTTGCGACGGCGACGACCTGAGTGCCTCAGAGGCGGAATCGGTGCTTGTTGAAATCCTGGCGGGGGTGGCGGATCCCGCGCAGATTGCTGCCTTTCTGGTGGCACTCAAGATCAAGGGTGAGACGGCCGAGGAGACGACAGGTCTCGTCAGGGCGATGATGGCGGCCGCCGAACCCCTAAGCCTGCCCGAGGGAACGATTGACATCGTTGGAACCGGCGGATCACCGGCCAGACGGCATGGAGCGCTGAACGTCTCAACCATGGCCTGCTTCGTCGCTGCCGGGGCCGGTGCGACCGTGTGTAAGCACGGGAACAGGCGGGCCTCATCGTCCTCAGGCGCCTTTGACCTGTTGGATGTCCTGGGCGTTGACATCGATCTTACCCCGGCTGAACTGGAGAGCCAGGTGGCGAGCGAGGGCATCGGGTTCGCCTATGCACGTACCTTCCATCCCGCAATGAGGTTCGCCGGATCGGTTCGCGCCGGCATCGGCGTACCGACCGTCTTCAACGTTCTCGGCCCCCTGTCCAACCCCGGTCGTGTGAAACGACAGGTGATCGGGGCGGCCGAGGCGGGCCTCGCCGACCGGATGGCCGAGGTGCTCATGGCTGAAGGTTCCATCCATTCGTGGGTTGTTACCGGCCACGGTCATCTGGATGAGATCGCTACGAGTGGGCCCACGCGGGTGGTCGAGCTCCGCGACGGAAATATCAGCCGCTGGGAGCTGGATCCGACCGACTTGGGTTTCCGGCTTGCTGACCCGACCGACCTGGTTGGAGGTGGCCCTGACGAGAATGCTGCAATTCTCAGGATGATCCTGGCTGGTGAGGATCGGGGTGCCAGGCGGGACATCGTGGTGTTGAACGCCGCAGCGGGCCTTGTCGTGGCTGGTGCAGCAGGGGACCTGGCAGCGGGGGTCGAGGCAGCAGGTGAGTCCATCGACTCCGGGTCTGCTGAGCGGGTACTTCAGTCGATATCTGGCTGAAATAGCAGGTCACGTATTAGATCTGGGTAATCACTAGGGGATTGTCTCACCCTGTCTGCATGATGTGCACATGCTCCGTCTACCCGCAGTTTCACACCCCAACCCATCCGAACCAGCGCTGCTGATCGACTGCAACGCATGCAGCCTGCTTGCGACCGATGCGTGCTCTGACTGCATGGTCACCTATCTGTGCAGCCGACAACCTGGAGAAGCCGTTGTGGTTGACCTGGCAGAACACCGGGCGATCTCGCTGCTTGCAGGGGCCGGCCTTGTTCCGCCCCTCAGGCATGTCGATCAGGGCTGAGCCGACGCTCCGGGCTCGCAGCGTGCGAGCATGGCGGTGTGTCACAGCAGATACGACCGGCACCGGTGGCCGGCACCATCGGCGACATTCCGCCCGGGGTCGCTGAACTGAAGTCGATCGGCCTGTCAGCGGGCCTTGACGCAGTTGGGGTGACCACTGCGGAGCCGTTCGAAGCGACCCTCGCAGAGATTCTTCGGCGTCGCGAAGCAGGCCTGCATGCCGACATGCAGTTCACGTTCCGCAATCCTGAGCGTTCCACCGACCCGGGACGCATCCTGGACGGAGCAAGGTCCATCATCGTGGGAGCGATGCGCGTTTCGGCGCCCCACCTATCCGATGCAGGTTCGGGAATGGCCCGGATCGCCGCCTATGCCAGACACGACCACTACGGGGATCTGAGGGAGGCCCTTGAGGTGGTTGCCGACAACCTTGTTGCTGCCGCCTTCGCTGCCAGGGTCGTGGCAGACGACAACTCCCTCGTCGACAGGGCCGCAGCCGTGCGTGCCGGAATCGGCTGGTTCGGCCGCAACGGAAACGTCCTGCTTCCCGGACACGGCAGTTGGTTCGTCCTTGGTTCAGTGGTAACCGATGCGCCGGTCCTAGCTGACCAGGAGGTGGTTGCCGATGGCTGTGGAACCTGTCGCTCCTGTATCGACGGGTGCCCAACAGGGGCGATAGTCGAACCCGGTGTGGTCGACGCCCGCCGCTGCCTCGCGTGGCTGGTTCAGGCGCCCGGTGATATTCCCCCGGAGTTCAGACGGGCAATGGGCGGGCGCATCTACGGTTGCGACGACTGCCAGGAGGTCTGTCCTATAGGACGCTCAGACCGGTTTGCCGAGGGGAATACCGATCCGTCGGCCGATGTCGAGGCGGTTGAGGTTCTGGCGGCCTCAGACGATGCTCTCCTTGAGAGGTTTGGGCGCTGGTACATCGCCAAACGAGACCCTCGCTACCTGCGACGCAACGCCCTCGTGGTTCTCGGGAACACAGCCGATGCCTACGACAATTCAGTTGCCCAGACGCTCCAGGAGAACCTTGCCGCCTCTGACCCGATGCTCCGCGGCCACGCCGAATGGGCTGCCCTCGAACTGGGTCGAGCTGACCTGCTCGCCGGGACCGTCCAATGAGACGCCACCTCCTCGTCACCAACGACTTCCCACCCAAACTGGGTGGAATCCAGTCGTATCTCTGGGAACTCTGGCGTCGACTGCCCTCGGAAGACTTCACCGTCCACACCACCCCGCACAGAGGCGCCGATGAGTTCGACGCCGCCCAGGGCTTTGATGTGACCCGGTCGCCAGAGCCGTTCCTTCTGCCATATCCGTGGCTTCCCGGCCGGGTCGACAGGCTCTCGAAAGAGGCTGGTGCCGACATAGTCATCTGGGACCCGGCTGTACCCGTTGGCCTTTCGGCACTGCGTACCGACCGCCCCTATGCGGTCGTACTGCACGGCGCCGAGGTGACCATCCCGGGTCGCCTTCCGGTTACCCGGGGCCTGCTTGGAAGGGTGCTGCGCGGGGCATCCCTGCTCATCTGTGCGGGGCGCTATGCCGCTGCCGAGGCAGAGCGAGCGGCTCGTTGCCCACTGCCCACCGTGATCGTGCCTCCCGGAGTCGACACCGAGCGCTTCCGACCCTTCGATGGGGCCGAGAGGGATTCCGTCAGGACCGAACTGGGTCTGCCTACCGATGCCCCTGTAGTGGTGGGGGTCAGCCGCCTCGTACCCCGGAAGGGTATGGACACCCTCATCCGGGCAGCAGGTCGGCTGCGTTCGCGTTTCCCCGACCTGGTAGTCGCCATCGCCGGCTCAGGCCGCGACCACAGGCGTCTTGTCGGCCTGATCGAGCACACCGCTGCACCGGTTCGCCTGCTGGGCCGGGTACCCGATCGCCTCTTGTCCGGCGTGTACGGCGTCGGAGATGTCTTCGCAATGCCCTGCCGGTCAAGATGGCGTGGTCTCGAACAGGAGGGCTTCGGAATCGTTTTCGTAGAGGCAGCCGCCTGTGGTGTACCCCAGGTTGCAGGCGACAGCGGTGGCGCCGCCGAAGCCGTCGAACACGGTGTGACCGGTCTTGTCGTGCAACAACCGGAGTCTGACAGGGAGGTTGCCGACGCCATCGGCCAGATCCTCGCTGACGAGCAGACTCGAGGCCAGATGGCCCGTGAGTCCCGTGACCGTGCCGTCCGTGAGTTCTCCTACGACGTGCTGGCAGACCATCTTCGCCTCGGAATCGATAACGCAGCACTCCGGACCTGACTCCCAGCAAGGCTGCAATGATTGCCGAAACACCTCCCCCCGTCCTGAGGATTGTTCCGGTAGGGTCGGAAAGGAGGAGAGATGCGATGACAGAGCACGCCAGCCGGCACGTCACGATTCAGGCGCCCCCACAGCGCTGCTACGAGACGGTCCTCGATGTAGAACGCCTTTCCGAGTGGGCGCCCGACATCAAAGAGGCCAGGGTGCTTGCCCGTGACGAGGACGGACGCCCCGGCGACGTGGCCTTTCGGGCGGCAGCAATGGGTCGCAGCAGTTCCTACACGCTCCGCTACACCTACGGATCAAATCCCCTGCGCATCTCGTGGCGCCTGGTCGAGGGTGATGTCATCTCGCGCATGACCGGCGACTACGAGTTCATGCCCGTCGAGGGCGACCCCGATTCGACCCTGCTCGCCTACGACCTTGACGTGGACTTGCTGGTCAGGCTGCCCGGCTTCGTCAAACGGCGCCTTGAGGCCAAGATCGTTCACACGGCGATCGACGACCTGAAGTTCAGGGTCGAGGCGGGCACCCGCTCCGCCTGAACGGCGCTCCACCTGCCCTGGAGAGCGCACAGATCCGCCTCCGGTTTGAAGTCTCGAGAAGTACGCTCCCGCCATGGAGTTCCGGCGAATCACCTCCCTTCCCCCGTACGTGTTCACCGTCATTGACAACCTCAAGATTGAGGCACGTCGGGCAGGCGAGGATGTGATCGACCTGGGGTTCGGCAACCCTGATCTTGCGTCACCCGATCTTGCCGTCGAGAAGCTCGTTGATGCTGCGCGCAACCCGCGGAACCACCGCTACTCCTCCAGTCGAGGTCTCCCGAAACTGCGTGAAGCGGTCGCTGCCCTGTATCAGCGTCGGTTCGGCGTGAACCTGGACCCCGATACACAGGTCCTCAATACCATCGGCGCCAAGGAGGGGTTTGCCCACCTGATGTGGGTGCTCCTGCAGCCGGGAGACGCTGCCCTGGTTCCATCTCCCTCATACCCGATCCACCGCTACTCGCCGCTGTTCGCCGGTGCTGAGGTCCGCGAAATGCCGTTCACCCTTGACGGCGACTTCATCGGAATGCTTAGAGAGGGCTGGGAGTACTCATGGCCGAGGCCCCGCGTGATCGTCCTGTCGTTTCCCCACAACCCGACCACCGCATGCGTGGATCTGGAGTTCATGGAGGAGGTGGTCGCGTTCGCCCGGGAGCGTGAGGTCATCCTGGTCCACGATTTCGCATATGCAGACCTCGGCTTCGACGGCTACGAACCACCATCGATAATGCAGGTTCCCGGCGCCGACGAGGTGGCCGTCGAGCTCTACTCCATGACAAAGAGCTTCTCGATGGCCGGCTGGAGGGTTGCCTTCATGGTCGGCAACGCAGGCGTGATCGCAGCGCTCACGAAGCTCAAGTCCTACCTCGACTACGGGAGCTTCCAGCCGATACAGATCGCAGCCACCGTCACCCTGAACGAGGCTGCGAACCATCCAGTCGCGGTGCGCGAGACTTACCGGCTTCGCAGGGATGCTCTGTGTGACGGCCTGAACCGCATCGGCTGGCCAGTCCAGCCTCCAAAGGGAACGATGTTCACCTGGGCCCCCATCCCCGAGTCCTACCGCGCTATGGGCTCGATCGAGTTCGCCAGCATGCTGGTGCGCGAAGCAAACGTGGCGGTCTCTCCGGGCATCGGGTTCGGTCCCGGTGGCGAGGACCACGTTCGCTTTGCCCTCATCGAGAACGAGCAGAGGATTGCCCAGGCGGTCCGCCACATGCGCAACGTCCTCGTTGACCTGGAGATCTGAGGGTTCGACGTCAGCCGGCCTGTTCCCAGGTCAGGCTCCGTTCGATCGCTACCAACCACCGACCGTAGGCCTCCTCCACTGCCCGCCGGTTTCCTACCGAGGGTGAGAAGGTGGTGTCCTCCTGCCACAGGTCGGCCAACTCCCCGGTAGACGACCAGACGCCCTCTCCTAGCCCGGCCAGCCATGCGGCTCCCAGGGCCGTGGTCTCCTGAACCGATGACCGGGTTACGGGTATGTCCAACAGGTCAGCCTGGAATTCAAGCAACAGGTCCATTACGGAGGCACCACCGTCCACCCGGAGACCGGTGATTGCCGGGCCGCCGCCCCGTCCGGCAGCCTCAATGACATCGCGTGTCTGGAAGGCCATGGCTTCAACTGCTGCACGAGCCAGGTGCGCCCGACCGGAACCGCGTGTGAGGCCGACGATGGTGCCCCGGGCCCGGGGATCCCACCAGGGGCTTCCAAGTCCGGCGAAGGCGGGAACCAGGTACACACCGCCGGCATCGTCCACAGAAGCAGCCAGAGATCCGACCTCGGCGGCGGAGTCGATGATTCCCAACCCGTCGCGGAGCCACTGGATGCTGGCGCCCGTCGCGAAGATGGATCCTTCGAGGGCGTATGTGACCGGTCCGCCGTCTGCGAGGGTCCATGCCACGGTCGTCAACAGCCCGTCGACGGGATCAGGGAGTTCGGATCCCATGTTGGCAAGCAGGAAGGACCCGGTGCCATAGGTGTTCTTCGCCTCGCCGGCCTCGAAACAGGCCTGGCCGAAGAGAGCAGCCTGCTGATCGCCGGCGATACCGCTGACCGGTGTGCCGGGTTGCAGCGGGCCTCCGTCGCAGGTCATGCCGAAGCGACCCGACGAGGGTCGGACCTCGGGTAGCGAGGACACGGGAACGCCGAACAGGGAACACATCTCCTCGGACCATGCCGTGGTCGCCAGATCGAGGAGCATTGTACGACTGGCGTTGGACGGCTCGGTGGCATGGACCCGGCCTCCAGTCAGGTTCCACAGGAGCCAGGAGTCGATCGTGCCCAACCTGAGTGAGGCGTCGGCGTCGGCTTCACCGTCGGTCAGGAGCCATTCGATCTTGCTTGCTGAGAAGTAGGGGTCCAGCACGAGGCCCGTGGTTTGGCGGACCATTCCAAGGTGGCCCTGGTCCTGGAGGGCTTCGCAGCGTGAAGTCGTGCGACGGTCCTGCCACACGATCGCCCTTTGGATTGGAAGCCCCGTGTCGGCGCTCCAGGCGACGATCGTCTCCCTCTGGTTGGTGATTCCTACTGCGGCGATTGAGGTTCCGGCCTCATCCAGTCGGCCACGGACCTCTGCAAGGGTGCCTGCCACCGCCTCCCAGATCTCGACTGCGTCATGTTCGACGAGACCCGGCCTGGGGAAGTGCTGAGTGAATTCCTGTTGAGCGGAATCGACCACGGCCCCGCCCTCGTTGACGGCAATGGTCCGGACGCTGGTGGTTCCAGCATCGATTGCCAGCACAACTGCCATTCAGAGAGGTTACGTTCACTGCGTGGAGCAACGGCATTAGCGAGGTGGACAGATGCGAATAGGTGTGCTCACCGGTGGTGGAGACTGCCCCGGCCTAAACGCGGTGATACGTGCGGTAGTGAGGCGTGCTGAGCGCGGGTTCGGTGACGAGGTGGTCGGTTTCCTTGATGGGTGGCGTGGTGTCGTCGAGGACGACACGGTTTCCCTCGACGTTGATGCCTGCAGGGGTCTCCTCCCCAGGGGAGGAACGGTTCTGGGCACTTCGCGCCTACAGCCCTTCGGGATGCAGGACGGTGTCGAGCGGGCCCGTGGAACGATCGAACGCCACGGGCTCGACGGCCTGGTGGTCGTTGGCGGGGAGGGAACCCTCTCCTGCGCCCGAGGTCTCCATGAGCTTGGCTTCCCCGTGGTCGGGGTGCCCAAGACCATCGACAACGACATCAGTGCAACCGAGATGACCTTTGGTTTCGAGACGGCCATCGAGATCGCAACCGAGGCAATCGACCGCCTCCACACCACCGCAGAGTCACATGACCGGGTAATGGTGGTTGAGGTCATGGGCCGACACGTTGGACACATCGCCGCCTGGGCCGGTATGGCGGGTGGTGCAACGGTGACACTCGTGCCAGAGGAGCCCTTCGATATCGTCGAGGTCTGTGCAGTCGTGCGAAGGAGGCATGAGCGTGGGCGTTTTGCCTCGGTGCTCGTCGTAGCCGAGGGTGCCCGACCAATTGAGGGGACGATGGAGATGCCCGAGGAAGAGGTTGACGCCTTCGGTCATGTCCGCCTCGGAGGTATCGCTCACCTGGTGTCAGCCGAGATAGAACACCGGACAGGTTTTGACACACGGGTCACGATCCTCGGCCATGTTCAGCGGGGTGGCACACCTACTGCCTTCGATCGGGTTCTGGCGTCACGATTCGGGGTTGCCGCAGTCGACGCCATCCACGAGGGCGGGTTCGGAATGATGACCTCCCTGACCGCAGGCGAGATTCTACTGGTGCCCCTCTCGGAGGCGGTCACCGAGGTCAAGAAACTGGATTCCGACCTCTGGGATACAGCGAAGGTCTTCTTCGCCTGAATTCTGAGATCTAGTTGTCCTTGGGGATGAAGCTCTCGTAGCTCGAACAGTTCACGGGTTTACCGGCTGTCGGAGGGTCACCATCGCTGACCGGGATACTGATGGGATTCAGGGAGCCGTCGCTCTCAACCAGGATTCTGACTGCCTCGATGTCAGCTCCCACAATCAGCTCTGTTGCCGTGCAGACGAGCATGGCGTAGGCGAGCCGGTTGCCGATCGAGTCATCCTGGGGAAAGCCGTCGAGGCTGTCGAGGTGAACCTCGAGGAGGGCTTCGGTGAGTATCGTGCCGACGACCGAGCTTCCCTCGGCGAAGGGTGATACTAGGTCGGCCTCTTGTTCAGCCGCCGTCGGGCCCGCGAAAACCCGGTCCAGTATCACGTTTACCGAGCCGTCGGATGCGATCTCGCGTCCTACGGCCTCGAGCATCATCGGTCCGTCAGCGATGGCCCTGGCGAGGTAGATCTCGACAGATTCGGTTGCAGCAGGTGCCTCGGTCGTGGTTGAGCCCGCTGGCAGGAGAGCGTCGGGCAACTCGGCAGAAAGTTCGCGAGGTGCCACATCGAGGGGAATGCTGCATGCTGCGGCCAACATCACAAGGATCCCCAGAGCGGGAACTCTCAGGCGGTGCCGGGACAACTCGGCATTCACAGTTCATCCTCCGTGTCGGTGGGCAACTCGACGATAAAGCGTGCGCCCGGCAGGCCGTCGGGACGGTCTTCGACCCAGACCCTGCCCTTGTGAATCCTTGCGTCCTCGATGACGAGGCTGAGGCCCAGCCCGGTGCCACTGTCTCCGCCACGGCGGCCGCCTGCGGAGCCACGGGAGAAGCGTTCGAAAATCGCTCCCCGTTCCTCTTCAGGGATTCCCGGCCCACCGTCCTCGACGGCGATTCTGAGGATTGGGCCATCGTTTTCGACAACGATTGATGTGGCTCCGCCGCCGTACCGGTCAGCGTTGTCCAAGAGGTTGGAGATGAGCCTCGCCAGTCGTCGCTTGTCGGCCCGGATCATCAGGTTCTCCGAGCGGGGTGGCATGTGCAGTGGGACGGGTCCGATTCCCCTGGTGGTTGCGCTGAGGAACTGGGCCACCTGCACCTCGGAGAGGTCCAGGGCCGCTGCTCCTGCGTCGTATCCCGAGATCTCCAGCAGGTCGACCACCAGCCTCGTGAACCTCTCGAGGTCGTCTGACAGCAGGGTCAGGGCCGTCTGGGAGCGCTCCGACAACTCCTGGCGGCGTGCCTCGAGCACGCCCACGCTGGCCTTGAGCGTTGTCAACGGACTGCGCAACTCGTGGCTCACGTCCGACGCGAATTGGGCGTCCCTGAGTATGCGTTCTTCGAGCGCCCTGGCCATCTTGTTGAAAGAGTCAGCGAGGCGGTCGAGATCGGGATCTGACTGGGGCTCGAGACGAGTATCGAGGCGCCCACCGGCAATTGCTTCAGCGGCACTACGAACCCTCCTTAGGGGACGGAGCGTCCTCTGGCTGACCCAGGCGCCGAATACGGCGGCGATCAGGGTTGCGAAGATGCTGGCGCCGAACAACACAATCTGCAGGTTTCCAAGGGTGCTCTCGACATCGGCAAGGTCGACCACAGCGAAGTAGTCAGCGTCGAATGCGACCAGGGGGATGCCCACCACCAGGTGGGCCTGTCCCGAGAGGGAGGCTCGTTGTTGGCCCGCCTTCCTGTGGGCCAACTGCTCGAGGAGTAGCGGAGGCAGGTCCTCACTGTCCAGTTCGGGTGTCGGTAGCCATGAATCACCAAGCCTGATCAGACGTTGGATTCCCTCGATCTTGGTCAGGGAATCTGCAATGGCCGGAAGGTCCTCGATTGTGGCGTCGTGGGTCAGCTGGTTGCTGAGCCGTGTCGCGTTGCTCACGGCGACAGCCGCTGCAGCGCTCTCCCTGCTGTCGATGAGTTGACTGCGGGTTAGAACGAGGGTCGCCCCAGCAAGCACCACCGACACCAGGAGGCCTCCGACGGCGAAGGACAGGGAGATTCTGTCCCGGAGGCCGAGGGGTGCCGGACGGGGGGCGCCCTGGTCGGGAGCAGAGAGCTCTGAGGGTTCGTCGCCTATCCCGGAGTCCCCGGCCATCAGGTCTGCAGTTTGTAACCCATGCCCCGCACGGTGATGACGTAGCGGGGGTTGGCGGGATCCGTCTCGATCTTGGTCCGAAGCCGTCTTATGTGGACGTCGACGAGCCGACCGTCTCCGAGGTAGTCGTAGTCCCAGACAGATTCGAGGAGGTCCTCTCTGCTGAAGACCTTGTTCGGGTTGGATGCCAACTCGACCAGGAGGCGGAATTCGGTGTGGGTCAGGTGCACCTCGTTTCCGGCGACCCGGACGGTGCCCTCATCTGCGAGCAGTTCCAACTGGTCGACGACCAGATGGGGGTGCGTCGTTTCAGATGGCCGAGACCTGCGTAGGAGGGCCCTGATGCGTGCCGACAAGACCTTGGCGTCAAACGGCTTGCTCAGGTAGTCGTCGGCTCCGGCCTCGAGTCCTGCGACAACGTCGTGGCTGTCATCACGTGCCGTGACCATGATGATCGGAACCTCGCTGAGCCGTCGGATCCTGCGACAGACCTCAAAACCGTCGATGCCCGGAAGCATTATGTCGATCAAGACCACATCACTCGGCGACGGGGTGAACACCTCCAGGGCTGCCTCGCCGCTGTCGGTCTCGACGACTACGTATCCCTCTTCTTCCAGGACCAGGCGGACTGCTGTTCGGATTCGTTCGTCGTCCTCGACGACGAGGATGTTCTTGCCCATCATTGTTTGAATGCTGCTCCGGGTCGGCTGGCGCTTCACCTGATCCTAGGAGTCATCGGGCCTCTACGCCCATAGTTGCCCAGTTCAGGCCCTGTCGGCATCGACGCTGTGCAGTAGGGAGAGCAATTCGGAGAGGAGTCCCTCTGGTGCGGCCACCACGAAGTCTCCGGTCGGACTGTTTCCTGACAGATCACAGACCCGGCCTCCGGCCTCGCGGACAATAACGGTTCCGGCTGCAATGTCCCATGGCGCCAGACCCCGTTCGAAGAAGGCGTCCACCCGGCCACATGCAACAGAAGCGAGGTCAAGCGCTGCCCCACCCATCCTTCGGATATCGCGTACCCGGGGGAGGATCTCGACCAGTCCCTCTGCCTGTCGGTGGCGTCGGTCGGGTTGGTATCCGAAACCTGTGGCGACGAGGGCCTCTGAGAGGATGGTGCTGTTGCTGACCCTGATGCTGGTTCCGTTGCGTGTCGCACCGTGACCCAGTGCTGCCACAAACTCGTCTCCCAGGACCGGGTCGAGAATTACGCCGATTGCAGGTTCGCCGTCGACTTCGGCGCCGATCGAAACTGAATATCCCGGATGGCCGTACACGAAATTGGTAGTACCGTCGATCGGGTCCACCACCCACCGGACTCCGGAGGTTCCCGAAACGGTGGTTCCCTCCTCACACTGGATGGCGTCGTCGGGTCGGGCACCGTGAAGCATCTCGGCAATCTGCTTCTCAGACCAGAGGTCGGCGTCGGTGACCAAATCGGTGACCGAACTCTTGGTTGCCGAGTCGAGTGATCCGCCTGCCCATCTGGCGAGTTCAGGTGCGACCGAGCGTGCGGTTCTGAGGGCCAGGTCCCGAAGAGACAGGAGGTTGGGCACGATCGGTCAGTTGACAGGGTGGTGGTCGCGGGCGGCCTGTTGGACCTGTCCGGTACGCCACTCGGCCATTGCCCGCAGCGTCAGAGCAACCACGATTCCGACCCCGGCGGCCGCCAGGGCTGCGCTAACCACCCCCATTGAGCCGGCCAGGTTGGGGCAACCTGACTCGCATTGAAGATCGGTGACCGCGTACCCGACGAGACCCCCCGACGCGCCACCGGTCAACACGGCGATGAATGCCAGGAGTCGAGCCATCAGCGACGGGGTTGCCGATCGTGGCCCTGGAGCGCCTGCAGAGGTGTCGGTGTCTGTCACTAGGGGTGAGGCTACCGCCCGCTTCGGTCTCCGGTGAGGGTGTCAGACTGTGTCGATGGTCGGTCAACAAGAGCGTGAGTGGCGGGTCGCCGGGGCCCTCATCGAACAGGATGGGCTTCTCCTGCTCGTAGCCAACCGCAGGCGGGGTGGACAGTTGGAGTGGACCCCTCCGGGAGGGGTGATCGACCCAGGTGAGACGAGCACCGGAGCACTGACCCGTGAGGTCCGCGAGGAGACCGGCCTGATCGTTGAGTCATGGACGTCCACTGTCTATGAGGTATCTGTGGATTTTCCAGACCGTGGCATGCGGCTCGGAGTGGAGGTGTTCGTCGCGGAGTCCTGGCACGGGTCGATGGTATTTGAGGACCCTGACGGCATTGTCGAGGAAGGGCGCTTCGTTGATCTCGGCGAGAGTGCCGCCCTGTTGGTTTCGGCCCCTGCGTGGGTGAGGGAACCTGTCGGCGTCTGGCTGGGAGGGGCGATCGAACCCGGAGCCCGGTTCGAGTACATGGCCAAGGGCACCAGGCCGGGGAACATGACTGTCGAGCGGAGGTGAGACCGGCCACCCCGATTCTGCATGTTGACATGGATGCGTTCTTCGCATCCGTGGAGGTGGTGCGAAATCCTGGCCTGCGTGGCAGACCAGTTGTCGTCGGCGGAAGTGGGGAGAGGGGGGTGGTGGCTGCCGCCTCCTATGAGGCACGGGTGTTCGGTATCCGCTCGGCGATGCCCTCCCTGAGGGCTCGGAGCCTCTGCCCCGATTTGGTATTTCTGCCTAGTGACCACGCCCACTACCGCGAGGTGAGCCGCCGGGTGATGGCAATCTTCCACCGGTTCACACCGCTTGTTGAGCCCCTGTCTCTGGACGAGGCGTTTCTTGATGTCGGGGGAGCCGTGCGAACTGTCGGAGAACCGGTAGAGATCGCCGCGGAGATCCGCAGTCTGGTCTCCCTTGAGGAGGGCCTGACCTGTTCGGTAGGGGTAGCTCCCAACAAGTTCCTGGCCAAGTTGGCAAGCGAGCAAGCCAAGCCGATGGTGTCAGCGTCGGGCCCCGAAGAGGGGTCCGGTATCTACGTGGTCCCGCCTGATGAGGTTGAGGCCTTTCTGGCGACCCTTCCCGCAGAGGCCGTCTGGGGGGTCGGCCCGCGAACCATGGAACGCCTGCAGCGACTCGGTGTCGCAACCGTCGCCGACCTTGTTGTCGTGCCCGAGGCAACCCTGGTGTCCCTACTGGGCGATGCCGCTGGCAGGAAACTGTGGCGGCTCACCAGGGGTATGGATGACCGGTCGGTGGAACCCGCTCAGTCCGTCAAGTCCATCGGCCACGAGGAGACCTTTTCAGTGGACTTGATGGATCCTGAATCCCTGATCCATGAGTTGGGCGGGATGACTGATGCCGTTGCAAGTAGGGCGCGGGCGGCCGGGGTGACGGGTAGGACAGTGAACATAAAGGTCCGCTTTGCCGACTTCACGACTATCACCCGTGCGACGACCCTTGCCGACGGGACCGACAGCAGTGCAAAAATCGTCGATGTGGCTGGCGCCATGCTGAACAGAATCGATCCGAGTCCGGGAGTGAGGCTGCTCGGGGTGTCGCTGAGTGGTCTACGCGAGGGGTCGGTGCGCCAACTTCGACTTGACGAACTACCCGGTGACGGATGGGACGCTGAGGAGCGTGGGGATCGTCTGCCGAGGTGGCGTGAGGCTGAAGGCGTTGTCGACCGGATAAGGAGGCGATTTGGTCACAGGGCCATTGGCCACGGTGCTGCAGGGCCAGGTGGGGGACCTGAGGATCCGGTAGACAGGCAGCGCTGGGGCCCCGATTCGTAGGTGCCAGGGGTCGCCGTGAATGGAGCCAGAGCGGTCATGTGCTTTGTTTCCCTGTGGCCCAGTTGCCGAGGTGCAGATTCCGAGGGCGTTCATGTGGGCGACAAATGCCGTTGTGCGTTGTTGCGCGGGTGTGGCTGTGCGATGCTTAGAGGCTGACGAACCGGTCTGGTCACGGACCGTTGAACTTGTGAGGAGAGGTGAGAACCCGGTGCCGTTGTCCGACGAAGAGGAGCGGATCCTTAGCGAGATCGAAGAACAGCTCTACGAGACCGATCCCAGCCTGGTGCGTGAGGTCTCGCAGACGACGGTCTACACGCAGTCGATCCAGTACCTCAAGTGGTCAATTCTGGGCTTCCTGCTCGGGGTGACCATCATGGTCGTGAGCCTCTCGACGTCGTTCCTCTTGTCGTTCCTCGGTTTTCTTGTGATGCTCGCATCAGCCCTGGCGCTTGAGCGCAACGCACGCCACCTGGGCAGGACGGGCATGCAGCAGGTGACACAGTCCGGCCGTGGGGCAACTCTCAAGGCAGCGGTCGGAGACAGCCGCCAGCGGATGCGGGAGCGTTTTCGTCGCGGAGAAGAACACCGCCCCGACAGGTACTGACGAACCGGCGTAGGCGACAGATCTTGGCCCATGCCCTTGCCATCGACATCGGTGGCACAAAGTTGGAAGTTGCACTGGTGGATCCGAACGGGGCGATTCTTGGCCGTAGGCGCGCACCCACAGCGGGGGTCGATGCTGAGACTCTGTTCGGCCAGTTGAGGGATCTGGTGGCCCCGCTCGTAGCCGATGGAGATCTGGACGTCTGTGGCGTCGGATCCGGTGGGCCGATGACGGCCGGCGGTGAGACGGTGTCGCCCCTGAACATCCCACAATGGCGGGAGTTCCCGCTCAGGCGGCGTTTGGCCGACCTTCTGGGAGTGCCGGTGGCGGTAGACAACGATGCAAAGGCCCTTGCCTTGGGTGAGGGGTGGCTGGGTGCCGCGGTCGGGTGCCGGAACTATCTGGCAATGGTCGTATCAACCGGAGTCGGCGGCGGGCTGGTCGTGGATGGACACCTTCTAGATGGTGATGCGGGTAACGCCGGCCACATCGGTCACGTCATTGTCGACCAGGAGGGCCCTCCGTGTGTATGCGGCAGCCGGGGATGTCTCGAGGCGATGACGTCGGGTCCTGCCATCAGCCGCCAGTTGGGCTATCCGGTGGAGGACGCGCCTGTGGAGGTGCGCAGGCATACCGGCAAACTGGTGGGAAGAGCGGTGGCGTCGGTGGTGAACCTCCTCGACCTTCCCCTCACGGTGGTGGCCGGGTCGGTGGCACTCGGCTTCGGCGAGGACTTCTTTGATGCCGCCCAGACGGAGTTGAGTGGGCACTGCGGCCTGGAGTTCACCCACGGTGCCAGGATCGTTCCAGCCGGGCTCGGCCCCGATGGCCCACTTGTGGGAGCGGCGGCGGTGGGGTGGATGTCATTGGGCGAGACGGTGCTCTCCCTGTGAGGGTCGGTTGGGTGGCAGCGCTCTGCCTGGCCCTGGTGCGGCGGCCAGGTCTCTGGCCCGTTGCCGTTCGACAGGCTCATCGGCTCGCTGCTCGCGGCTGGTGGCGTCGACCACCGTTTGTGCCGCTACCGGACGGATCGTACGCCGGGTTCCGTGCGACAACCCAGTACGGAGATCTCAACCATGAACCCGGTCCTGCAGACGTGCTCGTCTGGCTGGAGTGGTGCAGGGAGATGGAGAGGGGCGTCTGATGTCACCCGGCTGGGTGGTGGAGCGTCCGGCTGGGAGCATCGCCGAGCGCCACAACATCGACCCGCCCCTCGATGCTCGGCGGGTGTTGCTCCATGACGTTCCAGACGTTGCCGTAGTGGTTGGTAGTGCCCAGCGGGTGATGCCAACAGTCGAGGGCATTCAGGTGGTTCGGCGAAGGTCTGGTGGTGGAGGCGTTCTGGTGGGCCCCGACGAGGTCCTCTGGATCGACGTCCTGTTGCCGCGGGAAGATCCGCTCTGGAATGACGACATTTCCCGGTCGGGCAACTGGCTTGGTGCTGCCTGGCGTGCTGCTCTCACCGACATGGATGTCGGGGCAACAGTTCACTTCGGCCCCATGGTCACGACAAGGTGGTCGGAGACGGTCTGCTTCGCCGGTGTAGGTCCCAGTGAGGTCCTGGTGGGCGGCCGCAAGGTCGTCGGTATCAGCCAGCGCCGCAACAGAAGGGGTGCCCGCTTCCAGTGTGCCGCCCTGCTCCGGTGGCGGCCCAGCGAGATGGTCCGGTTGTTCGATCTGCAGCCGGCAGATGTGGCGTCCGCCGACCTGGCAGGGTCGGCTGAGGGCCTTGAGGTTGACCCGGGGAGCCTTTCCGAGGCCTTCCTGAACCAACTTCCCTGAGATCCGCCGGTTACCGCTGGGGCGCACCGGCTTTACATCCTGTTTTCCCGGAGATGCCCGCCGGGTTGATCCGCACCCAACTCCCATGCCAGAAACCCCTCTAATTGGGGGAGAGTGGGCCCTTTGCCTTGCTATGTGGGTTAAATCCCCATAAAGTGGTGCACTATGGAGGGAAAGAGAGATGTGGCAATGCCATTTGTTGGGACGCACGACCACACCCTTGACGACAAGGGTCGTCTGGTCATGCCGGCAGAATTCCGCACCCATTTCGACGGGCCGGCCTACCTCTCTCCCTGGGCCGGTTGTGTTGCCCTCTGGACCGCTGACCGTTTCAAGTCCATGGTCCGCCGCCTCGAGGAGGAGGAGCGCTCAGGCGAGACCGATCCCGCCGTCCTGAGGGGCCTCGCAGCTCGTTCCAAGGAGGTCAGGTTGGACCCCCAGGGGCGAATCATCGTCCCCCCGAGGCTGAGGGAGTTCGCAGCACTCGAACGAGACGTGGTCGTCTGCGGCGCCATCGACCGGATCGAGATATGGAACGCCCCCGACTGGGGGGGAATGGCCGATGAGCTTGACCGTTCAATCGACGCGGCCTTCCGCCGGGGGAGCGGGATTTGAGCCCGCGACAGGGGAGACCATGAGGCTGACGACCGTTCGTAGCCGCCGCAGGGCGCACCGCTGCGACGTCAACACCACAGCGGAAACAGATGAACAGATGGATAAAGACAGACCAACTCCGGCAGATAGCTTCCAGCATCAGCCAGCGATGCTCGACGAGGTCATCGAAGCACTGTCTGACGTGCCAGCGGGACCAATCCTTGATGCCACTCTCGGTGGTGCTGGCCATGCCACAGCCCTGTTGGAAGCCCTCCCGGACTGCACCCTAATCGGTCTTGACAGGGACACCGATGCCATCGCAGTCGCATCCAGACGCCTCTCAACGTTCGGAGACCGCGTCGCACTCCAGCACTCGGACTTCGGGGACCTCAGCCTTGCCCTCGACAGGGCCGACACCCGACAGATCTCAGCTTTCCTCTTTGACCTGGGTGTCTCGTCGCCCCAACTCGACCGCGTCGAGCGTGGGTTCAGTTACCGCGACGCAGGGCCTCTGGACATGCGAATGGACCGGACACGGGAACGAACAGCATCAGAGGTCATAAACGGCTACAGCGAGAGCACGTTGGCCGATCTCATCTACCGGAATTCCGACGAACGGTACGCCCGACGAATCGCTGAAGCGATCGTGGCTGCGAGGCCAGTTGTTGACACCGCAGAGTTGGCTGAACTGGTCCGCTCGGCCATTCCCGCTCCGGCACGTCGCACGGGCGGGCATCCGGCCAAGCGGACCTTCCAGGCCATACGCATCGAGGTGAACTCTGAACTGGAGCAGTTGGCAGTAGGCCTCGATGCGGCGATACAACGCCTCAGGCCCGGCGGCCGGGGCGTTGTCATCTCCTACCATTCGGGCGAGGACCGCCTCGTCAAGGTCCGGTTCGACCGTGCCGTGACCGGTGGGTGCAAGTGTCCCCCAAAGTTGCCCTGTGGGTGCGGCGCCCGGCCCGAGGCGGTCACTCTAAGGAGAAGGGCGCTCCGGCCCAGTGCAACTGAGATCGAGCGCAACCCACGGGCTGCCAGTGCCCGCCTGCGGATTCTGGAGCGGGCATGACTGCAGTAGTCAGACCGGCTGGACGTAGCGAGGCATACCCAGACAGGGGAACCCGCAGCAGTGCAACGTCCAAGGTCGCGACCAGCAGCAGGCCTGCATTCGGGGCCATGGGAGCCCTTACGGTCTTCGGGCTCTTCGTTGCCCTGCTGGCAATGGCGTCACTGCACAGCGTGCTCGTCAGCGGCCAGTTCGAGTTCGATGCCCTGCAGGATCGGCTGGAGTACGGCCAGGAACGCTCACAGGTGCTCAGGGAGGAGGTAGCACGCCTCGAGAGCCCATCCCGGATCCTGAGTGCCGCCACCGGTCGCCTGGGGATGACGCCGCCTCCGAACCGCCTCTACCTGCCGGCAGTAGTGCCCGGCGACCCCCTGCGCCCGCTCCCGGGTCCATCCGAGAACCCCTTCTCACTCCGGGTTCGTTGAGCACCGCACCTGCGGTGGCAACCGGCACCGGCCGGGGCTCCAGTCGGGACCTCCTGCGCCTGGGCGCCCAGAAGCGCCTGAAGCGACGGATCCTGCTGGTTGGCCTCATATTCGCGGTGCTGTCCGGACTGCTCGGATGGAGGCTTGTGGAACTGCAAGTAATGGAGCCCGACCGCTACCTAGAGAGGGGCCTTGCCCAGCGGATACGAACCGTGACCCTCCCCGCTGTCAGGGGCGCGATCGTCGACCGAAACGGAGTCGACCTGGCCCTCTCGGTACCCCGACGATCCGTGGTCGCCAATCCCGGAATGATTGAAGATCCAGCGGGAGCGGCGATGGCGCTTGCCGGAGTCCTGGGCACCGACATCGATGTCCTTGAGGCACGGCTGTCCAGCCAACGCTCCTTCGTCTACCTGGATCGACAGGTTGAGGATGAGGTGGCCGACAACGCAATGGCCCTCGACCTCTCAGGCGTCTATACCCGACCTGAGCAAGCACGACTGCGACCTGGTGACGGATCAGCACTGGCACTCCTCGGCAGGACGGATATCGACAACAATGGAATCAGCGGCCTCGAGCTCATCTACGACGGTCTCCTGTCGGGAACGAACGGAGAGATGATCGTCGAGGCGGGTCTGGGCGGGTCCACCATCCCGGGAGGCGAATACAGGGTCGAACCGGCCGAGCAGGGCCTGACCCTCGTGCTGACCATCGACAGGGCTCTTCAGTTCGAGGCTGAGCGGCTGCTCGCAGATGGGGTTGAGGCCGCAGGCGGAAAGGGCGGCGTCCTCGTGGCGATGAGGCCTGAAAGCGGTGAGATACTCGCCTCAGCGACCGTCACACGAGGTGATGACGGCGTGGTCCGCCCCTCTACCGAACACAAGGTTGCCACCTGGACGTTCGAACCCGGCTCGATAATGAAGCCCCTCACCATGTCGGCGATCCTTGAAACCGGTACCGCTGCACCGGACACGTTTCGAGAGGTTCCCGACAGCGTGTTCGTGCACGACTCGGACTTCAAGGACTCCTTCCCACACGGGACAGAGCAGTGGTCGGTAGCAGACATACTTCGCCAGTCCTCAAACGTTGGAACGATTCTCTGGGCACAGGAACTAGGAGAGGAGGCGTTGTACAGGCAGCTCCTGGACTACGGCCTCGGCTCGGTCTCCAGCCTGGGCTTTCCGGGCGAGGCCCGAGGCATCCTCACTCCGGTGGGCAAATGGTCCGGTACCTCCCTTCCCACAATCGCCATCGGGCAGGGCGTTTCGACAACCCCGATACAGATGCTCACCGCATTCGCGACCATGGCAAACGACGGTCGTCGACCCGCGCCCACCCTGGTGCGGGGTTCGTTGGATGATGGGGGAGTGTTCACCCCAACCCAGACCGGTGACCAGATCGAAGTGGTTTCGCCGGGTATCGCACGCAGCGTCGTCTCGATGATGGAGGCTGTCGTCTCTGATGGAACAGGGACACGAGGCCAGGTGCCGGGTTACCGGGTTGCCGGTAAGACAGGCACCGCATGGAAACCCCTTGCCAAGGGCGGCTACGGCGAGGACAGAGACGAAGTCCGCTATGTTGCCAGCTTCGCCGGCTTCCTGCCGGCAGAGGCTCCCGAGTTGGTGATCCTCGTGGTTGTCGACGAACCGGCTCGCCAGACCTATTCGGGTGGCCGGGCAGCCGCGCCGATCTTTTCCGACTATGCACAGTTCGCCGTCAGGCAGCTTCGAATACCGTCCGAGTTTGAGCGGACCGGCCTCAACCAGGTTGGAAGGGTCATGGCTACTACGCCGGCAAGGGCGTTCGACCTCCAGGCCGCCGAGGAGACCGCTCTGGCGGTCGTCGGGTGAGATGCTGTTATCCGCGCTGTTGGCGGCCACCGAACAATCCGTCTCGGCCTCGTCAAAACCAGGCGAAGATCCCGACATTGGGCGAATCGTCCACGATTCCCGCGTTGTCAGCTCTGGTGATCTCTTCTGTTGCGTCCCCGGGCAGAACAGCGACGGTCACGCACACGCCAGGGAGGCTGTAGAGGCAGGAGCTGTGGCCGTCCTGGCGGAACGGTCCCTCGAACTCGACGTTCCGCTGATTGTCGTCCCCTCTGTGCGGCGCCTGATGCCATTGCTGGCCTCAGAGCTCACAGGGAGGCCCTCAGCGGAGCTTGACGTCATCGGGGTGACTGGAACCAACGGAAAGACCAGCGTCGTGCACTTGCTGGGCGAAATCCTCGAGCATGCAGGTCGCAGCCCGGCCACCATCGGAACACTCACAGGCACCCTCACAACGCCGGAAGCCCCCTGCCTTCAACGACAACTCGCTGCCTGGGTAGCCGAAGGGCGCGGGGCAGTGGTGATGGAGGTCTCATCCCACGCCCTGGACCAGCATCGTGTCGACGGAACCCGCTTCTCTGCCGTGGCTTTCACGAACCTGTCACGCGACCATCTGGATCATCACCAGACAATGGAGTCATATGCCGCAGCGAAGGAACGCCTCTTCACATCCTCTTTCACCGGTCGCGCCGTGGTCGTTGTCGACAGTGCGGCCGGTAGGAGGGTGGCTGACAGGGCCCTTGAAGAGGGTCTTGAGGTTGTCGAGGTGTCCGTCGCTGATGTCGACCGGAAGGTCTGGGTCGATCGGGTCGCATTTCGTTGGGCGGGCCTTGATGTGCAGGTCCCTGTCGGGGGCGACTTCACCGTCGTCAACTCGATCGTTGCGGCTGAACTGGCGATCCTGTCGGGGGTTGATCCGACCGTAATCGTTGAGGGGTTGGCCGCTGCCGCTCCGATTCCGGGCAGGTTCGAGTTGGTAGAGGTTGACGGAGGGCTGACTGTGCTCGTCGACTACGCACACTCACCAGATTCGCTGGCGCAACTACTTTCATCGGCACGCGCTGTAGCCGGCGGTGGTCGTGTCATCTCCGTGTTCGGGTGTGGCGGAGAACGTGACGCAGGGAAACGCCCCGAAATGGGGCAAGTGGCCGAAAAGGGCGCAGATCTTGTCGTTGTCACCTCGGATAACCCGAGGGGTGAACCACCCGAGGGGGTGATTGCGGACATTCTTACGGGTATGGCCGGACCACCCGCACACACGATCGTTGACAGGCGCCGGGCGATTGCCACCGCCCTGACACTGGCCCGCGCCGGCGACATGGTCGTGATCTCCGGAAAGGGACACGAAACGGCCCAGCTGACTGGCGACGTCGGGCGGCCATTTGACGACCGGATCGTTGCTCGCGAGGAGGCCGTCAACCTGCTCCAGGGCCGAGGAAGCAAAGCGGGTACCGCCTCGTGATCAGGGTCCTCATAGCCGCAGCAGTGGCGATGGTAGTTTCCCTGCTCGGAACGCACTTCCTGATCAGGTCGCTCACCCGCTACCGCATCGGCCAACCCATTCGCGATGATGGCCCTGAGGGTCACAACATCAAGGCCGGAACACCCACAATGGGAGGTCTGGCCATTGTCTCCGGAGCGGTACTCGGCTACATCGTCAGCGACTTCTACAACGGCATCTACACGACATCGGGCATCCTTGTGATGCTGGCAATTGTCGGTGGCGGAGCGGTCGGCCTTCTCGACGACTGGATCAAGGTTGTCAGGGAACGCAATCTGGGACTCAACAAGCGGGCCAAGATGGTCGGGCTTCTCGCCGTCGGGCTTGCTTTCGCGGTTCTCATGATCGAGCACACGCCGACCCATTCGGTGGTCTCCTTCGCCCGCTTCGACCAGCCCGGCATTCGGATAGGCAGCGTCCTGTGGGTGGTCTGGGCTGTACTCCTGATAGTCGGATCATCGAATGCTGTGAACCTCACCGACGGCCTTGACGGCCTCGCCGCCGGTGCCGGGGTGTTCACATTCGGGGCATTCACGGTCGTCGCCTTCTGGCAGTTCCGCCTACCCGAGATCTACGAGATACGACATGCCCTTGATCTCGCGGTGGTCGCAGCCGCAATGGCCGGTGGGTGCCTGGGCTTCCTGTGGTGGAACGCTGCTCCCGCTCGGATCTTCATGGGTGACACCGGTTCCCTGGCGATCGGGAGTGGCCTGGCGGCACTGGCCCTTGCGACCAGCACCACGCTGTTGTTACCGATCGTCGCTGGTCTGTTTGTATTCGAGACCGTCTCCGTGATGATCCAGGTGATCGGGTACCGCATGTTCGGAAGAAGGCGCGTGTTCCGTATGGCGCCGATCCATCACCACTTTGAACTCAAGGGTTGGCCCGAGACGACCGTCATCGTCCGCTTCTGGATCCTGTCGGGCATGTGCACCGCAGCGGGCCTCGGTCTGTTCTACGCCGACTCGATAAATGCCGGTCTTATCGACATTCTCGGCGCATCCAGGCCATGAGCTCCACGGTGCTGGTTCTGGGCCTGGGAGTGACAGGCCGGGTAGTTGCAGGGGCGCTGCGTGCACGTGGACACGACGTGGTGGCCGTCGATGACAGCCCCGAAGCGGCAGCGTTGGAGTATGCCGAGCGGCTTGGAGTGGAACTGGTCGTGGCGCCAGAGCCATCCGACTGGATTCGCCTGCTGGAGGACTGCAGCGAGGCCGTGGTCAGCCCAGGGGTCCCTGACGGACACCCCGTATTCGCAGCTGCAACGGCGACCGGGTTGGCTCTGCTGGATGAGTACGACCTGGCGACCCGTTGGGATGAACGCCGTCGATGTGCCGTCACTGGGACCAACGGCAAGACAACGGTGGTCACCCTGATCGTCGCAATGCTGGAACAGGCCGGTATCCAGGCAGCGGCGGCAGCGAACACCGACACTCCAATGGTCGCAGCAATTGAGGACGCTGAAACCCAGGTCTTCGTCGTGGAGGCATCATCTTTCAGGCTGGCCCATGTCCACCGGTTCTCAGCCTCGCCGGCGGCGTGGATCAACTTCAGTCCCGATCATCTTGATGTCCATTCGGACCTCAAGTCCTATGAGGCTGCCAAGGCGCGTATCTGGGAGGGAGTCGACAACGCTGAGGACGCGGTGGCGAACCTGGCGGACCCCGTTGTTGCAGCCCACGCTCCGGTGGGAGCGACCGGCTTCGGTCGGTCAGACTCGTTCTGCCGGGTCCACGGTGGTCGGCTGCTACATGGCGACAATGAGGTCATCGATGTTGCCTCCATGCCACGACACCTTCCCCACGATCTCCTCAACGCCCAGGCGGCGACGGCGGTAGCCGTTCGTTCAGGGGCCGATCTTGATGCGTGCGCGACCGTGCTCGCTGACTTCAGGGGTCTGGCCCACCGAATGAGCCTGATAGCCGAGCACAACGGGGTTCGCTACGTGGACGACAGCAAGGCCACTACCCCCCACGCAACCCTTGCCGCTCTGGCCGGTCTGCCGGGGTCCGTCCTGATTGCCGGCGGCCGAAACAAGGGACTCGACCTCTCAATCCTCGGCGATTCCAACCCTTGCTGTGTGGTTGCCATCGGAGAGGCGGCCGGTGAGATCGAGGAGGCGTTCGCAGGTCGGGTTCCGCTGCAGGTGGCCGACTCAATGACGACAGCCGTCGCAATGGCAGGGGAGTGTGCATCCGGTGGTGGAACCGTGCTCCTCTCGCCCGGTTGTACATCGTTTGACTGGTACGGCTCGTACTCCGAACGGGGGCTCGATTTCGCACGGGCCGTTGCCGCCATGGAGGCAAACCGGTGAGCGACACCCGGGAACGTGGCAGGGCTGGGACCCGCTCAAGGCACCCTTCTGGCGAGGTCCGTCAGGTCCCCCGTAAGCCGCCGGGCCGACGCTCGGCACGCTTTGTGCTGCTCGGGGCAATGGCGATGCTCCTCGGCCTGCTGGGGGTCGTAATGGTCCTTTCCTCCTCGTCTGTGAACGACCTGCGGTCCTACGGCGACGCCTGGTACCACCTGAAACGACAGGTCATCTGGTTCGCCATCGGCCTGTTCGCACTCACCATGATGATGCGGATCGACTATCGACGCCTGAGGGTGCTGTCCCAACCGGCGATCATCGTGGCCGTGGGGTTGCTGGTCATGGTCCTCATACCGGGAATCGGCATCAGCGCGAATGGCTCTGCCCGGTGGATCGGTGTTGGCCCCATCACCTTTCAACCCTCCGAGGTTGCCAAGCTGGGAATCCTCTTCTACTGCGCCGACCTGCTTTCGCGACCAGGTCGCCCGAGTAGCCAGCTGAGGCTGACCCTTCGACCCGTGTTGATGGTGACTGCCACGATCGGAGTGCTCCTGATGCTTGAGCCTGACCTGGGCACCCTGGTCATCGTTTTGGCCATCGTGAGTTCTCTATTGTTCTTTTCAGGGACCCGTCTGGATGTACTCGCAGGGTTGGGTGTGGTGGGGATAGCCGGTGTTGCCGGGTTGAGTCTCAGCGCCGACTACCGCAGGCAACGCTTTTTCGGAATGCTCGACCCGTGGACCGACCCGTTGAACACCGGGTGGCAGGCGATCCAGGCCGGCGTTGCGGTCTCCAGCGGTGGGATCAGCGGAATCGGGCTCGGAGCCAGCCGCGCCAAGTGGGGCTTTCTTCCCTACGCGCACACCGATTTCATCTTTGCGATCGTTGCCGAGGAGTGGGGCCTGGTCGGAGCCGGAATCGTGATCCTGACATTCCTCGTGATTGGCCTGATTGGCCTCTCGACGGCCCTGAGGGCGCCGGATGCGTTCGGCCAACTACTTGCGGCCGGCGTGACCTGCTGGATCGTTGTTCAGGCATTCGTGAACATCGGAGCGGTGCTGGGTGTGGTGCCGATCACGGGACTGCCGCTTCCGTTTGTCTCATTCGGCGGGAGCGCCCTGGTCGTGACGATGGCCGCGTACGGGATCCTCTTGAATATCGCCCGACAGGCCTCGTGACAGTCGGAAGGCGACCTGTCGCCAGGGCTGTAACTCGCCCCCGGCGGGGCGGCGTGGTTATTGCCGGTGGAGGAACCGCAGGCCACCTCCTCCCGGGGCTGGCGGTAGCCGGTGCGCTGGTCGAGAGAACAATCGTGTCTGGCCCGGAGTTCGTTCACATTGTGGGTAGCCGCCGGGGAATCGAGACCAGCCTGGTCCCTGAGGCCGGCTTCGGCCTTACCGTGTTATCGGGACGCGGAATCCAACGCCGCCTCACCCCTGCCAACCTGCTGGCGCTGACCGGCCTTTTGGCGGCGCTACTCAGGGCTCTCCACCTGCTCATCAGGTATCGGCCGTCTGTGGTGCTGGCGACAGGTGGTTATGCGAGCGTTCCGTGTGGACTTGCGGCGGCGCTGCTCCGCATCCCCCTGTTGGTGGCCGAACAGAATGCGGTTGCCGGCGAGGCGAACAGGCTTCTGGGGCGCTTTGCTGTGGCTGCGATCGTGGCCTTCCCAGATACCGGCCTACCGCGCTCTGTGCTTACTGGCAACCCTGTCCGTCGCAGGGTCCGGGACCTCTCACCCTCGAACTCGCATCTGGTTCAGCGTGAGCGGATGGGGTTCGACGAGACACCGGTCCTTGTTGCATTTGGTGGCTCCCTCGGATCGAGGCGGATCAACACCGCAGTTGCGGACATGGTTGAACGCTGGGATGGAGCAAGCATCGTTGTCTACCACGTGGTCGGCAGACGGGACTGGCCGGGCCACCTTGCCAACCCGCCTGAGGTTCCTCACCGGGTCGACTACCGCCCTGTCGAGTACGAGAGCGACATGCCGGCGGTTCTGGCGGCTGCAGACCTGGTCCTCTGCCGGGCTGGAGCCACCACCGTGGCCGAACTGACCGTCATCGGCCGACCGGCTGTTCTGGTTCCTCTACCGGGTGCACCGAGGGACCACCAGACGCTGAATGCGAAAGGTCTCGTTGATGCGGGTGCTGCGGTTCTCGTGAAGGACGCTGACCTGGATGGAGACAGACTGACAGCCGAGGTCCAGAACCTGTTTGAGGACCCCGTTGCCCTTGAGGAGATGGGTGAGAGCTCGCGCACGATGGGCCGTGGCGATGCCGCCGATCTGGTTGCCGACCTGGTCGGGCGCGTCGCCTCCGGTGAGGCTGCCACCCGGGAGCATGACCGTGGCTGAGGTCGTACCGGTGATCTCGCCTCCCCGTCGGATCCATGTCATCGGTGTCGGGGGAGCGGGCATGAGTGCCATCGCCGAAGTTCTGGCGTCGATGGGACACACCGTGACAGGGTCCGACCTGAAGGCCTCGGCGGGACTCGATCGGCTGGGAGCCCTTGGTGTAGCGGTCACCGTTGGCCACGACGCAGCCAATATTGAAGGTGCCGACCTGATCACGCGGTCAACGGCCGTGCCTGACCGAAACCCCGAGTGTGTGGCTGCAAGGGACGCTGGGATTCCCATTGCCAGTCGGGCAGAGATCCTGGCGGCAATCTGTGGTGAGCGGGACGCCATTGCCGTTGCGGGCACCCATGGCAAGACCACGACCACGTCAATGCTGGCGCTGGTCCTACGCGAAGCCGGTCTGAAGCCGTCGTTCATCATCGGTGGCGACGTGAACGAGATCGGGACCGGAGCGGCATGGGATGCCGGCCGCCTCCTTGTCGTTGAGGCCGACGAGAGCGACGGGTCGTTCCTGTTGCTTCCCAGGAAGTACGGCGTGGTGACGAACCTTGAGCCTGACCACCTGGAGCACCACGGCGGCTTCCCCGAATTGAAGAAGGCATTCCTTCGCTTCGTGGCTGAGACCGACGGGCCGGTGCTGGTCGGGGTGGACGACGAGGGAGGGAGGGGGTTGGCTGCCGAGGCCCGGACTCTCACGATCGGAGGCGATCCACGGGCCAACTGGCGGATCCAGGACCTTGAAGAGTCGTGGGAAGGCGTACGGTTCGCTCTTCGAGGACCGGACGGGGCCGCACTACAGCTTGAACTGCCCCTACCCGGTGCACACAACGCCAGGAACGCGGCAGCCGCTGCCGCCGTGGGGATGATGGCTGGTGCCGATCCTGAATCTGTGGCGAGTGCGCTCGCCAGGTTCGGTGGGGTTGCACGCCGTTTCGAACAACGAGGTCGGATCGCAGGCGTTGTCTTCGTCGACGATTACGCACACCTGCCCACCGAGGTGGCAGCTACGGTCCGGGCAGCCGGGAGCGGAACGTGGAACCGGCTGGTAGCCGTCTATCAGCCCCATCGCTACAGCCGCACCGAGAAGCTCTGCAACGGGTTCGCCGAAGCGTTCAACGGAGTCGACATCCTCTACGTGACCGACGTCTATCCGGCCGGAGAGGCTCCCAGGGTCGGGGTCTCGGGCCGCCTCATCGTCGACGCCGTCAGGGGTGCACATCCCGAACAGGACATCCGCTATGTCGTCCGCAGGGAGGAACTCGTAGAGCAGTTGGCCGCTGAGCTCGGCAACGGGGATCTCTGTCTCACAATGGGGGCCGGTGACCTCACCTCTGTACCTGATGAGGTACGCACGGCCCTGGAGGGTCAGGACCGTGGCTGACAACCAGGGCATTGGCCTGCTGAGGGAACGCCTCGGGGAGACGCCGCTGGCCAATGGGGTCGGGACCGGCCATGGTCTGGCCCATCTCACCACCTACCGGGTCGGTGGTCCGGCTGCGCTCTTTGTGCGCCCAGACGACCAAGACGAATTGATGGGCGTTGCGAAGGCCCTTGTCGGCACCGGGGTGCCGAGCCTGGTCGTTGGCAGGGGCTCCAACATGCTTATCGCCGATGCCGGGTTCGAGGGCCTCGCAATCCAACTTGGGCCCGGCTTCGAGACGACTCGTGTTCGGGGCAACCGGCTCACGGCCGGGGGAGCTGCAGCCCTGCCTGTCGTTGCGCGCTTCTCGGTGGCTGAGGGCCTGACGGGTTTCGAGTGGGCGGTAGGGGTTCCCGGCAGCATGGGAGGCGCGGTGCGGATGAACGCCGGTGGGCATGGCTCGGATATGGCAGCGGTGCTGACAGAGGTCTCTCTCCTGGATCTGGAAGAGGCTGTCGTCACGAAGGTACCTGCGGCGCAGTTGCACCTCGGGTACCGCCAGTCAACTGTTTCGGCCTGTCAGGTGGTCACCTCTGCCACCCTGGACCTCAAGGAGGGGGAGAGGGCCGAGGGCGAGGAACTGCTTGCAGAGATTGTGCGATGGCGGAGAGAGAACCAGCCCGGCGGGCAGAACTCGGGATCGGTATTCGCCAACCCGCCAGGTGACTCAGCGGGTCGCCTCATCGAACTGGCTGGAGCAAAGGGGCTCCGGATAGGAAGCGCAGCGGTGTCTGAACGGCACGCCAACTTCATTCAGGCCGATCAGGGTGGGTCTGCCGATGACATCTTCGCCCTGATGGCCGAGGTGAGGCGCCTGGTGCTGGAGGGTCACGGCCTCGACCTGATTCCTGAGACCATCCTGGTCGGATTCAGCGGGGCGCCGTGAGCGGGGAGGCTGTCATAGAGGAGGGGAGTAGGAGCCTCTGGTGGGCATGGACTCTGCTGTTTTTCGTGGTTGTGGGAGCGGGTGGCTTTGCTGCCACGCGCAGCGGCTTTCTGGACATAGACAGAGTTGAGGTCGTGGGTGTGGCCGGACACCTGAGCAATGCACGAATCCTGGAAGTTGCCGCAGTCCGACTCGGCGAACCCATGATCACCGTCGACACGGACGCAGTGGACCGGAGGGTTACGGCTGAGCCGTGGGTGGAGGCGGTGGAGGTCGTGCGGGAATGGCCCGGCTCGATCCGGATGTCGGTTCTGCAACGGACAGCGGTGGTCAACGCCGTTGACCTAACCGGTCGGAGAGCCCTGCTGGACGGAAGCGGAACCGTGCTGGATGCGGTTGTCGAGCCGCGTGCAGGCCTTACGACAGTCCGGGTGGACACCCTTGGCCAGCCCGGCACGATCGTGCCCGGGGTCGACCTCCTGTTGAGGGCAGCGGCTGACGTGACTCCTGACCTGGGCAGCTGGATCGAGGCTCTCGTCCCGACGGGTGACGGTGTGCGGGCTGAACTGGTCGGTGGGGTTGATGCCGAACTCGGGGTTGGTGAGGACTACCGCGATGAGATGAGGTCCCTCGCCACGGTCCTGACGTGGGTTGTGCTGGCGTGTCTCGTGACAATTGACGTGTCAATCCACCACAATCCGGTTCTCGTGCGCGACGAGGCCCGTTGTTGATCGTGGGATCTTGTTTCCCTACGGGTTGACGTTTGTCGACTACTCCCCGTAGTCTCCCAACCACTAAACGAGGTCGGTACCTTCAAACCCTCAAGGTCAACCTGAGGGTATGACAATGGCGACGGCCGTTCGCAGGCGCTGCCCGACGGGTGGCCGGAGATCAGGAGACATCGATGGTGGGCAATCCACAGAACTATCTGGCCGTAATCAAGGTCATCGGCATCGGTGGTGGCGGGGTAAACGCCATCAACAGGATGATCGATGCTGGCCTGCGCGGCGTGGAGTTCATCGCGATCAACACCGATGCACAGGCGCTCCTCATGAGCGATGCCGACGTGAAGCTGGACATCGGACGTGAGTTGACCAAAGGCCTGGGTGCAGGTGCCGACCCGGAACTTGGACGCCAGGCAGCCGAGGAACACCGCAGCGACATCCAGGAGGCCCTCGAAGGCGCCGACATGGTCTTCATCACGGCAGGTGAGGGCGGCGGAACCGGTACGGGCGCGGCGCCGGTTGTGGCCGAGGTCGCCAAGGCAGTTGGAGCCCTGACCATCGGAGTGGTCACAAGGCCATTCGGCTTTGAGGGTCGCCGCCGGGCCGTGCAGGCCGAGCACGGAATCGTTCAACTCAAGGACAAGGTCGACACCCAGATCGTCATTCCCAACGACCGACTGCTCTCGATATCCGACGAGGCAACGCCGCTGTTGGAGGCATTCCAACTCGCCGACGAGGTGCTCCTCCACGGGGTTCAGGGAATCACCTCGCTCATCACCACACCCGGGCTCATCAACACCGACTTCGCTGACGTGAAGACTGTCATGGAGGACGCCGGATCGGCCCTCATGGGTGTCGGCCAGGCAACCGGTGAGAGCCGGGCCCTCAACGCCGCCCGAAAGGCCATCTCAAGCACCCTGCTAGAAGCCTCAATCGAGGGCGCCAGGGGAATCCTGTTGAACATCTCCGGCCCCAGCGACCTTGGCCTGTTCGAGGTCAACGAGGCCGCCGAGGTGATTCACGGTGTGGCCCATCCCGACGCCAACATCATCTTTGGCACCGTCGTCGACGATGAGATGGGAAGCGATGTGCGTGTCACCGTCATCGCTGCCGGGTTTGACCGCTGGGACGGTGACCGCCCGTCTGGTGCCAGGCGGTCACCGCCCTCTCCCGGGGCGCCGATTGTCGACGTGTTCGCCGATTCCGGCATCGACGACGACCTCGACGTTCCGAGCTTCCTGAGGTAGCCCTGATGTCCAGGGCGCTGGCCCGACGGGTGCTTCCGTCGGGGCACGTCGTAGTTGTTCGGATGTCGGAGATTGCAGACGGGGACCTTGCCGTCAATGACCCTGATGGGCTCCTGGAGGAGCGACGCTGCTCACTCGAAGGTGCCGAAGGAGGGGAGAGTTCCTGGACCTGGCTGAACCAAACACACGGTGTCTCGGTGGTCACCGTGGAAGAGCCTGGTGGAGCCGCCGGCTCGGAGGCCGATGCCGCCATTACCCGGTATCCGGGCTGCGTCCTGAGCGTCCAGGTAGCCGACTGCGCCCCGGTGGCCCTCATTGCCGACAACGGGGGCCTGGCTGTGGCCCACGCAGGTTGGCGCGGAGTTCTCGGAGGCATCCTCGAGGAGGCATCTGAAGCGCTGAGGAGCCTGGTTGGAGGTCCACAGAGGGCTGTGGTCGGACCATGCATACACCCGTGCTGCTACGAGTTCGGAAGCGAAGACCTCAGGAGAGTGGTTGGAGTTCTCAGTCGTGAGGTCGAGGCAGTGACCCGTGATGGTCACCCGGCCCTGGACCTGCCGGCGGCGGTCGTGGCATCACTGGAGAAGGTCGGGGTGAACGACTTCGAGATCGACGGAGCGTGCACGTCATGTGATGACCGCTACTGGTCGCACAGGGCCACCGGATCGGGCAGCCGTCAGGCGATGGTGGCAGTGCTGACGGAGGGATCCGGCCCGTATGTCGCCTGAGAATCGGCTAGACCCGTCGTTTCCACCAGTGAACCTGGTGCTGGATCGGATCGAGGAGATACGAAGCCACCTCGACAACAGGAGCGGGGGCAGGACACGCCTGCTTCCGGTTACCAAGGCCTTTCCCGTCGAGGCTGTCTTATCGGTACTGGCAGCAGGAATCAACGAGGTCGGCGAAAACTACGCCCAGGAACTCCTCGAGAAGAACAGCCAGTTGCCTCAGGGGCGGGTCGGCTGGCACATGATCGGAGGACTCCAGAGGAACAAGGTCAGGCACCTTGCCGGCGTCGTAAACCTCTGGCAGACGGTAGATCGTTCTTCACTTCTCGACGAAGTTGCCAAACGCGACCCCGGAGCGAGGATCCTGGTACAGGTGGATCCCCTCGACGGACCTGGAAAGGCCGGATGCCCACCCTCTGAGGTTGAGGCGCTGGTTGCGCGAGGAGTTGACCTGGGTCTCGAGGTGGCAGGCCTGATGACCGTGGGTGCTGCTGGAGACCAGGAAGGAACCAGACACGCCTTCAAGGTGCTTGCCGGTCTTGCCGACAGCCTGGGCCTTCCTGAGCGGTCGATGGGAATGACCGACGACATGGATCTGGCCGTGGACATGGGGTCGACCCTGGTGAGGGTGGGCAGGGCGATCTTCGGTGAGAGGCAGCCACGGTGACATGAGGATCGGACGAGACCGGGTCCGGCCGGAGGACCGTCGTGACACGCGGCGCACCGGCGCCCAACCGCAGGGTGTCAGCATGTTGGCCTGCTCTACAGGTACCATCCTCGTCAGGTCACGGGGCTCCGTGGCCCATGTAGCCAGGGATGGAAGCCGTAGCCGATGGCCATTATGAGAAGAGCCCTGTTGTGGCTGGGTCTTGGACCAGACGACGCATATGAGGACTACGCGGCCGAACCCTGGGTGAACAGCGGTCCTCTCTCGTCGGGCGAGTTTGTCGAAGCCCGTGCAGCTGCCGAGAACCCGGGCAATGTGCACCCCCTCAGGGCCACCGACGGGTCATCCACTTCGGTGAGGGCGCGGCCGATGGAGCCCAGCGGCACGGTTCGTCCTCTCCAACCCGCTGTAGCGGCGAAGCCGCACACGGTCTCGCCAGCGTCATTCAACGAGGCGCCGGAGCTCGCCGACAGGTTCAAGGCCAATCAACCCGTGATCGTGAACCTCCAGGGCGTCGAAAAAGAGGTCGCCCGTCGGATCATCGACTTCGCAAGCGGCCTCTGTTACGGCAAGGAGGGACAAATGGAGCGCGTCATCAACCAGGTGTACCTTCTCACGCCGCCGGATGTGGAGATCTCGGCCGAGGACCGAAGACGGCTGGAAGACCCGGGTTCCACCAACTGAGCCACGAGCTCGGCCGGTATCTGCACCATGGCATCTCTGATCTGCACACTCCTGCAGTTGTATATCTTTGTCCTGTTGGTACGGGTGGTGCTTTCCTGGTTCCCGATCTCGCCACACGGCGCAATGGCGACCGTCGCAGGGTTCCTCTACACGGTCACCGATCCGATCCTGATACCACTGCGGAGGTTCCTACCCCCGGTCCGGATGGGTGCAATGGCGCTGGACCTGTCGCCGCTGGTGGCGTTCTTTGCCATCTCCTTTCTGATGGG
>Ga0208896_1000163_pt1 | contig 37494 bp, 36 predicted proteins | sample ETNtaG_27_FD_185778 | JGI IMG/M metagenome (GOLD analysis project Ga0208896, IMG submission 185778) | Marine microbial and viral communities from oxygen minimum zone, Eastern Pacific Ocean - ETNP201406SV63 (SPAdes) (version 2) | ecosystem: Environmental > Aquatic > Marine > Oceanic ... | reverse complement strand
ACATACTCATCTCCGTTGGATGTCTTCCATGATGAGTGATGAATACTTCTTCCCGGGAAAAGGTACATTTTACTGGCCGTTTGGTTTTCATTGCCATGTAGGCAGTAATCATTTCATGGGGAAAGGGATCGCTCTTCCCTCCGAACCCACCACCAAGAGCCGGTTTTTTCACTTGAATCTTATGCAGTGGAAGACCAAGGACTTTGGATAGATTTTTGTGCAGATAATGGGGAACCTGCGTGGCACTAATCACTGTGAGGGTTTCATCTCCATTCCAGATTGCCAAAGTGGAATGAGGCTCTGTAAAGGCATGGGTTACTCCCGCAAATTTAAAGAACCCCGTCTGTTTAAATTTTGCGGTCTCTAATTCCTTTTCTGGTTCATTGAAACGAAGTTCTGCTGTTTTATGAATATTTCTTCCATCTTTTGTATGCGGATGAATCTGTTCATCAGTGCTGCATTTTTCCAGAGAATCATGAGGAGAAACAAATGCTGTAATAGCTTCATATTTAACTTTGATCTTTTCCACGGCGTCCCGAGCCGCCTCAATAGTTTCAGCCGCTACAGCTGCCACAATTTCGCCATTATAACGCACCTTTTCCACAGCCATGGCCGTTTCATCGGGGCTGACGGGAAGAACGCCAAAGGATACAGGTATATCTTTCCCTGTAGCAACAGCCACAACACCGGGATGAGACTCGGCATCTGAAATGTCCAGTGATTTAATTTTTGCGTGAGACTCAGCACTTCGCAGAAAAGCAAGATAGAGCATATTGGGCAGTCTGAAATCATCCGTATACATCGCTTGCCCAGTTACTTTCTCAACGCCGTCAATGTACGGGGTTGGTTTTCCAATGGGGCCGCTCATGTATTTAGTTCCTCAGCTGCATTCTTTACAGCTTCAATGATTTTCTTATAACCGGTGCATCGGCATAAATTTCCTGAAAGACCTTCCTTAATATCATTCACGGTTGGATTTGGATTTTCTTCCAGGTAAGGAATCGCTGTTATCACCACGCCTGGTGTGCAAAAACCGCACTGTAAGCCTCCATTCTTCACCAACTGTTTTTGAACAGGGTGCAGATCATCCCCTGAACTGATTCCTTCTATCGTAACAATAGTTTTTCCCTCACATCGAACTGTGGGAGTTAAACAACCCAGAACAGGAATGCCGTCAACTAGAATGGTACAACTGCCACAGGTACCTTCGTCACAGCACTGTTTTGTTCCGGTGAGATATAGCCGGTTTCGAAGTGTTTCCAGGATTGTCTCATTTGAATCGACAAGAACAATCCGTTTAAATCCATTAATATGTAATTGCACTTTTTTCATAAATAGATTGACTAGGTGAAATTACGTTTCAGGAGCATGGCTACTCCCTGCCCATGCCCAACACAGAGCGATGCAATTCCTAAACTGACATTTTCTGCAGCCATGCTGTAAGCAAGAGTAACTGCAAGTCGCAGACCCGACATTCCCAGCGGATGCCCAAGGGCAACAGCTCCGCCATGAATATTTAATTTTTTCGAATCAATGTTAAGTTCTTTCTGGCATGCCAGTACTTGAACCGCAAATGCTTCATTGATCTCAAACAGGTCAATATCTTCCATAGAAAGGCCGGTTTTATCCAATAGTTTCCGGATGGCAAAAACAGGCCCCAGACCCATACTTCCCGGATCAAGCCCTACATTTACGGTAAGTTCAATCTCTGCCAGGGGCTCTCTGCCATACTGTTTTACTGCAGATTCATTTCCAACCCATGCCATACAGGCCCCATCAGAAATTCCAGAACTGTTCGCCGCTGTGATTGTACCATCTTCCTTGAATACCGTTTGTAGTCCTGCCAATGATTCCAATGTGGATAATCGGGGCTCCTGATCTTCATCTGTAGTTTGCCCATCGGCCACAGTTACTGGTACTATTTCCCTGTCAAAAAATCCTGTTTCCCTGGCATCGAAATATCGCTGGTTTGAATCCATTGTAAATCTGTCCTGATCTTCTTTGAAAATTTCAAAATCTTCTGACAGTTTTTCTGCAGTAAGCCCCATATTAGTCCACTGAAAATCATAATTATTAAAAAGATCTGGATGATAATCCAGGGCGGCGGTTATGGACACATGCCCCATGTGTTCTATGCCGCCAACCAGCATTTGCTGATTGGTATCTGACCTGATACTATCGGCTGCCATTTGTAGGGCTGTCAGGCTGGAGCTGCATAAACGGTTAACCGTAACACCGGGAATGGTCTTTGGGAGTTTGGCCAGAAGTATAATCAGCCTGGCTAAATTCTTACCCTGTTCAAGATGCTGTCCTACGCATCCCAGATAAAAATCATCAATCTGTTTTGGATCAAGTTGAGTACGGTCGATCAATGCCTGCAGAACCTGAACACAAAGTTCATCTGCACGAATATCCCGGTACATTCCCTTTTCCACATGACCTCGACCAATGGGAGAGCGGCAGCCATCAATGAGAAATACCGAATTCATTGTTTGAGGATTTCTCCTCTAATGCACATTTGCACCAATGCTTTTACCCCCGTCCACATGGATCACCTGGCCATTAATAAAACTCGCTTCATCGGATGACAGAAATGCAACTGTATGTGCAATATCTGCTGGCTTTCCGGCCTTTTTACATGGAATGGATTTCTCAAGCATATTATATACTTCCGGGTCCAGGCTGCGAGTCATAGGGGTATCAATGAGACCCGGCGCTACAGCATTGACTGTGATATTGTTTTTTCCAAGTTCCAATGCAAGGACCCGGGTCATGCTGACTAATCCGCCCTTTGATGCAGAATAATTGGACTGGCCGGCACTGCCCAGCCATGAACGGGATGCAATATTAACAATCCTTCCACTGTTTTGTGCACGCATGATAGGAGCAACTTCCCGGCACATAAGCCACGGACCTTTTAAATTTACATCTATCACTGCATCGAAATCTTCTTCATCCATCTTCCAGATGACATTATCCCTTATAATACCGGCATTATTTATCAGGATGTCAATTTTACTGGCTGTTTTTTGAATGTTGGAAATAAATGATTTTACATCCTCATTACTGGTTACATCCCCGGGAAATACAGTTAAGTGCTCATTTGTATCGGAAACAATTGAATCGGGAACATTTTTGTCTAAGACATAAACAATGGCACCTTCATCCAGAAAATGGCTGACAATTGCTGCACCAATGCCCGAAATCCCTCCTGTTACTAATGCTATTTTCCCTTCTAGGTGTTTACTCATAAAATCTCCACTTTCCCTATTAATTGTTTTTCCACTCCGGTTTACGCTTATCTAAAAATGATTCAATGCCTTCGTTTCCATCGTGAGTTCCCATTAATTCGCCTGTATATATTTCTGCAAGCTCATCCAGTTTCACTGACAGGGTTTCATTAAATGCCGTCCGTGCTGCACGATTCGCATACCGTAAGGATGACGCACTCTTTGGCAGCATATGTTTTTCCACCCAAGCATTAGCACTTTCCATCATAGATTTCCGATCATCAAATAATTTTGTGCCTAGGCCGGAATTCATTACTTCATCAGGTTTCATACTTCTGCCGGTGAGAAGTAAATCATCCGCCTTTGTCTGTCCCACTTTCATTGGAAGGATCAGGGAGGCCGGCGGCGCAAATACACCAAGCATAATTTCCGGCTGGCCAAATCTTGCAGTTTCATCCAGAAAAAGGAAGTTACACGAAATAGCCAGTTCCATTCCACCCCCAAGACATTGTCCGGATACCAGTGCCATTGTGGGCACGGACAAATTCATTAAAGTTTTAAACAGTCCATGGAACTGCCGCAGCATTTCCGGTGCATTCTCTTTGGTATGTTCAGGAATGGATGCGCCGAAACTGAAATGATCTCCAGTGCCTGTAAGCTGAATAAGCTTCACATTCGCACCAATATTCTCAAATCCAGACTGAAGTTCCGTCATCATTTCCGCATCCAGAACATTTGCCTTGGGTGTATTCAGGATGAACCGAACAACCTGTCCGTCATAAAGGAACTCTGTAGATATTTTCCCCATGATTATTTAGGAAGAATCGCTTCGACTAATTCGTCATTCCACGGGTGTCCATCGGCCAACATCTGACGCAACTTGATAAAGTCTACTTCTCGATTGCCTTTGGGTCCCTCATTGAAGGCCCGGAAACCCGCCTTTGCTTCCGTCACCATATTTTGTGCCAGCCAGTCACGATTGGTCTGGCTGTTCTGGTCCCAATGCTCCAGTTTCTTTTTGCGAAGACTGTTCAGGGTCTTACTGGTGCATTCCGGCATCAAATATAATATCTTTGTCGCCAGTGCATTCACCGCATCATCCAGTGGCGCCAGATCTATCTCACCATCCATGAGAAAATCTTTACCCGCTTTATATTCATCTCCGGATTTTTTCCGGCCATATACCATATCTCCGTCATCATTGACCCATTGATCGGTGACCAGAAGCGGATTCCGTACAAATTCTCCATCCACTTTCAAAACAGGAATCACGTCGGAAATAAGTCCAATATTCTGTGCTTCATAGGCTGTCCACATTTCACACAGGATACCGCTCTGCATGGCGCGTTCAATGCCCACATAAAGATGCAGGAAATCCGTACTGCCGCCATCGGGAGCACTGCCGTGTTTGGGGCCTGCCTGACCAAAAATGGCCAAATCACTGGAAATTGAGAAGTCACAGGCCATGCCGATCTCTTGGCCTCCGGCAATGCGCATGCCGTTCACACGGCAAATCACAGGTTTGTCACAGTGCAGAATGGATGTGATCATATCATTGAAGAGCCGCATATATTGTTTGTATTCCATGGGCCGGCCGGCATAGTACTCAGCATACTCTTTCGTATTACCACCGGTACAGAATGCTTTGTCGCCCACAGCTGAAAAAACAACAGCCACCACGCTGCGGTCATTAGAAGCTGCCCGAAAGGCCAGGATTATTTCTTTCACGGCGACAGTTGTGTAAGAGTTGTATTGCCCTGGATTGTTCAGAAAAATCCACGCGTTGCTCAATCTATCTACCGCATTGCCTTTAGTATCCAGACAGGGGCGCAATTCATAAATGATTTCCTTGAAATCAACGTCGACTAAATTGTGGCTTGTTAGATTATTGCTCATATCAATCTCCAAGTAGTTAGTTATTCTCGAAATCCGGTATCATCACTGATCGTTTCATTAATTTATGTTCTAATGTTTGTTGAAAAATTTTGTTGATCTGTGACATGGGAAAGGTTTCTGTAAATGGTTTTATTTTTAGTTTGTCTTCAGCGACCAATTTCAAAACATCCGCATACAGTTCCGGCTTACAGCCCCAGGTACCAATAATATTTGCATCAAATGCCATAAGATTGCTTAACCGGACCTCCAGCTTATCCATGGTGAAGCCAACGATGGATAAGGTGCTGGCAATACCCATTAAGGCAAAGGCCAGTTCCTGTCCTTGTTTTGTCCCGGACATCTCATAGATTTTCCATCGGTTGGGCGGAGCGCCCATTTCCCGGCATTTTTCCTTCACGGTTTTTTTAATTTCCCGCACTTCCATTCCAAAAATATTCAAGGTCTGATCGATGCCGACCTGTTCAAGCTGGTCTAGTTTTTCCTGTGAAATATCCAGCGCTAACACCTTGCCGCCAAAAATCTGCGCCAGTTGAGCACCATAAATACCCACTCCGCCTACGCCAATGATTACTGCAAAATCGCCTTCCTGAATTTTACTTTTTACCATTACCTGGTATGGCGTTGAAACGGCGTCTGCAATTACAGCCAGTTCAGGTAAGGTATGGTCTGTTAAAACAGAATCAGATACTTCTGATAGATATCGGGCAGGAGTGATTATATGGCTGGCAAAGCCGCCATGAAAATCATTCCCGGGCATTTGTTGTTTTTGACAAATATTGCTTCTTCCTCTCTTACAAAGGTCACATTTCCCACATGGCATTACAGCCGGAATAATGACTGCTTTACCAATTATATCTGATGGGCCATCTACAACTATGCCACTAATTTCATGGCCCAAAACCAGAGGAAGCTCGTGCCGGGTGGGAACACCGTAATGCCAAAAACTCAAGTCCGTATGGCAAACACCGCAACCGGCTACTTCCACAAGGGCTTTGCCATCTTCTAATTTTGGAACAGATAATTCTATGGATTCAAAAGGTTCGTCTCCGGCAATCATCTGCCATGCCTGAATACTATCCATATTATTCCTTCTTCGAGCTTATGTTTTTTTTCATTTCGATTTACGCTCTAGAAGATTGATCAAAGTCGTAATAGTTTCATTGGCTGGAGTCGGCACAGAATGCTTCCGGCCATATTCCACGATCCTGCCGTTAAGGTAATCGATTTCGGTAGGCAGATTATTTTCAATATCTATCAACATGGATGGCTTATGGTGACCTCCTTTTTTTAAATATTGTATGCAGTGCTCCATAAATTCTTTTCCAAGGTCAATTCCCTCTGCCTCTGCTACAGCGATGGATTCAATCAATAATCTTTTTACCAGAACCACTCCCCAATCGGTTTCCATAACGCCTCGCATTGTTCGTTGGGAGAGGGCACAAACAGGTGAAAGGGCGGCATTCAAAATCGCCTTTTCCCAAGTTTGTACTCTGATATCATCCAGGATGACAGTTTCCAAACTTGTGGCGTTGAGCAATTCAGTCAATTGGCTGGCGATGCCCGTTCCTTTGGTTCCTAAGGCGGTAATATAGTTGGGTGGGTTGAAAAAAGTGACCTGGACATCACCATTCTCATCCAAGTTCCCCGCATAATTGATAACCATGCGCAATGTTCGATCGTTCCCGAAAATCTGGGCTATTGTCTGTTCATTATCTAGGCCATTCTGACCACTCATTACAAATGTCTTCTCCGCAAGAGTTTCTTCAAGCTCAGCCAATACGGATTTGAGATAAGGAGCCTTTACGGAAATTACAACAAGATCCAAATCATATTCCTGCAAGTCCACTACTGCAAGACAGGTGTTTGTAACCGGGATTTCTTTTTCCATGGTATGCCTGAGCCGGATTCCATTTGTTTTGATGCTCTCGATTCTGGTTTTGCTTATGTCGCAGGATACCACGTATGCGCCGCTCTCCAGCAAATGTGCGGCTAGAATAGAACCGACGGGTCCCATGCCAATAACCCCGATTTTCATCCGATTATTTAATGATTCGTTCATTTGATCATCTCCAATGAAAGAAATATTTTCATGTTGTAGAAAAATTACTCAATATTAATAATATATACTTGTTTTGGTTGATCGTCTTCTGACTGATACAAAGACTCTATTTCAGATTCAAATACTCGTCCAACTACATTGGGAGCCAGTTTCATGGAAGGAGTTAATTCTTCATTTTCAATGCTCAATTCATAATCCAGTATCCGTGCCTTTTTGAGCCTAGAATATTTTGCATCGATGGAACCGTTCCAGTTGACTAGACAATTTTTCAAACAGCTAAAATATTCATCAAGATTATTAGGACATTTGCACCCTTCCATCAATTGAGAGGGATCGGGGGTTTCATTGAACATTGCTTTATTGGGAAAAACAAGGACTACGGGATAGTCTCTGCCGCTGCCTGCTACATACGCATGGGACATATACGCACAATCCCTGTAAAGAATATTCTCAATTTCTGTTGGGATGACTTTCTCTGCGTTCGTCAACTTGAATATCCTGTCAATACGTGATATCAATTTCAAACCAGTCTCATTGATTTCTCCAACGTCGCCGGTGCAGAACCAGCCGTCCTTTAAGAACACTTTTTCAGTGGCTTCCATATTATGATAATAGCCGGACATAACATTGGGCCCTTTTACCAAAATTTCGTCTTCTTCCGACAATTTTAAAGAGACGCCGGGAATGGGTTTCCCAACAATACCCGGTTCCCGAGGTAAGGAAGGGTTTGTCACCGTGCAGCAGGGTGAAGTTTCCGTTAAGCCCCATCCCTCATAGACCGGAATATTTTTCTTCTCAAATATATCAGAAATATGTTGGGGGAGCGATGCGGCTGCGGTAAATACAAATCTTAGCTCATCATGAAAAATCAGATTTTCGATCTCAGGATTCTGCCCCATGAGTGTTGTCAGCGCCTGGTAGATCCGGGGGACACTGAAAAAAACGGTGGGTTTCACTTTATCCCAATTGGAAATCATTTGATCCACATTTTTCCCAAAACTATTGTCCAGCGACAGGACAGCGCCGCTGCAAATGGCCGAATACTTTTCATAGATACCGCCAAAACTATGATGCCAGGGGAGATAGGAAAGAAATCTGTCGGTGCTTTTTAAATTCCACAGTGCTTTCATGGCCGCCTGCTGGGATAAAATATTTTCATGGGTGAGCTGAACTAATTTTGGCTTACCCATGGTCCCAGACGTATACATCATCAAACAAACCGCTTGCTTGTCCATATGGGATCCCAGCAGTTTATGATCTGATCCCGAGGATAATATTTCTTCAAAATGAATGAGATTACTAGCGGGGCGGCTTACCTTTTCAAAATGAATAATATTCTTGAATTTATCGGGTACCGATATTTTGTTCAGTTGAATATCATCTGCAACCGCGACATATTCTGCATCACAAAAGTTTACAAGAGTATCGGCTTTTTCAGCATCATATCCTGAAAAAATCGGTACTACGCTTCCGCCCATAGCCATGACGGCAAGTTCTAATTCAAGCATTTCCTGCCTGTTCGCAGAAAGAATGGCCAGATGATCGCCCGGTTTAAAACCAGTGGAGACTAAATAATCCTGGATTAAAGAAATATCCGTAATGAACTGAGACCAGGTTAATGGTTCATATTCACCATTTTTTATTTCCTGGTAAACCGGCAGGTTAGAAAATTTATCCTCGTTTTGAGCCAGCATCATCGCCAGATTCTGCGGAAATTCCATTAAATCAACTCCACTCTTATATATTTTATCTGCTACTTCCATTTGATCATTTAAAAAAGCCGCATTTAACAGTGGTTGATCAGGATAAACATATTTTCATACTTGATGGTAGCAAGTTTGAAACGTGTATTGATCAATTAAAATGATTGAATAAAGTTATCCAGCTGTTCTGTGATTTTTGTTTTATCAAAGAATCGTGCATCCACCATATCCGCCTCAATCATAACGGTGGGTATCCCTGCCGCTTCATATCCGGGAAGTCGGCGCTTAACGTAGCTGTTCCAAATGCCGCAACTGTTGTTCCAATGAGCAACAATTCCATCGGCCTGATAGTCCTTCACCATATCAATGGTCCAATTCAAAATCCAGTCTTTTGAACGATTCATTGTATTCCATGCGTACCTTCTTACCAGAGAGTCCATTGCATGATTTGCGTCAAAATTGAACCACCAGCTATGAGTATAGGTACTGGCTACAAAAGCAACGTTGTTTTCTTCGCAGTATTTTGCCAGCCAGTTTTTTCGCGGCCAGATGGGGATTGCATCCCAGATGAGTCTTATTTTTTCATCAGGCACCGCCTGAATCCCTTTTTCAATTCTTTCCTCCAGTTCAGATAGAAGTGAACGGTAATAATCCGTACAGATTTTTGTCCCTCGTGCGATCACAATTGGTGCCATAGCAGTAAAAGCATCAATATTGGTCCATGGTGTCGGTTTTCTTTTCGCTAGTTCAAGACATTTCTGCCACAGTTGATTGGCTTTGTCGGATTCTTCTACAATTTCATTTAGTTTTTCTTCACTATAGCTCAATTGAAAACGGTCACATATTTCCTTTATATGTTGTTCGATCTGATCTTTAAAATGCTGCAATTCTTCTGATGAATGCTCTTCTTTTTTTGTCAGTGCCGGTGCTCGCAATACATAATGAGGAACATCTTTGTTTTGCTTTGAAAATATATCCTGGACCACATCGCCCCACCGTTCCACAACTGAACACTGGCTGTTGCAGGCATAAAACATATCAGGTTCGGGGAGGCCGTGGATGGGAGAGGTTGCGTCTCCTAGGAGTATCCCAATATCACTGAGGGCATATTTGCATAGTTTGGGTGAACTTAATCCACTAGCCTCGGATAAGTTGATGGAATCTTGGCTGTACGGATTATCAGGATTTCTATCGGGAGAGAGGGCACCCAGCATTGCAGCATGGTTTTCAGGATACACGGGGATGATATCCATTGCCATAAGGACTTCTGTGGGGGCAAATGCGGAACACCAGGCTATTTTTTTCCCGCTGGCCTTCACTTCATCATAAAATGCGAATATGTCAAATACTGTTTTGAATCTTACCATTTTTAGCTCCTTATTCTTTAGTGCAGCATGTTTTATTGTTTTGCGTATTATGCCGTGTCCAGATTGTTTTCATTTCATTATCGCAGGCAATAAAACAGGCATCGCAATCGGCTCCCAACGGTTGATCCTCTTTTGTCATATGTTCTAGATGGACTTCCTTATTCATGGATTCAAACAGTTCTTTTGCTTCAGTTAATCGGGGTTCTCCACAACTAAATTGTTTTACCCATCCATCTGTTTTTAACTGCTCATCCCTTGGGGAAACTGCTGTGCCGCAGAGTTCACTCATACGGATGCCCCCACTTTTTCCAGGCGCTGAAGCGCCAGAGTAGCTGCACCAAGAGCAGTTGTAAACTGTACCATTTCTCCATCAGGTACATTGATTTTTTCTTCTACGTTTTCTGTCAATACATCCACCATTGTCTTAAAACGCATAATTCCGCCACTCAGTGTAATTTGTGATTCCATCTTAACTCTTTTTAAAAGTTGAATCGCACGTTTCACCAGTGAAAACATGGCGCCATGCATTATATCTGATGGAGCTGAACCTAAAGACAATTGGTTGATCACTTCCGATTCTGCAAATACTGCGCAGACTCCAGATATGGATACATCTGCTTTTGACGTTTGCACCAAAGGACCAATTTCTTCTGTTTCATATCCCATATAACGAGCTGTTTTTTCCAAGAAGGCTCCCGTTCCGGCAGCGCATTTATCGTTAAGACGAAAGGACTTAACTTTTGTTTTTTCATCTAAGCGACTGGCTTTCATTGTCTGTCCGCCGATATCAAGTACTGTCCGCGTTTTGGGGAAGAAATAATTTGAACCGCGGGCGGTAGCAGTTAAATCGGTGATGGTAAGATCTCGATAAGGTACCATGTGCCGACCATAACCTGTTGATATGGCATAGCCGATTTCAGCTTTGGACAATCCTGATTCTTTCAGGATTTGATCATACACTTTTTCTGAAGCTTTATCCAGTTTAAAACCGGTTTGTATCATTGCATGCCCCATTATTTCTTTATCAGAGGAAAGAATAACAGCTTTTGTATATGTAGATCCCACATCTACGCCAATGACATAACTCATGCTGTTTCCTCCACTGGTATTCGGCTTTCAAAAATATGATCCATGGCAAAGAGAGCGGCCCCCAGGGCGCCCATAAAATGAGATTCTTCACTCACATTCATTTTCATCCCCAGGTTTTCATTCAGAACTTCTACCATACCAATATTCTTTGCCACGCCACCGGTAAATGTAATTTGTTGATTTAATCCCACTCGTCTTAACAATGCAATGGAACGAGAAGAAATGGATTTATGAACACCCAGTAATATATCTTCAATTTTCTTTCCTTTGCCGAGCCAAGAAAGAACTTCAGATTCAGCAAACACTGTACAAGTAGTACTGATTTTAACCGGTTTTTCCGATTTCAACGCGACAGCACCTAATTCTCCAAGAGGAATATCCAAAGCCATGGAGGCAGCGCCGAGAAAACGTCCGGTACCGGCTGCACACTTATCATTCATGCAAAAATCCACAATTTCTCCGATTTTACTTACACTGATAGCTTTAGTATCCTGTCCACCCATATCTAAAACTGTTTTTGTATTGGGGAACATATGTACTGCACCTCTACCATGACAGCTGATTTCTGTTACTTGTGTGTCACCAAACGTAACTTTGTAACGACCATAACCAGTGCCAATTACATAAGCCACTTCTTCTTCTCTCCGCCCACTGTCATTCAGTGCATTCAAATATGCTTTCTCCGCAGCCTGAACGACATTGGCACCGGTATCGATTAAGGATCTTCCAACAATTTCCAATCCTTCATTTATAATCACTGCTTTTGTTTGCGTGGAACCTACATCCACGCCTGCTGATAACGCCATATTATGCTCCTACTGCAGCTCTTGCCTTGCGGGATGCCAATCCTTCAAAAAAGGCGTCAATTCGATTTTTCATTTGCGCTTCTCCCACAACCCTTGAATCCATCATATCTGATTCAATAAACAGACTTGGCAAATCACTGTTTTCCATTAATGCTCTGCGATTATCCGCCATGCCGGCTGATGTTGTTCTGCAGCTCTTTATGGGATGATAAACCACACCATCAATATGAAACTCTTCTGTTTGCTCCAGCACTGTGAGTTCAGGGTGAAACATAGAATCCATAGCATCACGAACGCTGATGAGCACTCCTTCAGCCAGGGAGTCCAAGGGATTATCTAAATCATATTGAACACCCAAATTAGTCCCGCCGGCAGCAAACCATAGATAGGTGGACATTACAAATGCCCCGCCCCATTCTGTAAACATCTCGTTAAATTTGCGAAAGATAGGATAACAGGGGACCCCAATGAAACTCAGACGGTATTTCTCATCTGTGAGTGTCCCTATACCATTTGCAGACATGTACTCCATCTCTTCTACCAGTCTATCAAAAAATAAAGCCCCTTCCGGCGTTCCCTTGAATACATTAGACATACCCAAGTACACTGTACCGTCAGTCAATGCGTTAAAAAGGGAGGGTCTGCTCTGATTGAGTTCCAACGCCCGTTTCCATCCACGACTCATGGTGTTTGCGTGCCCCATAACTTCCCGGAGACGATCAATATCAAATTTCTTCCCGGTTATTTTTTTACAAATTTCGATAAGTTCCTTTAATTGAACTTTTACATATTTCTTCTCACGTTCAAATTGTTCATCACCAGGCCAGGTTCTTGTACCTGCTTCCCTAGTTGCAGGAACATCTATTGAGACCATGGGGATTTCGTGAACCCGCTCCCATATTTCTCCCCATTTTAAGTATGTATTGCAAGCATTGGTCAATACAGCTATCCCTGGCTTGGGTATCCGTCCCATAGGATGCTTTCCATTTTGCATTTGCATGGCAAAATCCGCTTTTACATATCCGCAGATATCCGGAGAATATCCATAATCCTCTGCTGTGTTTAGATAATCGTCTGCTACATGACGCACTGCAGTTTGCAGGGAATTTATTTCCGGAAACACCATGGGCAAATCAAATACACGCAGTATTTCCGCTAGGCTACCCATAACAAAAACATAAGCAGCAGTTTCGCCGTTTTCGGCTTTTTGTGTCAGATCCTGAAACCAGTCTCTGAATAAAGCCGCTCCTTCACGAGTTCCCCTGCCGACTATCTCTTTTTTCATTGTATCATTCATCGCTCACCTCAATCGAATATTAAGTTTTCTACAAACGTTTCCAGTTGCATTTCTAAATGATCGAAACTGGTCATATTTTCTTCAAATTCGCTAACGAAATAGGGGGTATCGTCCTTGTCCAACTCCTGTGTATATGTTACCTGTTCTTCCAGTCCGGGTTCACACATTTTCGCAGCAGTGATGATTACTGCTTCAGCATCAGCATTGATTACTCGTTCCCTTAGCATTTTCTCTTTCGGTTTACGTAAATCGTGCTGTACAGGACTATAGGATGACTTATTGATGTAGGCTTCTGCCATTGCTTTTAAAGGATCATCCTCCGGGATAACATCTTCCAGTAAATACCGCATTCCAATTAACAAATCATCATCAACCACATAACAGGAACGGCCTACGGTCCGGAGCATGTCCAAAGGTGGCTGTTCACAAAACCCACCTTCGAATACTACCCTAATGCGGTCTTGCTTTCGGATATTTCTTTTTTCGATCATGGGCAGCACTTCCTCGAGTATTTCATTATGTTCTTCTCGTGGAATTAAACCGCCAATTGCTAAGAGGGTATATGCCTCGTTTATAGTGATAAGCCAAGGCTTATCCCTTTTTATATCATATAATTTTCGGATTAAAGAACGGTTCTTATTAAAAACAGAAATGGAATTGCATAGATCTTCATCAGATATTTTTCTGTTGGCAACTTTTTCTATCACACCTTGGATACGCTCATATTCTTCTTTTAAATATTGAATAGAATAACTTGAGTTAGGGTTTTGGGGCAGATACAGAATCTGGCAGGGATAATCAAAATTCCGACCCCAGATAGGAGCCAGATTTCTGGCGGCATCGCAAATAGGATGGGTTACGAACATATCCAGTTCAACCCTGCCGGAAAGTGCCTGTTCGAGGCAGGTTTTCAGAATTGAGCAAAGATAAGAGCCAAACCTGCTGTCTGCGATACGTGGCTCAACAGATGCACCAAACATTTTCATGGGCAGCATACCGGCGGCATGGGCAATTTCTTCCGGGAAATATACTTGAAAATGTCCCAATACTTTTCCGCCAGCTTCCCGCCACCGTTTAACCGTCATAACCTCTGGATCTTCCACTGTTTCCTGGCAAAGCCAGAGAATGTCATCCAGCGATTTGCCTTGCCATTCTTCCATTACTTTTACAGTCATACTTGCTATCCTTAGGTTGTCAATTGGAATTATTAGCACCTTCCCAAATACAATTAAGCAAATTGCGAAATTCGGTTAATTCTTCGGGAGCTAAAACACTCACAAGCTGCTGATCCACCTTTGTGGCAATCTCATCCAGTTCCTGAAGAAGGTTCGACCCCTTATCCGTGAGAAAGAGCTGGATAACTCGCCGGTCTGTAGAAGTTCTTCTCCGTTCCACAAAATTATCTTTTTCCAGTCGGTCGGCCAGTCCGGTAATAGCCGGTTTATCAAGATAGACTCTCTTGCCTACCACCGACAGAGACAGCCCGTCTTCTTTTGCCAGTGCATTTAGCACGGTAAGCTGAGATGTGGTAAGTCCGTACTCAGATAGTTTGGCATCCAGCGCTTTTTTCATTGTTCGAGCGGTACGGACCACAAGGAAGCCAGTACTTTCTTCAAGTGAGGTCATAAAGTTTTAGTGTAGATTATTTGATAATTGTTCATTTCAGATGACCCATAAGGGCACTTGCCGATCATTACGAAACAAATTTAGTTAACATATTAACTATTTGCAAGTTAACTTTATTATTACAAAGTTATAGGTGTGCGAAAAAATGATATTTCAATTAAAACAGAATAGTACTAACCATCGCCAACAGTTCTTCTCCATGAGAAGGTATTTTCGTAAATTGTATACGGTTTCTTTTTCTATTGAACCTGTATTGGATTTTGGAAATGGACTGGATAATTTTCATTAAATTCCTGCAAATGCGATGAGTGATTTCTTAGGAACAGATTATTACAACCTGGACACTTTGCTTTCCGAAGAGGAACTGGCTGTCCAGAAGATGACACGGGAGTTCGTAGAGAGCGAGTTTATGCCTGTTGTTACAGCTCACCACCGCGACGGTACGTTTCCCACGGATCTGATCCCCATGATCGGTGAACTCGGCTTTTTCGGAGCGAATCTTCCGGAGGAGTACGGTTGTGCCGGTCTCAATAATGTTGCTTACGGTCTGGTGATGTATGAGCTGGAGCGGGGAGATTCCGGCTTACGCAGCATGGCATCTGTCCAGGGCGGGTTGGTGATGTATCCTATCTACAGCTACGGTAGTGAAGAGCAGAAGCAGCAGTGGCTGCCGCGGCTGGCTAAAGGAGGGGCAATTGGTTGTTTCGGATTGACGGAGCCGGACTTTGGCTCGGACCCTTCAGGGATGATAACTCGCGCTCAGAAAACTGATGGTGGCTACGCGCTTAATGGAAGCAAAATGTGGATTACCAACGGCACGATTGCTGATGTGGCTGTGGTGTGGGCCAAGGATGACGAAGGTGTGATCCGCGGTTTCCTGGTGGAACAGGGGACACCCGGCTTCACGACACAGAAAATGCACGGGAAGTTCTCACTGCGGGCCTCAGACACGGCTGAGCTGATATTTGATGATTGTCATATTCCGGAAGAGAATGTCCTCCCCGGAGTGCAAGGGATGAAAGGTCCTCTCTCATGCCTAACTCAAGCCCGGTACGGTATCGCCTGGGGAACTGTAGGAGCTGCTGCCGCATGCTACGAGATCGCCTTGAAGTATGCCCAGGAGAGAATCCAGTTCGAAAAACCCATCGCCTCTTTTCAGCTGATCCAGAAGAATCTCGTGGACATGGTAGCGGAAATCACAAAAGCACAACTGCTGGTATTGCAATTGGGGCGGTTGAAGGATCAGGACAGGATGCGCCATCAGCAAGTATCCATGGCGAAGATGAACAACGTCGCTATGGCAAGGGATATCGCCCGGACAGCCCGGGAAACCTTGGGAGCTAACGGCATCATGGACGACTACCATATTATCCGTCACATGATGAACCTGGAATCTGTATATACTTATGAAGGGACACATGAGATCCACACCCTAGTAGTGGGTGCTGACATTACGGGGATTGACGCCTTCAGGTAAGAACTGTTCAGCCCTGACTTCTAACCCATCCACTTTCCCGCTCGATTTTACTCTAATAGACAAACTGCTTCAGCCGTCTGATCTTTAATATTTCCTCTTTTATTCCAGTTCATAACTCTTCGTATCTATATTTAATGCCAAGGTTTTATCTAGGTAAAACTTAGTGTCCTTGGCGGCTCATCTTCTTTCCATTTCTCCTTGAATTCCTTCTCCAGCTTCGTAAATTTCGTCCACTCCCATGTCGTTCATCTCACATTACACTCACTACTAACAGATGTCTCTCATGACTATCATTCTGATAGCTGTTGTTTTTGTCATGCTGGCCGTTGCGGCCCGGCAGATGAAGCTCTCTTATGCTGTCCCTGTGCTGGTGGCTGTATTCGTGATCTATCTCGCCTTTGAGATAATGGATTTCATGTTCTTCAGTGGCACCGAATCAAAAGGAGAGAAGCAAGTAACTCTCGATGTAGTTTTACCACCGGAACCTGAACCCGAACCAGCTCCAGAACCTGTGCCTGAACCCGAACCAGCTCCAGAACCAAAACCCGAGCCTGAACCAGAAATTGAAGTGGAGCCGGCCGAACTAATAGCGGTTGCGGAACCGGAGCCTGTCGAAGAAGAAGAACCAGGTCCGCCCATTGTGGTACGGAAGTTTCTTATCTGCAGGGATGTGAATGAGAAGGCCCGGGAAGTGATCCGTCCGGCGGACAAATTCCCCGGAGATGTGGGCAAACTTTTCTGCTTCACCGCTGTAAAATCAGAGGCACTGCGAGATACCATTACTCATGTCTGGTACTACAACAGCCGAGAGATTAACCGTGTTTCCATAGAGGTGCTCCGTGGAAATTTCTATCGAGTGTGGAGCTGGAAGACCATCCTTCCCCAATGGACGGGGGAGTGGCATGTAGTTGTGATCAACTCTCACGGGGAGGAACTGGGCCGCAAAGAGTTTCGGATTATCCCCGTTCCGGGAAAGGAGCCGGCAGTGACAGACACGCTGTCCACCGACAGCCAGTGAGCGTCCTCATCACAGGTTCCTCCGGCTACATCGGCACCGAGCTGTGCCGCCGCTACTCCGCCGTTGACAATCCTCCTGAGATTATAGGTATAGATCTCGCGCCTCCCCGGGAAGAGTTCCCCAATCTCACCTACTACCAGTTGGACTGCAACGGTGATCTGTCACCGGTATTCCAGCGTCACAGCATAGATACCATCATCCATTTGGTCTACGTGTTGAACATGATCCACGACTCAGAACGGATGTATAAGATTAACGTAGGGAGTATGGAGAATATTTTAAAGTTTGCTGATGAAAATGGTGTGGCGAGGATAGTTGTTACCAGTTCCGCCACTGCCTACGGTGCACACCCGGACAATCCGTCCCTTCTCACTGAAAATGACCCCCTCCGCGGCAACTACGATTATCAGTACGCCTTCGATAAGACCATTGTAGAAGAGAGATTAAACTCGTTTGCTTCCGAGAACCCGGAAGTGGATATTGTCATCGCTCGCCCGGCTATCATCTCCGGCGTCCATATCGGTAACTTCATCTCCCGATATATTGATAAACCGTTGGTTCCCCTGGTGAAAGATAGCGACACCGAGATGCAGTTTCTACATGAGGAGGATGCCGCTGATGCCCTTTACACTCTCGCTTTCCAGGCGCCGGCGGGGATTTACAACCTTGGTCCGCCTGACACTATCCATCCTGAAAAAGCCGTAAGAATGCTGGGCGGACGGCCATTGGGCATCAGACCCGGACTCCTGCGGTTCATGACCGCAATGGCGTGGACTCTCCGGCTGAAGTTCCTGGCGGAAGCGCCGGCGTCTATGATCCACTTCATCCAGTACCCGTGGGTGGCGGATGGAAGCAAGATAGAGGAGTTGACAGACTTCCGCTATCGGTATTCGTCTGAGGATGCCATCCGCGAATTTGCAGAATCCCAGAAGTAGAGTCTATGAGAGAAGAAAACAAATACATACCGGAAGCAGAACCAAGGAGAGTTTAATGCAGTTGGCTGAGCTTCATCCTGCTCTGACACATTTTCCCATCGCTCTTCTCATGGCAGCATTTTTCTTTCAGATGATCGTTCTTTTGAAGCCGAAGTGGATGGCTCCTACGGTTCCACTTTGGATTCTGGGACTTTCTGTAACCATCACACTTTTTGCCATTCTGTCCGGTGAAGCAGCCGCTGACCTGGCCGCATCAAATGCCGGCGTTTCACAGGAAGTGGCTGATCTCATCGCCAGTCATGAGCAATTTGGCAATATTACCATCTGGGGATCCCTAATACTCTTTGGCGGATGGTTCTGGCTCCGGCTGAGATATGGAGATTCCCGACGCCTTGGAATCGTGACATTAGTCTGTCTGTTTTTCCTGATGCTGGTTGTGTTCTACTCCGGTAATCTGGGAAGTTCTCTTGTTTTCGATCACGGCGTGGGCGTAAAGCTTCCCTAAAAAGCGGTGCTTAGACGGTTGATTTTTCAGGTGTAAAATAGACAGTATAGATAGAGAGGTCATGAGTTACTCACCGTTTTCCCGCCGCGAATTTCTAAAATCCACCGCTGCACTCAGCTTCATGTTTCTCCCAGGTGTGGGACGAGTAAAAGCCATGCCGTTTCATATCGACGATCCTGATGACTACACCGGACGGCTCTCCCACAACGAAAACCCCCTGGGCCCGTCACCTCTCGCACAGAAAGCTCTTGCGAAAGAATCCATTCTGGCAAATCGTTATCCGGACTCGTTCAATTCTACACTGGAAGCCGGCCTGGCGAAGATGCACGAACTTCCTGCCAATCACTTCTGCGCGGGTGCCGGAGCCACGGAGATGATACGGCTGGTGGCGGATGCTTTTCTGGGCGCAGGCGATGAAATCGTCACAGCTACGCCTACTTATACACAGATGGCATGGGAAGGGACCACCAACGGTGCCGCCGTAGTGTACGTCCCAGTAGATAAGAACTACGTGATTGATCTTCAGGGAATCCTCGATGCTGTCACGCCGAAGACGAAACTGATCTCACTGGTGAACCCTAACAACCCCCTGGGGACGATCATCCATAAGGATGAAATGGCGTCTTTCCTTGCCAAGGTTCCGAAGGGTGTCGTTGTGGCGGTGGACGAGGCGTACCATCACTACATGCAGACAGAGGATTATGAGAGCTGCATCCACTATGTTGAAGAGGGCTTGCCGGTAATTGTCATCCGTACGCTCTCCAAGGCCTACGGTCTTGCCGGCGCCCGGACAGGCTACACAATTGCCTCACCGGATCTTACCCCTCAGATCGGTTCCGGCCAGCTCTGGTCGTCTATCAGTCGGCCGTCCCAAGCTGCAGCCATAGCAGCTCTGGATGATACATCCCATCTGGAGGAAACCATCAATCTCAACATCCAGGCTAAAGAGATGCTCTATAGCGGCTTCACCGATATGAAGCTGGAATACATCCAGGCGGAAGCCAACTTTTTGATGGTAGATGTAGGTACAGATGCCTCGGCTGTCCGGACGGCTCTCAGTGAGTTGGGCTTCCAGGTCCGCTCCGGTTGGGGTATGCCTAAACACTTGCGTGTCTCTACGGGGACCTTGGATGAGATGGCGGGATTCCTCGAGGCTCTGGCCTCGGTGCTGGAGATGGGTATTCCCGGCAGTTTTCCCATTGCCCATACTTTTGCTCTTCAATCCATCTATCCCAATCCGTTCAACTCCCGCTGCACCGTTCGCTTTAATGTGATGGGAGACGAGAAGGTGACCTTGGTGATTTACGACCTGCTGGGCCGGAAAGTCAGGACGCTGGTTCACGATTTTCTCCCTGCTGGTGAGCAGACAGTGGTCTGGGATGGGAAAGACACCTTCGGGGTGCCCGCGGCGTCGGGCGTTTACGCAGTTAATCTCCTCCAGGGGGAATTCGCGGCCGGTAAGCGAGTCCAGCTGTTAAAGTAGCGAGGAAATCTTGTTTAGGCGTCAGTTTTTAAAATCGCTCCCGGCGCTAGCGGCTCTCACCGCTGTTCCATTGCGATTTGATCTCATCCCGAAAGAGTGACCGATGGATATTCTCCTTATCCCGGCTCTCCTTATAATATTGATGATATTCACTTGGCGACCGCTCAAGTCTGTTTTCAGGTTCATTGTACTGGTGACTAGTGCCGTTCCCGGCAGAACCTTATCTATCGTTAATGCACTCACTCCTAAGGTGATTGTTGAAGTGGCCAGCTATACCACTGGGAATGGTGACGATGTGCCTATGAGGATTTGGCACCCACGTTCTTCCGGCCCGGCTCCCGCTATAATATTATTTCAGGGTGCGTCACCTGCGGGAGAAAACCACGAGATTCTCAACCGGCTCGCTCGAGGACTAGCGAAAGTAGGCTTTAAGGTTTACATACCCGGCCTCCCTCGGCTAAAAGAGGTATTGATTCGAGAGGAGACAGTAGAGCAGATGGTTGAAATTTTTCTTCAAGTACATCAGCGTCCAGATGTCCTTTCTGATAGAATTACTACTATCGGGTTCAGCTTCGGAGGTTCACAACTGGTTAAGGCTTGTCTTGATCCCAGAATGAACGGGCTTCCCGCCAAAGTTCTTTCATTCGGGAGCTATTTTGATTTGGAACGTACTCTGAAGTTTGTTTTGACCGGAGAGTGTTCCCATGCCGGGAAAGATTACAGTTTTGATCCTCACGAGTGGGGGAATATCGTTTTCTTTCATAACTACATAGACTGTTTTGATGGTGATTTTAATATAGAAGAGATTCGTAGATACTTTCTAGCTTTAGTAGAAGAAGATGGTGTCATGGAAGATCATCTTGCTGCGCTATCAGATAAAGACAGATCGTTCATCGATCTTATTACGACGGATCGAAAGAAAAGCTTAGAGTTGGCACTGAGTGTAATTCCTAATCTGAGGTCAATTATTGAATCTCTTTCTCCTCGATATTTCACAGAGAAGATCAACTTTTCTCTTTACCTTGTCCACGGTGCTAGGGACAATATGATTCCGTTTACAGAAACGGTAGCCTTCAGTGAAGCTTTAGAATCACATGGTGGGGATGTGCATACATTTATCAGCGGTCTTTATAGTCATAATGAAGCCGAATCAGGTGAGAGTGGTTTATTCAGTCGAATTAAAGAACTCTGGCGCTTGGGTAGTTTTATAAATGATTTCATTTTCCGTTAAAAGGTGAAAATAGCTGTTTTTTTCTCGTCGGTGTCCCGACGGAAAAAGCTTGACTTTCTCGTCGAGAGCCACTAAACTCACCGACGAGAAGCATAAAACACACTTTTCTTAACCTAATACAAGGAGATTAACAATGGCTGAGAAAGTAAAAACAGTAGGTGTTAGCAAGCAATCCGGATTTCTTTACTACCTCGGTAAAGACGGGAATGTATGGCGTTCAAAAATGGCTCGTGCCGGTAAGGGCGGCGGGAACGCAGAAAAAGTAGCCAATGCAGGTGTTTCCAGGCAGTCGGGATACCTCTACTTCATCGATAAGGATGGAGATGTCTCCCGTGCCAAGATGGCTCGAGGTCGCTAAACACCTCATCAATGGATGAACTTGAAAGCCCCCGATAGGGGGCTTTTTTGTTTCCAGCAAGATTTACTTCTATCACTAAAGAAATTGTGTATAGATTGTTAAAGATGTCTCAGCTAAATTGGCTGTTTCTTAATTCAAAAGAGGGATAATGGTGACAAAACTATTTATATTCCGTGCAGGAGTTATTTTACCGTCATTATTAACATCACAAATAGATTACAACAGCGAAATTCAGCCAATCTTTAATTCAGTTTGCATTAATTGTCACCGATCATTTGGTGGACTCAGTCTAACGTCTTCGGTAGGTTGGTGGAAACATTGGTGAATAGTAGGTTTGAGCGAGGCGAGTACGAGGTAGAATGGAACGCCTCAGCACATCCCAGCGGGTTCTATGTTGCCAGGTTGCTCGCCGATGGAATTTTGTCTACCGCCAAGTTACTCCTGCTTAAATGAAGTGTCGAAGTGGCTGGATTACCGGGAGTATAATAATCGTCGTCTTGACCGGTTGTACCGACATGGGCAGTGAGCCGGAGGCCGACGAAATCACTTTCTCGAATCACATTCAAACCATCTTAAATCACAATTGTACCACCAATAATCCCCCTTGTCATGAGGGTGTGAATGCTTCAGATGGTCTTAATTTATCAGAAGGAGAGAGTTATACTAATCTCGTGAATGTTGCCTCTTCATATGCTGGGTTGCTTCTCGTTCAATCGGGTAACGCCGACAATTCAGTTCTTTATTTGAAGGTGACCGGCGATTCTCAAACAGGGGAAAGAATGCCGCCGTCGGGTTATTCGCGACTCTCCGACGGACAGATCACAGAAATCAGGACATGGATCGATGAAGGCGCAGAGAACAATTAAAAGCATCTATTTCTTTCTGTCTATAATGTTTCTTGTATTTACCGAAACTGTTTGGGCCATTCCCCGGTTGGCAGTTCAGAATGGAGTCTCGTGTGTGACCTGTCATGTGAATCCAACGGGCAGTGGTCTAAGAAATGAATACGGCTCATCTATCGTATCAATGGATGAGTTGTCTTGGAAGCCGTTATCAAAGCAACCAAAATTCACAGGAGCTCTCTCCGATCACCTTCGCATTGGTACTGATCTTCGTATGCAGACCTATGTTCATAGTGATGAGGAAGCCCAGTGGGAGAGAGTCTCATTTCCCATGCAGCTGGAGCTTTACGGCCACTGGCTCATCACCCCCAGTATTCAGGCTTATGCTGCCATGGATGCTTTGGGAGGTAATTCGGAAGGGTGGATCAGCAAGGAATTCAGCAGCTTCAGCGGCTATCTCCGCGCCGGAAGAATGATACCCCACTTTGGATGGGCTCTTGATGATCATTCCACCTTCGTCCGAGGAGGTAACATTAAGTTGAAGAATGGACTGAATGCAGAAGGGATGCTCTTTTCGCCTATGCGTTCAACAGTCTCCACATTGGAAGGGGGCCTGAACGCTGGAGATTTCTTCATCACCGCTAGTGTTTCAGACGGTTTCGTTAGCGGAAACACTGGAAGTAAAACCTTCACCGGACGAGTGGAGTATTCCGGGATGCTAATGGGGAACACCGTGCTGGCGGGTGGTTCTGCAATACAGGAGGACGATTTTTTACTGGTGGGCATCTTTGGCGGAGCTGCCATGGGTCCGTTTACCTGGATGGGGGAGGTGGACTTAGCGGATGACTGGGTAGGAGACGGCACTTCTCTGGCGTCGTTCAGTGAGTTAAGTTACAGCTTGGTACAAGGCGTTACATTGACCACCAGATATGATTTTTTCGATGAAGACATTGGATACTTGAGAAATGCGCTCAGTAGAATTTCCGCCGGTATTGAATTCTTTCCGCTTCCGTATGTGGAAATCCGAAGTCAAGTTCGAGTAACTAAAGTGGCGAGTGAAAATGAACCTCAAAATCCCGAGTTATTGTTTCAACTGCATCTCTGGTATTAAAAGGGAGGAATAGATGAAATTATCACTATTGAGTATTTTTATGGTGCTACTCTTTTCAGGCGCTGTTCAGGCACAGGATCTGAAAAACGTGCAGGTATTGCCGTTTAAGAGTACCCGCGAAATAGTACCTTATATGAAAGAGATGGCGAAGGATTTGGAAGTAAAGTGCAAATACTGTCATAATATGAAAGACAAGTCATTGGATGAGATTAAGCACAAGCTCATCGCCCGGGACATGATGAAAATGGTTAAAGGGATAAATGAGAATTTTATGACTCCACTGAAAATGGATGCTATCACCTGTTGGACTTGCCATCGCGGGTTTACAGAACCTCCGCATAATATAGATGATAAACCGAAGGCACATAAATAGTAGCTTTATCTGAAGACATCATGGATATAAAGTCGGTTATTTCTTTCGCTGAAAAGCACAGCCAGCGATTTATAGATGATCTGGTAGAGTTTGTAGAAATCCCTAGTGTCTCAAGCAGTTCAGAGCATATAGATGATGTCCGCCGTTGTGCGGATTTTCTAAAAGATAAAATGCTTCAGTCTGGGTTGCAACGGGCAGAGATTTTTGAGACAGCTGGTCACCCTGTAGTTTATGGTGAATGGCTCGGAGCCGAGGGAAAACCCACTGTACTGATTTATGGACATTACGATGTGCAGCCCGTCGATCCGCTTGATTTGTGGGAGTCTCCGCCGTTCGAACCGGCTATCCGTAACGGTAGGATGTACGGCCGTGGTACTGTAGATGATAAGGGTCAGATTTACGTTCATCTAAAAGCCATCGAATCGTGGCTTAGCGAACACGGCCAGCTTCCAGTGAATGTCAAGTTTATCGCCGAAGGGGAAGAGGAAATAGGAAGTGAAAATCTTGGTGACTTTCTAGACAAAAATCAGGAACTGTTGAAAGCAGATTCTGCTGTAATCTCTGATACGCCCATGTTTAAAAAGGGAATGCCTTCTATCTGCTATGGTCTTCGGGGGTTAGCGTATTTTCAATTGAATCTTCGTGGATCGAAGCAAGATCTTCACTCCGGGTCCTTTGGTGGTGCAGTGAAAAATCCCATTCATGCGTTAGCAGAAATAATTTCACAACTCAAGGATGAAAGCGGTCAGATTTCCATACCCGAATTCTATGATGATGTTATCCCTATCAGCAAGAAGGAGCATGCTGATCTTTCAGCTCTCCCGTTTGATAAGGAAGAGTATCGCGAGGATGTAGGCGCTCCGGCTCTCTTTGGCGAAAAAGGTTACTCAGTTTTGGAAAATCTTTGGGCCCGACCTACACTGGATGTCTGTGGTATCTGGGGCGGATTTCAAGGTGAAGGAGCAAAAACTATCATTCCGGCAGAGGCACACGCTAAAGTGAGTATGCGGTTGGTACCGAATCAGAATCCGGAACGAGTGGGTGATCTTTTCGAAGCATTCATTAAAGAAATAGCTCCTCCTGAAGTAGAAGTTTCCGTGGAAAGGTTACATGGCGGTGACGGGTTCGTTGCGGATGTATCCCATCCCGCTTTTAATGCGGCAAAGAGGGCTCTCCAAAAGGGATTCGGCAAGAAGGCGGTGTTCATTAGAGAAGGAGGATCAATCCCTTTCGTCCAGACCATGGTTGATGCTCTCAAAATTCCGTGCCTATTGATCGGTTTTGGACTGCCAAATGAAAATGCTCATGCACCCAATGAATGGTTAGATCTTGAGAATTATCAATTAGGTATTATCAGCTCAATCTATCTATATGAAGAACTTGCACAAAACTAAGCTCCACATCATTTTTTTAATTTCCTGTCTCACCATCACCGCCATACCAATAACTATTCAAGCACAAGAACAAAATTTTCCCATCATTTCAGATATTGTAGTTGAAGGTCATAAAATAACTAAGGAATACGTTATTCGGCGTGAGATTCATCATCCCGTGAATGTTCCTTATGATTCTGTTCTGGCAGAAGAAGATAGGAACAGGATTGATAATCTCGGAATATTTTCTACTGTGGAGGTAATGCTCCTGCCTGATAAAGAAGGAGCCCAAATATTGTCATACAAAGTGGTAGAGTCATGGCGGATCTTCCCCGGTCCCATTATTACATATGAGGAAGAGACCGGTTGGTCTTACGGCGGAATATTGGTTTTAAAAAATTTTAGGGGCAGGAATGAAGATCTGTCCTTTTTTGCAACATTTGGACGCAAGGAAGTTGGCGGATTCGGATTTAATGATCCGTGGATTATGGGTGATCATGTTTCATTCCGTGGACATATGTACTACAACCTGTCTGACCACCTATTTCTCCCCCACGAATATCGAGAACTTGACCTGGAGACAACCATTGGCCGGTACTTCGGATATCAATGGAAAGTCTGGGGGACGGTGAGTGTCGAGAAAAGGTGGATTGATTTCTTTTCGGAAGTAGAGCAAGATGTTGAACATCAGTATTTTCAGACGAAATTTCAGTTGATTTACGACACACGGAATATCTATCAGGATCCTTCAGAAGGAATTTATATTGATACTCAACTTCGCCCGGAATTTGGGCTTAATGATGATTCGCCAAATATTACTGAATTGTATTTTACAGCTAGAGCTTACAAATTGCTGATTCCAGGAAAAAAGAAATGGGTGGCAGGCTTATCCTTGTCTTTCCACAACTATTATGGTGAGAGCATCCCATACAAAACTCTTTCCGTGGGGGGCGCAGAGTCCGTCCGCGGATGGGAAGTTCTCGATTCGACTCTCTATGCGGGGGAATCGTTTCGCTCGGGGTTAAATACTTATTTTTTCTCAGCGGAGCTGCGTCAGACTTTGATCCCCAAGCGGCTGACAAGCTTTGGCACTGAATTCGGCTTGATTCTGGCTGAGTTCTTTGATGTTGGTGCTGCAGACGATAACTTTTCCCATATGATTAGTGAAGATCCCATAATAGGTACCGGTATCGGGTTACGTTTCTTTATACCGGGAAATGTGTTGTTTAGAGTAGATTACGGCATCGGTTATCATGACAATGAATGGCGAATTCCCCAATGGCACATTTCAGTTGGACATAAATTTTAAAAAAGTGACAGCAAAGGAGCGAGACGATGTCCGTGCAGGAACAGCTTAACGATCTCGTCAATCGCTTCTATGACGATTATTTCAGTTATAATCCAACTGAAGGACGTTATGCCGGATTCCATCGCTATCTTGGCAAGATACCTGATTTTTCATATGAAAACATTATGGGTTTTCTCAAGCGGCTGCGCTTTTATGAACTAGAAGCTGAAAGGTTGGGGGAGGAAAATCTCAGCCTGCAGGATTCTGCAGATCTTGCTCAATTAACTCAAGCTGTCAAATATGAACGCTTCGGGCTCCTTCAGTTAAGATGGTGGGCCGAAGATCCCATGGCGTACGAATTTCATCTTGATGTCAGCACTTATCTAAAACGGAATTACGATACGATTACTGTTCGGGCTCAACACACAGCAGATCATCTAAAAGCGATCCCCCATTTTCTTGATCAGCAAAAATTTAATCTTCAATCTCCTCTCCCCAAAATTAATCTAACTACTACCATCGAAATGTATAAAGGCTATAGAGATTTTTATCGTGAGGATGTCATACAATATTTTAGTGAGATCGAAGAAGATAGCATCTTGCTTGATTTGGAACAGTCAGTTATTAGAGCCACTAAAGCTCTAGATATTTTCATTAAGTACATGGAAGAGATTCTTCTGCCGGAATCAACGGATACCTTTGCCATTGGCCGCTTTAATTATATTGATATGCTTCGTCACGGCGAAAGAGTTGAGATTGAACTGGATAAACTTTTAAGAATTGGTGAAGAGGATCTATCACGAAACAGTTTAATGTTCGAGGAGCTTGCACAAGAATTCATGCCCGGGAAAAGTGTACAAGAAGTTATGGCAGAGGTTGCGAAAGATCATCCGCAAGCAGACTCTCTGATCTCAGATACTGAAGAGATGCTGGAAGCGATACGAGATTTTATCATAGAAAAAGACCTCGTCACTATTCCCTCTGAAGTTCGCATCAATGTTGAAGAAACCCCCAGTTTTTACCGCTGGGCTTTTGCCATGTGTGATACTCCGGGTCCCTATGAAAAGTCAGCGACAGAATCTTTTTATTATGTCACCAATGTTCTGGATGAATGGCCGGATAAAAAGAAAGAAGAGTGGCTTACCAAGTTTGATTACGCAACCCTTGACGGTGTTTCAGTTCATGAAGCTTACCCAGGACATTATGTTCATTATCTCCATACACTTTCCGCCCCTTCAAAGGTATCCAAACTTGCCGGAGCTTATTCTTTCTGGGAAGGGTGGGCTCACTATTCCGAAGAGATGATGCTGGACGAAGGTTGGCATGAGGGTGAAGCTCGTTATCGACTGGCACAGCTTTCTGAAGCGTTGCTCCGGGACTGTCGTTTTATCTGTTCCATCAAGATGCATACTCAGAAAATGACAGTTGAAGAGGCAAAGGATTTTCTTATGGAAAATGCACTTATGGCGGAGACTCCAGCCCAAAAGGAAGCAGAACGAGGGACTTTTGATCCGGGATATTTAAACTATACTCTGGGGAAGCTGATGATCCTCAAGTTGAGAGAGGACTGGAAAGCACAAGAGGGAGATGTGTTTTCAGTCAAGCGGTTCCACGACACGTTACTCTCTTTTGGAGCTCCCCCTGTTCCGCTTGTCCGGCAGCTCATGCTTACTGATGATGACGGGAAAATTCTCTAAAGTTTACGCTTCTTAGATTTAAACAGTACAACCTTCTCAAACCTATTTTCTGTCCCCTTTAGCAATCTTCTTATGTTGTTTCGGTGGGTGAATATGATAAAGAAAAAGATGAGTATGGTGAAGATTTTCAGGGAGATTCCTGAAGGTTCAAAACCAAATTCAGGCAGTATCCATACGCCAAATGTCAAGGCAGCAGTGGCAGTCATGGAACTAACAGACACATATCCCCAAGTTATGAGAGTGAGGACAAAAACGGTCAGACAAATTGGAATAACAGTCGGATAAAGTGCAATGATCACCCCCAGTAGTGCTGCGACTCCTTTGCCTCCGCGGAAGCCGGCGAAGAGAGTAAAGGTGTGGCCGAGCACCGCTGCAGAGCCAGTTAAAATTCCTGCAAGATGGATGTCATTGATGAAGAGATCGGGAAAAAAAGATGGAATTAAAGCGACGGCAAGCCACCCTTTCGAGATATCTACAACTGCAACCACCAGTGCAGGGCCGACCCCCAGAACACGATAGACATTTGTCAATCCAGCGTTGCCGCTGCCGTGTTTTCTGATATCTATTCGGCTGTGAATTTTACCTAAAGTAAGACTGGTGGGGATTGATCCTAAAAGATATCCGAGGATGATTACGGAGAAAATTTGGAGCATTATGAAATAGTCGGGAACTTAATAGAACAGGGATGAGTAAACTGTTTTGAAGAAGCCGGCTTGGGGGCCACTTGTCTCACCCTCCTAATAACCCCACTTAAACCCCCGGGCCGGTTTTATTATTTCCTGTAGAACTAATCTGGTTTTTCTCTGGAGCAATCATTCCCCCAGAAATGATCGTTTTCATCCCTTCTTCAACTGACATCTGAGCATCAATCGAATCGGATTCAGGTATGATGAGCATGAAGCCCGACGTGGGGTTGGGTGTGGTGGGAAGGAAAACATGAATGTAATTAATTCCATCCTGATCTATAGATTTTCCCGTGACAAAGGCTAGGCTCCACATTTCTTTTCGGGGATATTCGATCAGCACTGTCCTTTTGAAAGCTCTGTTTCCAGTGCCTCCCAATGTCTGAGTGATCTGTTTGATTGTACCATAAATAGATTTAGCAATTGGAATTCGCTGAAGCAGAGATTCACCCCACTGAATGAGTTTCTTCCCTAGGAAATTTGTAACCAAAATACCTAGAAAGAAGATAGCAGTAAAAGAGACGATAAGTCCCAGCCCCGGTATGTGTTTGCCTAGAACTCTATCCACAAGAGGAGCGGCCATACCATCAAAGAAGTTGAATAGGAATTGTAATACCCAGATTGTTGCTGCTGCCGGTGCAAGAGTAATCAAACCGGTAATAATTTTACTGCGTACTGTTTTCATGTAACTGCTCATATCAACGTAGTGAAATTACAGTCAATCCTTGTTTTATCAATCGAAAATCGAAAATAGTACGTAGTACCCTGTGGGTGAATACTCAATCGAACAGTGAGCCTTCAAGCCTTAAGAGGTACTTCTTCATCTCCAATCCTCCTCCGTAACCACCCAGTGTACCATCGTGTGCAACAACTCTGTGACAAGGGATGATAATTGGAATGGGATTATGAGCGTTGGCTCCGCCTACAGCCCTGACGGCTTTGGGATTTCCGATCCGTTCGGCGATCTCTTTGTAGGAAGCAGTTTTTCCATATTTAATACAATTCACTTCATTCAAAGCCAGTTTTCTAAACTGTGTAGTTTGAAGATCAATAGGGACAGTAAACTTTTTGAGCGTGCCGTGAAAGTAGGCGGTGAGTTCATCGCATACCGGTCGGAGGAGGCATGTATCTTCAATCATTTTCAAATCGGCAATAAATAGATCATCTGACTCACTGGGCAGTATAATCCGGCGAACTCCAATTTCTGAATTAACAATTTTCAGAAGACCAATAGGTGATTTAAGTGTTGTGTGAAACAGCATTTTAGAGTGTTGTTTCAACTGCCGGCGGTCGGTTTTGTCTGTAGTTTACGAATAACACCCCAGAAAAGATGAGGATTGCACCGGCAAGCATCCTCGGTGTGAATTGTTCACCCAATAGCTGCCATCCTAAAATGACGGCGATGATGGGAGGAATGAGAGCGATGGTAGATATTTGTGTAACCTTAAGGTGTTTGTAGAGCCAAAAGTAAATACTCCAGACAATCGCTGTACCCGGGATTGCGAGATAGAAGAGAGCTGCAGTGTTACGCAAACTCCACTCGACGCTCATTGGATTTTCGATTAGAAACGAAATAGGTAGTAATGTTACCGCTGCTAGGGATTGTGAAGCAATATTGAGATGAAAGTGAGGTATTTCTTTCTGGTGTTTCTTGTAGAGTATGTTAGGCCATGCTGCCAACAGTACTGCTACTGAGACAGCTGCCACAGCCTTTAGGTCAAATCCCTCAAAAGCTGTCTTATCCTGAACAAAAATCAGTAATGTCCCTATAAGCCCAAGCAGAACACCGACACTTTTCTGAGTAGTAATTCGGTCATTACGGAGCATAAAGTGGGCAAATAGAACTACAACGATGGGAAAGGTTGACCAGATGACTGCAGAGAGTCCTGAGTGTATGTATTTGGTTCCCCAATAGGTAAGTGAATACGAGCAGCTAAAATTAATAACACCGAATGCCAGATATACTTTTACGGCATTTTTTGTTAGAACAAGCTGCTCTTTACGAAAAAGAAATATGACCCAGAGAATAGTGGCAGAAATTGCAAATCGTAAACCAACTGCGAGGATTGGTGGCGTATCTTCCAACCCTATCTTCATGGCGTACCAGGTAGTTCCCCAAACACAACTCACGAGAATAAAGGTCAGCAAAATAGCTGGATTCATTTTATTATAAGTGTAAGTGTGGGAATATTGTGGAGGCGGAGAGCCAGCGCCTTATCGGCTTTTGCTCTCGCCATAGCGATTGTGCAACGCCACTACTACAGGACTCGCCACGAACATGGAAGAGTAGGTTCCAATCAGAATGCCCACCATCATAGCGAAAGCGAAATAGCGGATTACTTCACCTCCGGCAAGCCATAAAATAAAGACTACCATGAAAGTGGTCAGAGAGGTGATGACAGTCCTTGAGAGTGATTCGTTAATACTCTTATTGATAATGGTCTCATACCTCTCCTGCTTCAGACGTTTGAGGTTTTCGCGTACACGGTCAAATACCACAATAGTGTCGTTAAGTGAATATCCAACAATCGTCAAAAATGCCGCCACGATTACTAGTGAAATCTCGTAATCCATGATAGAGAAGATGCCGAGAGTAATTAGGACATCGTGAACCAGCGCAGCTATGGCACCAATAGCAAACTTGAACTGAAACCGGATGGAGATATAGATGAGAATCATTAATATGGATGATACAATAGCGAGAACAGCTTTCCCGCGAAGTTCGGATCCAATTTTGGGGCCGATTGTGTCCGTGGATAACTTGAATTCAATTATATCATCGGGTACATTCTCAGGGAATGTGTCGAAGAGTTTGCTGATAACTGCCTCATCTGCATCATCTACAGTCTCAGGCAGTTTTGGGAGGCGTACACTCACCAGATCACCCAATTCTTTGTCTCGCTCCAGCTTGATTTCTGCTTTGCTGAAGTCGAAGGTCTCGCCCTCTATTTCCACGATGGCAAGTGCATCACGTACAGAGCTGATTTCCACAGATTTATCGAACTTGACCATTACTCTGGTACCGCCTGTGAAGTCAATTCCCAGCTTAGGACCGTTTTGTAAGAACAGTGAAATCATCCCAGCCAGCAGGAGGGCACCGGAAATGACGAAACCGAAACGGCGTGCTCCGAGAAAATCAATTTTAGTTTCTGATAGAAATCTCATATACTTAACGTTTTTAACTGTTTGCGGGATGTGATTATGTTAAAAATAGTTCGAGTGAAGAAAATGGCGGTAAACATACTTATTGCGATTCCAGCGAAAAGTACGACGGCAAATCCCTTTATAGGCCCTGTACCAAACTGCCACAGAATGAGTGCCACAAGAAGAGTTGTCACATTGGCATCAATGATAGTCGTAAGAGCTCGAGTATAGCCGCTGTCAATGGCCGCCCTGACTGTTTTCCCCTTTCTCATTTCTTCACGAATTCTCTCGAAAATAATGACATTTGCATCCACCGACATGCCTACCGTCAGAATCAAGCCAGCGATTCCCGGCAGGGTGAGAGTGGCGTCAAGCATAGCCAGTACTGCTAATACCAATAATATATTCCAGATCAGCGCGATATCAGCGATTAAGCCGGCAAATTTATAGTAGATGAGCATGAATAACAGCACAATCACCAGTCCGACCAAGATAGACGTTGTTCCTTTATCAACTGAATCTTGCCCCAGAGCAGGACCCACTTCGTGACCATATACTTTTCTGATGGGAGCAGGGAGTTTACCTGCCCTGAGGACAATGGCGATATCTTTGGCCTCTTCCATGTCATCCAGGCCTTCCACCTGAGTACGACCGTCAGTAATCTTCGAACGAATGGAAGGAGCCATGTGAACCTTGTTATCCAGAACAATAGCTACTCTGTCGCCTACCCGGCTGGTGATAACTGACCATGTCTTTGCTCCTTCAGAATTCATCCCTAACCGGACAATAGGCTGACCATTGTAAATATCGGCCACAGCGTCCTCTACTACTTGACCTGTAAGTTCAGGATTATTGGGATCAGCATCGAGATAGTAGAGTATGTAAGTCTCTTCTTGTTCTTCAGAAGATTTTAGAGGATCACTGCTCCAGACAAATCGTCCGTAATCTTTTTGAATGATCTGTTTTACATCTTCCTGTTCAAGAATATTATTTACACGAGGCCGGTTTGAAAGAGGAACCCCCATATCACCGGAAGGAGTGGGGATCAGTAAAGATGTGAAGTTATTTATGCTGATAGCTTCAGTTTCCAGTAATGTTTCATCTGCTATTTTTAACAGCGAACTGTCCGTGTCAGCCTCAACAGTGTCCAACTCTGCAAGTGCGGTATCACCGTCGGATTGGATAGCATCAATTTTGCTGATAATATTCTGCGTGGAGGAACCATCTTTCAAATATATAAATTCCAGCAATGCAGTACGTTCCAGAAGAGCTTCAGCTCGATCAGTGTCGGTCACACCGGCCAGCTCTACGATTATTCGATGGCTCCCCTGTTTTTGAATAGTAGGTTCGGACACACCGAACTCATCCACTCGGTTTTGTAATATTTCAAGCACCTGATTAATAGCGTCATTTGCTGCTGCATTTAGACCGGACTCGATTTCAGCATTTGTAGATCCTAGTCCTTCGAAGTGGCGTCTGAGTTGAATTTCATTAGTTGTTGCTGCTTGAACAAAACGGCTGATAAAGGTTTCTTGGCTATCGCCTTTTTTTGCATCGGATATAATGGCTGCAAGGAGAGAGTCAGCTTTAGGTTTTACAGAAACCGCCAGATTCTCTACAAGAGTTGGTATTTCCACTTCAAGTAAGAAAGAGGCTCCGCCTTGGAGATCAAGCCCTAGCTTAATGGACTCTTTTTTGAGTGCCTCAATTTCTGCATTATTGTCTGGAGGGAAAAACTGGAGTTCTATTGAAGGCCAAAGGGCCCAGACGGCTATCAACAGTATCATCAGACTGATAAAAATACGCGGTTTGTTATTTTGAGATATCATTATTTGGTTTGCTGGTCAAAAGATATTTATCTTGATCAAGCGGTGGCGAATTTACCGTAGTGTCTTTAGGGAGGCAATTACTTTTTGGCAAGGTATTAGTCGTTTTCTACCAACTCCAGAAGCTGACGAATCCACCTGACTACCTTTTTCTCATTCAGTTCTTTGCAGAGCGAAATTTCACATGCCGCGTCTTTCTCGCTTATTAATATTAGATAACCCCATATTTCTTCCCAATGTCCTCAAATGCTTCAATCGCCATTTCCAACTGTTCCTTAGAATGTGCCTTGCTGATTTGCACCCGGATTCGAGCGGCTCCTTTGGGAACTACTGGGAAAGAAAAACCGATCACGTAGATTCCCTTGTCCAGCAGATCAGCAGCCATGTCCTGAGCAAGCTGAGCATCGCCCAGCATGATGGGAATTATTGGATGGATACCGGGGTGAATGTCGAAGCCGGCTTCGGTCATTTTCTCCCGGAAATAGATCGTACTCTCTTCCAAACGGTCTCGAAGTTCTGTCGTTTCGGACAGCATATCAATGCATGCAATGCCGGCAGCGACGATGGACGGCGCAACACTGTTGCTGAAAAGATACGGCCGTGAACGCTGCCTTAGGATGTCCACAATTTCCTGCCGCCCGGAAGTGAATCCGCCGCTGGCTCCGCCCATAGCTTTTCCTAAAGTTGAAGTGACAATATCCACTCTGCCCATAACTCCGCAGTGGTCAATGGAGCCCCTGCCGGCAGGACCAAAAAATCCGGTGGCGTGGGAATCGTCTACCATGACAAGGGCGTTATACTTCTCCGCCAGATCGCAGATTTCTTCCAGCTTGGCCACATCGCCGTCCATGGAAAAGACTCCGTCGGTGGCGATGAGTCTGACCTTGTGCGATTGTGTATGTTTCAAGATCTTTTCCAGCGCGGACATGTCTGCGTGAGTATAGCGGAACCGCTCAGCTTTGCAGAGGCGGATGCCGTCAATGATTGAGGCGTGATTGAGTTGATCGGAGATGACAGCGTCTTCTGGTTCCAACAGCGTTTCAAACAGTCCGCCGTTGGCATCGAAGCAGGAGGTGTAAAGGATGGTATCGTCGGTGCGCAGAAATTGGGCGATCTTTTGCTCCAGCTCCTTGTGGATGGTTTGTGTCCCACAGATGAAGCGGACTGAGCTGAGCCCAAATCCCCACTTTTCCAACCCTTGCTGAGCGGCTTTGATGAGCTGACGATTGTTTGCTAATCCGAGGTAGTTGTTGGCACAAAAGTTGAGTACGGTCTTTCCGCTTACCGTTATTTCTGCACTTTGGGGTGATTGTATTACACGCTCGTCTTTGAACAGTCCTCCTTCCCGGATGCTCCGCAATTCTTCTTTCAGCTTAGGTTTAAGTGTGTCCATTATTTCTTCATGATTCAGTGATGATACTTCTACTAGGGTTTTAATTCTAATCTTTTAGTGTCAGATAAAATCATATTTCGTATCGTTTCTTAATCTCAGGAATCAAATAGTTTTCGAATGCACTATCAAAATCGTATTTGGGTTTCCAACTCCAGTCTTTTCGAGCTTTACTGTCATCTACCTGGGCAGGCCAACTGTCTACAATGGATTGACGTTTATCATTGATGATGTAGTCAATTTTAGCTTTGGGGAAATAGGTCAGTGTCTTATCGCGAAATTCACCAGCTGACGGGCTGAAAGATGTCACATTATAAACAGAACGTGATAAAGAATCTTCTTCAGCCTCCATCAGTTTGAGAATAGCATTAATGGCGTCTTCCATGGTCATGAAAGGTATGGTTGAGTCATCTCTAACGAAGCAGTGATAAGGTTTATTTTGAGCTGCTCTGTGAATCATCTCTGGAGCAAAATCGCTGGTTCCACCGGCCGGAAGAGTTTGAGTGCTAATCAGTCCTGGAAGACGGATTGACCTGAAATCTACCCGACCACGTGAAGATACAGCAGATAGTCGTTTGTAAAAACGAGAGAAATAAATGCCCAGATTTTCACAATAGAGTTTATTGCAGCCGTAGATAGTTTCAGGATGGCGGTATTCGTCTTCGCCCACGGGTCCCGCAAGATTTTTTGCGTCCAGGCTGTTCATCCCGTAAACAGCAATGGAGCTTGGGAAGAAGAATTTCACCGGTCGTCCCCGGCTTATGGATTGCTCCATTGCAAGATGGAGTAAATTAATGGTACCCCCCACGTTGACATCATGAGCTGTCATTGGAGAAAATTCTGCTCTAGTACTTAGGATGGCGGCAAGATGGTAAATGGCAGAAACCTCAAACTCAGCGTTAATCCTCTCGAGTAGATTACGATCCAAAATATTACCCTGTAAAGATTCCTGTACGTGTGGACGAATACTCTTGTCCAAGTTATCCAAATCGAGGCCCATCTTATCCGTTTGAGAAGATTGTGAAAGAGAACGAATAAGACCGTGGCCGATTTCACCATTTGCCCCGGTTATAAGGATAATGGGTTTTCTCATATTATAACCTATTTAATATATTGACTTCGTTTTCTTTTCTCTTTAATTAATTCAAGTATAACAGTTGGATTCAATTTAGTTTCCTGTTGTATCACCTGCAAGCCATTTCCCATGATTTCTCGTCGAGAAATAACTGAGCTCTCGTCGGAAATATCCTTGTATCTCCCTGATGCTGCCGTTAAATTCGAGCTGCTATAATTCAGCAAATAGTACTATCCGCATACGTATCAATTAACTGCTTTAGATAGGAAGAGATGGGAAGAGTAATCGCATTTGCAAATCAGAAGGGAGGTGTCGGGAAGACGACCTCTGCCGTAAATCTGGCAGCCGGTATGGCAGTTTCTGAGAAAAAAACTCTATTAATAGACTTGGATCCTCAAGCTAATGCAACAACAGGCCTTTCTCATTTAATAAAGGATAGTTCGACCACCATTTATGATGTACTAATTAACAATAATCCCATTGAGGAAGCCATAACCGAAACCCATCTGGATCATCTTTATATAGTACCAAGTACAAGTGATTTGGTGGGAGCTGAGATCGAGTTGGTAGGACTCATGGCTCGGGAATATCGTTTACGAGATGCATTGAAGT
>Ga0208896_1000157_pt1 | contig 38263 bp, 37 predicted proteins | sample ETNtaG_27_FD_185778 | JGI IMG/M metagenome (GOLD analysis project Ga0208896, IMG submission 185778) | Marine microbial and viral communities from oxygen minimum zone, Eastern Pacific Ocean - ETNP201406SV63 (SPAdes) (version 2) | ecosystem: Environmental > Aquatic > Marine > Oceanic ... | reverse complement strand
TATGGATCCATTTTTCATTGGAACATTTAAATCAACTCTAAGTAAAACTTTTTTATTTTTAAAAACAATGTTCTGATTTGAAATGTTTTTCATAAAAAATTAAATTCTATGAATATATTCTGCTAAATCGCACATTCTTGATGCAAAACCCCATTCATTGTCATACCAAGCTGAAACTTTACCCATTTTATCTCCAACAACATTGGTTAGAGATAAATCTACGATTGCAGAATTAGAATTGTGATTAAAATCGATCGAAACTAGTTTTTCTTCATTGGTTCCTAGAATATTTTTTAAATTTTTTTTTGAAGCTTTCTTAAATGAATCATTAATTTTATTAATAGACAACTTTTTTTTCGAATTAAAAACTAAATCTACCAATGAAACATTAGGAGTAGGAACTCTCATTGCCAATCCTTCAATTTTACCTTTTAGTTCTGGTATAATTTCACCAAGAGCTTTTGAAGCTCCAGTAGAAGTTGGAACAATAGACTGTCCCGCAGATCTTGCTCTTCTCGGGTCTTTGTGAGAATTATCCAAAAGTCTTTGGTCGGTGGTGTACGAATGAATAGTTGTCATGAAGCCTTTTTCTATTCTAAACTCTTTGTTAAGAACATAAGCAATTGGTGCAAGACAGTTTGTAGTACAAGAAGCTGCTGAAATTACTAAATCATTTTTATTTATTGATTTGTGGTTTACGCCATAGACAATTGTTTTATCAGCATTTTTACACGGCGCTGAAACAATTACTTTTTTTGCTCCATTTTTGATATGTTGAAAAGATTTTTCTTTGGAATTATATTTTCCCGTACACTCCAAAACAATGTCTACACTATTTTTTTTCCAGTTAATTTTATCTAATTCCGTTTCTCTTGAATAAGATATTTTTTTACTGTTAATAAATAAATTTTTTTCATTAAATTTAATATCAGCATTAAATTTTCCATGTATTGAATCATATTTAAGTAATTGGCTACTATTCTTTAAATCAGTTCTGTTATTTATGTGTTTAATTTCTAAATTTTTATTATTATTTTCTACAATAGACCTAACCACCATTCTGCCTATTCTGCCCAGACCATTTATTCCAATATTAATTGTCATGTCTTACTACTAATCATTTTTTTTATTTTATTTATTATATTTTCCGTTTTTAGACCAAAGTATTTATAAACATCTTTACAAGGAGCACTTTTTCCAAAAATATCTATACCAAAACTCACACCATTCTCACCAACAAATTTTTTCCAACAATCAGTTGAGCCAGCCTCTATAGAAATTTTATACTTTGATTCATTAAGAATTCTATTTTTGTATGATTTGGATTGTAATTCAAATAGCTCATGAGATGGCACCGATATTACTTTAGAGTATATTTTATATTTGGCTAATTTGTGGCTAGTATCAATAGCCAAATTAACTTCGGAACCACTAGCAAGTATAGTTAATTTAATTTTATTATTAGTTCTTAAAACCTCATAAGCACCAAAAGCACATCTATTAATTTTTGAGTATTTTTTTCTTATAGGATTAAGATTTTGCCTTGTTAATGATAAGATACTTGGAGTACTTGAATTTTTTAGTGATAACTCCCAACATTCAATTGTTTCAGTTCTATCTGCCGGTCTTAAAACATTTAAATTAGGAATTGCTCTTAAACCAGATAACTGTTCTATTGGTTGGTGAGTTGGCCCGTCCTCTCCTAAGCCTATTGAATCATGAGTCATCACATAAATAACTCTTTGCTTCATCATTGCTGATAATCTAATAGAAGGTTTACAGTAATCAGAAAAAATCATAAACGTTCCTCCGTAAGGAATAAATTTGCTATGAAGTGAGAGACCATTCATTATCCCACACATTGCATGTTCTCTAACTCCATAATGAATATAATTACCTCCAAAATCATTTGGCTTGATTATTTTGTGATGTTTTGTTTTTGTATTATTTGAACCAGCTAAATCTGCCGATCCACCAATTAGTGTATTGTTATTTTTTGTCAAAGCGTTCAACATTAATTCTGATGATTTTCTGGTTGCTAAGCTTTTAATTTCTTTAGTTGCATTTATTTTTTCATTTTTGATTGATTTACTAAAATTATTTTTTAATATTTTTTCTATTTTACTTTTTTTTCTTTTATAAATTTTATTCCATCTTGATTCAAAATTTATCCCTTTATTTCCTATCTTTCTCCATTCATTTAAAATATATTTTGGTATTTCAAATTTTTTATATTTCCAATTTAATTTTTTTCTAACTAATTTTACTTCATCTTCACCTAGAGGACTTCCATGTGAAGAAGCTTTTCCAGATTTATTAGGCGAGCCATATCCTATTTTTGTTTTACATGAAATTACAGTTGGTTTTTTTGATGTTTGAGATTTTTTTAATGCATTTAAAATTTCTTTTTCATTGTGGCCATCTATTGATAAGTAATTCCAACCATAGCTTTCAAATCTTTTTTTGAAGTTATCAGATACCGTTAAACTTGTGGGTCCATCAATTGATATAGAATTATTGTCAAATAACATAACCAAATTATTTAATTTTAAATGACCGGCAAGACTCATCGCTTCATGACTTATACCTTCCATTAAACAGCCATCTCCAGCCAAAACATAAGTTTTATGATTAATTACTTCTTTTCCTATTTTTTTTTTTAAAATTTGTTCAGCAATCGCAAAACCAACAGCATTAGATATCCCTTGACCAAGAGGTCCCGTTGTTGTTTCTATGCCAGTATTTGTTTCATATTCAGGATGTCCTGCACATATAGAATTTAATTGTCTAAAGTTTTTAATATTTTTTAAAGATATACTTTTGTAGCCAGTTAAATAAAGCAGAGAATATAAAAGCATCGAACCATGTCCCGCAGACAAAACAAACCTATCTCTGTTTAGCCAACTAGGGTTTTTAGGATTAAATTTTAAAAAATATTTAAATAAAATTGTAACAACATCAGCCATTCCCATGGGCATTCCTGGATGGCCAGAATTAGCTTTCTGAACAGCGTCAATTGAAAGAAAACGCAGTGCGTTTGCCAATATTTTGTTTTCTTTATTCAAAAAATTATCCTGTATAGACTAAGGTGATTCAATTTAATATTATAAATATATATATATGAAAACTATTGATGAAAAAGAAAAAAAACTTGAAGAAGTTCTAAATGAATTAAAAAATTTTGAAATAGGCAAACTGCATCAATTAGAAGAACTTGAAATTTTAGAAAAGCAGAAAAATCAATTAGAAATTGAAAAAAAAGAATTACAGGAAAAATACAATTCTTTAGAACAAATAAACGAAAATCTTAAAATAAAGTTGGAAGAAATAGAGAGGCAACAGATAAATGATAAGATAAAGGAAGAGGAATTCTCTGAAAAAATTGATGAATTAAACCAAGAAACAGATAGTTTAATGAACGAAATAGAAAAATGGCAAATGTAAATATAAAATTTAATGGAAAAGAGTTTCTGCTATCATGTGAAGATGGGCAAGAAGAGCACTTAGAAGAGCTGTCTCTGTATTTAAACAATAAATTTAATGATTTAAAAACTTCCCTAGGCAATATTGGAGAGAATAAGCTTTTGTTGATAACCTCTATTAAAGTGATGGACGAATATTTTGAAACTAAAAAAAAAATTGACAAACAAAAAATTGAATTCAATAAAATTACGGAAAGATTTAAAGAACTTAAGTCATTAGTCTACGAATACAAAGATGACAAAGAAAAAGAAATTATGAAACTCAAAGAAGATCAGGCAAAGGTTAAAAATGAAATTGATTCTCAAAAAATTAATTATGAAAACTTAGTTGATAAAGCCACTTTAGAAATTGAAAACTTTATCAAAAAACATGAAGTTGATACAAAAGTTCAATAATTCAACAAAGTGTCCAAAAAAATATTAAGAAAAAAAATTTTAGTTTTCAGAAAGAATAGTTATAAAACTGTTAGTCTTAAATATTTCTTATTAAAAGATATTTTAAAAAAATTCAATTTATTAAAAAATAAAAAAATTGGAGGATACTTTCCAATTAATTGTGAAATTGATAGTTTAGAAATTTTAAAACAACTAGAAAATTCTGGCCATAAAATTTCTTTACCAATAACTAGAAAAGAAAATAAAATGGATTTTTTTGAATGGTCATTCAAAGAGCCTCTTTTAATTGGTAAAATTGGGATTCCAGAACCTTATTCAAAAAAAAAGGTTTATCCAGATATTCTTCTTGTTCCTTTGGTGGCTTTTAGCAAATACAAATTTAGACTTGGATATGGCGGTGGTTATTATGATAGATATATTCAAAAAATAAAAAAAATAAAAAAAACATTAACTATTGGTATGGCTTTTTCTTTTCAAGAGGTAAAAAAACTACCAATAAATGAACACGATAAAAAATTAGATTTTATTTTTACAGAAAATTATATCAAATAATGAATATATTGTTTCTAGGTGATATTGTTGGGGATTCTGGCTGTATGTCTGTTAAAGAAAATCTTCCAAATATAATTAAAGATAAGTCTATAGATTTTGTTGTAGCGAATGGTGAAAATGCCGCAAAAGAAGGAGTCGGGATTACAGAAAATATTACAAATGAATTACTAAATTCAGGAGTTGATACTATTACAACAGGCAACCATGTGTGGGACCAAAAGGAAACTTACGATTTTATATCAAAACAAAATAGATTGTTAAGACCATTAAATCTTTCAAATAACTCACCTGGAAAAGGTTTTAATATTTATAATTCAAGAAAAGGATTTAAAATTGGTGTTTTAAATCTTATGGGAAATATCTTTATGAAAAAATGTAATGATGTTTTCGTTGAAGCTAAAAACTTTCTAGAAAAAAACAAACTTAAGTATCAATATGATTTCTTAATAGTTGACTTTCACGGAGAAATTACAAGTGAAAAAATGGCAATGGGACATTTTTTTGATGGTTCAGCAACATTAGTTGTTGGGACTCATACCCACGTGCCAACTAATGATGGAAGAGTTTTAAAAAATGGCACAGCTTATTTAACTGATGCAGGAATGTGTGGAGATTACAATTCTGTGATTGGAATGAATACACAGAATTCTATTAACAGATTTTTTAAAAGAGAATCAACAAAACATTTCCCAGCAAAAGGTGAAGCTTCCTTGTCAGGAGTTATTGTTGAAGCCAATCCTGAGAATGGTTTGGCAAATAAAGTTAATAGTTTTATATTTGGAGGAGAATTAAAAAATATATTTTAAATCATGGCTGGACATTCTCATTGGGCTGGAATAAAGCATAAAAAAGGAAAAGCGGACAAACAGAGGTCTAAAGTTTTTTCTAAATTATCTAGAGAAATTACTGTTGCAGCTAAGTTTGGTGATAAAAATCCTGATATGAATGCTCGTTTAAGATCAGCGATAGAAACAGCAAGATCTGCTAATATGCCAAAAGACAATATAGAAAGAGCGATAGATAAATCTTCGATTAATGCCGATTCAAATTTTGAAAGTATAAGATATGAAGGATTTGGACCCAACAAAACTGCAGTTATCGTGGAAACTTTGACTGATAACAAAAATAGAACTGCATCAAAAATAAGAACTTTATTTCAAAAGAATGGCGGAGGTCTCGGAACTCAAGGATCAGCTTCTCATAATTTCAAACAATTGGGTATTATAAAAATAGACAAAAAAGAAGCGAGCGATGAAAAAATTTTTGAGCTTGCTATTGATTCAGGTGCTAACGAATGTATTTCTAATGATAAATATCATGAAATTCATACAAATAAGAATGAAATCTACGAGGTAAAAAAAAAATTAGAAAAAAATATTTCAAACTTTCTTTCAACAGAATTAGAATGGATACCTATAAATTTAGTTAATTTAAAAGGAGACAATAAAGATAATATGATTAAATTTTTAGAAGCAGTTGATGACGATGATGATGTACAAAATATTTTTACAAATGCAAAATTTGAAAATTAAATGTTAATAATTGCAATAGACCCTGGAATTAATGGTGCAATTTGTTTTTTTAAAAACGGAGAAGTCAAAGATGTTTTTGAAATGCCAACTATGGCAGAGGGAAAAAAAAACAAAAGACAAGTTAATGGCCACCAAATGTATAACGAGCTTTCGTACAGAATAAAAAAATATAACATACAAAATATTAATGTTGTTGTTGAGCAAGTTTCTGCCATGCCAGGACAAGGAGTGACAAGTATGTTTAATTTTGGCCAATCTTTTGGGGTTATAAAAGGAATTTGTGCCGCTATGCAGTTACCAATATTTTTTGTTCGCCCAGCAAAATGGAAAAAACATTTTGAATTAATTAATACACAGAAAGATGCAAGTAGGACAAAAGCAATAGAAATGTTTCCAAAAATTTCTTCAATTTTATCAAAAAAAAAAGATTCAAACAAAGCTGATGCGATATTAATTGCTAGTTTTTATGAAAATATTATAAAAAATAATAAATAGAATAGTTTTACAGCCAAATTCATGACACATTTTAGTGTGAAATCACTTAAATGGAAGCCGATATATCTTCGCAAGCCGTAGGTCTTGCTAGTAATACTGATTTCTCAATAATTAGTTTATTTTTAAGAGCAGACATAATTGTAAAATCAGTAATCATAATATTAATTGTAAGTTCAGTTTATTCTTGGGCAATCATTTTTGATAAAATTAGAGTGTTTAGAAAAATAAATAAGAGTGCAGATGAGTTTGAGGATAAATTTTGGAAATCTAAATCAGCAGAGACATTCTATAATAATTTACCAGCATCAATAGACGATCCAATGGCACAACTTTTTAAAACTTCTATGCAAACAGTAATTAAATCTAGATCAAGATCTAGTTTAAGTGAAAAGTTACCTGGAATACTAGAGATTAATATAGAAAAACAAATGAGTACTATTGATAAAAATTATACTTTTCTTGCTACTGTTGGTTCTACAGCGCCTTTTATAGGTTTGTTCGGAACAGTCTGGGGAATTATGAATTCTTTTCAATCTATTGCAATATCTAGAAATACCAGCCTTGCAATTGTTGCACCAGGTATTGCCGAAGCTTTATTTGCAACTGCATTAGGCCTTTTAGCAGCTATACCTGCAGTTGTTGCTTACAATAAATTTAGCAGTGACTCAAAAAAATACTCGCAAAAATTAGAAAACTTTTCAAAGAGATTTCTCACGATAGTTTAAGATGGCATTTAAGTTAAGACGTTCAGCTAGAGAGCCTATTAGCGAAATAAATGTAACTCCATTTGTTGATGTAATGTTGGTTCTTCTAATAATTTTTATGGTAACAGCTCCACTACTAACAGTTGGAGTTCAGGTTGATTTGCCTGAAACTTCCGCAGACACATTGCCAGAAGATATGGAACCTTTAACACTAACTATTAATGCAAAAGGAGAAATATTTATACAAGAAACAAAAGTTGAATATGAAAAAATAATTGCAAAAATTATGGCCGTTTCAAATAATAGAACAGATACAAGAATTTTTGTTAGAGGTGATAAAACTATAAATTATGGGAGAGTTCTTGAAATTATGGGAATGTTATCTGGCTCAGGGTTTACCAAAGTAGCACTTATATCTGAACCGTATAAAGAAAGATAAATGTAATGTATAGAAGTCTATTTATTTCCTCTGGATTTCATGTTGGAATTATTATTTTAAGTATACTTGCATTTCCTTTTATTGCAAAAAAACCAATCGATGTTCTTCCAGTAATTTCTGTTGAACTAATAGAAATTGGAAAACTTACAAATATTCCATTTGCACCAAAAGCAAAAAAAATAATTGAAAAAATAAAAAAAAAAAATGAAAAATTAGCATCTGAACAAGCCCCACCTAAAAAAATAAAAAAAGAAAAAAATAAAAAAGTAAATTTAGATGAAAATAAAGAAATTAAAAAATTAGCTTCTAAAAAAACACCAACTCCAGAGAATAAAATAAAAAAAATAAAAAAAGAAAAATTAGAATCCGTGGCCCTACCTGATAAAAAAAAAAAAAATATTAAGCTTAAAGAAGAAAAAAAACAAAAACCTTCAAAAGAGATCAAAAAAGACAAGAATTTAAAAAAAAATATAAAAAAAATAAAACCAAGTGTAGAAGAGACAAAAGTTAAACAGGTTTCTGAATTTGAAAAAAAAGAACTGTTTGACCTTAATAATATCGCTGCTTTAATTGATAAATCAAAGGAAGATTTTGGAGAAACAAATAAAAAGTTGAATAAAATATCACAGTCTCAAGATTCATCTATGGATTCATCCAAATTAACACTTAGCGAAGAAGATGCATTAAAGGCCCAAATTTTTGGTTGTTGGAGTATACCTTTAGGTTTACCATATAATGAGGACTTATTAGTAAGAATTAAATTAAAATTGAGACCGGATGGAACTTTGATCAAAACAGAGATATTAGATCATGCAAGAATGAATATGCCGGGTCAAGGTTTTTTCAGAGTACTTGCAGAAAGCGCTTTAAGAGCTATTCAATTATGTCAACCATTAAAAGTACCAACCAGTGGATATGAAAGATGGAAAGATCTTCAATTAAATTTTGACGCAAGGGAAATGTTGGGAGGTTGATGAAAATAATTAAATTGTTAACAGGTATTTGCATATTTTTTTTATCTTATACATCTAACTCATTTTCTTTAATAGAAGTTGATATTACAAGAGGAAATTTAAATCCTTTACCGATAGCAGTTTCTCCACTTTCTCAAAATAATAAAACAAAGAAAATATTTCAAAATAAATTAAATCTAGATGATTTAGGTTTAGAAATCTCTAAAGTAATTGAGAATAATTTAAAACAATCTGGTTTATTTAATCCACTTAGCAAAGATGCGTTTTTGCAAAAACCTGATATTGCACACTTAAAACCAAGATTTGAAGATTGGTCTTTGATCAAAGCTCAAGCATTAATTACTGGAAAGGTATTAATTGAAAATGATAAACTTAAAGTCGAATTTAGATTGTGGGATGTATTGGCCGCAAGAGAGATGTTGGCTTTATCTTTTACCACTGTTCCAAACAACTGGCGAAGAGTTGGTCATATAATAACAGATAAAGTTTATGAAAGATTAACTGGTGAAAAAGGATATTTTGATACTAGAATAATTTATGTTTCCGAAGAGGGACCAAAGACGCAAAGAGTAAAAAAACTTGCAATAATGGATCAAGATGGTTTTAATATAAAATATTTAACCTTAGGCAATGAACTTGTTTTAACACCAAGGTTTAATCCTACAAATCAGATGGTAACTTATCTTTCTTATTTTAGAAATTTACCTAGAGTGTATTTATTGGATATTGAGACAGGAATTCAAGAAGTAGTTGGAGATTTTCCCGGAATGACATTTGCACCCAGATTCTCCCCAGATGGAAAAAAAATAATTATGAGTTTTGCTAAAGATGGCAACTCTGATATTTACACCATGGACATAGAGAATAGAATAGTTGAAAGAATAACCAACCACCCTTCGATTGATACATCTCCATCATACTCACCAAACGGTAAACATATAACGTTCAATTCTGATAGAAGCGGCTATCAACAAATCTATGTAATGAAAAGCGATGGAAGCAATGTTAAGAGAATTTCATTTGGCAAAGGTATATACGGAACTCCAGTTTGGTCTCCTAGAGGTGATTTAATCGCTTTTACAAAATTACATAAAGGAAAATTTTATATAGGAGTTATGAGAACTGATGGAAAAGGCGAAAGACTTTTAACTGAAAATTTTTATCAAGAGGCTCCTTCCTGGGCACCCAATGGAAGAGTGATAATTTTTTATAGGGAAACAAAAACAAATAAAGAAGGAGAAGGATTTAGCGCTAAATTATGGTCCATAGATTTAACAGGATACAACGAGAGGTTGGTTGAAACCGAAACAGATGCTTCAGACCCATCTTGGTCATCTTTGTTAAGTAATTAAGGGTTATTATTGAAAATTGCAGTAAATTAAGTTGATTTTTTTGCTTGAAACCTCTATTTAGTTGTGAATAAGTTCTAAAATTATATTAAGGAGCATTAATGAATTTAAGCAAAATTTTGAAGAATATTTTTCTAGTAATACTGTTTGGTCTGGTTGTGGCTGCTTGTGCAACTAAAAAAACAACCACAACGGCAAAAGTAGATTCTCAAATTCAAGGCGATGTATACATTGGATCAGATACAGTTGAAGAATTAGCAAAAGGAGTTCCAGATAGAGTATTCTTTGCAACTAATGAGTCAATCTTAACTACAAAGTCAAGAGACACGTTAAGAAAACAAGCGGCTTGGTTAAGAGAAAATACAAATGTAAATGTTGTTATAGAAGGTCATGCGGATGAAAGAGGAACTAGAGAGTACAATTTAGCTTTAGGAGAAAGAAGAGCAAATGCTGCTAAAGATTATCTAATGACATATGGAATTTCAGCAGATCGTATATCAGTAATTAGTTATGGAAAAGAAAGACCAGTGGATCCAGGATCAAATCCATTATCTTGGTCAAAAAACAGAAGATCAGTTACAGTCAAAGCTAATTAAAATATTAAAATTCTTAATCAAAGACCCCGTGGTAAATTAAATTTATTCGGGGTCTTTATTTTGCCATTATTATAAATAGACATAATTTAATGCATAAATATTTGAAGAAAATACTATTTTTTATTATTTGGCCATTAGCAATTATTTCAAATTTAAAAGCTGAAACTACAGATATTAAAGAAATTTTAGAAATTATTCAAAAAGATCTCAGAACTTTAGAGAGAGCCGTTTATTCAGAGTCGTTTTCTACATCTTCAAAAAGTTCTTCAACTCAAGATACGACAAGTCAAAATGCAGAAGATGTTCTAACAAAACATTTATTAAAACTTTCTGAGATTGAAAAACAATTTCAAGAATTAACAAACAAATATGAAGAAATAAATTTTAAAATGGATAAATTATCCTTAAGATTGTCAAAAGTCCAAGCTGATAATCAACTGCGCTTCAAAAACCTAGAAAACAATACAATAATAAACAATACAGAAAACAATTCTTTAACTTCTTTACCCAAAACAGATATAAATCAGAAAAAAATTCTACCAGGATCTTCACAGCCACAAGAACTTGGAACCATATCATATAAAGATATGACTACTAACGACGAAACTCAAGTTGTTCAATCGGTAGATTCAACCAAAACTGTATCTACAGAAATATTTCAATCTGAGGAAAAAATATTGCCAGAAGGAACTCCAAAAGAGCAATATGAATTTGCTACGAGTTTTTTAAAAGTAGGAGACTATAATATGGCTGAGAGAGCATTCAGAGAGTTTGTTGACAATAATCCTGATAACGAATTTTCTGGAAATGCACAATACTGGTATGCCGAAACATTTAGAATAAGACAGTTATATACTGACGCTGCTTCTGCATATTTGGAAGGTTATCAAAAATATCCAAAAAGCGAAAAGGCTCCTATAAATTTATTAAAACTTGGAGTATCATTAGTTCAGATAGGAGAAAAAGATCAAGGATGCTTAATGATTGTAGGTGTTAAAAAACAATATCCAAATGCAACTCAATCAGTGCTTCAAAAAGCAAAATATGAAGAAAAGAAATTTGAGTGCAAAAAAGAAAATTCATAATTTTTATTTAGAAAAATTAAATAATCCAAGAATAAAAAAAATTTATTCAGAATTTGAAAAAAATCTCGAAAAGTGTGATTTAAGCACATTTAGCATTGCTGTTTCTGGAGGTTCGGACAGTATGGCACTAGCTTTTTTAGCAAAGTGTCATTCTATAAAAAAAAATTTGAAACATCTTTATTTCACAGTAGATCATAAACTAAGATCTAACTCCACAAGAGAAGCCATACAAACAAAAAATCAATTAAAAAAGTTTGGAATAATATGTGAGATTTTAACTTGGAAAAATAATAAAACTTTTTCAAATTTTCAAGCCAAAGCTAGAGAAAAGAGATATGAGTTAATTTTTCAAAAAAGTTTAAAGAACAAAGTTAATTTGGTTTTAACCGCGCACCAAAAAAATGATCTATATGAAAATTTTTTTATAAGACTATTAAGAGGCTCAGGATTAAAAGGTTTAAGTTCTTTCAAAAGCAATAAAAAAAAAATTAACAAAAATATTAATGTATATGTACTAAGACCTTTGTTGAATATTTCTAAACAAGATTTGTCCTATATAACCAGAAATACTTTTAAGTTTAATATTGAAGATCCTTCAAATGATAATGATAATTATTTAAGAATAAAAATAAGAAAATTAATTAATCAACTAAAACAAGATGGTTTAACCTTTGAAAAATTTCAAGTTACACTTGAAAATCTTAATAAAAGCAACAAGGCAATCGAATTTTATGTAAAAAAAAATATTAAAGAAAATACAAAACAGTTAAATAGAAAAAAATCTATAATTATTAATGAATCTTTTTTTAATCAGCCTGATGAAATAGTTTTTAGATCTCTTTCTGAATTAATACATAATATTGGAAATAAAATAAGCTACACTAGAGGAAAAAAAATATTAAATTTAATTAATAATATTAATTCTACAAAAAATTTTAAAAAAAAAACTCTATCAGGGTGTATTTTTGAAAAAGTTAATAAATCAATCATTATTTCTAGAGAAATCTAGGTTATTTGGTGAATTTTTGTAAAAAATGGTACTTGTTTAATCAGTAATAATTCTTACTTTATAATAGAAATGAATTTCAAAAATTTAGCAATGTGGGGAATAATAGTTCTATTAACAATAGGGCTATATAACATGTTTAAAAACCCCCAAGGATCAATTGGTGTAAAAAATAATATTATCTTTTCTGAATTTTTATCAGAGGTAGATAATGGAAGAGTTGTGCAAGTGGAAATACAAGGGAAAAATATCAAAGGAGTTTTTTCTAATGGAAAAATGTTTAATACTTACGCTCCAGATGATCCAAACTTGATTCAAAAATTAAGCGATAAAGGTGTTAGTATTTCAGCAAGCCCTTTGGAAGAAAAAATGCCATCACTTCTGGGAATATTATTGTCATGGTTTCCAATGTTATTACTGATTGCTGTTTGGATATTTTTTATGAGACAAATGCAAGGCGGAAAAGGTGGAGCGATGGGTTTTGGAAAATCTAAAGCAAAAATGATGAATGAGTTAAAAGATAAGATAACTTTTAACGATGTTGCAGGAATAGAAGAAGCCAAAGAAGATTTAGAGGAAGTTGTAGAATTTTTAAAAGATCCAAGAAAATTCACTAGACTTGGAGGAAAAATTCCAAGAGGCTGTTTGCTAGTAGGCCCTCCAGGAACGGGAAAAACTTTATTAGCTAGAGCGATTGCCGGTGAAGCTGGAGTTCCTTTTTTCACTATATCTGGATCAGATTTTGTTGAAATGTTTGTAGGAGTAGGCGCGTCAAGAGTTAGAGATATGTTTGAACAAGGAAAAAAACATGCTCCTTGTATAATTTTTATCGATGAAATAGATGCAGTTGGCAGAAGCAGAGGTGCGGGCCTAGGAGGAGGAAATGATGAAAGAGAACAAACCTTAAATCAGCTATTAGTTGAGATGGATGGTTTTGATACTAACGAAGGAGTTATAATTATTGCAGCAACAAATAGACCCGATGTATTAGATCCAGCTTTATTAAGACCAGGAAGATTTGATAGGCAAGTAGTTGTTTCAAATCCAGATATATTAGGAAGAGAAAAAATATTAAAAGTTCATGCAAAAAAAATATCAATGGCGGCAGATGTAAATTTAAGAACTGTTGCTAGAGGAACTCCAGGTTTTTCAGGAGCAGATTTAGCGAATTTAGTTAATGAAGCCGCTTTACTGGCAGCTAGAAAAAATAAAAGAATTGTAACCAATCAAGAATTTGAAGAAGCAAAAGATAAAGTAATGATGGGTGCCGAAAGAAGATCTATGGTTATGTCCGAGGAAGAAAAAAAATTAACTGCATATCACGAAGCTGGACATGCTATAGTAACTATTAATGAGAAGGCGGCCTATCCTATTCATAAAGCCACGATAATCCCAAGAGGAAGAGCGCTTGGAATGGTTATGCAGCTGCCTGAAAGAGACGAAGTATCACAAACCAGAGAACAGTTGCATGCACAAATGGCAATAGCTATGGGCGGAAGAGTAGCAGAAGAAATTATATTTGGCGAAGATAAAGTAACTACTGGAGCAGCTAGCGATATAGAGCAGGCCACAAAAAGAGCTAGAGCCATGGTTATGAGGGCGGGTTTAAGTAAAGAACTTGGTCCCGTCGCTTATGGTGAAAACGAAGAAGAAGTGTTTTTGGGTAGATCTGTGGCAAGACAACAAAATATGTCCGAAGAAACTGCAAAAAAAGTTGATAGCGAAATAAGAAAAATAGTAGACAAAGGTTATGACAGGGCCAAAAAATTACTCATTGAAAAAATAGATGACCTCCATAAGCTTGCAAAGACACTGTTAACTTACGAAACATTGACCGGAAGTGAAATAGAGGATTTAATTAATAAAAATATTTACCCTAAAAACAAAGAAGATTTAAAAGTTGAAGAGGAAGATCAAGGTTCAGCCCTGGGATCTATTGGCTTAAAACCAAAGATTGTTCACTAAGAGCTTTAATGGAAAAATATTACACAAGAGCGTGTAATTTTTATTACGGTTCAAATTCAAAAAAAAAAATCAGTCAAAAAATTTCATTACCTTTAAATGGTAATAGTTTAATTTCATTTGATTCTATTGAATTAATAACTAGAAAGTCAAAAAGAATTATAAACATAAATAAAATAAACAAATTACCAAGAAATATTAAAAAAAAAGTTTTTTTAGATTTAAAAAATATAATTAAAAAAAAAATTTTTTCCAAATTAAAATTTGGAAAAGTTCCAATTTTGATGGGAGTTTTAAATGCTACGCCAGATAGTTTTTCTGATGGAGGAAAATTTTTAAATAATAAATCAGCAAATAAACAAGTTAAAAAACTTTTAAATGAGGGAGCAATAATAATTGATTTAGGTGGAGAGTCAACAAGACCTGGTGCAGAAGAGATAGATTCGAAAGAAGAATGGAAAAGAATTAAATTAAAGCTTAGTAGTTTAAGTAAACGAAAATGTATTATATCTTTAGATACTAGAAAAAGTTTTATAATAAAAAAAAGCTTACCATATAAAGTAAGTTTGATTAATGATGTTTCGGGGTTAAGTCATGATAAAGATACAATTGAGGTATTAAAAAAATCTAAGATTCCTTTTGTGATACATCACATGCGGGACTCCCCTAAAACTATGCAGACCAACCCGAGTTACAAAAATGTACTTCTGGATATTTACGATTTTTTTGAAGAAAAATTAAAATTAATTAGAAAAAAAAATATAAAACATAATAATATAATTTTAGATCCAGGAATTGGTTTTGGTAAAAATTTGAAACATAATATTACTCTAATCAATAAAATTTCTATTTTTCATTCTTTGGGTTTTCCAATAATGTTAGGATTGTCTAGAAAAAAATTTATAAAGGATCTTACGGGAGTTAATGATAGTAAAGAAAGAATAGGAGGAACGATATCATCATGCATATACTCTTCTTTACAGGGTGTACAAATATTGAGAGTTCATGATGTTAATGAGGTTAATCAAGCACTTAAAGTATTTGAAAAATTACAATTAAATTGATGAGCAAGAAATATTTTGGAACTGATGGTATAAGAGGCAGAGTTAATCAAGATAAGATTAATGGAGAAATGTTTTTTAAGTTTGGCTTAGCCGCAGGAACTTATTTTAAAAATATTAAAAAAAGTAAACAAACAGCAATAATTGCAAAAGATACCAGACTCTCAGGGTATATTTTAGAGTCAGCATTAGTCTCAGGTTTAGCATCAGCTGGAATGCATGTTTATACATTAGGACCACTATCAACAAACGGACTTGCAATGTTAACTAAGAAAATGCGAGCTAATATGGGTATAATGATCACGGCATCTCATAATCCATATTTTGATAACGGATTAAAATTGTTTGGTCCCGACGGTTTAAAGCTTTCTGACAATATAGAAAAAAAAATAGAAAAACTAATAGATTCAAAAATTATTAATAACCTTTCTATGCCTAAAAATTTAGGAAGAGTAAAGAGGTTGGAAAATGGAACAGATAATTATATTAAAATATTAAAAAAAAATTTTCCTTCTTCATTTAGCCTTAAAAGAGTAAAGATAGCAATAGATTGTGCAAATGGAGCAGCTTATAAGTCTGGACCAAAGTTACTCAGATCTCTTGGTGCAAAAGTTTTTGAAACAGGAGTTTCACCCAATGGTTTAAATATAAATGATAAATGTGGATCTACTTTTCCAAATAAAATTAAAGCTTTAACAAAAAAACATAAAGCTGATATTGGAATTTCTTTAGATGGAGATGCAGACAGAATAATTATATGCGATGAAAAAGGCAATATTATCGATGGTGACAAAATAATTGCTACGCTTGCAGAAAGATGGAAAAGAAAAAAAATTTTAAAAGGCGGAGTTGTAGGAACATTGATGTCCAATTATGGTTTAGAAAATTATTTTAAAAATGAAAAAATAAATTTTTTAAGATCTGATGTTGGTGACAGATATGTTAAAGAAATGATGAAAAAAAATAAATTTAATTTAGGAGGAGAGCAGTCAGGACATATCATATTGGGAAAATTTGCAACCACCGGCGATGGTTTGTTAGTTGCTTTAGAAATACTTTTTTCAATGAGAAAAGGTAAAAGATCAAGTGAGCTATTTACAAAATTTGAACCTACCCCACAACTTTTACAAAACGTTGCAGTTAAAGACAAATCAAAAATGGATACTTATAAATGCAAAAATGCAATAAAATTTGCAAATAAAATTATAAATGGTCATGGAAGAATATTAGTCAGAAAGTCTGGAACTGAATCTAAAATAAGAATTATGTGTGAATCAGAAAAAAAAAACTTGCTTTTAAAATGTATTAATATTGTAAAAAGATCAATTAATTAAATTGAAAATAAAATCTAAAATATTAATTATAGCAGGATCAGACTCTTCAGGAGGAGCTGGCATTCAGGCAGATATCAAGACAGTTACTTCTTTAGGTTCTTATGCAATGACAGCAATTACTGCTATAACTTCTCAAAATACTACTGGGGTTTTATCAATAATCTCAATATCGCCAACCGAAATATCAAAACAAATAGAATTTACTTCGAAGGACATCAAGCCAGACGCTATAAAAATTGGAATGCTACATTCTCCGGATGTAATTAATTCAGTAATAAAATCTTTGTCTAAAATAAAAGTTAAAAAAATTATATTGGACCCAGTAATGGTTGCTAAAGGAGGAGCTAAACTAATTGATAATAAATCAATTCAAATTTTAAAAAAAAAATTATTAAAAAGAGTTAGTCTAATTACACCAAATATACCCGAGGCAGAGATACTTACTCGGACTAAAATTAATTCAAAAGAAGACATGATATGTGCGGCTAATATTTTGTTAAATTTAGGAGCAAAAAATGTTCTTATTAAAGGAGGACATCTTACCAGCAATACAATGAATGATATTTTTTTAAATAAAAAAGAAATTTCAATTTTTAAAAATAAAAAAATCAAAACAAAAAATACGCATGGTACAGGATGTACTTTATCTAGCGCTATAACCACTTATTACTCATGTGGAAAAACATTAAAGAAATCTTGTGAGATGGCAATTAAGTATGTTAACCATGCAATTGGAACCAGGCCTGGATATGGCAAAGGTTATGGTCCAATAAACCATTTAAATACTATTAACATAAAAAAAAAATTTAGATGAAAAATGTTGTCATTGTAGGTTCTCAGTGGGGAGACGAAGGAAAAGGAAAAATAGTTGATTGGCTATCCAGTGAAGCAGATGTGGTAATTAGGTTTCAAGGAGGACATAATGCCGGACATACTTTAGTTATCGATGGTGTTACTTATAAATTAAGACTGTTACCTTCAGGAATAGTAAGAAAAAATAAAATATCTGTTATAGGAAATGGAGTTGTTGTTGATCCTTGGGCTCTTCTTGATGAAATTGAAGAGATTAAGTCTAAAGGTGTTGATGTAAATGAAAATAATTTAATTCTATCTGAGTCAGCTACTTTGATAATGCCATATCACAAAGAGATGGATGAAATAAGAGAAGATGAGGCAGGAGACTCAAAGATCGGAACTACTAGGAGGGGTATTGGGCCAGCATATGAAGATAAAGTTGGAAGAAGATCTATTAGGGTTATGGATTTAGCTTCAGAAGAAAATTTAGACAATAGATTAACCTCAGCTTTATCTCATCATAATGCTATAAGAAAAGGATTGGACAAACCTGTTTGTGAAAAAAATCAATTAAAAAAAAATTTATTAAAAATAGCACCTAAAATTCTTAAATATTCAAAACAAGTTTGGAAAAAGATTGATGAATTTAAGTCACAAAAAAAGAAAATATTATTTGAAGGAGCTCAAGGAATATTTTTGGATGTTGACCATGGAACCTATCCATTTGTAACTTCGTCTAATACAGTCGCCTCTTCCGCGGCAACTGGATCAGGATGTGGACCAAATTCAATAAATTATGTTCTTGGTATTACAAAAGCATACACAACTAGAGTTGGTGAAGGTCCTTTTCCAACTGAGTTAACAGATGAAATTGGAGAACATCTTGGAACTGTTGGAAAAGAATTTGGAACAGTGACAAGTCGTAAAAGGAGATGTGGTTGGTTTGACGGTGTTCTTGTAAGACAAGCAATCAAAATTTCAGGCATAGATGGGATTGCTCTTACAAAATTGGATGTATTGGATAAACTCGAAGAAATTAAAATGTGCATTGGTTACGAAATTGATGGAAATAAAATTGATTATTTTCCAGCTGCTTTAAATAAGCAGTTAAAAGTTAAACCGATATATAAAACATTTAAAGGCTGGAAGTCATCCACTTCAGAAATTAAAGAATTTGAAAATTTACCAGATAACGCTAAAATTTATATTAAAGAATTAGAAGATTTTATTGAAGCTAAAATTTCAAGCATTTCAACTAGCCCTGAGAGAAAAGATACTATTCTTTTAATTGATCCTTTTAATTAAAAAATAAAATATAAAATTTTAGCTAACTGGTAGAAGATTTTTAGATTTAGCAGAATTTAACATATGTTTTTGAAGTTTTTCAAAAGCTTTATTTTCTATTTGTCTTATTCTTTCCCTGCTTATTTTGAATTTCTTGCTCAGATTTTCCAAAGTAATGGGATTATCCGTAAGTCTTCTTGAATATAATATTTCTTTTTCTCTATCATTTAAAATTTTTATTGAGTCTTTCAAAAGATCTTTTCTTTGTTCTATTTCTTCATTTTGAGCAAATTTAAGTTCATGATCCATTTCATTATCTACTATCCAATCTTGCCACTCGTCACCATCTTCTCCAATTGGCGCATTAAGAGATTGTTCTTTTCCGGACAACCTTCTGTTCATTGAAACAACTTCTTCTTTGCTTACATTTAGTCTATTTGAGATGTCTTTAACATGTTCATCTTTTAGATCACCCTCTGTTCTTGGTGCAATCTGATTTTTAATTTTTTTTAAATTAAAGAATAATTTTTTTTGTGCTGTTGTAGTTCCTATTTTAACCAAGCTCCAAGACCGAAGTACATATTCTTGTATTGAAGCTTTAATCCACCACATCGCATACGTTGCTAGCCTAAATCCTTTTTCTGGTTCAAATTTTTTTACAGCCTGCATCAAACCGACATTTCCTTCAGAAATCATTTCATTTAAAGGTAAACCGTAACCTTTGTAACCCATTGCGATTTTAGCAACCAATCTTAAGTGACTAGTCACTAATTTTTCAGCTGATTTTACATTCCCATTTGTTTTCCAATTTTTAGCCAGCATAAATTCTTCCTCAGCATCCAGCATTGGAAATTTTTTTATTTGCGCTAAATATAAAGACAACCCACCTTCACCAGAAAGAGCAGGCACATTATAAGTCGATGTATTCATAATGAATATTTATGTAATTAAGAAATAAAATTTTACAATGTTTTTATTTGTTAGTATTTCTTAGCTTTTTTAAAATATCATCTAAATTTTTAGGTAAATTTGACGAAAATTCTAAACGTTCTCCTGATCTAGGATGGTAAAACCCAAGAACTTTAGCGTGTAAAAATTGTCTATCAAGTTTTAAAATACATTCTTCAAGTTTAGGATCTATATTTTTAAATTTTTTAAATTTCTTTTTATATTTTTTATCACCTAAAATATTATTTCCTTTGTGACTCATATGAACTCTTATTTGATGAGTTCTTCCTGTTTCGAGTCTGCATTCGATAAAACTTAAAGTTGGAACTTTATCATTTTCAAAAGTTTCTAATGTTTTGTAGTTTGTAATTGCTCTTTTTCCTCTAGTAATTCCAACTTCCATCATTTGTCTATTTTTTGAACTTCTTGTTATTAATGTTTCTATTTTTCCATTTTGAGGTCTTAATTTCCCCCAAATCAACGCCTGATAAACTCTAGTTATAGAATGTTCTGCAAATTGATTTGATAAATTTTCATGCGATGGATTATTTTTTGCAATTACTATTAGTCCTGATGTGTCCTTGTCAATTCTATGTACAATTCCCGGCCTTAGTTCATCCCCAATATTTGATAATCTTTTATCATCATGGTTCATTAAAGCATTAACGATCGTATTATCATAATTTCCTACAGAAGGATGCATTGATATGCCTGCAAACTTATTTATGACAATAAGATCAGAATCCTCATAAACAATGTCTAATTTATATTCATATGGCTTTAAAGAAGCTTTCTTTGGCTCTGGTATTTCAAAAGTAATTTTGTCGTCAGTAGATATTTTTTTTGATGGATCTTTTACAATTAAATTATTTATTTTAAGATTTTCTTTTAAAATTAAGTTTTTTACCCTTGTTCTGCTTAATTCTTTTTTTTTCTTCGTTAAAAATAAGTCTACTCTAATTTCTTTGTCAGAATCTTTTACAATTAATTTAATGATATTTTTCATAATTTATAATATTAATACTATATGCGCTCGTAGCTCAACTGGATAGAGCGCCAGATTTCGGCTCTGGAGGTTCAGGGTTCGACTCCTTGCGGGCGCGCCACTACTCACCAATATTTATTAAGGTGCCTTTCTTCCTGGCCACATTAAAAGAAAAATAAAATAATGATATTGCCAAGACTAAATAAACTGCATTTAATTTTAGAGCTGTAAATAAGTTTTCTAAATTAACTGTATTGTTAATTAGTATATTTCTTGCTTCTTCAAAAATGTAAACTAGTGGAAGAGAATAAGCAATTTTTTGAAAAATTTCTGGCAAAGTTTCAATTGGGTAATATATGCAACCAAATGGAGCCAATAAAAACATAGTAGACCATGCTATATTTTCAAAAGAAGGACCAAATCTTAACAGGCCAGAAGAAACTAAAATTCCCAATGTAATTCCAAAAATATACAAACTAAGAAAAAGAAAAAATAAATAAAATCCAAGATCTAATATTGATATTCCAAAAATTGGTGATGTTAAAATTATTGCAGGTATAAGTCCTATTAATGCTCTTATCAAAGCTGTAAATATAAGAGATGTGATTATTTCACTAATTTTTATTGGAGATATAAATAGATTTGTAAAATTTCTGCTCCAAATTTCTTCTAAAAATAACATATTAAAACCAATGCTAGTTCTGAATAAAAAATCATAAAGAATTGCACAAGTTAAAATTACTCCTACTGCATTATTATAATAGGAACTATGTGAGGCAAAAAAATTTGATATAAAACCCCATAAAGTAATTTGGATTGATGGCCAATAAATTAAATCTAGAATTCGAGGAAAAGATCTAGTTATCAAATAAAAATGTCTTAAAAAAAGGCCGTATATTCTAATTAAATTCATTCTTATTTCTTGAAAGTTTTAAAAATACTTCTTCTAAGTTTTGTCTTCCGTGTTTATTGATTAAGTCTTCTGGGCTGCCACTGTCAATGATAATGCCATCTTTCATCATTAATATTGACTTACACAATCTAGTTACTTCATTCATATTATGTGATGCTAATAAAATTGAAATTTTTTTTTCTTTTTTGTAATTTTCTAAAAATGTTCTGACAAAATCTGCAATTTCAGGATCAAGTGAGGCTGTTGGTTCGTCCAACAGTAAAACTTTTGGGTTATTTATTAAAGCTTTTGCTAAACTTACTCTATTTTTTTGCCCTGAAGAAAGTTCTCCGGTAATCCTATTTAATAAATCTTCCAATCTTAATTTTTCTGATAGATATTCAATTCTTTTTTTTATATCTGGAACTGAATATAATTTACCATAAACAATTAAATTTTGTTTAACGGTTAGTTTTTTTGGAAGCTCAATATAAGGAGAAATAAAATTTATTTTTTTTAAAATTTCTATTCTATTATCTTCTATTTTTTTTCCATCTATAATTATTTCTCCATTTGATGGCTTTAATAATCCTAGCATCATTCCTATTGTTGTAGTTTTTCCAGATCCATTTGGTCCAAGAAGACCTAAAATTTCATTATCTTTAATTTTAAATGAAATGCCTCTTACAGCTTCTTTTAAATCATAGCTTTTTTTTAAATTTTTTACTTCAACTAAATTTTTCATAATTATTTTGAAGCTCTAATTAATCGATCATTTATAGTTTCGCCAAATCCTATGTCTGGAATTTTTTCAACAGCTATACTTTTGAATTTATTTTTTTTTATTATTCTTAAAGTTTTATATAAATTTTTTGCAGCTTCCTTAAGGTTCTTTTTCTTACTCAAATAAAAAAAATTTTTTTTAGAAATTTTTCTTTTTTTTATTAACATAAAAGCTTCATACTTTTTTGGATTTTTGATATTTAGTCTTATTGGGATTTCAGGAGAATAGTGTATTTTTCCCTGTCCAGGAACAACTATATTTTTTATTTTATATTTTTTTTTATTTTTATTAATAAGAAATTTATTTATTTTATTTCTTTCAATCCCACCAAGCCTTAATATTTTTGGTTTATTAATTAAACTTACTATAGTTGATTCCACACCTATTTTTGACCGACCTCCATCCAGAATAAATTTAATTTTTTTTCCAAATTCATCGACTACGTCTTTTTTTGAAACTGGGCTAATTTTTCTGGATAAATTAGCACTTGGAGCAGCCAGTGGATATTTTAATACTTTTAACAACCTTCGAGTTAATTGATGTCTAGGAAATCTTACAGCTATATTTTTTTTATTATTTGTTACATTATTTGATATACGACTATTGCGTTTTAATTTTAAAACAAAAGAAATTGGACCGGGACAAAATTTTTTATACAATTTAAGAAATTTCAAACTTATTAAACAATCTTTTTTTAAATCATTTAAATTATAATAATGAACAATAAGAGGATTTTTTTTTGGTCTTTTTTTTAACTTAAAAATTTTTAATGTTCCTTTGTCAGAATATGCATTTGCAGCCAGTCCATATACTGTTTCGGTAGGAATCCCTACGCATTCGTTATTATTTAAATATTTTATAGCTTTTTTAATATTTGAAAGATTGTTTTTCATATAATATTACCAACTAATATATGAATGAAAAAAATTTGCCAGATGATATTAATTCGGAATCTTTAAATGAACTAACTGAATTAGCTAACAAAATTATTGAAAAATTAGAAAATGAAAAAGATTTGGAGAATTCAATTGATGAATACCAAAAACTATTAAAATTAAACAATTTTATTGAAAAAAAATTTCATAAAACTAATAAAGAAATTTCAGAAGTTACAAAATCGAAAATTAAAAATATTGTTTCAAAAAAAAATGAAAAGAAAATTACATAAAATAGCGAAAGATACTAATTCATTTTTAAAAAAATATTTAAAACTGCAAAAAAAAACTGGTTTACTTAAAGCCATGAGTTATGGATTGTTGCCTGGGGGAAAAAAAATAAGGTCAAAAATATTAGTTGATGTTGGAAAAATTTTTAATATTAATTATAATGTTTTAATTCAAATAGGAGCCGCAGTAGAATGTATTCATGCTTACTCTTTAATTCATGATGATTTACCATGTATGGACAACGATAATTTAAGAAGAGGTAGGCTAAGCACTCATAAAAAATTTGGAGAATTTACCGCAATTCTAGCTGGAAATTCTCTTCTAACATTGGCCTTAGAAATTTTAACCGATAACAATTTAAAGATAAATAATAAAAGCAAAGTTTATTTAGCTAGCTTTATTTCTAAATCTTCTGGTCACGAAGGTATAGCCGGAGGACAGTATTATGATCTAAGTTTTGAAAAAAAGAAAATTTCTTTAACAAAAATTTTAAATATGCAAAAAAATAAGACTGGAAAACTTTTTGGCTTCTGTTGTGTTGCTCCATTATTAATATTAAGTAAAAAAAAAGAATTAAGTAAATTTAATAAAATTGGTGAAGATATAGGTTTGTTATTTCAAACTGCAGATGATTTAATTGACTTTAGAGGAGACAAAAAGCTAGCAGGCAAAAAAACTAGAAAAGATTTGACAAAAGGAAAAGCTACTTTAATTAGTTTACTAGGATATAAAAATACTATTAAATACGCTGAAAAATTGAAATTAAATATCTTTAATAAAATTAGAATTTATGGAAATAAATCTAGTGACTTAAAAGAAACAATTGAATTTATTTTAAATAGAAACAGATAATAAATGTCAGATTATAAATACTTAAACAGTGTTAACTTTCCTTCAGATATAAAAAAATTATCTACGGATCAATTAAAAATTCTTTCAAAAGAAATCCGTAAAGAAATGATAGAGTCAGTATCAAAGACAGGTGGTCATCTTGGAGCTGGACTTGGAGTGGTAGAGCTTTCTGTAGCGCTTCATTATATTTTTAATACTCCTAATGATAAAATAATTTGGGATGTGGGTCACCAATCATACCCTCATAAAATTTTAACTGGTAGAAAAGATAAACTGAATACTTTGCGACAGGGAAAAGGATTATCAGGTTTTACCAAAAGATCAGAAAGTGAATTTGATCCTTTTGGAGCGGGTCATAGTTCAACATCAATTTCAGCAGCATTAGGTATAGCTACAGCCAACAAACTTTCTAATAAATCAGAAGAAGTGATTGCTGTAATTGGAGATGGAGCAATCAGTGCTGGCATGGCGTATGAAGCCATGAATAATGCTGGAGATTCTAAAACAAAATTAATTGTTATTTTAAATGATAACAATATGTCAATTGCCAAACCTGTCGGCGCAATGAAATCATATTTGGCAAAATTATTTTCTGGAAGAATATACTTCAATTTTAGAGAAACTATAAAGTTGATTATATCATCTTTTTCAAAAAGATTTAGTAAGAATGCTGGTAAAGCTGAAGATTTTTTAAGATCAGTGGTAACCGGTGGAACAACATTGTTTGGTTCTTTAGGTTTTTATTATATTGGACCAATTAATGGTCATGATTTAGATGTTTTACTTCCGGTTTTAAAGAATGCTAGAGACACTAAACATGATGGACCAATATTAATTCATGTTAAAACGCAAAAAGGAAAAGGTTATGAATTTGCTGAAAAAGCTGAAGATAAATTTCATGGAGTATCAAAATTTAATATACAAACTGGAGTTCAGCAAAAATCAACATCTAGCATTCCCTCATACACAAAAGTTTTTGCAAATACTTTGGCTAGGCACGCAGAAAATGACAGTAAAATAGTTGGAATAACTGCAGCTATGCCATCAGGCACAGGCATGGATATATTTGGAAAAAAATTTCCTAATAGAATGTTTGATACAGGAATAGCAGAACAGCATGCGGTAACATTTGCCGCTGGACTTGCAACAGAAGGCTTTAAGCCTTATGCAGCAATTTATTCAACTTTTTTACAAAGAGCATATGATCAAGTGGTTCATGATGTGGCTATACAAAGTTTGCCAGTAAGATTTGCTATTGATAGAGCTGGATTAGTAGGAGCAGATGGGGCAACACATGCTGGATCATTTGATGTTGCTTATCTATCTACATTGCCAAATTTTGTAGTTATGGCTGCAAGTGATGAATCGGAACTGGTTAGAATGATAAATACTTCTGTAGACATTAATAATCAGCCTTGTGCATTTAGATATCCAAGAGGAACAGGATTAGGAGTTGAGTTGCCCGATATAAGTGAAAAGTTAGAGATTGGAAAAGGCAGAGTAGTTAAGGAGGGAAAAAATATTGCTATACTAAATTTTGGGACAAGACTTAATGAATGTTTGATAGCTAATGCAAATTTGATCAAAAAAGGAATAAATATAACTATAATTGATGCCAGGTTTGCTAAGCCGTTAGATGAAAAATTGATTTGGCAACTTGCCACAAACCACGAGGCAATTCTTACTATCGAAGAGAGTTCAATTGGAGGCTTTGGTTCACATGTTAATCATTTTCTTAACGAAAAAAATTTATTAGATGGAAGCTTAAAATTTAGATCAATGATATTACCCGATAAGTTTATTGATCAAAACAATCCTGAGGAAATGTATAATGAGGCAGGCTTAGACGCAAAAGCGATAGAGTCTAAAGTAATGGAATTATTAAATTCGAAAATATTAATTAAAAAAAGTAATTAATTTTCACATTGAGCTCTATTCATTAAGTAGTGATCTAAAATTACACAATGCATCATTGCTTCTCCAATGGGCACCGCTCTTATACCTACGCATGGATCGTGTCTTCCTTTTACAGATATAAATGTATTTTTTCCAAATTTATCGATTGTTTTTCTCTTACTTAAAATTGATGATGTTGGTTTTACTGAAAATGATACAATAATCTCTTGTCCGCTAGAAATTCCACCAAGAATTCCTCCAGCATTATTAGAAGTAAATTTTGTAATTTTTCCTTTTTGAATCATTTCATCTGAATTCTGTTCTCCAGTTAGTCGAGCTGAATTTATTCCAGAGCCAATATTAACTCCTTTAACGGCATTTATACTCATCATTGCTGCCGCTAAATCCATATCAAGTTTTGAATATATGGGAGCTCCTAATCCGACAGGTACACCTCTGGCTCTTACTTCTATAATTGCCCCACAAGAAGAACCAGCTTTTCTTATACTTAATAAATATTTTTCCCATAATTTAAAAACAGATTTATCAGGACAGAATAAAGGATTTTTTAAAATAAATTTATCATTCCAGCTATTTACATCACATCCAAGAATTCCTATTTGAGTTACTGCACCAACTACTTTGTATTTTTTTCCTATTTTTGTTTTTAAAACCTTTTTTGCTATTGCTCCAGCCGCTACTCTTGAAGCCGTTTCCCTAGCCGATTGTCTTCCGCCTCCTCTATAATCTCTAATTCCATATTTTTTAAAATAAGTAAAATCCGCATGACCTGGTCTAAATTTATTTTTTATATTTACGTAATCTTTAGATCTCATATCTTTATTGTAAATAATCATTGAAATAGGGGTTCCGGTAGTTTTACCCTCAAATATTCCTGATAATATTTCAACTTTATCGTCTTCTTTTCTTTGAGTTGTGTATTTAGATTGACCAGGTTTTCTTTTATTAAGTTCTTTTTGAATTTCTTCTTCTTTTATTTGAATGTTTGGAGGACAGCCATCCACAACACAGCCTATTGCCGGCCCATGAGATTCTCCCCAAGTATTAAAACGAAATAACTTTCCAAATGTGTTAAATGACATTAACTTATTATATAAATTATTTTGTTTAAATTATGAATGAAAAAAACTCTCTTGGATTAAATATATGCTTTAAAGATGAAAAAGACCCTATAAAGCTTTTTAGCGAATGGTTTGAGGAGGCAAAAAAATCTGAAATTAATGTTCCAAATGCATTTGCCTTAGGTACGGCTGGCAAAAATGGATTTCCTACTGTTAGAATAATTTTACTAAAGGATTTCAATAAAGATGGATTTGTTTTTTATACAAATTTAAAAAGTTCAAAAAGTATTGCAATCAATGAAAATTCTAAAATCTCCATGTGTTTTCATTGGAAAAGCTTGTTAAGACAAGTGAGAATAGTTGGATCTGCAACACAAGTTACTGATAAAGAGGCTGATGAATATTATAATTCTAGACCTTATGATAGCCGAATTGGTGCTTGGGCCTCAGATCAAAGTTCTATATTAAATAAAAGAGATGATTTAATTGAATCAATTAATAAATATAAAACTAAATTTTCAAAAGATGAAAAAATTCCAAGACCAAGTCACTGGTCTGGATGGAGATTAAATCCAATCGAAATTGAATTTTGGTTAGATGGAAAATATAGAATACATGAAAGATTGAAATATTATAAAAGTCAAAATTTATGGGAAAAAGTTTTACTTAATCCTTAAAAGTTTCTTTCAATACTAAATGTAGTTAGATTATTTAATATTTTTTTTTCTTTGGAATCTTCAAAAACACTTAAAGCATTAGACGCTAGATTTATAAAATGATCAGCTTTTTTATAGCAGTCTTTAATTATGTTATTTTTTTTTATTAAATTTAAAACATAATTCAATTCCTCTTTCTCTCTTTTTTTTTTATAAAATAAATTTTTTAATATTTTTTTTTCTGAATTTGAAATTTTTTGGCATAGCAATATTATTGGAAGCGTAACTTTACCCTCAAAAAAATCATTACCCATTTCTTTGCCAAATGCTTTTAAATCAGAGTTGTAATCTAAAGTATCATCCGCTATCTGAAAAGTTAATCCGATATTTTTTCCATAAAACTCTAAAGCTTCTTTGTACTTTGATTCTTTTTCTCCCAATATGGCACCAACCTTAGTTGCTGCTGAGAATAATGCTGCAGTTTTAGATGAAGTAATTTTAAAATAAGTTTCTTCTAGCATGTCTACTTCACCTTTATGTTGTAGTTGCAGAACTTCTCCTTGGGCAATTTTGGTTGACGTTGAGGATAATAATTTTAAGACTTCAAGATTTCCATCTTCAACCATCATTTCAAAGCATCTACTCAACAAATAGTCACCAACTAGAATAGAAGATTGATTGCCCCAAATACTATTTAATGTTTTTTTTCCTCTTCTAATTTCAGAATTATCAATTACATCATCATGCATTAAAGTTGCGGTATGGATTAATTCAACACAGGCCGCTAAGTTGATATCTCTTCCTCCTTTATTGTAGCCAGAAAGTTTTGCACTTCCCAAAGTTAGGAGAGCTCTTAATTTTTTACCACCGGTTCGAAGATGATATTCGGTCATTTTATGTACGAGATCTACATTACTCCTTAATTTTGAAATTATTTTTTCATCTACTAAGACCAATTTATCTTCAACCGAATTTCTTAAGTCTAAATATGAATTATTTATCTGTTTTTTTAATTGAATAACTGATCCCATATTTTTAAAATATTATATTGAATTTATTAATATACTTATCAATTGACGCACCTTATTCTTCAACTATAAGTAAGCTTTATAAATAAATAAAATTTTTGTAGCATTAAATATGTTCTCATTTTTAAAAAAAAAAAAAATCGTTAGTCATATAAAATTATCAGGTGTTATAGGGAATGTTGGTAAATTTAAACAAGGAATTGATTATTCTGGACAAGAAGAAGTAATTAAAAAAGCTTTTTCAATAAAAAAAGCCCAAGCTGTAGCAGTAACTATTAATTCTCCAGGAGGGTCTCCGGTTCAATCTCATCTAATATATAAGTTAATTCGAGAACAGGCAAAAAAACATAAAAAAAAAGTAATAGTATTCGCAGAAGATGTGGCCGCATCAGGAGGATATCTAATTGCATGTTCAGGAGATGAAATTTATGCAAACCCGAGCTCTATAATTGGTTCAATTGGCGTAATTTATTCATCATTTGGATTTAAAGATTTAATTCAAAAAATTGGAGTACAAAGAAGAGTTTATACAGCAGGAAAAAATAAAAGCACTTTAGATCCATTTCTAGAAGAAAAAGAAGAAGATATAAATAGATTAAAAACTATTCAATTGGAACTCCATCAAGAATTTATTGGTGTAGTTGAAGAGAGTAGAGGGACTAAACTAAATAAGGAAAGTGGTGTTGAGTTATTTTCGGGTGAGTTTTGGTCTGGAAAAAAAGCTAAAGAATATGGATTAATAGATGGTTTGGGGAATGCTGATCAAATATTAAAAGAAAAATTTGGAGAAGAAGTTGAAATTAAAAAATTTGAAAAAACAAAAGGTTGGTTGGCTAAAAAGCTTTCTTCATCAGAATATCAGACTGAAAAATTAATTAACATTCTGGAAGAAAGATCAATTTGGCAAAGATATGGTTTCTAAAAAAAAAAAATTAAAAAAGGAACCGCTAACATTTCAAGATACAATACTTACTTTACAAAAATATTGGTCTAAACAAGGATGTATTATACTTCAACCCTATGATTTAGAAGTGGGAGCGGGCACGTTTCATCCAGCAACAACTCTAAGATCATTAGGAGAAAAACCATGGAAGACTGCTTATGTTCAGCCATCTAGAAGACCAACAGATGGTCGTTATGGCGATAATCCAAATAGATTGCAGCATTATTATCAATTTCAAGTTTTAATAAAACCTTCTCCTAGTAATATAAAAAAATTATATTTAAATAGTATTGCCGCAATAGGCATTAATTATAATGAACATGATATTAGGTTTGTTGAAGATGATTGGGAGAGTCCAACACTTGGTGCCGCAGGACTAGGATGGGAAGTTTGGTGTAATGGAATGGAGATTACTCAGTTTACTTATTTTCAACAGATGGCAGGTATAGAATGCAAGCCTATTTCGGTTGAAATTACTTACGGACTAGAGAGACTCTGTATGTTTATTCAAAATAAAAAAAATGTTTTTGATTTAATTTGGAACAACGATGGAGTTTCTTATAAAGATGTATTTTATCAATCTGAAAAAGAATTTTCAGCATATAATTTTGAACATGCGAATACAGATAATTTATTTAAGATTTTCGATATGATTGAGAAAGAAGCTAAATCTTTAATTGAAAAAAAAATATCTTTACCCGCTTACGATCAATGTTTAAAGGCAAGCCATATTTTCAACATACTAGATGCAAGAGGAGTTATTAGCGTTGCCCAAAGAGCTGAGTATATCTCAAAAATTAGAGATCTAACAAAAGCAATAGGAAAAGTTTGGCTTGAAAGTCAAAATTAAAATGTCAGAATTTTTTTTAGAATTATTTAGCGAAGAGATTCCATCAAAACTTCAAGTTAACGCTCGTAAAAGTTTACTAGAAAATTTAAAATTTTTTTTTGAAGAAAATGAAGTTCCAATAAAAGGAAAATTGAACGTTTTTTCAACACCCAATAGACTTGTTGTTCATATAGATAAAATTACAAAACAAATATCTAAGAAATCTGAAGAAATTAGAGGTCCAAATATTAAAGCTCCAGATAAGACACTAGAAGGATTTGTAAGATCAAATAATATCAATAAAGCACAGGTTTTTAAAAAAAAAACTGATAAAGGAGAGTTTTATTTTTATAAAAAAACATCACAAAAGATAAATACAGCTGATTTATTAAGGGAAAATATGCCAGATATTTTATCCAAGATTTCATGGAATAAATCTATGAAATGGGGTGTTCATAATTTATTTTGGGGAAGACCTTTAAAATCAATATTAAGTGTTTTTGATGGTAAAAAACTAGATTTTAATTTTAACCATTTAAAAAGCTCAAATACTACATTTGTTGATAAAGAATTAGAAGAAAAAACAAAAAGTTTTATTAATTTTAAATCTTATAATTCTTTTTTTAAATCTCTCGGAATTTTAATTGATCAAGAAAAAAGAAAATTATTTATTTCAAATGAATTAATAAAATTATCAAACAAAAAAAAATTTAAAATTAATTTAAAAAAAGAGCTATTAGAAGAAATAACAAATATAGTAGAGAAACCCAAAATTTTACTTTGTGAATTTGACAAAAAATATTTGATGATTCCAAAAGAAATATTAATAATAACTATGCAAAACCATCAAAAATATTTTCCTACTTTTGATAAGAAGAAAAATTTAACAAACAATTTTTTTGTCGTAGCAGATACAAAAGATCCAAAAGGTTTCGTAAAATTAGGAAATGAAAGAGTAATTGAGGCGCGCTTAAGTGATGCAGAATTTTTTTGGAGAAAAAATAGATCTCAAAATTTAGTTAAACAAGTTTCAAAATTAAAAAATATTAATTATTTCAAAGGATTAGGATCATACTTTGATAAAGTTCAAAGAATAAGAAAACTATGTGGGTTAATTTCTGATGAAATGTTAATTAGTAAAGAAAAAATAGAAATAGCATCATCAATTTGCAAAGTAGATCTTATGTCAGATTTAGTAGGAGAATTCCCGGAGCTCCAAGGAATTATGGGTGGTTATTTTGCTGAAGCACAAGGATTTGATAAAGAAATAAGTCTAGCAGTAACTGAACATTATTTGCCAATTGGAATGGATAGCATAATACCGAAGAAACCCTATAGTGTGGCATTATCTATAAGCGATAAACTAGATTCATTAGTAGGATTTTTTGGAATTAAATTAAAACCTTCAAGTTCTAAAGATCCATATGCTTTAAGAAGAATGGCAATTAGCTTAGTTAGGTTAATTATTGAAAATAACAAAAGTTTTAAGCTTAGAGATTTAATCAATTATTCATGCACGCTTTACAAAGAACAGAGTTTTGAATTTGATGTAAAAATATTACAGAAAGATTTAAGTAAATTTATTTTAGAAAGATTGAAAAATTATTTAAAAGAGAAACAAATTAGAAATGACATAATTGAAAGTTCAGCAAATACTTCTAACATAGATGAAATATTAAAAGTTTTTAAAAAATCTCTAGCTTTAAATAAAAATATTAAAAAGGATTTTTGCCAGGATGTTATTTCAATATATAAGAGATCTTCAAATATTTTGGTTAGTGAAAAACAAAATTCATCAGAGATTATTGGTTCAGTCGATCCTGGTCTTTTTAAAAATGATTTTGAAAAAAATCTCTATAAAAGAATTCACGATATAAGAAAATATTTTTCAAGCATAGACAAATCTGAAAATTATGAAGAAAGTTTAAAGACATTATCATTGGCAAAAAATGAAGTTAATGCATTTTTTGATAATGTTGTTGTAAATGATAACGATCCTATAATTAAAAAAAACAGACTAGAACTTTTAAAAATGTTATGTAAAAACTTCGAAAATTATTTTAATTTTTCAAAAATTGAAGCTTAAATGAAAAAATTTGTTTTTAACTTTAAATCGAAAGATTCCACAAAATTAATAAATTCTAAAAATATACTAGGAGGAAAAGGTGCAAATTTATCAGAAATGGGCAAACTTGGCCTTCCTGTCCCGCCAGGTTTTACGATTTCAACTGAAGTGTGTGAATTATTTTATAAAAACAAAAAAAAATTAAATTCAAAAATTATTAAAGAGATAAATAAAGAATTAAAAAATATTGAAAAAAAATCAGAAAAAAAATTTGGCGATTTAAAAAATCCTTTATTGGTTTCAGTAAGATCTGGCGCAAGAGTTTCTATGCCTGGAATGATGGATACTATTTTAAATCTTGGTCTTAACGACAAAACAGTACTAGCTCTTGCAAAAAAAACATCAAATATGAGATTTGCAAAAGATAGTTACAGAAGATTTATTCAAATGTACTCAAATGTTGTCTTGGGAATTGAAAATTATCATTTTGAAGAATTAATTGAAAATTATAAACTAACTAAAGGCGTTTTGTTAGATACAGATCTTGACGAGAATGATTGGGATGGTTTGCTTAAGGATTTTAAAAATGTTGTTAGGGAAAAAACAAAAAAACATTTTCCACAGGATGTAAATCAACAACTAGTAGGAGCTATCAGTGCAGTATTTTCATCTTGGGAAAGTCATAGAGCAAAAGTTTATAGAAAACTAAATCAAATTCCATCCAACTGGGGTACGGCAGTAAATGTTCAGTCAATGGTGTTTGGTAACATGGGAGATAACTGTGCGACTGGGGTAGTTTTTACAAGAAATCCTTCAGATGGAGACAATGAAATATATGGCGAATACTTAATTAATGCCCAAGGAGAAGATGTTGTAGCAGGAACAAGAACTCCACAGCATATAACCAAAAAAGCTAGAATAAATTCAAAGGAAAAAATGCTCTCAATGGAAGAGTCTATGCCATTAATTTACAAACAATTAAAAAAAATATTATTGAAATTAGAGAAAAATTATAAAGACATGCAAGATGTTGAATTTACAGTAGAGAATAAAAAACTATGGATGTTACAAACAAGATCAGGAAAGAGAACAGCAAAATCCGCAGTAAAAATAGCCATAGATATGGTTAAAGAAAAATTAATTTCAAAAAAAGATGCGGTTTTAAGAATTGAACCAAATTCTCTAGATACTTTGCTTCACCCAACCTTGGATGAAAAAAGTAATATAAAAGTAATTGCAAAAGGATTGCCCGCATCTCCAGGAGCAGCAAGTGGAAAAGTAGTTTTTTCCTCAGATGAAGCTGAAAGACTTAATGATATGATGCAAAATACAATATTAGTTAGAGTCGAAACGTCCCCAGAAGATATTCATGGCATGCACGCCGCTAAAGGAATTTTGACTGCCAGAGGCGGAATGACAAGTCATGCCGCGGTAGTTGCAAGAGGAATGGGTCGTCCATGTGTTTCTGGTTCAAGCGAAATAGAAATTGATTATGAAAATAATTTATTTAAGACAAATGGTTTTGAAATTAAGGAAGGAGATTTAATAACTATTGATGGATCAACAGGTAGAATTATTTTAGGAGAGGTAAAAACTGTTAAACCTGAAATTTCAGGTGATTTTTCTAAATTAATGAGTTGGGCAGATAGTTTTAGAAAATTAAAAGTCAGAACAAATTCTGAAACACCTTTGGACAGCAAAATAGCTAGAGACTTTGGAGCCGAAGGAATTGGCCTATGCAGAACGGAACATATGTTCTTTGATGAAGAAAGAATTTTATCAGTTAGAGAAATGATACTTTCAAAATCAATAGAAGATCGAGCAAGTGCTTTAAGTAAACTATTACCACATCAAAAAAAAGATTTTATCGAAATATTTAAAATTATGAATGGACTTCCAGTTACAGTTAGACTTTTAGATCCGCCATTACATGAATTTTTACCTAAAAGCGCTAGCGAGATTGCGGATGTTTCAAAATCTTTAAATTTATCAATTAAAGAAATTGAGGGAAGAATTGATGAATTACATGAACAAAATCCGATGTTGGGACATAGAGGCTGTAGGCTAGGCATTTCTTTTCCTGAAATTTATGAAATGCAAACTAGAGCTATATTTGAAGCGCTAGTAGAATGCAAAAAAAATAAAATAAAATCAACTATGCCTGAAATAATGATTCCGCTTGTATCAACTGAAGCTGAAATAAAAATAATGAAAGATCTAGTAATTAGAGTTGCAAGACAAGTGCAAAATGAAAATAAAACTAAAATTAAATTTCTAGTTGGTACTATGATTGAACTTCCTAGGGCTGCAATTAAAGCAAAAGATATTGCAAAACACGCCGAATTTTTTAGCTTTGGAACTAACGATCTTACACAAACTACATTTGGAATTAGTAGAGATGATAGCGGTAAATTTTTAAATGATTACATCGAAAACAAAATTTTTGATATTGACCCATTTATCTCAATTGATGATGGAGTTGGTGATTTAATAAAATTAGCAACAACTGAAGGAAAAAAGCAAAACAGAAAAATTAAACTTGGAATTTGCGGCGAACATGGTGGAGATCCAAAAAGTATAGAATTCTGTTCTAAAGCTGGTTTAGATTATGTTTCTTGCTCACCCTATAGAGTACCTGTTGCTAGACTAGCTGCAGCACAAGCACAGCTAAAAAAAATTAATTCAATTTTTGATTTCTAATTTTAAATCTATTGCTGGTGCGCTATGAGTAATACTTCCAACAGATATTCTATCCACACCTGTCGCGGCTATTTTTTTTACATTTGCTAAATTGACTCCACCAGAAGCTTCTGTTTCATATAGTTTTTCTACTAATTTAACACCAATTCTAAGATTATTTATTTTCATATTGTCAAACAGAATTCTGTTAAATTTTAATCCTTTGATTTTTTTTAATTGATTAAGATTATCGACCTCGACAGTTATTTTTTTTCCTTTTTTTTCTTTTATTGCTTTTTTTATTATTTCTTCAAAATTTTTTGTTGCACCGATATGATTATCTTTAATTAAATATTCATCACTTAAATTAAATCTGTGATTTGTACCCCCTCCTAATTTTACTGCATATTTTTGAATTACTCTTAAGTTTGGAATAGTTTTTCTTGTGCAGCAAATTTTAGTTTTTTTTCCTACTTTTTTTACAAATTGATTTGTTTTGGTGGATATACCCGAAATATGTGAAATAAAATTTAAAGCAACTCTTTCAGCGGTTAATATATTTTTAATATTTCCATCAATTATTGCAATAACGTTACCTTTCTTTATTAAAGAGCCTTCTTTTTTTTTAACAGTAAATCTTATTTTTTTATCAATTAATTTGAATGTTTGTTTGGCAAATTCTAATCCACCAATAATAGCTTTTTGATTTGTTATTAATTTTACTTTTTTATTTATATTATTACCTAATAAGTTTGAGGTAATATCTCCTACAGGATAAAGGTCTTCAGCTAGAGCTAACTTGCAAGTGTTTCTTATAAAATTTTTACTTAATTGAATTTTTGACACAGATTTTATCTGCCTATCTCTGTCATTCTTTCTACAGGTTTTCTAGCTTTTTCTATTATTTCAGAATCCATTATTAATTCATTTGTTTCATTCTCTAAACAATCTAATATTTTTGGTAGTGTAATTTTTTTCATATGAGGACATAAGTTACATGGACGAATAAATTCTATATTAGGATTATCGATTTGAACATTGTCACTCATTGAGCATTCTGTAACCATCATTACTTTTTCAGGCTGATTATTTTTAACATACTTAATCATACCACTTGTTGATCCCGCAAAATCACTTGCTTGAATTACGTCTGGTGGACATTCAGGGTGAGCAATAATTTTTATACCAGGATTGTTTTTTCTTATTTCATTTATTTCCTCATCATTAAACTGTTCGTGTACTTCACATGTTCCTTTCCAAGAAATAATTTCTACATCTATTTGGGAAGCAACATATTTTGCCAAAAAATCATCAGGCAAAAATATAACTTTTTTTACTCCCAAAGATTGTACAATTTTTACAGCATTAGCTGAAGTACAGCATACATCTGTTTCTGCTTTTACATCTGCAGATGTATTTACATAAGAAACAACTGGAACTCCTGGATATTTCTTTTTTAAATTTTTTACATCTTTATCAGTAATTGATGCGGATAATGAGCAACCAGCATTCATGTCGGGTAATAGAACTTTTTTTTCAGGACTCATTAGTTTTGCTGTTTCAGCCATAAAATGCACTCCACACATAACAATTATTTCTGCTTTAGTCTTTGCAGCCTCAACTGCTAACGCGAGAGAGTCAGCCGAAAAATCTGAAACACCATGATATATTTCAGGTGTTTGATAATTGTGTGCAAGAATTACAGCATTCTTTTCTTTTTTTAATTTGTTTATTTTATAAATATAAGGAGCATGAGTTGACCATTCAATTTCAGGAATAGCTCTAGAGACTTTTTTATAAATTGGATCAGTAGCTTTTTTTACTTCGAGGTTAAATTCCATAATAAAAACTTATCAACTTGAATTAGAATTGTCATTCATTTAATCTGAGATATAAACTGCGTCCTGTGTGCGTCCAGGACACATGGTGCTTCCAGCTGATTTGTACTAAAATCATAGATTGTGAAAAAACTTTTAGGGATCTTGGTTCTGGGTTTCTTATGAAACTAAATGGATTCACACTTATAGAACTCCTAGTCGTTGTAGCCATCATCGGTATTCTTGCTGCAATAGGAGTGGTTGCTTATAGCGGATATACGAAAGCTGCAAAAATTGCTCAAATTAAACAAAATCATAAACAAATTTCTAGTTATATAGCAGCAGAAATGATGAAGTGTGAAATAGGCGCAGAAATAGAGGCAGTAACAACTCCCAAAACTTTTAAATATAAAAGTACTAGTTATTCATGTGCAAACATTAATACAGTCCACTCAAAAGGTATTTTTGATTATATCGTAACTTATATTCAACAAACTAAAAATTGGACAAATCCTTATGGAATTGAAAAATGTTTAGCAGCATGTGTTAATATAGACGATGCTTTTCACTTTTTTCATGGAATTCCAAAGAAAGG